>Ga0307409_100002047_pt1 | contig 10353 bp, 4 predicted proteins | sample 322Ometagenome_2_FD_203888 | JGI IMG/M metagenome (GOLD analysis project Ga0307409, IMG submission 203888) | Maize rhizosphere microbial communities from greenhouse at UC Davis, California, United States - 322HYB-O-2 | ecosystem: Host-associated > Plants > Roots > Rhizosphere > Soil | place...
CGTGCCGCACACTAGGGCCTCGTGGGCCACGTCGACATCAACACCGTCAGCTTCACCCTCCCCGATGGCAGGCCTCTGCTCAACGAGGTCAGCCTGCGGGTGGGTGAGGGCGCCAAGGTCGCCCTCATCGGCCCCAACGGCACGGGCAAGACGACGCTGGGCCGCATCGTGGCCGGTGACCTGGCCGCCCACGAGGGGGCTGTCACCCGCTCGGGCGGTCTCGGGGTGATGCGGCAGTTCGTGGGCAAGGTGCGTGACGACTCGACGGTGCGGGACCTGCTGGTCTCGGTGGCGCCCGAATCCGTGCGACGGGCCGCTGCCGAGGTCGACCGCACCGAGCTGCGGATGATGGAGCACGACAGCGAGCAGGACCAGCTCGACTACGCCCAGGCGCTGGTCGACTGGGCCGACGCCGGTGGCTACGACTACGAGACCCTCTGGGACGTCTGCACCGTCGCGGCGCTGGGGGTGCCGTTCGAGAAGGCGCAGTGGCGCAAGGTCACCACCCTCTCGGGCGGGGAGCAGAAACGGCTGGTGCTCGAGGCGCTGCTGCGTGGCCCCGAGGAGGTGCTGCTGCTCGACGAGCCGGACAACTACCTCGACGTGCCCGCAAAGCGCTGGCTCGAGGAGCGGCTCGTCGAGTCGCCCAAGACCGTGCTCTTCATCAGCCACGACCGCGAGCTGCTCGACCGCGTCGCCACGCGGATCGCGACCCTGGAGCCGGGCGCGGCGGGGTCGACCCTGTGGGTGCACCCCGGTCGGTTCTCGACCTACCACCAGGCGCGGGTCGACCGGTTCGAGAGGCTCGACGAGATGCGGCGCCGGTGGGACGAGGAGCACGCCAAGCTCAAGGCGCTGGTGGCGATGTACAAGCAGAAGGCGGCCTACAACGACGGGCTCGCCTCGCGCTACCAGGCGGCCAAGACCCGACTGGCCAAGTTCGAGGAGGCCGGACCGCCGGAGGCGCTGCCGCTGAAGCAGAACGTGCGGATGCGTCTCACCGGCGGACGCACGGCGAAGCGCGCCGTCATCGCCGAGGGCCTCGAGCTCACCGGGCTGATGAAGCCCTTCGACCTCGAGGTCTGGTACGGCGAGCGGGTCGCGGTGCTCGGGAGCAACGGGTCGGGCAAGTCGCACTTCCTGCGGCTCGTCGCCGCCGGCGGCACCGACCCCGAGCCGGAGCACCGGCCGGTCGGTGACGTGCGGCCCGCGCCGGTGGCCCACACCGGGCGGCTCCGCCTCGGCGCGCGCGTGCGGCCCGGGTGGTTCGCGCAGACCCACGAGCACCCGACCCTGATGGGCCGGACCCTGCTCGAGATCCTGCACCGCGGTGACGAGCACCGGGCGGGCAAGCCCCGCGAGGAGGCGGCCCGGGCGCTCGACCGCTACGGCCTGGCCAGGGCGAGCGAACAGACCTTCGACTCGCTCTCGGGCGGCCAGCAGGCGCGCTTCCAGATCCTGCTGCTCGAGCTCAGCGGGGCCACCTGCCTGCTGCTCGACGAGCCGACCGACAACCTCGACCTGCACTCGGCCGAGGCGCTGGAGGAGGGGCTGGCGGCCTTCGAGGGCACCGTGCTGGCGGTGACCCATGACCGCTGGTTCGCCCGCGGCTTCGACCGGTTCCTCGTCTTCGGTGCCGACGGGCGGGTCTACGAGGCCGGCGAGCCGGTGTGGGACGAGGGGCGGGTCGAGCGCACCCGCTGACACCGCGCCGAGATGGACCCTCGCCCCGCGACACGCCGCATCCGTGTGTGGCGGGGGTCCACCTCGGCGAACGGTGCAGGTCAAGAGACTGCAAAATCTTGCAGCAACTTGCGGCTGGGGTCTGGCGCAACTATCTGCCATCGATCTAGGGTGACCCGGCAGCCGCTGACGGCTGCGCTCTTCGAGCAGGCTGCGCCCCGGCGACAGCCCGCGCCCAGCCACAGCAAGGGAGCTGTCCGTGGCCGTCCGTCGCCCCGCCCTCGTCGCCCTCCTCAGCGGCATCGCCGTCATCGCCTCGGGCCTCACGGTCCCGCTCTCCGCCGGCCCCGCCAACGCAGCGGAGCGCACCGCCACCATCGTCGGCTCGCTGCAGGACGAGCTCGGCTGCTCCGGCGACTGGCAGCCCGACTGCCCGCAGACCCAGCTGGTCCGCGACGCCGGCTCCACGGCATACAGGAAGGTCTTCGACGTGCCCGCCGGCACGTACGAGCTCAAGGTGGTCATCAACGGCTCCTGGGACGAGAACTACGGCAAGGACGGCGCGAAGGGCGGCGCCAACATCCCGCTGGTGCTCGAGGGCCCCGCCAAGCTCGAGCTCTCCTACGACGACGAGACGCACCGCATCGGCATCGCGCCGGTGCAGCTGTCCGGACCCGCCACGAAGGCCGACACGGCCCTCGCCGGCGACTCGCTGCGCGCCCCGCTCACCAAGGAGCGCTTCTACTTCCTCATGGCCGACCGGTTCGCCAACGGTGACCCCGCCAACGACAAGGGCGGCCTGGTCGGCGGGCGCATGGAGACCGGCTTCGACCCCACCGACAAGGGCTTCTACCACGGTGGCGACCTCAAGGGCGTGACGCAGAAGCTCGACTACATCAAGGGCCTGGGCACCAGCGCGATCTGGCTGACGCCGTCGTTCAAGAACCGCCCCGTGCAGGGGGAGGGCGACAACGCCAGCGCCGGCTACCACGGCTACTGGATCACCGACTTCACCCAGATCGACCCGCACCTCGGCAGCAACGAGGACATGAAGGCCCTCATCGACGCCGCGCACGCCAAGGGCATGAAGGTCTTCTTCGACATCATCACCAACCACACGGCCGACGTCATCAGCTACGCCGAGGGCCAGTACTCCTACCGCACGAAGGCCGACTACCCCTACAAGGACGCCGCCGGGAAGACCTTCGACGACCGCGACTACGCCGGCAAGGACACCTTCCCGTCGCTCGACCCCAAGACGTCCTTCCCGTACACGCCGGTCTTCCGCAACGACGCCGACCGCACGGCCAAGACGCCCTCGTGGCTCAACGACCCGACGATGTACCACAACCGCGGTGACTCGACCTTCGCCGGCGAGTCGAGCGAGTACGGCGACTTCGTCGGCCTCGATGACCTGTTCACCGAGCGGCCCGAGGTCGTCGAGGGCATGGGCGAGATCTACAAGTCGTGGGTCGACCTCGGCATCGACGGCTTCCGCATCGACACGGTCAAGCACGTCAACATGGACTTCTGGAAGAAGTTCAGCCCGGACGTCATGGCGCACGCCAAGGCCGTCGGCAACGACGACTTCTTCATGTTCGGCGAGGTCTACGACTCCCGCCCCGAGCTCATGAGCCAGTACACGACGACCGGGAAGCTGCCCGCGACGCTCGACTTCGGCTTCCAGGCCAGTGCGGTCGACTTCGCCAAGGGCGCGGCCACCACGAAGCTGCGCGACTTCTTCGCCGGTGACGACTGGTACACCGACACCGACTCCAACGTCTACGAGACGCCGACCTTCCTCGGCAACCACGACATGGGCCGGGTCGCCATGATGCTCGGCAAGTCCGCGAGCGGCGACGAGCTCATGAAGCGCACCGAGCTCGCCAACAGCCTGATGTACCTCACCCGCGGCCAGCCGGTCGTCTACTACGGCGACGAGCAGGGCTTCATGGGCGCCGGCGGCGACAAGGACGCCCGCCAGGACATGTTCGCGACCAAGACCGAGCAGTATGCCGCGGAGCAGGTCCTCGGCGGACCGTCCGGTTCACGCGACCGCTACGACACGGACGCGCCGCTCTACCGACAGATCTCGGAGCTGGGCAAGGTGCGGGCGGCCAACCCGGCGCTGACCGACGGGGCGCAGGTGCACCGCTACGCCAGTGACGGTGCCGGCATCTACGCCTTCTCCCGCGTCGACCGCGCGAGCGGCACGGAGTACCTCGTCGTCGCCAACAACGCGACCACGGAGAAGAAGGCGACCTTCTCGACCTTCAGCGCCCAGGAGCGGTTCCAGCCGGTCTTCGGCGCGGCAGAGGGCGTGAAGTCCGGCAAGGACAGCCGCGTCTCGGTGAGCGTGCCGGCCCTGTCGGTCCAGGTGTTCAAGGCGGCCTCCCGCTTCGCCAAGCGCGACGCCGCGCCCACGGCCTACCTCACCTCGCCCCAGCCGGGCGCGGTGGTGGGCGGCCGCGCGGAGATCGGCGCGGCGATCACCGAGAACACCTTCGCGCAGACCACGTTCCTCTACCGGCCGGTCGGCACCTCGGAGTGGAGGACCGTCGGCACCGACGACAGCGCGCCCTACCGCGTCTTCCACGACGTCTCCGGCATCGCCAAGGGCACGCTGCTCGAGTACCGCGCGCTGGTGAAGGACAGCAGCGGCAACATCTCCGCCACCTCGTCCTACGGCGTCGTCGGCGACCCGGCCAGCAGCGGCAGTGGCGGCGACGGCGGTGGCGTGGGGCCAGTGGTGCAGCCGAAGGCGGTCAGCGTCCCCGGCGACCACAACTCCGAGATGGGCTGTGCGGGTGACTGGGACCCCGCCTGCGACCAGGCCCAGCTGACCCTCGACGCCAAGGACCAGATCTGGAAGGGCACCTACACCCTCCCGGCTGCGCCGCACGCCTACAAGGCCGCGGTCAACAAGAGCTGGGACGAGAACTACGGTGCCGGGGCGGTGCCGGGCGGCAGCAACATCGAGTACACCGCCCCCGCCGGGCCGGTCACGTTCTACTACGACCACTCGACCCACTGGGTCACCTCCGACGCCCAGGGCCCGGTCATCACGGCGCCCGGCTCGTTCCAGAGCGAGCTGGGCTGCCCCGGTGACTGGAGCCCGGACTGCATGCGCCCGTGGATGCAGGACCCGGACGGCGACGGCACCTACACGTGGTCGACCAACCAGATCCCGGCCGGTTCCTACGAGTTCAAGATCGCGCACGGCCTGAGCTGGAACGAGAACTACGGCGACGGCGGCGCCGCCGGAGGCTCGAACATCTCGCTGTCGGTGCCCTCTGACGGCGTGGTGGTCACCCTGTCCTACGTGCTCGCGACGCACCAGGTCTCGGCCAAGGTCTCCAAGCCCGGTGCCGCACCCGACCTGAAGAAGGCCAAGGCGTTCTGGGTCGAGCCCGGCCTGCTGGCCTGGCCTGCGAACGGTGTGCCCGCCGGGGCCAACCCGGCGCTGCTCGACTGGCGCCTGCACTGGTCGCCCGACGGCGGCCTCGCCGTGGACGCCGAGGCGGTGACCGGTGGCTCGGTGGCCGACCTGACCTACGACCCGGCCGGGCTTCCCGCCGGTGTCACCTCGGCGCACCCGGAGCTGAAGGGCTACCTCGCTCTTCGCCTGTCGGACAAGGTCGCTCGCAAGGCAGGTGACATCCTGCGCGGCCAGGTCGCCGTCGCGATGTACGACAACAACGGCGCGCTGCTCGACGCCACCGGCGTCCAGACGGCCTACGTCCTCGACAGCCTGTATGCCGCGAAGGCCAGCACGCGGAGGTACGGCGCGACCTTCGACGGTGCCCAGCCGGCATACCGTCTCTGGGCGCCGACGGCGCAGCAGGTCGCGGTGCTGACCTGGCCGGCCGGAGCCGCCGCGGACGCCCCTGTGGCGCAGGCGAAGCGCACCCCCATGGAGCGGGCGGGGGACGGTTCCTGGTCGGCGACCGCGGGGGAGCGCAACGGGCGCTACCTCTACGAGGTGAAGGTCTACGGGCCCTCGACCGGGCAGGTCGAGACGAACGTGGTCACCGACCCGTACTCCACGGCGCTGACCCTGAACTCGACCCGCTCGGTCGCCGTCGACCTGCGGGACAAGGCGTTCGAGCCCGAGCTGTGGCGGACCACCGCGTCCCCGAAGCTGCGCCAGAACGTCGACTCGACGATCTACGAGCTGCACGTGCGCGACTTCTCGGTCGGTGACGACACCGTCAGCGCCGAGAACCGCGGCTCGTACCTCGCGTTCGCGGAGAACGGTGACGGCACCAAGCACCTCCAGGCGCTCGCCGCGGCCGGCCTCAACACGGTGCACCTGCTCCCGACCTTCGACATCGCCTCGATCGAGGAGGACCCGGCCAAGCAGGCGACGCCCGACTGCGACCTGAAGTCCTACGCGCCCGACAGCGACCAGCAGCAGGCCTGCATCGACAAGGTGCGCAGCAAGGACGCCTTCAACTGGGGCTACGACCCGTGGCACTTCATGGCGCCGGAGGGCTCCTACACCTCGACGCCGGTGAAGGCCGACGGCGGGGCCCGGGTGGCCGAGTTCCGCACCATGGTCGGCGGGCTGCACCGCGACGGCCTGCGCGTGGTGCTCGACCAGGTGTTCAACCACACCGCGGCCTCCGGCCAGGACGCGAAGTCGGTGCTCGACAAGATCGTGCCCGGCTACTACCACCGCCTGAACGCGACTGGCGCCGTCGAGACGAGCACCTGCTGCCAGAACGTCGCCACCGAGCACGCCATGGCGCAGAAGCTCATGGTCGACGCCGTGGTGCTGTGGGCCCGTGACTACAAGGTCGACGGCTTCCGGTTCGACCTCATGGGGCACCACTCCCGGGAGAACATGCTCGCGGTGCGCCACGCCCTCGACGCGCTGACCGTCACGAAGGACGGCGTCGACGGGAAGTCGATCTACCTCTACGGCGAGGGCTGGAACTTCGGCGAGGTGGCGAACAACGCCCGCTTCACGCAGGCCACCCAGGGCCAGCTCGGCGGCACCCACGTCGGCTCGTTCTCCGACCGGCTGCGGGACGCCGTCCGCGGTGGCGGACCCTTCGACGACGACCCGCGCAAGCAGGGCTTCGGCAGCGGCGAGGCCACCGACTCCAACGGTGCGCCCGTCAACGGCGACGCCGCGGCCTCGCTGAAGCACGACACCGACCTCGTGCAGCTCGGCCTGGCTGGCAACCTGCGCTCGTTCGCCTTCCGCAGCAACGAGTCCGGCGACGTCCGCCGGGGTGACCAGCTGAAGTACGGCGACGCACCGGCCGGGTACGCCGACCAGCCCGACGAGGTCGTCACCTATGTCGACGCGCACGACAACGAGACGCTGTTCGACAGCCTCACGTTCAAGCTGCCCGTCGCGACCACGATGGCCGAGCGGGTGCGGATGAACACCGTCTCGCTGGCGACCACCGCGCTGTCGCAGACGCCGTCGTTCTGGCACGCCGGTGCCGACCTGCTGCGCTCGAAGTCGCTGGACCGCAACAGCTACGACAGCGGCGACTGGTTCAACACCCTCGACTGGACGGGCAAGGACAACGGCTTCGGCCACGGCCTGCCGCTCAAGGGTGACAACGAGGCGAAGTGGCCGTACATGAAGCCGCTCCTCGCGAACCCGGCGCTCAAGCCGGCGGCCTCGGACGTCAGGACCGCCAGCGCCGAGGCGCAGGACCTGCTGCGGCTGCGGTTCTCGTCGCCGCTGTTCCGCCTCGGGACGGCCGACGCGATCAACGCCAAGGTCTCGTTCCCGGCGAGCGGCACCGCTGACGCGCACCAGGGCGTCATCGCGATGCGCGTCGACGACACCAAGGGCACCGACGCCGACCCGGCCCTCAAGGGGCTCGTGGTGGTCTTCAACGCCTCCGACGAGGCCGTCACCCAGAAGGTGCCCGGCCTGGCAGGCGCCGCCCTGTCGCTGTCGCCGGTGCAGGCCCAGGGGTCCGACGCGGTCGTCAAGACCTCGACGTGGGACGCCTCGACCGGCGCGGCCAGTGTGCCGGCGCGCACCGTGGCGGTGTTCGTCCAGCGCTGAGATGGCCGGCTGAACCCCGCGAGATGGGGCTCCGTCACGCGACACGCCGCGGTGCGTGGTGACGGGGCCCCATCTCGGCGTAGGGGACCACCCGAGGTCAGGAGGTCAGCACCACGTCGCTGCCGTCGAGGGTCGCGCGGAAGCCGCCGTCGGTCACGGTGACCCGGGTGAGCCGCATCCCGGCCGGCAGTCCCTGCACGGTGTGGTGGATCGTGACCAGGCGTCGGGCCGCCGCTGAGAGCGCGCTGTCGAGCAGGTCGGGCCCGCCGAGGTCGACGGTCTCGGGCTCGATGACGAGCCGACCGCCCGCAGCCCGGACCGTGCCGGTCGCGCGGACCTGCACGTCGCGGCCCAGGAGCGTCGCGGTCCGGCGGACGCCCGCCCTCCCGCCGCCCGCGGCATACAGCTGCAGGTCCGGGCCGATCTGACGGGCGGCGGCGTCGAACGGCAGGGTCGCCTCGATGCGCAGGGTGCCGGCGCGCAGGCCCGTGGAGGTCATCCGCACATCACGCCCGGTGGCGCGCACGTCGCGGAACCCACCGTCGGGCGTGACCACGGCGGAGCTGTCGAGCACGACGGCCTGCAGCCACGTCTCGCCGCGAGCCAGGTCGCTCGGTGGCGACGGGAGCGCTGTGGGGGTGGTGCTGGGCTGGGGGACGGGGCCGGCCCGGCCCGGGTCGCCGGCCACGAGCACCACGGCGACGAGGCCGAGCACCACCGCGACCACACCCGAGACCACGCCGAGGAGGAAGGTGCGCACCGGCGTCACACCATGTACTGGTCGTGGCGGCGGTAGAGCTCGGTCCACTCCTCGGGGCTGAGCGTGCGCTCGCCGCGGGCCACCTCGGCCACCGCCTCGAAGTAGGACTCCCGCGGCGCCCCGGGCGCGAAGTGCAGGAGCATCGAGACCGGCTCACCGGACTCGTTGCGGAACCCGTGTATGCCGCCGGGCGGCACGTGCGCGAAGTCGCCCGCCGCGAGGTCGCGCCACCCGGTGCCGTCGTGGAGCCGCAGGACCCCGTCGAGCACGTAGAACGACTCCGCCATGGTCTTGTGGAAGTGCGGGTCGGGTCCGCTGCGGGCGGCACCCATCTCGTAGCGGTAGAGACCGAAGAGCCCGCCGGTCGTGGCGCCGGTGGCGAGGTAGTGCACCTCGGTGTTGGTGCTGCGCAGGTCGGGTGGCGTGCCCACGGGGCGCAGCCACGCGCTGGCCTCGCCACTGTCGCCGGGGTAGATCGGGGGCGGGTAGCTCATGTGCCCAGTCTGCCGTGGACGTGGGGGATCTCCCGGGTCCGGCGGCGGGGAGGACGTCCGCAGCCGGACCCGGGAGGGCTCAGGTGAACCGGAGCTGGTCGGGCCCTAGGCGGTGACCGCCTCGGCGTCCACGACGTCGCGCGGTGACTGCTCGCGCCGCAGGGCGGGCAGGTAGCAGAGCGCGCCCAGGACGCTGAACGCCCCGGCGCTGACCATGGCGACCTGGTTGCTGGCGTTCTGGGCCAGGACACCCAACAGCGGGCTGGCGATGCTGAAGGCCGCGAACGCCATCATCGAGTTCATCGACAGCACCGTGGCGCGGTTGCGGGCCTCGGCCTCGCGGTGGAGCAGCGCGCTGTGCATGGGGCCGTTGCTCCCGTGAAGGCCGTAGGTCAGCAGGTAGGCCGCGATGAGGGCTGCCGGGCCCGCGACCAGGCCCATGACCACGGCGCCCAGGGAGTTGAGCACCCGGGCGAGGATGGCCGTGCGGGCGACACCGAACCGCCTGGCCAGCAGCCCGGCGAGGGCGGCGCCCAGGGCGAAGACGCCCCAGCCGGCGGAGGCCACCGGGCCGATCAGCGCGCCGGCCCGCTCCTCACTGCCGAGGATCTCGGCGAGCCGGATCGGCTGGAAGGTCTCGAAGACCACCATGGCGACCGACCAGAAGACCTCGACGACGACGAGGCCCAGCAGGACGCGGTTGCGGCGCAGGAGGCCCAGGCCGTCACGAACCACTCCGGGCGCCTCCTTCACCGACTGCACTGCCCGGCGCGCACCGGTGGCGTCCACGTGGGTGCGCGGCTCCTTCAGCAGCACGAGGACCGCGACCAGGTGCACCATGTTGAGCACCACGAAGACCGCCACCGGCAGGACCAGGGCCGACTGGCCCTCGAAGGGGTGCCACCAGACGAGGCCGCCGGAGATCAGCGCGCCGGTCGCGATGCCCCCGCCGAGGAACGTGCCCTGCGCGGCCAGGGCGCCGTCGACGTCGGCGCCGGGCTCCGACGCGTGCACGGTGTCGACGTACCACGCCTCGAGCGGGCCGGAGTCGAGCGCACGGAACACCCCCGTCAGGCAGGCCGCGAGGGCGAACATCCAGAACGACTGGGCGACCAGGTAGGCCACGGCGGCCAGCACGTTGACCACCGCCGCGGTGACGAAGACGGGCCGGCGCCCGAAGGCGTCGGCGAAGCCGCTCGTCGGCAGCTCGAGGGCGAAGACGACGAAGCCGGCCAGGGCGCTGGCGGTCAGCGTCTGGGCGACCGTGAGCCCGCGCTCGAGCGGCAGCAGCGTGAAGATCCCGATGACCAGGCCGACGGGGAACCAGCGCGTGGCGGTGAGGGTGAGGAAGACGCGCCGGGCGGCCCGGGGCGAGAGCA
>Ga0307409_100002050_pt1 | contig 10352 bp, 10 predicted proteins | sample 322Ometagenome_2_FD_203888 | JGI IMG/M metagenome (GOLD analysis project Ga0307409, IMG submission 203888) | Maize rhizosphere microbial communities from greenhouse at UC Davis, California, United States - 322HYB-O-2 | ecosystem: Host-associated > Plants > Roots > Rhizosphere > Soil | place...
TGTACCTGATTTTTTTGACTCTGCCACCGTGAGCCTCAATTCCGAGGCCAGAGCTTTTACTGCTTCCAGCATTTCTTTAAAGGAAGTGCTCAATTCTTTCAAGTCTTGACCACTGATACCACCTCCTGCAGCGGCAGATTCCTGGCCGTCACCACCACCAAATGAACCGATCTTGCTTCGGACGATAGTGATTAGCTCCTTTGCATCATCAATGATACCTGTCTCCTTTAATTCTGCAGTAGCTTTATCCATCCTAGAGGACAAACTGTTCATATTTTCAGATATGAGGCGGAAGTTTTCGATATTCTGTTGCCATTCTGGCGTCTTCAATGTCTCCATGATTTCTTTGGCTGTTACCGTAATCTCCCTTATCACTTCAAATGACTCTTGAACGCCAGGTGTCCCTAGCTCGCGCATTATCGCTACTGCGTCAGAAGCAGTCTCTTTGATGTCGTGCAGTTTCCCTCCTTTCTCGGTCATATCCGTAAATACCACTACAATACTGATGTAACAAGTTAAGTGCAATACTGCAAAATTATATGACTATATGATTGCAAATTTTGTTATAGATCTAGCTTATTAAATAATCAACTCTAGCTTTTTTCTCACGAGCTAGATTTTTAGTTATAAGAGACTCGGATATAGCTTTTTCTTTGCACTTTCAACTCATATCCATCTTTCATATTGCAGCCGACTTTTGGCACTCATTTTGTTGGATTCTCTTTTGAGGTGGTTAATTGAATTGATTTTACTTTTATACAATTCATGATGCCTCCTTGTAACTCATATTCTTCCATGCTCAGATCTATCCTCTACTGACGCTATGGATATGTAGTTGGCACCATAACTACCAAAAGAACAGAAAAAAGAAAAGTAAAGTATTGGGAGGGGAGGAATAATTCTACCTATCAAACACCAATCGCTGGCGAGGCAATTATTCCGCTGCGTGAAGGCTGGCTGCTATTGTTATCGGATGTTCCGCCTCTGTCATGATTTCCCCAATGGTTGCCAAAACCCTTGTGGTGTCCAACACCACCACCGCTATCACCGCATCCTAGACCACCGAAATGTAACGGCATATCCCCAGATGTGTACAATACTGCACCATTCCCGGCATCAACTATTACAATACTGCTTGTTTCAGCGTCAAAGTTGGCAATTTTGAAGATGTAAACCAAATATCCTTGTACCACTCCTAGCCGGCCTGAAATAGCAGTTCCATTTCCAACTTCAGCCTGTGCGGATTCTAATGCAGTAGCAAAAGGCACTTGCACATTATCTTGTATGAATTGATCCGCTTGCTGCTGTACGTTTACAGAGCCGTTGAGCTGAGGAATGTCCGTCCGCATTGGATTCGGTTGAGTACTATTGGTTTCTTGGGCAAATATTTCGCGCAGAGGAAAAGACATAACAAAGCTCGCTAGTGCTAGTGATATAGTTATGCCACCGAGCACTAATACGAATTGTTTATTGCTGTTCTTCGTCATTACCTTATTTTAGGGCATTTACCTATATAGATGTTGCCAAAAATGTCCTTATTTTGTGATGTTTTTGTCGGTACATACCCCCTCCTACGCTGACAGGAAAAAATAGATTCGCCAAAGCGTCCAACTACTAGTAGGCGTAATAGCGTCATAATTTTATACAGACCGCGCAGTCAAGATGAAGGATAGATCTAATGTTGTGTTTATCCATGTAAATGCATATACTAGGTTTGCTTCTGTTGTAATGGCTCGTCATTGCAATCTTTTAAAGCTACAAATGACGCCCAAACAGGCGGATATCTTGTGCTGGAAATCTTGTCACCTTCATGACCATCGGCTCCATGCGCGCTGCTCCACTCCTCATGTGCAGTATATTCGGGGTAGGCTACGAACTCTGAGTCTGGACTTGTTGTTGTAGGGATTGAGATTTCTATGGCACTGACCAAGCCAACGATGAGCAAAGAGGAGATAGCGATGGCTCTAATCCCTGGAGAGATCTCATACCTTGCAGTGATCTGATGAGGACTTCTCTCTCGTTGGATTGGGATACTATTTTTGTCTTTGACAAAGGGAGTATCGGATTTATGCAAAGATATATCAGCATCGATAATCTGCAGGATTTTCTTTCGTCTCTCTCTGTTTATTGAGACATATCCATTAGGTTGATAATCATCTAAGACTAGGTATCCATGGAGTTTTAGGCTAGAGACTGCCGAAAGCACGCTGTCTTCACAGTCGTCAGGAAAGCCGCTAACTAGAGTAGATAATTTGAGTGGCTGCTGCCTCTTGATAAGAATACGAAGTACAGCAACCTCAAAGGTATTCACAACAATATTTAGGGCAATTGCGTTATTTATCTTTTTTATCCAAACGATTAGAGCTATTTGTTACCAAATTGAGGATTTATTGCAATAGCAAGGAACAAATATGTCCTTATTCAACTAACATCATGTCCTCAGATGAGAGTGACACCCATCCAGAATATGAGGGTGTACTTTCAAATGTGTTTTCTTCGCGAGCTGTCTCACAGATAATGGATTTTTTCCTTGACTACAAAGAATTTGATTATTCGCCTGGAGAGATAGCTAGGAAAACAGGACTATCATTTAGAACCGTCTTCAGAGAATTGCCACACCTTGAAAAAAATCAACTGATTTACATTAGCAGAAAGATTGGTAAGACAAACATGTACAGGCTTAATACTGACTTACAATCAGTTAGTTTTCTGGAGAAGTTTGTATTTGAGATGTCGCAACTTCACATTAACGAACAGGATACAGCCATGAAAGAAGAGGACATAGCTAAGATTGAGTAAGGCTCTGACTTCATTTATCTCTCCTTATATTAAGCCAAACAGGGCTTTTTCGAGTATTTATCGTATATATTCGACTTTTCTTTTCTTCCACTGAAGTGTCATTCATACTATACTAGCTCTAATAGTTCAAGTGGAGGGGTGATGTCATTTTCTAAGATAAGGTTTAATAGATCGCCTTCCAGATTTCACACGTACTAGGAACCTTGTCTTACCTTGGTACGTACTTTTGTTTCTTCAGTAACGGTTGATTCTCTATGTGGATCCTCTCTTGTGTATCGATAGTCGTGTCTGTGTATCTTGCGCCTTTTGACAAGCTGAGCAAGGAAGATGAAGCCGGCAATCGCCAATATTAGATTCACTATTCCCCCTGCTATGTTGTTCCACCATGTAAAACAAAAGACAGCAAAGGTCATACTTACTGCAGCAAAGGCTAGCACAATCCAAGGAAGATACTTTCCTATCTTTATCAAAAAGCCTAGCAAAATTATGACTCCTTCAAGCTTTGATGTACTAGGTATTGAGTTAGAAGATGAGGATGATGAGTCTTTTTCTGACATACAGGTATGTCTTTATACTACAATAAATAATTTAAGCGTAAACAAATATCTATTAATCAATTTTCTTAATGTCCCTAAACCAAAAACAAGACTACAAAATGCAGTTGAAAAGATATGTGAGTTAAGCGTATCTACATACAGTGGTCTTAGTGTTATCAAGAGCCTTTCGGATGCAATTCATAACTGAATGGATCCTACATGCAAATATTGTGTATAATGCTTCTATATCTATTAAATGCGTTAGAGCTCAGCTAGTAAAGCTGGGATGGCGGCAAGGAGCATATGGAAAGGGAGCATATCCTTTGGATTGGTCAACATACCAATCAAGCTTTATTCCGCAGCTGAAGAGAAGACATTTTCTTTCAATCAACTATGCCAAAAGGGTCACAGAATACAATATAAGCGCTGGTGTCCTATTGAAGACACTGAGGTTCCATATCAACAGATTCAAAAAGGATATGAAATCGCCAAGGATAGCTATGTATTGCTTGAGAAACAAGAGCTTGAAAATATCAAACTCAAGACGACTAGGACAATCGACATAAAGGAATTCGTGGATGCTAAGGAAGTAGACCCTATTTTTGTACAAAAGAGCTATTATGTTGCACCAGACAACAAGACGCCAGACAAAGCTTACTTACTGCTGGTTAACATTCTAAAAAATACCGACAAAGTCGCAATCGGAAAAGTAGTCCTGCGAGAAAGAGAGCAGCTAGTCGCGCTTCGAGCATTTCAAAGAGGTATTATCATGCATGTCTTGCATTATCTCGATGAAATAAGGCCAATGGATGAAATAAAGGAAATATCAGCAAGTGCAACTAACAAAGTCAAACTCGCAGAGCAAGAGCTTGCCCTTGGCAAGATATTGGTCGAACAGCTTGGGTCAGACCGATTCGATATTGGCAATTATTCTGATGCATACTCGAAGGAGTTGGAGAAATTAATTGAAGCAAAGAGCCAGGGCAAGATGCACTTTGTAAAAGAAGAAGAGCCAAAGGAGACAACAAGGGATTTGCTTGAGGCATTGAAAGCAAGTGTAACCAAGTCTGGTGATCCAGGATCAAAACAAAAATAATGCTCATGATGTGAGTGCTTTCCAAATCTTGCACTCATGAGTGGTGCAATTAGTGGAACTGGGAGGAACAATATCTGCAACTTAAAGACAAGCACTGGAGTACTGTAGGAGTAAGAAAGCAGTACTAACACGGTAATTGTCTGTCCCATTTTTTTCTCCACCTCCAATGATCATATCAGGTTGACAGACTCGCAGCAAGAAAATTATCAGGAGCAATACTCACGGCTCTTGCAAGCTAACTACTTCTTTTGTCGCTCTGCTTTGATGCTCTTCTTTCTTGCTTTTTCCTCCAACTCAGCTTCTGCTTCGATATAGTACTCTACGATGAAATAATTGGCTTCTCTCTTACTTTTTAGCTTTGGTACAATACAGATTCTAACAAAAAACTCTACATATTTCACAGCTGGGATTAATTTAGATACCTAAAGAGAGCGGCACTAGAGGTCGTTGCACTAACTATGCCACTTAATGAATACAACGCCAAGAGGGATTTCAAAAGAACTCCTGAGCCAAGCGGGCCCACGAGTGATACATCTCAGCAAAGCAATAAGGGCATTCTCAGATTTGTAATACAAAAACACAATGCATCAAGACTCCATTACGATTTTCGTCTGGAAACAAGAGAGGGTGTACTTTTGTCGTGGGCTGTGCCAAAGGGACCTTCGCTTGACCCTAGGCAAAAGAGGCTTGCAGTTGAGACAGAAGATCATCCACTTGACTATATCGACTTTGAAGGAGTCATTCCCGAAGGCAATTATGGAGCTGGGACTGTTATTGTATGGGACATTGGCAGCTATACAACTGAACTAGATATTCGCCAGCAATTCCGTGATGGCAAGATATCTTTTACGCTAAGTGGCACAAAGATAAAGGGTTCATTTGTATTGATCAGGATCAAGCAGCGGCAAAAGCAATGGCTTTTGATTAAATCAGACGATGATCCTCATAATACATCTGCAACATCTGAGGCGGATCTGACATTAACTGCGCCTGAATCTGTCCTTACAGGAAGAACAAATGACGAGCTGGCTGAAGACGGGGCGGGACAAGAAAAAAGATCGGGAAAAGGGGGGCAGCGACTCCAGCTGCTTCTTGATAACAACAATATCAATGTGAAGAAAACCTCCCAATTTCCTCTGTCAGTTAAACCTATGCTGGCAGGACATACTGACACGCCATTTGATAATAAGGACTGGGTCTTTGAGGTGAAATGGGACGGCGTTCGTGCGATTCTCTTGCGGAATAAAGCTAAAGGAATAACTGAAATACAGTCAAGGAACGGCAAAAACATTACTCATCGTTACCCGGAAATAACAAAGGCAATAGATTCTGTAGTAAAAAACAATGAATCAATTGTATTAGATGGAGAAATAGTGGTTCTTAACAAGGAAGGCATTCCAGACTTTCAAATGCATCAGAAACGAATGAATGTAGAGTCGCAAAGAGACATAGAGTTTCTATCTAATGACATACCTGCTACTTACTTTGTGTTTGACATACTTTACATTGATGGCAGAAATGTGGAGGATTTACAACTTTCTGACAGGCGTAAAATACTAAATTCACTAATTGCAGAAGGCTCAAAAAGAATCCGTATTTCAGAGTATATTGAACAAGAAGGCAAGGCATTATTCAAAAGTGTTATTGAAAGGCGCCTTGAAGGAATAGTAGCAAAACATAAGCACAGCAAGTATCACGAGGGCATCCGGTCTTCTGCATGGCGGAAAATCAAAGGGATTCTAACTCAGGATTGTGTTGTCATAGGATATACTAAGGGTGAAGGCAATAGGCAAGATTACTTTGGTTCGCTGATTTTAGCTGCATATGATGATAAAGGCAAACTACATTTTATTGGTCATTCAGGCAGCGGGTTTGGGTTTGACCAGCTGAAACAAACTCTGACTGTTATGCAAAGACTCAGAACACACAATAATTTTTGTCCTGTAGACTTTGTGCCCTATACGAATAGCAAACCTGCCTGGCTCAGACCCGAGCTTGTAGCAGAAGTAAAATTCAGCGGTTGGACCCAAGACATGATAATGCGAGCGCCTATATTTCTCAGGTTCAGATATGACAAGCAGTCGACTGAATGTCTCATAGAACAAGTCCAACAAGAAATGGATCATGATATTATTTTTGATGGGACAGGCAAGAACAAGGAGGAGGTAGAGGAAGAAAAAGAATTCAGCCCATCACCAAATGAGCAAAATTTTTCAAATCTCGGCAAGGTTTATTGGCCGAGTACAGGAAGGGTAAAAAAGGGACTTACTAAGGCAGATTTAATTGAATATTACGATAAGGTTAGTAAATACATCCTTCCACATTTGCGAAACAGACCTCTTTCGCTCAAACGTTATCCAGACGGAATCACTGGCAAGACGTTCTACCACAAGAATTGGATACAAGAAAAGCCGGATTACGCAAAGACCATTCAAGTATTGTCAGAGTCAAAAAAAGATATCATCAACTATTTAATATGCAACAATAAGCAGACACTCCTTTGGCTTGCTAACCTTGGTTGCATTGAAATGCATTCATGGTATAGCAGAGTGCATGACTTTAATGCGTGCAACAGCACAGCCAATTGTTCTGATCCTTCAGCATTAGATGAGCAAAAGTGTGGTCTTGACACTCCTGATTTTGTAGTCTTTGACCTTGATCCATACATTTACTCTGGAAAAGAAAAGGAAGGAGAAGAGCCAGAATATAACGTAAAAGGCTTCAAGGCTACAGTGGATATTGCACTCGACTTGAAAGACCTACTTGGAGAACTTCACATAAAGTCATACGTCAAGACATCGGGAAAAACAGGATTGCATATATTTATCCCAGTTGCGCCGATATATGGATACAATCAGACAAGAACCTTTGCAGAAATAATTGGTAAGATGCTTAGCCGAAGAAATCCGGGCAAGATTACAATGGAGTGGAATAGTTCGAAGAGAAAAGACAAGGTATTTTTTGACTATAATCAAAATTCAAAGGGTAAGACTCTCGCGTCAATTTTTTCGGTAAGGCCGACAAGATCAGCAAGCGTTTCAATGCCTGTAGACTGGAGCGAATTATCAGACGTTCAACCTGCTGATTTCACCCTCATTAACGCGCCAGAGATCTTATCAGCAAAGGGCGTCAATGCATGGAGTACTCTCTACCAAAATAAACAGGATTTGCTCAAAATGATACAGCGCGCGTCATTCTGAATTATTATTGTATAAAGTGTTTGGTATATATGCCCATGAAGACAGTTTTTAGGCACTTGCACCTGACAGACTTTGTGAGTCATCCTCTTCATCGCGATGCTGCTAGGTAAAAAACAGGATTCTTGAGTTTGGCCTATGGCAAGATTTACATAAATTGAAGACAAGCACTAAAAATGCATGCATACAGTATCGTTGGTAATTGCTTTGTCAACTGAACTAATACCAATCAACAAAAAAAGAGAAACGGCAGTTACTAAAAGTGCCGTTACTTGATTTAGGATTGAGGATTGGTTATCCTGCTGTTATTATAGTTGCTCGCTTGCAATAGCAGGTGGTCTCAAAAAAATCTACAGCAACCCCGACGGCACCTTTTTTTGTTAAGTCTTGTCGATATGCCAAAAATAGCTTAGGGCAGATATTCAATATATCGTAAGGTACGAACCATGAATGCTATGAAGCATCCCACATTTTCAATTGTTCCCAGCAAGCAGTACAAAAGTTCTTATCATGTACATCTTGTTGTTCGACTGTGATATTTTCTGTGTTGTATACCTCCTTGCATGAAAGACATTGATTCTTGACCAATTTTACTGCGCCTCTCCCATCATCACTCTCAAAGCAAGCAAATTGCCTATAATGGGATGTTTGTCAAAGTAATTCTATTATGTTGACAACATATAAGATGCATTGTAAACAGCAGATCTGTTGTCTATTTGAACTATTCTTCAATATATTTCTGTAATTCAATATAGTATACCAAAGCTCCATACTGCATTTCTACTAGAGGTGAATGTTTAGCTTAGCTAAATGAAAAAGCCATCTTCTATGATACAAGATAAAAAGAAATGGAAGTATGTAACGTTGAGTCTGATAGCAGTACTTGCCGCAGGATTTACAATGCCAAATGCCTTTGGACACATTACTCCAAACGATGTGCCACATATGTTTCAGCATGTTCTTGACCTAGCAGCTAGCATAAAGACAGATACAGATAGTATCAAGGCAAAGACAGACAACCTTCCGGATGATCCTGCTAGCACCACTGACGTAACTGAAGCGCAAAATGCCATAGAAGCTGCAATTAGTGGAAGGACTGAGACTACATCTACTCATCTAGTAGTGGCCGGACAGAATATACCTGTCGATACGCCTCATGTCGTCATGCTGAGAAATATAGCAACCAATGTATTTTACAATGCCGTTGTAGGTCAGCAGGCAGATTTGGACGGCGATGGGATGTTGGACAACTGTGAGGGCAGAATGATAATAACACTGGAAAGAGACGGAGACTATGACTTCAATGATAATTTCGAACAATTCTTAGAGATAACAGATGGTTCGCTGAGAACCTTGTCAGGTTTTAGCAATTCCACATATGGATTGGCAGCATATACTCAAAATATTGGAGCTAGTGATTCCTGTGCGATAACAATAACTGCGACTACAGGAGAAGATCTAAGACCACTGCCGCAATAAGAAAAAACTGATGGTGATGATTAACATCCTATAAGCCTGTTTGGGGAATGGCGGATAGTGAGAGTCCTAGAGGATTATGTTAGTTTGCTTGCTTAAAGAGATGTTATGATTCCATACCACCAAGCAGGATTTTCTTTGTTGTTTCGCTGGCTACATCAACCGCAAACTTGCAAAGTTGATCTTTTGCAGCTTGCTTGAGCTTCTTGTTGAGTAATTGCTTTATTTTAACCGTACCATAACTCCAGGCGGTGGCTGCTTGGTGAAGAAGGAGAAGGAGGAGGAAGAGGAGGAGTGGGAGCAGAAGAAGTAATCGAGCTTACAGCTAGTGAGCAATAGTACCATACGGCTTAATAATTGTCAATATCTTATTGCGAATTATTGATTCTGCGTCAGATTCAATATCAAATGATATGACTAATATAGACTGACCTTCTTGCCCAACAGGAATCGTTGCTCGCTTTATTTTTTCATAAGTCGCAATTACATAGAGAGTCTTGCCTAGTTTTTCTTCGAGGACTCGTCTACTTTCCACTCTCCAAACTGAATATTTGATAGAGGATGCTGTTTCCTCTTGAGTCAGTAGGGGTATCAAATTGGCTCGGTACTTCCTCGCTAATATGGCTCCGGTTAAGGTTGCAATGCCTACAAATCTAATAGATTCATCCGCTTCCAATATTAACTGACAATATTCTTCAAAGATTGTAGGTGGAGGGCCCGATGGAGACGATGCCATTAATGCATAGAGCCTAATATCAAGTAGATGGAGTTAACTATTTTTATTTTGTGGTTGTATGCTATTACTACTGATGGTATTATAACTAAAACATGACAAATTTTTCCCAGTTTCTCCTAAGTTCATTACCCAATCCCTATGCGTCTACCATCTCCTGGTTAGTATCAAAGATTATCCTGCGACCTGCTTCTGTTTTGACGTTCTCTGCTGTAAAGGTACTCATGACTGCCTGCTCTCGCAGACTCCCGGTTTCGTTAAGCCTTTCCTCCAATTCTTCTATTTCTTTAGAAACACTGCGTCGCTTGTTTTTCTTGGTCTTCTTCTCCTTCATCTGCTCTTTTCTTCCACGATTTCAAAAGCTTCATACCCAAAGATTCCAACATAGCGGGCTTTACAATCTGCGCAGATTGGGGTAAGGCCTCTAGGACATATGTAATCGGCGTTGTGTCTACATATGCGGCAAGCATAGTATGCACCTCGCCATTTCGTGGATGCTGGTGATAGTATCATGT
>Ga0307409_100002052_pt1 | contig 10349 bp, 10 predicted proteins | sample 322Ometagenome_2_FD_203888 | JGI IMG/M metagenome (GOLD analysis project Ga0307409, IMG submission 203888) | Maize rhizosphere microbial communities from greenhouse at UC Davis, California, United States - 322HYB-O-2 | ecosystem: Host-associated > Plants > Roots > Rhizosphere > Soil | place...
GCGCCGGGTCGTGAGGCCGGGGCGACGGTGGGTGGAGGGGTGAAGCCGCTGGCGACGGTGGCGGCGGTGCAGGCGGCGGACACGGCCGCCCAGGCGGGCGGGACCCCGGTCGAGGTGCTGATGGGCCGGGCCGGGGCGGCGGTGGCGAACGCGGCCGCCCGCGAGCTGGGCCCGGTGGCCGGGCGGCGGGTCGTCGCCCTCGCCGGCAAGGGGCACAACGGCGGCGACGCCCTGGAGGCCCTGGCCCGCCTCGCCCGGCGCGGCGCCGGGGCCGAGGCCCTGGTCACCGGCGACCCGGACGCCCTGGACGAGCAGGGGCGGCGCTGTGTGGCCCTGGTCCGGGCCGCCGGCGGGCGGGTCCGGGCCTTCGACCCCGCCCTGGCCGGGCGGCTGCTGGCCGGGGCCGACCTGGTGCTGGACGGGCTGCTCGGCACCGGGTCGAGCGGCGCCCCCCGGGGGGCGGTGGCCGAGGCGATCGGCTGCACCCACGCGGCCGGGGCCCCGGTGGTGGCCGTCGACATCCCCTCGGGCGTGGACGGGGCCACCGGCGAGGTCGCCGGCGACGCCGTCCGGGCCGCGGTCACCGTGACCTTCCAGGCGGCCAAGCCCGGCCACGTCCTGCCCCCGGGCAGCGACCACACCGGCCGCCTCGAGGTCGCCGATATCGGCCTGATCCTGCCCCTTGCGGCTGGCGGCTGGGGGGTGAGCGAGGCCGCCGACCTGGCCGGCCTGGTCCCCCTGCCCAAGCCCGAGCAGCACAAGCGGAGCCGGGGGGTGCTGCTGCTGGTCGGGGGCAGCCCGGGCATGGGCGGGGCCCCGACCCTGATGGGGCTGGCCGCCCGCCGCTCCGGGACCGGGCTGCTGGTCCTGGCCGTGCCGGCCTCGGTGGCCGACCGGGTCGGGGCGGCCGTGCCCGAGGCCCTGACCGTGGCCCTGCCCGAGTCGGGCGGGGGGCTGGCCGGCAACGCCGACGACGCCTGCCGGCGCTGGCTGGGCGAGGCCACCGCCATCGGGGTCGGTCCCGGGCTGGGCCGGGCCGACGGCACCCAGAAGGTGGTCCGGGGGCTGCTGGCCGCCTACCGCGGCCCGGCCGTGGTCGACGCCGACGCCCTGTTCGCCCTGGGCACGGGCGGGCCCCTGGCCGAGCGCACGGCGCCGACCCTGGTCACCCCGCACGCCGGCGAGTTCGCCCGGCTCGCCCCCGGCGCGTCCGGGACCCGGCTGGACCAGGCCGCCGACCGTGCGGGCGCCTGGGGGGTGACCGTGCTGCTCAAGGGCGACCACACGGTGATCGCCGACCCCGAGGGGCGGCTGGCCGTCAACCCGACCGGGGTGCCGGCCCTGGCCACCGGCGGCACCGGCGACGTGCTCACCGGCCTCACCGGGTCCCTGCTCGCCCAGGGGCTCGACCCGTTCGACGCCGGCCGCCTCGGGGCCTGGGTCCACGGCCGGGCCGGCGCCCTGGCCGCGGCCGACCTGGGCCCGGTGTCGGTCGCCGCCGGGGACGTGGCCGGCCACCTCCCGGGGGCGTTCCGGGAGCTTCTCGGCGAGGGGCGGCCGTGACCGGGGCATCCGGGCCCGGGGGCCGGGCGTGACCGCGACCCGGTGGCCGGGGCTGCGGCCGGCATGGATCGAGGTCGACCTGGACGCGATCGCCGCCAACGTCCGCACCCTGGTCGCCGAGGTCGCCCCGGCCGGGCTGCTGGCCGTGGTCAAGGCGGACGCCTACGGGCACGGGGCGGTGCCGGTGGCCCGGGCGGCGACCGGGGCCGGGGCCGCCTGGCTCGGGGTGGCCCTGGTCGAGGAGGCGCTGGAGCTGCGGGCGGCCGGGATCCCGGCGCCGCTGCTGGTCCTGTCCGAGCCCCACCCGGCCGCCGCCGACGCCTGCGCCGCCAACGGGATCGCGGTGACCATCTGCACCCGGGCCGGGGTGCGGGCGTTCGGGGCGGCCGGGCGCCGGGCCGGCCGGCCGCTGGCCGTCCACCTCAAGGTCGACACCGGCATGCACCGCCAGGGCTGCGCCCCGGCCGAGCTGCCCGACCTGGTCGCCGCGGCCCTGGCCGAGCCGGGACTGACCGTGGACGGCCTGTGGAGCCACTTCGCGGTCGCCGACGAGGCGGCCAAGACGGCCACCACCGACGTCCAGCTCGCCCGGTTCCGGGACGCCCTGGCCGGAGCGGCCGCGGCCGGATTGGAGCCCCGGTGGCGCCATCTTGCCAACAGCGCCGGGGCCACGGTCCGCGAGGACGCCCGCTTCGACCTGGTCAGGACGGGCATCGAGATCTACGGGCTGGCCCCCAGCGCCGAGCTCGCCGACCAGGTCCGGGCCCGGCTGCGGCCGGCCCTGGCCCTGCGGGCGGGCGTGTCGGCCCTGCGGACGGTCGAGGCCGGCGAGCGGGTCTCCTACGGCCACCGCTGGGAGGCGCCCCGCCGGACCCGGGTTGCCACCCTGCCGGTGGGGTACGCCGACGGCCTGCGCCGCGGCCTGTCGGGCCGGATCCGGGTCCGCCTCGGCGGGCACGACCTGGCGCAGATCGGTACCGTGACCATGGACCAGGTGATGGTGGACGTGGGCGAGGTTGACGTGGAGGTCGGCCAGGTGGCCACCCTGCTCGGCGACCCGGCCAAGGGCGAGCCGGGCGTCGCCGAATGGGCGGCCGCCCTGGACACGATCGACTACGAGATCACCTGCGGCCTCTCCCCCCGCCTCCCCCGGGTCCACCACCGAGGCCGCCCCGCCGGCCGCCCGCCCAAGGTGGAGGAGGCGGTCGGGTAGTGGCGGCCAGGCAACGATTGGCCAGCCGGAGACGACCGGGGCGGAACGGCAAGCGGCCCTCCCCGCCCCTGACCGTGCGCGGGATCGGGCTGCTGGCCGGGGGGCTGCTGCTCGGGGTCGGGGCCGGGGTCACCCTGGAGAAGACCCTGGTGGGGCGGGACCGGCGGCGGGAGGATCCCGAGGCCGGGGAGCGGTTCGGGAGGATCCGGGGGACACCGGCCAAGGTGACCGGCCACGACGGCACCCGGCTGCACGTCGAGGAGCTGGGGGAGGGGCCCTGCCTGGTGTTCGCCCACGGGTTCTCGCTGACCCAGGACGCCTGGCACTACCAGCGCCGCGACCTGCCCGCCCGCTACCGCTGCGTGTTCTTCGACCAGCGGGGCCACGGCCGCTCGGGCCGGCCCCGCAACCACGACTACTCGCTCCAGGCCCTGGCCGGGGACCTCAAGGCGGTGCTCGACTGGACCGGCGAGGAGCGGGTGGTGGTGGTCGCCCACTCCATGGGCGGGATCGCCGCCCTCCAGTTCGCCGAGCAGTTCCCCGGGGAGCTGGGCGGCCGCGTGGCCGGCCTGGTCCTGGTCGGCTCCACCTACCTCGACACCGTCCGGGGCATGACGGCCGCGGTCAGCGCCTGGGGGGCGGCCTGGGCCCAGCGGACCCTGATCACCGGCGCCTTCCACTTCATGGGCCAGGACCCCGTCCGGGCCCAGCAGCTCCGCCGGCGTGGCAGCGACCTCGGCTACCTGGGCACGCGCCTGTTCGGCTTCGGGTCGAACCCGTCGCCCAGCCAGGTCGCGTTCATCGACCGGACCCTGGCCGGCACCGACGTCGAGGTCTGGGCCAAGGTGTTCCCCAGCCTGGTCGACTTCGACCTCTCGGAGTCGCTGGAGGCGGTCCGGGTGCCCGCCCTGATCGCCACCGGGGACAGGGACCGGCTGACCCCGCCGGCCGCGGCCCGGCACATGGCCGAGAAGATCCCCGGGTCGCGGCTGCTGATCCTGGAGGACGCCGGCCACTGCGCGTTCCTGGAGGAGCACGAGGTCCTCGACGCCGAGCTCACCGCCTTCGCCGACGAGGTCTTCGCCCCGGCGAGGGCGGCCGCCCGGAAGCGCCGCCGCCCCGGCGTCCGCCGGGCCAAGGGATCCTGAGGCGGCCCGGTGAGCCTCGGGATCGAGGACCTGGCCGTCGGGCACTGGACCGACCCGGTCGGCCTGACCGGCTGCACCGTGGTCGTGCCGCCGCCACAGAACGTGGCCGCGGCCAGCGTCCGCGGCGGCGGGCCCGGCACCCGCGAGACCGACCTGCTCCAGCCCCAGGCCCACGTCGAGGGCGTGTCGGCGGTGCTGCTGACCGGGGGGAGCGCGTTCGGGCTGGCGGCCGCCCAGGGGGTGGTCGACTGGTGCGAGCGCCGCGGGCTCGGCTACGGGCGGTTCGGGCGGCCGATCCCGATCGTGCCCGCGGCCGTGCTGTTCGACCTGGCGGTCGGCGACTGGGAGGCCCGCCCGGGCCCGGCCGAGGGCGAGGCCGCCTGCCTGGCCGCGACCACCGACGACGGCCCCCAGGGCAACGTCGGGGCCGGCATGGGCGCCACCGTCGGCAAGACCGCCGGGCCCGACCACATGACCAAGGGCGGCCTCGGCTGGGCGGTGGTCGAGGCCGGGCCGGTCACGGTCGGCGCCCTGGCCGCGGTCAACGCCGGCGGGGACGTGCTGGCGGAGGACGGGACCATGCTCGCCGGGGCCCGGGTCCCCGGCGGGGCCAGGACCGCCCTGCGCGAGCGCCTGGCCAGCCCCAGCGGCGACGGCGAGGTGCCGGTTCCGCCCGGTGGCAGCACCACCCTGGGGGTGGTGGCCACCAACGCCGCCCTGACCAAGGGCGAGGTCCACCGGGTGGCCGTGCAGGCCCACGACGGCATGGCCAGGGCGATCTTCCCCGTCCACACCAGCTTCGACGGCGACACCGTGTTCGCCCTGGCCGTGCCAAGGGTGCCGGCCGCCATGGACCTGGTAGCCTTCTTGGCCGAGGAGGCGCTCGCGGCCGCCATCCGCGCCGGGGTCCGGGCCGCCGGCACGGTCGCCGGCATCCCGGCCGCCTCCGACGCATCGAGGGGAGCAGGAGGAGGGTAGCGTGCCGCTCTACGAGTACCGCTGCGGGGACTGCGGGCAGCAGTTCGAGGCGCTGGTCCCGGCCGGCCGGGCCGACGCCGAGACCTGCCCCGACTGCGGTTCCCAGGCGCGCCGGCTGCTGAGCCTGGTCGCGGCCCCGGTCCGGGGGAGCGACGGCGCGGCCATGCCCGTCGCGGGCGGCGCTGGCTGCTGCGGCGGGGCCTGCGGGAACTGCTGAGGTGCCCACCGAGCTGGAGGCGGTCGCCGCCGAGGCCGCCGGCTGCACCCGCTGCCGCCTGCACCAGAGCCGCACCCAGGTCGTGTTCGGCCAGGGCGACCCCCGCGCCGACCTGATGTTCGTCGGCGAGGCCCCCGGCCTCCACGAGGACCGCCAGGGCGTCCCGTTCGTCGGCCCCTCGGGCCAGCTCCTCAACCGCCTCCTGGAGGGCATCGGCCTGCGCCGCCAGGACGTCTACATCTGCAACGTGGTCAAGTCACGGCCCCCGCAGAACCGCGATCCGCAGCCGGACGAGATCGCCGCCTGCCGGCCCTGGCTGGACGCCCAGATCCGGCTGGTCGACCCCAAGGTGGTGGTCACCCTGGGGAACTTCGCGGCCAAGACGCTGCTGGAGACGACCACCGGGATCACCCGGCTGCGGGGCCGGACCTACCCGTTCCAGGGGCGGGTGCTGCTGCCGACCTTCCACCCGGCGGCGGCCCTGCACGCCCAGGGGCGGCGCACGGCCGGGCCGAGCCCGCTGGAGGCGATGGAGGACGACTTCCGGGTCCTGGCCGAGCTGCTGGCCGCCCACGCCCCGGTCGAGGGCCGGCCGACCGAGCAACTGGGGCTGTTCTGAGCCATGGGCGCCCTGCGGCTGTGGTCGGCCGACGAGACGACCACCAAGGAGATCGGGGCCGCCGTGGCCGGCCTGCTCGACCCCGGCGACGTGGTCGGGCTCGCCGGCGACCTCGGCGCCGGCAAGACCCGGCTGGTCCAGGGGGCGGCCGACGCCCTCGGGGTCGAGGGCCCGGTCCTGTCCCCGACCTTCATGCTGGTCCGCGAGTACGACGGCGACCCGCCCATGCACCACGTCGACGCCTACCGGCTCAGCGGCCCCCTGGAGCTGGAGGACCTGGGGCTGGAGGATGTCCTCTCGCCCGACGCGGTGGTGTTCGTCGAGTGGGCCGACCGGGTCGCCGCCGCCCTCCCAGACAGCTGGCTGGAGCTGGTCCTCCACATCGGTGACGACGACCACCGCGAGATCGAGGTCCGCCCCCACGGTCCCGCCTGGGCGCGGAGAGCCGGCCCCCTGACCGCCGCCCTGGAGCCGTTCCGCGGGAAGCCTCGGCGGACCGTTCCGACCGAGATGCCCTGAACCGCTGGCATTTGGGGCCGGGGCGGCGGCTTATCCTCGCGAGATGGACATATTCCTCGACTCTGACTCGGGATCCTGGGGCGAGCACCAGCTCCAGCACCGCTACCAGACCCAGGAGCGGGCCCGCCGCTTCTACCGCCGGCAGATGCTCGGCCGGCTCAACGAGCGGATGGTCGAGTTCATCGGCCGCCAGGAGATGGTCTGGGTCGCCACCGCCGACGCCAACGGGGAGTGCGACTGCTCGTTCCGGGCCGGCCCGCCGGGCTTCGTCCAGGTGCTGGACGACCGGACCGTCCGGTACCCCGAGTACCGGGGCAACGGGGTCATGGCCTCACTCGGCAACATCGCCGAGAACCCCCACGTCGGCATGGTCTTCCTCGACTTCGATCAGGAGCGGATCGGGCTCCACGTCAACGGGACGGCCCGGATCGTCGAGGCGGGCGGCGACGGCGACGGCGCCCGGCCGCGGGTGGAGCGCTGGGTCGAGGTCCGGGTCCAGGAGGCCTACATCCACTGCCGCAAGCACCTGCCCCACCTGGTCAGGATGAACGGGGAGGGCCGGGACTGGGGCACCGACGACGCCCGGGCCAAGGGCGGCGACTACTTCGGGACCGCCTGCCAGGCGCCGCCCGCTCAGACCCCCGGCTGACGCCGCCCGCTCAGGTCCGGGGCCCCGGGCCGGCCAGGAGGCGCTCGCGCAGCGACGCGTCGGTGGCGGCGTCGATGGCGGTCCAGGCCATGGCCACCGCGCCGTCGAAGACCGCCTGGTCGGCGGCCGGGGTGGCGCACTTGGCGGTGAACTCGGGCTGGTGGTTGACCGCCGGCAGGGCGTCGATGCCGATGGTTGGGTGGATCGAGGGCAGGGCCAGCGAGATGTTGCCCATGTCGGTCGACCCGGCGCCGCGGTCGCTGTGGTCCGGGAAGCTGCGCCCCAGCGCCTCGGCGTTGCGCTGGTACAGGGCCGACAGCTCGTGGTCGTGGCGCATCTCGGAGTAGGGGTTGGGGTCCTTGGTCAGCTCCAGGGTCGCCCCGGTGGCCAGGGCGCCGGCCTCGAAGCAGCGGGCCACCTTGTCGGTGACCTCCTGGAGCTGCTCCATGGTCTCGGCCCGGACCATCCAGGTGGCTTCGGTGTGGGCCGGGATGATGTTGGCCGCGTCGCCGCCATTGGTGACGATCCCGTGCACCCGGTCGCCGGACCGCAGCTGCTGGCGGAGCAGGCCGATGGCGGTCTGGGCCACGACCAGGGCGTCGCCCGCGTTGACGCCCAGGAACGGGTAGGCGGAGGCGTGGGCCTCCTTGCCGGTGTAGGCGACCTGCAGGTGGTCGACGGCGATGATCGGCATCTCGGGGTTCTCATAGGGCGAGGGGTGGACCATCATGGCCGCGTGCGCGCCCTCGAAGGCGCCCCGCTGGAGCAGCAGGATCTTGCCGCCCCCGCCCTCCTCGGCCGGGGTCCCGAGCACGGTCACCCGCAGCCCGGCGTCGTCGGCCACCCTGGCCAGGGCCAGCCCGGCCCCGGCGGCCATGGCCGCGATCACGTTGTGCCCGCAGGCGTGGCCGACCCCGGGCAGGGCGTCGTACTCGGCGCAGACCACCACGTGCAGCGGCCCCGACCCGGCCCGGGCCGCGAACGCCGTCGGCAGCTCCCCGACCCCCCGCTCGACCTCCAGCCCGGCCCCGTCCAGCAGCTCGCACAGCCAGGCGCAGGCCCGCTCCTCCTCGAACCCGAGCTCGGGGTTGGCGTGGATCCGGTGGCTGAGCGCCACCAGCTCGTCCCGTGCCCGCTCGACCCGTTCCCGGGCCGCCTCCTTGGCGTCAGCCACGTCCGGTCCTCCTTCGCTGGGGGTTGCCGCCATCCTACGGCCGGGGGACCAGGATGGCCCCGCTGGCGTCGTCCCCGGCGACCAGGGTGGCGGCCCGGCCGTGAGCCCACCACCACAGCCCCACATACGCGCAGACATGGGCGTCGGCCAGGTCCTCGACCGCCTTGAGCCCCGCCCCCCGCAGCGCCTCCAGCCGTCCCAGCTCCCGGGCCAGCCGCCCGTCCGGGCGGAGCCGCAGCGGCGGGTCGGCCCCGGCCAGCCGGCCGAGCACCGCCGCCACCGCCCGGAGCCCGGCCCGCCGCGCCTCGGGCGGCCCCTTCTTGTAGCGCACGGCCCTCGCCAGCCCGCCCAGCTCCACCAGGGCCGGCGCCGGGAACACCTCCACCGCCCACCAGCCCCGCCCACGTCCGGGGTCGCGCGGCACCGTCAGATAGGGCCGGGGCGACCGCCCGATCAGCTCCATCGCCCGCACCCGCCCCCCGAGCAGCCCCAGGTTGGTCGGGTACGGCCCGGCCCCCACCCGCCCGTACCGCCGGGCCAGCTCCTTCTCACCCCCCCGGCTGGTCCCCGCCGGGTTGGTCACCACCAGCGGCGCGTCCAGCGCCACCACCGCCCCACCGGCGTCGTGCGCCGCCACGAACCCGAGAAGCTCGTCGTCGGAGGTGGCCCACCCCTCGCCCACCACCCTCCCGTCCGGGTCGAGCACCGCCACCCCCGACGGCCGCCGCCGACCCCAGGCCAGGTCGATCCCGATCAAGCGCATGGGATGGACGCTACGCGACCTCGCAGCGGTTGCGGCCGGCTCGTTTGGCGCGGGTGAGGGCGGCTTCGGCGCGGTCGAGGAGGTCGCGCCAGGCGTCGGGAGGGGCGGTGCTCGGCGACGCCGAAGGAGGCGGTGAGGGAGGGGCCGTCGGGGCCGAGGGCGGCGCCGCGGCGGCGGACCCGTTCGGCGACGTACCAGGCGGCGTCCAGCTTGGTGCCGGGCAGGAGCAGGAGGAACGCCTCGGCCTCGAGGCGGGCCACGGTCTCGCCGGTGCGGCAGGACTCGTGCAGGAGGCCGGCGAAGGCCTGGAGGAGGCGGTCGCCGATGGCGTAGCCGAGGCGCTCGTTGACCTCGGCGAAGCCGTCAAGGTCGGACAGGATCATCGACACCGGGCCCATGCCCAGGCGGGCCAGGCCGGTGAGGGAGCGCAGCCGCTCCTCGGCCGCCCGGCGGTTGGCCAGGCCGGTCAGCGAATCGGTGAGGGCGGCCGAGCGCAGGCTGACGTCGGCCAGCCGCAGCTCGTCGTTGAGCGACTTGGTGCGCAGGGCCAGGCCGAGGCGGGTCACGATGTCCAGGCCGCCGACGTACAGGCCCGGCACCTCGGCCTCGCCCCCCGGGGCCGGCGGGAGCTCGCCGGGGAGGAACAGCACCGGGATGGCCACGGTGGCCGGGTCGCGCTGGAGGCTGGCGTAGAGCTCGTAGCCGGAGCGGTCGGGCAGCATCGGGTCGAGGAGGATGACCTCAGGGCCCTGCTCGTGGGCCAGGCGCACGCCGTTGTCGGCCGACCCCGCCTCGAGGACCTCGTGGCCCTCGGCCCGCAGGGTGGCGGCCGTGTCCGCCCGCGAGCGGGCGTGTCCCTGGACGATCAGCACGCGTGCCATCAAGGTTGTTCTCGGGACGGCGCGATCCCAGGTTGAGGTGCCACAATACGTTTTCCGCCAGCATCGCTCGAAAGGTCTTCGTTGCTCGTCCTCGCCATGGACACCGCGACCCCGGTCACCGCCGTGGCCGTCGGGTCGGAGGCCGGCACCCTGGCCGAGGTGGCCGTCCGCCACGAGCGCCGCCACGCCGAGGTGCTGGTCCCGGCCGTCCGCTGGGTCCTGGAGCAGGCCGAGGTCGACCCGGGCGCCCTGGCCGGGGTGGCCGTGGGCACCGGGCCGGGGCTGTTCACCGGCCTGCGGGTCGGGGTCTCCACGGCCAAGGCGCTGGCCCAGGCGTGGGGGCTGCCGATGGTGGCCGTGCCCAGCCTCGACCTGATCGCCTTCGCCCACCGCCACGTGCGGCGGGCCATCTGCCCGGTGATCGACGCCCGCCGGGGCGAGGTCTTCTGCGCCCTCTACCGCCACGCCCCCGGCGGGGTCGTCCGGCTCACCGACTACCAGGTGCTCCGGCCCGACCAGCTGGCCGCCGGGATCGAGGCCAGGGGCGAGGAGGTGCTGCTGTGCGGCGACGGGGCCCTGCTGTACCGGCAGGCGTTCGAGCACCTGGGCGAGCAGTCGGAGTTCG
>Ga0307409_100002053_pt1 | contig 10347 bp, 8 predicted proteins | sample 322Ometagenome_2_FD_203888 | JGI IMG/M metagenome (GOLD analysis project Ga0307409, IMG submission 203888) | Maize rhizosphere microbial communities from greenhouse at UC Davis, California, United States - 322HYB-O-2 | ecosystem: Host-associated > Plants > Roots > Rhizosphere > Soil | place...
GCGCTCCCGCCCGGCGGCGCCGGGGAGTGCCCCAGCTGCCACGTGTCGCTGCGGGGGCCCGTCGCGAGCCGCCTGTGGGAGGTCGACCAGAGCCTGGCGGCGTTGCGGCGCGAGCGCGCCCAGCTGGTGCAGGTGCTCCGGGAGCAGCGCTCCCCTGCCGGTGCGGCGACCACCCCGGGCGAGCTGGGGTCCGGCACGCCGGCCGCGCGCGCGTCACACCCGGCCCACCCGCGTCCCCGCTGGAGCGGACAGCAGGTGCTGCTGGGCACCGGGGTCCTGCTGGTGCTCGTGGCGTCGCTGGTCTTCCTCGCCGTCGCCTGGGACGTCATCGGCGTGGCCGGGCAGGTCGTGGCGATGGCGTCGCTCACCTGCCTGACGGCATACGGGTCCTTCCGCTTGTCGCGGCAGCAGCTGCACAGCAGCGCCGAGGCGCTGGGCGCCCTGACCGCCGGCCTGCTGCTGCTCGACGTCGCCGCGGCCCGCTCGCTCGGGCTCGCTGGGCTGGACGCACTCGATCTGCGCGGCTACTCGGCGGTCACCGGGGCCGTCATCGCGGTGGTCCTCGCCGCCCTGCACGCCCGGGACCGTCGGGTGAGGGCCTTCGGCCTCGGGTCGCTGGTGGCAGCGACCAGCGCGTGGGCTGCCGTGCTCGGCTGGGCCACCGACCCACGGGCGGCCTTCGCCGCCGTGGCCCTGGTCGGGGCCGTCGTGTTCGCCGTCGCGGCGGCGCGGCTCCCGGCCGCACTCGGCGCGGTCCGGTCCGGCGCCGTGGTGCCGGCCGTGGGCTACCTGCTCGTGTCGCTGGTGGTCGCAGCTGCCGTGGCCTTCGACGACCTCCACCGCGACGGGTTGACCCTGTCGGACGCCGAGGCGGTGCTGGTGCTGGTCGTCATCGCCGCCGGTGGCTACACCGTGCTGCGGCACGTATTGCGAGGACGCGAGGGCAGGCTCGGCGCCGGCCGCGCTTCCACCGCCTGGCTCGCGACACCGCTGGTCTGGAGCTGGTGGCCCGTCAGCGCGCTGGCGGCCACGGTGGTCGTCGCCGGGCCGGCGGCAGTCACCGCCTTCGCCTGGCAGGCGGGACCCGTCGCGACCGGCCTTGCCTCGGTGGTGGTCGCCACCGGTGTCAGCGCGCTCGCCTGGCGGTGGGACGCACGCTGGTCACGGACCCGCTGGGCCGTCCTGGGCATGGGCGCAGCCGCGCTGGTGGGCCTGGTGGGAGCCGGCGGGCACTGGGACTCACAGGCCACCGTCAGCGTCGCCGTCGGTGCGGTGGCAGCGGCGTCCGCGGTGTTCTCCGTGGTCCGCCCCGACATCCGGCCGGTCGGCAGCGCGGTCGCCGCCCTGGCCGGTGCCACGAGCGCCGGGCTGGCAGCCGACCTGATCGGCGACGGGTGGCTCGTGGGGGTGCTCACCCTCGTCGCCCTGGCCCTGGTGGCCCTCGCGGCGTGGCGCCGCGGACGGCCCGAGGAGCTGTCACTCGGGGTGGCTGCGCTGCTGACGGCGACCGCCGCCCAGGCGTGGGCCCTCGGGGCGGGCTGGCCGGGCACGTTGTCGTTGCTGCTGGCCCTCGAGGGAGCGGTGAGCGCCGGCTACGCCGTGCTGCTGCGCCGCCCGCCCGTGGTGGTCGTGGCCGCCGTGGCCTGGACGGGCGCGGTCTGGGTGCTGGCCGCCGATGCCGGCGTCACGACGCCGGAGTCCTACTCGCTGCCGGCGGCGGCCTTCGCCCTGGCCGCCGGGCTGTGGCTGCTGCGCACGACACCGGGCCTGTCGTCCTGGGTGTCGGTGGGCCCCGCCGCCGCGCTGGCCCTGCTGCCATCGGCGCTGGTCTCGGTCGACGACGAGGGCCTGGTGCGGCCGATGCTGACGCTGGTCGCGGCTGCCGTGGTGCTGGCCCTGGGCGTCCGCCTGCGCTGGCAGGCGCTGGTGCTGGTCGGCGCGGCCGCCGCGGCCGTGGTGGCCGTGAGCCAGCTCGCCCCGTATGCCGTCGGGCTGCCCCGCTGGGTCACGCTGGGCGTGACAGGGGCGGTGCTGCTGGCGCTCGGCGCGCGCTACGAGCGACGCCGTCGTGACGCGGTGCGGGCGGCGCACTGGTTCGCCCACCTGCACTGAACCCGTCACCGGGCGTCGGTGCTCCTCGGTGCGGCCCAGTGCTCCTCGGTGCGGCCCAGTGCTCCTCGGTGCGGCCCAGTGCTTCTCGGCGCGGCCCTGTGCTTTCGGTGCGGCCCAGCGCCGCTCACGCTCAGTGCGGCTGGAGGTCGTCGCGCTGGCTCGCGGCGGCCCAGGCGTCGAGCCGGCGCAGGGCCTCGCCGGAGTCCAGCGCCCCCTCGGCCCGGTCCATGCCGCGGCGCACGCCACTGACGAAGTCGTCGTCGGCGGTGCCGGCGTCGGGCTCGGTCAGCGCGAGGGCGATGCCGGCGTTGAGCACGACGGCGTCCCGCACGGGTGACCGCTCGCCCTCGAAGACCCGGCGAGCCACGCCGGCGTTGTGCACGGCGTCGGCACCCCGCAGCGTCTCCAGCGGGTGGAGGTCGAGGCCGAGGTCGCGCGGATCGAGCCGGTGCTCGCGCACCTCGCCGTCGCGCACCCACCACACGTGCGACGTCGTGCTGATGGTGAGCTCGTCGAGCCCGTCGTCACCGCGGAAGACGGCCGCATCCTTGCCCCGGCCGGCGAACACACCGGCCATGAGCGGGGCGATGCGGGCGTCGGCGACGCCCACGGCGGCATACGTCGGGCGGGCCGGGTTGGTGAGAGGGCCCAGGAGGTTGAACGCGGTCGCGACGCCGAGGTCGCGCCGGGCCTCGGCAGCGTGGCGCATCGAGGGGTGGAAGGTCTGGGCGAAGCAGAAGGTGATGCCGGCGAGCTCGGCGACGCGGGCCACCTCCTCGGGGCTCAAGGTCAGGTTGACCCCGAGGGCCTCGAGCACGTCCGCGGAGCCGGACGACGACGAGGCCGCCCGGTTGCCGTGCTTGACGACGCGGATCCCGCTGGCGGCGATGACGATCGAGGCCATCGTGGAGATGTTGACCGTGTGGGCGCGGTCGCCGCCGGTGCCCACGATGTCGAGGCTCGGCTCGGCCACGACGATCGGTCGTGCGTGGGCGAGCATCACGTCGGCCAGGCCGCGCACCTCGTCGACGCTCTCCCCCTTGGCCCGCAGCGCCATGAGGAAGCCGGCCTGCTGCACCGGGGATGCCTCGCCCGACATGATCCGGTCCATCGCCCAGGCGGCGGCCTCGGTGGTGAGGTCGTCACCCGCGAGCAGCGAGGTGAACAGGTCCGGCCACGTGAACGCAGCCGGCACCGGTGACGTCATCGACGTCAGGCCGTGGCGGTGTGGCCGCGGCGCCCGAGCTCGGCGACCGCGGAGGCCAGCGCGATCGGGTCGAGCGGGTGCGGCACGGCGAGGTCGGCCTGCGACCACGTGGCCAGCCAGCCGTCCTGGGGCCGTCCGGTGAGCACCAGCACCGGCGGGCAGCTGTAGAGCTCGTTCTTCAGCTGGCGGCACAGGCCCAGGCCCCCGGTGGGCGCGGCCTCGCCGTCGAGCACCAGCACGTCGAAGTGGCCGTTCTCCACGGCCTCGATGACCGCGGGTGCGGTCGCGCACTCGCGCCACGAGGTCACCTCGACGTCACGCGCGGGACGCCGGCCGACGTTGACGCGCACGGCGTCGCGGGTGGTGATGTCGTCGCTGTAGAGCAGCACCGAGATCTGGCGGACGGCCGGGCCGTCGGAGGCCGAGGTCGAGGCTGCGGTCGCGTGCGGAGCGGTCATGCGGTGAATCCTAGCGGGGGTCCCGGGGGGCACCCGATGGCCTCCCTCGCGCGGCCCACGGGCGGCTCCCGGGCGGCCTGGGGGCGGCCCGGCCCCGCCTCGCCCGCACGCGCGCGGCATCCATCGGGGGGTCGACGGTGTGCCGCGGTGCGAATGTGGCAATAATGGCGCACGTGGCGACAGCATCCGCAGTGCACTCAGGTACCCCCGGCCCCGTGGGGTCGATCCCCGGTCACGGCCCCGTGACCCGACCGAACATGGTGTCGGTCGGCACGATCGTGTGGCTCTCCAGCGAGCTGATGTTCTTCGCGGGCCTGTTCGCGATGTACTTCACGATCCGCGGCGTCGAGCAGGAGCTGTGGAGCGAGCGGACGAGCATCCTCAACGTGCCGTTCGCGACCGTCAACACCCTGGTCCTCGTGATCTCCTCGGTGTGGTGCCAGCTGGGCGTGCACGCCGCCGAGCACGGCAAGGCCCACCGCGGTGACGCCAAGCTGTTCAACATCAGCGCCTGGGGCATGCGCGAGTGGTACGTCCTGACCTACATCTTCGGCGCGGTGTTCGTCTCCGGCCAGGTGCTCGAGTACTCCGAGCTGGTCCACGAGGGCGTCACGCTGGCCTCCGACGCCTACGGCTCGGTCTTCTACCTGACCACGGGCTTCCACGCCCTCCACGTCACCGGCGGCCTCCTCGCCTTCCTGCTCATCATCGGCCGCACCTTCACGACGCGGACCTACAGCCACAACCAGGCCGCCGGCGCCGTCGTGACCTCCTACTACTGGCACTTCGTCGACGTCGTGTGGATCGCGCTGTTCGCCACGATCTACCTGCTGAAGTGACAGCAATCCAACTCCGCACCCTCCACCGAACCACTCGACGACAGCACACGCACAGGAGCGCACTGTGAACGCACTGGCCGCCCGCCGACGGCACCCGGCCGCCATCGCCCTCCTCATCCTGGTGGGCCTGCTGGTGACCGGTGCGGCGTATGCCGCCCTGGCGCCGAAGCCGGCTCAGGCCTCCACGGTGAGCGCCGACCAGGTCGAGCAGGGCAAGAAGCTCTTCCAGGCCAACTGCTCGACGTGCCACGGCCTCGGTGCCGAGGGCACGAAGGACGGGCCGAGCCTGGCCGGGGTCGGTGCTGCTGCCGTCGACTTCCAGGTGGGCACGGGCCGCATGCCCATGACCCGACCCGACGTGCAGGCCCCGCGCAAGGAGGAGGTGCTCTTCGACGAGAAGGAGATCGCCGCCATGGCGGCCTACGTCGCGTCGCTGGCACCCGGCCCGGCCGTGCCGGACGCCGAGTACACCGACGGCGAGAAGGGCGACCCCGCCAAGGGTGGAGAGCTGTTCCGCGTGAACTGCGCGATGTGCCACAACGCCTCCGGCGCCGGTGGCGCGCTCACCCGCGGCAAGTACGCCCCCTCGCTGCGCAACATCTCGGGCGAGCACATCTACGAGGCGATGGTCACCGGCCCCCAGTCGATGCCCGTCTTCAACGACAGCAACGTCAGTCCGGAGAGCAAGCGCGACATCATCGCGTTCCTGCACACCGTGGACAAGCAGGAGAAGGTCGGCGGCATGACGCTCGGCAACCTCGGTCCCGTCTCCGAGGGACTGTTCATCTGGGTGTTCGGCCTCGGCATCATGATCGGCTTCGCCGTCTGGCTCGGCCAGAAATCGGCCTGATGCCCACCGCACTCGACCACTGCGAACCGACAGGATCGACCACAGCATGAACGAACACGGCACTGAGCACGGCGGCCAGGTGGCGCAGCCGGGACCCGAGGGCTTCGGCCGCGAGGCGGTGAGGCTCGACCAGGGGCACATCGTGGGCACGGGCGGCCTGCCCGAGCGCTTCGACAACCCCGGCTTCCCGCCGCACATCCCCCGGGCGGCAGACCTCGACGAGCGCGCCGCCAAGCGGGCCGAGAAGCAGGTCGCCACACTGTTCGGCCTGTCGATGCTGGGCACCCTCGTGTTCATCGTCGCCTACTTCGCCATCCCGATGGAGAACCGGGTCTTCATCCCGGGCATCGGCCTGGCCAACCTGTCCAACGTCGTCCTCGGCGTCTCGCTCGCCTTTGGCCTGCTCGGCATCGGCATCGGCGCGGTCCACTGGGCCAAGACCCTGATGCCCGACGAGGAGATGGTCGAGGAGCGCCACCCGCTGCGCTCCTCCGACGAGGCCCGTGGCGGCTTCGTCAAGACCGTGCTCACCGGTGGCACCGAGGCCCAGCTCGACCGCCGCCCGCTCATCAAGTACAGCCTCGGCGGCGCCCTCGGCCTGTTCGCGCTGCCCGTCGTGCTGCAGGTGGCCGGCAGCCTCGGCCCGCTGCCGAAGGACGAGCTGTCCAAGACCATGTGGAAGAAGGGCGACCGCCTGGTGCGCGACCCCGAGCTGACGCCGGTCAAGGCCACCGACGTGACCATCGGCTCGGTGTTCCACATCCTGCCGGAGTCGATCAAGGACTCCGAGCACGTGCTCGAGGACAAGGCCAAGGCCGCCGTCCTCCTCATGCGCCTCGAGCCGGAGGCCATCAAGGTCGCCAAGGAGCGCGACTGGGGCCACGACGGCATCGTCGCCTACTCGAAGATCTGCACGCACGTGGGCTGCCCCGTCGGCCTGTACGAGCAGCAGACCCACCACCTGCTGTGCCCGTGTCACCAGTCCACCTTCGACGTGACGCAGGACTGCAAGGTCATCTTCGGCCCGGCCAAGCGACCGCTGCCGCAGCTGAAGATCACTGTTGACGCCGAGGGTTACCTGGTGGCCGACGCCCCGTTCCGCGAGGCTGTTGGCCCGAGCTTCTGGGAGCGTGGATGAGCACCACCGCACACACCGCATCCGGCGCAGACCGCCTGCGCGCCAACGACCCCGAGCCCTCGACCCCCGTCGGTGGCGGCATGAGGAAGGTCGGCGGCGTGGCCGGCTGGGTCGACGACCGCACCGGCGCCGCCAAGGGCGTCGGCTACCTCATGAAGAAGGTCTTCCCCGACCACTGGTCGTTCATGCTCGGGGAGGTGGCGATGTACTCGATGATCATCTGCCTCCTCACCGGCGCCTTCCTCACCTTCTGGTTCGTCCCGAGCGCCGGGCAGGTCGTCTACGACGGCTCCTACCTGCCGCTCAAGGGCGTCACGATGTCCGAGGCCTACCGCTCGACCCTCGACATCTCCTTCGACATCCGCGGTGGCCTGATCATCCGTCAGATCCACCACTGGGCCGCGCTGCTGTTCATCGTGGCGATCAACGTGCACATGATGCGCGTGTTCTTCACGGGCGCCTTCCGCAAGCCGCGTGAGCTCAACTGGGTGCTCGGCGCCCAGCTGTCCATGCTGGCGCTGGTCGAGGGCTTCGCCGGCTACTCGCTCCCTGACGACCTGCTGTCCGGCACCGGCCTGCGTGCCGCCGAGGGCTTCATGCGCTCGGTCCCCGTCGTCGGCAGCTACCTGTCCTACTTCGTGTTCAACGGGCCCTTCCCCGGCGAGTCGATCATCCCCCGCCTGTATGCCGTGCACGTGCTGCTGCTCCCGGCGATCCTCGTCGGCCTCTTCACCGTGCACATCGTGCTGGTGGCGCTGCAGAAGCACACCCAGTACCCCGGGCCCGGCCGCACCAACGACAACGTGGTCGGCTTCCCGGTCATGCCGGTGTATGCCGCCAAGGCCGGTGGGTTCTTCTTCATCGTCTTCGGCGTCGTCGCCCTCATGTCGGCGCTGGTCACCATCAACCCGATCTGGGCGTACGGCCCCTACGACCCCTCGCCGGTGACCGCGGGTTCCCAGCCCGACTGGTACATGGGCTTCGCCGACGGCGCGCTGCGCCTGCTGCCGGGCTTCCTGGAGTTCACGGCCTTCGGGTTCACCTTCAGCTTCAACGTCATGATCGGCGCCATCCTGCTGATCCCGGTCATGTACGGCCTGATCACCCTCTACCCCTTCCTCGAGGAGTGGGTGACCGGTGACAAGCGCGAGCACCACCTGCTCGACCGCCCGCGCAACAACCCGACCCGCACCGGCATCGGCATGGCCGGCATCGCGGCCTACTGCGTGCTGATGTTCGCGGCCGGCAACGACATCATGGCGATCAAGCTGCACCTGTCCATCAACGACATCACGATGATGCTCCGGGCGCTGTTCTTCGTGCTGCCGCCGGTGGTCTTCTGGATCACCAAGCGGATCTGCCTGAGCCTGCAGCGCCGCGACCGCGACCTGGTGCTCCACGGCCGTGAGACCGGACGCATCATCCGCACCGCGGAGGGTCGCTTCTACGAGCAGCACGAGCCGCTCGACCCCTACACCCGCTGGAACATGGTGCAGCACGAGCAGCACCGCCCGCTCGAGCTGGAGTCCGGGGTCGACGAGAACGGTGTCGCTGCTCCGAACGCCCGCAGCCAGCGGCTCCGGGCCAAGGTGTCGCAGTTCTACTTCAAGGACCGGGTCGAGCCCGTCTCGCCCGCGGAGCTCGAGGCTGCGCACCACGACGGCCACCACGTCGAGGCGATCGAGCACCAGGAGCCCGGGGGCGCCCCGCTCGTCGAGGTCGCGTCGTCGCCCTCGACCGACAACGCGGACGCCACGGAGTCCGACCGCCAGGGCCACTGATCCTCGGCGCCGAGCGCGCAACGCCGGACGGTGCCGCGTCCCCACGGGGGCGCGGCACCGTCTGCGTGAGGTAGGCCGTCCGGGATCGGCCGTCCGGGATCGGCCGTCCGGGATCGGCCGTCCGGGGGGTGTCAGGGTCGCGCGGAGGCGGGTTCCTCGAGGAGCTCGGCCAGCCGTTCGACCGCACCCGGGGGCGCCGGGTCGATCTCGAGCACCTTCGTGCGGCTGCGCTCCCCGGACACCAGGTGCACGTCGCGGGCCCGCACGCCGAAGGCCCGGGCGACCGCCGCCAGCACGGCCTCGGTCGCCGCTCCCTCGACCGCTCGCTGCGCCACGGCAACGACCAGCACAGGCCGCCCGCTGCCCGACTCGCCGTAGCGCCCACCCACGGCGGTGCGGGACGCGCCGGGTCTCACCCTCACCGTGATGCGCATGGCCGCATCATGGCAGGCTGTTGCGCGTGCACGGGATGAGCCGACAGGAGTTCGAGGACGCCGTCGGCGACGCGCTCGACGCCGTGCCGGCAGAGCTGATGAACCTGCTCGACAACGTGGTGTTCTTCGTCGAGGACGAGCCGCCACCGGAGGACCCCGACCTGCTCGGCATCTACGACGGGGTCCCGCTGACCGAGCGGGGCGACGCCTGGGCCATGGGCGCGCTGCCCGACCGCATCACGATCTACCGGGGCCCGTTGCTGCGGATGTGCGCCGACCGCGACGAGCTGCTCGACGAGATCGCCGTCACCGTGGTCCACGAGATCGCCCACCACTTCGGGATCGACGACCGGCGCCTCCACGAGCTGGGCTGGGACTAGCCCCGGGACGCCGGTGCTCCCGGAGTGGCTCAGGAGAGCGCGCTCTGGGCCTTCCAGCCGGCGAAGTCGTACATCCACACGCCGATCCCCTCGTGCGGCTGGAAGCGGCGGCTCGACCCGGTGAAGGTGACGATGTCGCCGACCTTGGAGTTCTCGAACATCCACTTGGCGTTGGCGGGCGCCATGTTGACGCAACCGTGCGAGACGTTGGCCGATCCCTGCGCGCCGACCGACCACGGAGCGGAGTGGAGGTACTCCCCCGTCCAGGTCACCCGGAGGTTCCACTGGGTCTTGATCTTGTAGTAGTCGGGGTCGCCCTTCTTGATGCCGACCGTCGTGGAGTCCATGGTGACCTCCCCCTCCTTGCGGATGATCACCTTGGTGCCGTAGCGCGTCTCGGTGAGCGGCCCGGGCTTCCCGGTGCTCACGGGGATCACCTTCACCACCTGGCCGCCGCGACGCACGGTCATGGTGTGGGCCTTCATGTCAACGGTGCTGACCATGGAGGAGCCGATGGTGAAGGACGCCTGGTCGTCGTTCGCCACCCACTTGTCAGGGCCCGTCTGCACACCGGTGAGCGGGGCGTTCACGGTGACCTTCGTGCCGGGCGTCCAGTACTCCGCCGGACGCCACATGAGCTGGCGGTTGTCGAGCCAGCCCCAGGCGCCCCTGGTCTGCGGGACGGTCTTGACCGACACCCGCTTCTCGACCTCGGCGCGCATCGCCTCGGAGGTGACGGCCGAGTCGAACTGGATGCTCACCGGCATACCGACTCCGACCGTCATGCCGGCGTTGAGGATGCCGTAGGTGGCGGTGACCTTGGGCTTGAGGGTGCGGAAGGCGGAGGTCACCGTGGTCGGTGCCCCGTCCGGTCCGGTCGCCTCGACCGTCACGGTGTAGGCCGTGTCGGGTCGCAGGGGCTGCGTCGAGGCCCAGCCTCGGGCACCGCTCTTGCCCCCCGCCACGGAGCCGCCGTCGGCGTCCTTGACCGTCACGGACCGCAGCGCGCCGGTCCTGGCGGCCACGGTGACCTTCTTGGAGGGCAGCACCCCCGCAGCGTCGTCGGCCGGCGTGACGACGACCTCGGCCGGCGTGGCGCTCGGTGAGCCCTGCGTGGTCTCGGTGGCGGAATCCGGCGTGGCGGAGGA
>Ga0307409_100002055_pt1 | contig 10341 bp, 6 predicted proteins | sample 322Ometagenome_2_FD_203888 | JGI IMG/M metagenome (GOLD analysis project Ga0307409, IMG submission 203888) | Maize rhizosphere microbial communities from greenhouse at UC Davis, California, United States - 322HYB-O-2 | ecosystem: Host-associated > Plants > Roots > Rhizosphere > Soil | place...
CCGCCGCCTCGCAGTTGCCACCCACGATGGTGTACGGCGGGTGATCGTAGTCGCGGATGGAGCTGCCTTCGCGCAGGAACTCGGGCTGGAACGCCAGGCCGAAGTCGACGCCCGACTTCTTGCCGCTCTCGCGCTCGAGGATGGGCTCGATCTTCTCTTCGAGTGTCCCGGGCTGCACCGTCGAGCGGACGACGATGGTGTGGAACTCGCGCTTGGACTTCAACGCCGCGCCCACCTGTTCGGCCAGGCGCAGGATGGCGCCGAGGTCCTGGCTGCCATTCGGCGCCGACGGCGTGCCGACGCAGATGAACGACACCTCGGTGTCGCGCACGGCCAGCGCGGCATCGTGGGTCACCTGGACGCGGCCGGAGTCGACCACGTCGCGCATCAGCTCCTGGATGCCTTCCTCGAGGATGGGAGACTTGCGCGAGCGGATCAGGTCCAGCTTGAGCGCGTCGATGTCACAGCCGATCACCTGGTGCCCGTCGCGCGCCAGGCAGGCCAGCGACACCGCGCCGACGTAGCCCAGGCCGAAGATGCTGATGCGCTTGGTCGATACGGGCTTGCGATGCCGCTGTTGCGCGAGCGGCCTGGCTCCATTCTCGTCTTCGAGGATGGAACCTGACCCCATGTCCCCGGTGGGTACCAGCGCGGTCAGCTCCGGCGTTCCGGTCGGAGCGTCGGTGCCGCGGTTAGTAGTAAGCACTTTCGTTGCGTTCCTTCGAGCGATTCAGCACCACGCCGAGCAGGTTCATTTCCGCCAGCACTTCCTTGGCGCCGCGCAGCATGGCGCGGCCGCTCTTGCCTTCCGACACCACCAGCAGCAGCGAATCGAACTGCGGCGCGAAGGCCAGCACGTCGTCCGAGGCCAGCAACGGCGGCATGTCGAAGATCACGATGCGGCGCGGCACTTCGCGCTCCAGCGCGTTGATGAACTCCGACATGCGCGGCGAGTTCAGGAACTCCGAGGAGTGCTGGAAGGCGCGCGCGTTCGGGATCACGCCGAGGCGCTCCGAGTGCAGCTTGTAGACCACGTCGTCGAGCTCGGCCTTGCCCAGCAGGTAATCGGACAGGCCCTTCTCGAAGCTCATGCCCAGGTAGTTGGCGATCTGCGGGCGCTGCAGGTCGAGGTCGACGAGGAACACGAAGGTGTTCACGTCCTGCGACAGTGCCAGCGCCAGGTTGATGGCCGTGAGTGTCTTGCCCTCGCCCACCGACATGCCGGAGACCGCGATCGAGCTCCACTTGTGCATGTCCAGGCGGCGCAGCACGCGCGTGCGCAGGATCTTGAAGGCGCGCAGCGCGGCGGTATCCGAGACCGCCGGCAGCACGCACTGCCGTTCCATCGCGCGCACGTCGACGCTGGCGTTCTGGAAACGCCGCGCCTGCTGCAGGTCCGCGGGCGCCGCGCTCACGCGGCGCACACGCTGCCTCAGGTACGAGGACTCGATGGCATTGGGGCGTTGTTCCGCGCCGCGCGCGTCGCCGCCCTTGTCGGCGCCAGCCCGCTCGGCAAAGTTGCGGCGGATCGCGTCTTCCATGGTGGTGCTCATTGATGCCTCGCTGGTTAGATGAAATTTCGGATGACGGTGAAGGCCACCCACACGCCGATGACGGCGGTGGCGGTGGCGGCGGCGAATCTCCAGGCGCCCTTGCGCCGGGAGCGCGAGTTGCGGATGGTCGGGATGGCCACCAGCGGCGACACTGCGAGCAGCTCGCGCACGTCGCGGGCGCCGCGTACCTTGGGATCGAGCGCCTCCGCCGCCACGGTCGCCGTCAGTCCCACGACCACGGCCGCCACCAGCCCGATGAGCAGGATGGCGAGCCGCTGCGGCTTGCTCGGTACCGACGGCAGCATCGGCGCCTGGATCAGGCGGAACTCGTCGGCGCGGCCGCCGACGATGGCGGCCTCGCTGACCTCGGCATCCATCTGCCGGTTCAACAGCTGCTCGTACTTCTCGCGCGCGATGGTCAGGTTGCGCGTGGCATTGGCGTATTCACGCTCCACCTGCGGTGTTTCGGTGACGTTCTTCTCGAGGCCCGCCAGCTTGGCGCGCAACGCGGCGTTCTGTGCCTCGATGCTCGACAGCTGGCTGTCGATGGCATTGATCTGCGTGCGCAGTTGCATGCCGACCGGCGTGCCGTCCGCCATCTCCACGTCGCCGCGCTCGCCCGCCTTGATGCGCGCCTCGAGCGTCGAGATGTCGCGCTGCAATTTCTTGACGTCGGGATACTCCTCGCCATAACGCTGGCGCGCCTCGGCCAGCGTCGCCCGCTTGGCGTTCAACTGCGAGCGCAATGAACTGCCCGCGCTGGCGCTGGTGCCGTACTTCAGGCTGTCGATCTGGCGGCGCAGCGCGATCATGTCGGGATGGCTCTCGTCGTAGCTCGAGCGCATGCGGCTGTACTGTTCCTCGAGCTGCCGCACGCTGCCCGCATCCGCACCCTGCGAACGCTGCTGCTCGAGCTGCGCCGCGAGGAATACGCGCTCCTGCCGCAACGAACGGGCCTGCATGTCGTTCTGCTGCATCTGTGCCTCGGTGCGATCCATCATGGTCATGTTGACCTGGGTCAGCTCGGGCAACTGGCCGTAGTTGGCCTTCTTGAAGTCCGCCAGCTTGGCTTCCATCGCGGCGACATCCTTGCGGATGCGTTCGGCTTCCTTGGCGTAGAACTCGGCGGCGTTCGAAGCCCGGCCCTGGCGCTGGCGGCGATGCTCGGCGAGGAACGCGGCGATCAGCCAGGTCGCGCCCTTCTGCGCCTTCGCCGGCACGCGGTTGTCATAGGAGACCGTGAACGCGTCGACGACTTCGCGTTCGCGGCCGGTGCGCGGGTCGAGGATCGGCGTGGTGACGATCTTCACGTCGATGTCGCGGCGCAGCCGCTGCAGCATCGCGGACTCATCCTCGATGTCCGGGTACAGGTTGTGCAGCTCGTTCAGCTTGCGCAGGTTGGAGTCGGTCAGCACGATGCCCTTGAGGTTCTGCACGTACTGGTCGGCATAGTCGGACTCGCCGTTGCCGCCGCCCTGGACCGACAAGGATTGGGCCGCGGACGGCGCGTCGATCTCCACCAGGCCCGACGAGGTGTAGATGTCGGGCAGCGTGAGCGACAACAGGATCGCCAGTATCGCGATGGGGATCGCGATGCCGAACAGCAGCGTCTTGCGACGCGCGATCGCGTGTACGTAATCGGAGAATTCGGGTGATGCCTGGGATTCCATTGACAGTTCCTTCAGCGTCGGCGTTGCAAGGGTTGATAGAGGAATGAAATCGTCGCGCCATTCGAGGTCGCGGCGTCGGTGAGCTGGTCGTCGAACTCCTGCCAGGTGTAGTCGTAGGAGAAGCGCAACGAGAACTCCTCCTGCCACTGCCACTGGAAGCCGACGTCACCCGTGACGTAGCTGCGCGCGCGGAACAACGAATCGGGATCGACGTCGTCGTCGTGCGTGCCACGCAGGCCGGCGAGGAAGGCGAACCGCGGCGTCATGTCGAAAGTCCAGCGCAGCCGCAGCTGGTCGCGCGCGACCACGATGCCCGATGAGGACGGACCGACACCGCGCGACAGGTCGAGGAACAGCGTGTTGCGGCCGCGCAGGACGCTGGCGCCGCCGCCCGCGATCCAGGCCGTCTCCTTCTCGCCGCTCGGCAGGTCGACGTTCTGCGCACCGAGGCGCAGGTACTTGCGCGAGCCGCTGGCCGTGCGCGTGTCCCACTGCAGCTCGGCCCCATAGGATTGCGAGTCACCCTGGGTCTCGATGTCGTAACGCGCACCCCGCAGGCGCGCGGTCAGCGACGTGGTCGGTGACAGCCGGGTGATCAGGCCGGTGTACACACCGTAGTTCTGGTAGTCGACCTGCGCACCGGGGATCTCGGTGTCGAAGCGCACGTCCGCGAAGTCGCCGCCGAACTCCAGCGAGCGCCGCGCCGACATCTCGTAGGTGAACGACGGGCGCAGCGCACCGCGCGTGCGCCGGTTCTCGAACAGCACGACGCCGGAATCGCCGATGTCGCCCTGGCCGAGATCGGAGTCCGTGGGCACCTCCGCGTCGGGCTGCTCGCTGTTGATCACGTCCTGCTGCGAGAACTCGCCCAGCACTTCGCTGGTCATGCGCTGGCCCTTGTGCTGCCAGTCGAGGGTGCCGAAGTAATCGACCGTGTCGAGATCCTGCTGGTCGGGGAAATACGTGGCGCGCACGCGCGGCGTGAAGCTGAACTCGCCGTTCGGCTGGCGCGCGCGCATCTCCAGGGCAGCGTCGAGCAGCGGCCCCTGCACCTCGATTTCCGAGCCCGGCGTCGCCGTGAGCCGGAAGTTGTCATCGAACAGGTACCCGGCCTCGATCCTGGGATTGAGCTCCCAGTCGGCGGCGCCGGCGGCGAGCGGCAGCACCGCTCCTGCCAGTGTCGCGGCGAAGACTGTTTTCGCGCGCATGGGACGTCTCCTCATCAGGGAACGACAACCACGTCGCCGGCCTGCAGATCGATGTTCTGGTCCATCCTGCGGCCCTTGACCACGTCGTTGTAGCGGAATGGCAATGCCTGCTTGCCGGTGGGGGTGCGGCGCAGGACCACGATGTCGCCGACCTGTGCGAATGGCGTCATGCCGCCGGCCATCGACAAGGCCTGCATCACGTCGACGCTGGGATTCATGATGAACTCACCCGGCTTGTTCACCTGCCCGATCACGTACACCTTGTTGCCCTTGATCTCCTGCACGGAGACGGTCACCACCGGATCGGAGATGTACTTGGTGAGCCGCTGGCTCATGGTCTTGGTGAGGTCGGCGACGGTCTTGCCCTTGGCATCCACTTCGCCCACCAGCGGGAACGAGAACGAACCGTCGGGACGCACCAGCGTCTCCTTCTGCAGGTCCGGCTCCTTCCAGACGCTGATCGACAGCATGTCGCCGGGCTTGACGGTGTAGTTGGGGTCCTGCGCCATGACGTTCGTGGCGTAGGCAAGCGCCATGATGACGCAGCACGCCATCAGCAACTTTTTCATTGTCTTTCTCCAGTTTGCAGATATTCGTAGGCAGCGAGCAGGCGCGGTGCCTCGTGTTGCCACGAGAGCACGTGCTCGATTCGTTCACGACCGATGGCGCTCATGCGCATGCGCTCGTTTTCGTCGGCCAGGAGACCGACCAGCTTCTGCGCCAGGTCGGCCACGTCGTTCTGGCGCGCATACCAGGACGCTTCACCGGCCGACACGCGGCCCTCGGTGAGGTCGAACTGCACCAGCGGCTTGCCGAGTGCCATGTACTCCATGACCTTGTTCATCGTGGAGCGGTCGTTCATGTCGTTGGCGCGGTCCGGGTTCACGCAGATGTCCGCGGTGTTCAGCATCTCGAGCAGCTCGGCGTCGGGCACGCGCCCCGTGAAGGTCACGTAGTCGGCGATGTCCAGCGTCTTCGCCAGCTCGCGCATGGCGGCCAGCTCGGTGCCGCCGCCGACCAGGCCGAACTGGATGTCGGTGCGTCCCAGATGCTTGACGATGAACTGCACGGACTGCAGCAGCAGGTCGATGCCTTCCTGCTTGCCCATGACACCCACGTAGCCGACCAGGTACCTGCGCCCCTTCTTCAGCGCCGGATTCGGCGGCACCTGCTTCAGGCGCGTCAGGTCCGGCCCGGAGCGCACGACGAACACGTCCTTTTCCTTCACGCGGCCGCGCGTCAGCGCGATCTGGCGGTACGACTCGTTGGTGGAGATCACCATGTCGGCCGTGCGGAACGTCATGCGCTCGAGCGCGCTCAGCAGCCTGTAGCCGAAGCCGCGCTTGCCGAACTTGGCCTCGTACAACTCGGGATTGATGTCGTGGTGATCGAACACGAACTTCTTGCCGAACAGCTTGTAGAAACCGCCGATCAGGAAAATCGTGTCCGGCGGATTGCACGCATGGATGATGTCGAAGCCGCGTCCGAAGAGGATTTTCAACGACAGCCAGAATTCCCAGAACAGCGCCACGCTGTACTCGAGCAGGTAGCCGATCGCGCCGTCGGCCTCGCGCGGCAAGGCGTGCCGGTGGATGTCGATGCCGTCGATGCGCTCGAAGCTCTTCTCGTAGCCCTTCGCCTTCGGTGAGATGATCGACACCACGTAGCCCGCCGCCGTCAACGTGCGCGCTTCCTGCATGACGCGCCGGTCGAACGGGCACGGCAGGTTCTCGACGATGATCAACACGCGCCGCCCCGTCATCACGCGCTCCACCGGCAGCGTGCGCAGGGCCGCGACTTCCGCGGCGGTCACGGCCTGCGACGGACGATTCGTGCCGCGTTGCATGGCGGCGCCGTTGGCGGTATCGGACACTAAGGCCTCCCGGGTGGGGTTGATTGGTTAGTTCACTTGAGCGTCAGCACGAGGCGGCGCAGGTTGCGATCGCGGGCCACCGGCTCGACGACGAATCCCATGGACATGCCCAGCATCTGCATCGGGCGGTTCGACCAGAACATTTCCGCGAACAGGCGCGGGATGCCGGCGCGGCGCGCGTGGCGCACCAGCGTCGCGAGCAGCGTGCGACCCACCTGCTCTTCGCGGTACGCACCGGCGACGGCCACGCGGAATTCCGCGCCTTCCTTGCCGGCCGGCGCGAAGGCCGCCACGCCGATGATGCGGTCACCCGCGGCGGTGTTCTCCAGCGCCGCGAAGCCAACGGCCTCGTCCAGGCCGCTGGAGATCACGTGATCGAACAAGAGGCCATTGAGTTCCTGGATCGCGACCTGCTCGCGCGCCGGCGCGGCGCGCGACAACCCGAGAGCGAACTCCGCCAGCAGGCGCCGATCTCCGGGCGAGATCTGCCGCACGCTGTAAGCGCGGCGCGACTTCGGCGTGTAATACCAGCGGCGTGCGAGCCATGCGTTCGACACGCCACGGGGAAAGCGGGTGATGAATGGAGCGACCGCCGTTCTCTGCATGCCCTAAGCGTCGCGTACCGCGCGCGGTCCTGCCGTCGGACGCCGCGCGATGGCGTGCTGGAAAATACCTGCACCCGACGCTCGTGCCCCGTTCATGAAGCGGCGTTCTCCGACAGATGTTTCCGTCATGCGACAGCGCAGCAAACGGCACTTTCTCATGGAGCTTTTGCGTGCGGGGCCCCGGATGAGGAGAATGGCGGGCGCTGTAGGAGTGAACCGACAGCGCCACCGAGAGCGCTCTTGCAATACTCACCGCCGCGCATGAAGTCCGAACCCATTTTCCAGGCAGCCATGCGCGCGTCGCGACTGATGTCCTGCGCGGCGCTCGCGGCCAGCGTCGCCGTGCTGGCCTCGGCAATGCCCGAGGCGCCGACGCCGGCCGCGCTCTCCGGTCTGATGTCGGCGCAGGCCGCCCTCTGTGGCGTGCTGCTCGCGCTGGCGGCGCTGTTTGTCAGCGTTTCGCCACGCTGGTGCCAGGGAGCGGGTCAGGCGTTTTCATTGCTGGCCTGTGTCATTGCCTTTGGCCCCTTTCTCACGGAGTTCTTCGGCGGATCCTGGGCGGTGGCATTGGCGTCGCTGCCGGCCTCTGGCCGCGGCACCATGGCCCGGCTGCTTCCGGCCGGCGGCGACATGGCCGGCGCCACCGGGATCATGTTCGCTGCGACGGCCATCGCGGTGATCTTTGCGCCGCTGCGCACGCGCTTCGCCACGCAGCTGTTCGCCACCGCCGCGTCGGTGGGCCTGCTGGTCATGGCGACCTCGCTCATCGGCCTGCTGCTCGGCAGTCATACCCTGGCCGGCCTCGGGCTGGATCGTCCACCCACGCCGCTGGCGGGCGTGGTGACCGGGTTGTTGCTGCTGGGCACGCTGGCGCAGCGGGGCGATGCCGGCTGGCTGTCGGCGCTGATGAGCCGCTCGGCCGCGGGCAGTTCGGCGCGCGGCGTCATCGCCTGGACGGTGGTCGCGCCGCTGGCGTTGGCGTTGCTGGCAATCGCCGGCGTCCGCCACGGCTACTTCGACCTGCACTTCGCATTCGCGCTGCTGGCCGCGGCCACCTGCTGCGGACTCACCGCCGTGGTGTTGTGGAACGCCGCGCGCGTCGAGCGGGCGCAGCAGCGCGCCGCGAGCGCGCGCGATGCCATGCAGCTGGCCGCCAACCGCCTGCGACTGGCGAAGTCCGCCACCGGCATCCAGATGTGGGAGTGGCTGCCGGCGACGCGCGAGTGGATTTCGATCGACGGCGCCGAACGGCTCGACCCGTCGACCAACGAATATCTCGAAGCGGGCCTGGCGCGCACGTTGCGCGACGGCAAGTCCGAATTCGAATTCCCGCTGCGCCGGGGTGGCCCCGATGATCTGCCCGGCGAGGAGCGCTGGATGCTCGCCACCTGCTGGCGCGAGCAGCGCGAGCGTGGCAACAACAATGAAACAGGCGCGGATCCGCGCATCGATGCGGCCATCGATTCACGCATCGTCGGCATCACCGTGGACATCACCGAGCGCAAGCTCGCGGCGCTGGCACTCGAGACCAGCGAAACGCGCCTGCAGCTCGCGGCCTGCGCACTGCCCGGCTTCGTCTACGACTGGAACTGCGCCAGCGGGAAGATGGTGCGCACCGCCGGCCTCGAGCAGATGCTCGGCTTCCAGGGCGCGGAAATTTCCCCCGTCAGTCGCTGGTGGGAAGAGCTGATCCACCCGGACGATCGCCCCACGGCCCGCCCGGCCCGCGTCGCGCGCGCCGCCAACGCCGCCAGCGACGTCGAAAGCATCTCCTGCGAATACCGCGTGCGCCACAAGAACGGCAACTACGTGTGGATCTGGGATCACTGCATGCTGGTGCGCGACCGCAGCGGCGTGGTCACGCGCGTGGTCGGCACCGTGCTCGACATCACCGAGCGCAAGGAAGCCGCGGCGCGGCTGGCCGCCAGCGAGCATCGATTCAAGGCGGCCCTGCTCGCCACCACCGGCATCTTCTGGACCTTTGCGCCCGACGGCCGCGCGCGCGGCGAGCAGACCAGCTGGAGCGCGTTCACCGGCCAGACCACCGACGAATTGCAGGAGATGGGCTGGCTCGAGGCGATCCATCCCGAGGACGCATCGGCGACGCTGGAAGCGTGGCGACGCGCGCTGGCGACCAACGACGAGCTGATCACCGTGCATCGCGTGCGCCGGCGCGACGGTGAATACCGCACCTTCTCCGTGCACGCCGTTCCGGTCACCGACGAACGCGGCGCCGTGGTCGAGTGGGTGGGCTCGCACACCGACATCACCGAGCAGCGTGCCGCCGAGGAACGGGTGCGCGACAGCGTGCGTCGCCTGGAACTGGCCATGGACGCGGCCAACATCGGCATGTGGGACTGGGAGCTCGACACCGATCGCATGACCTGGACACGACAGACGCATCTCATCACGGGCGTGGCGGAGCCGGACTTCGGCGGCCGCGCCGAGGAACTCTTCGGGCGGCTGCTGCCGGCGGATCTCGACCACGCCGCCAACTTTCGTCGCGAGGCCTCGCAGCCGGACGGCGTGCAGCAGTCGGAGCTGCAGATCCGCCGTCCCGACGGCTCGTTGCGCTGGATCCAGAATCGCGCCGCCATCGTGTCCGACGCCGCCGGGCGCGCGCATCGCATCGTCGGCACGCTGCGCGACGTCACGCGCCGGCGCGAGCTGGAGGCCGAGCGCGAGGCGCTGCTCAATGCCGAGCGCGCGGCTCGCGGCGACCTGGTCGCCGCCGGGCAGGCGAAGGACGAATTCCTGGCGACCATCTCGCACGAGCTGCGCACGCCGCTCAACGCCATCCTCGGCTGGACCGCGCTGCTGCAACGACCCCGTGTCGATGCCGCGACCATGAAGGACGGGCTCAAGGTCATCGAGCGCAATGCGCGCGCGCAGACCCAGTTGCTGGGCGACCTGCTCGACGCCAACCAGCTGATGTCCGGCAAACTGTCGCTGACCTTCGAGCCCATCGACCTGAATGAATCCGTGCGCGCCACGCTGGACTCGATGCGCGTCAGCATCGCGGCGCGCAAATGCAAGATCGAGGCGCAGATGGCGGAGGCGGCGCTGCCGGTCATGGGTGACCCGGTACGCCTGCAGCAGATCATCAGCAACCTGCTCTCCAATGCGATCAAGTTCACGCCGCAGGATGGCGTGATCAGCGTCGCCACCGGCACCGACGGCGAGATGGCATGGTGCGAGGTGCGCGACAACGGCGAAGGCATCGCCGCGGAATTCCTGCCGCACATCTTCGAGAAGTTCCGCCAGGCGGACAGCGGCAGTGCGCGGCGCTTCGCCGGGCTCGGTCTCGGGCTGGCCATCACCAAGCAGCTGGTGGAATCGCACGGCGGCTCGATCACCGTGCACAGTGAGGGCCGCGGCAAGGGCGCCAAGTTCCGCGTGCGCGTACCGCGGCTCAAGGCCGACCAGGTGGCC
>Ga0307409_100002058_pt1 | contig 10337 bp, 8 predicted proteins | sample 322Ometagenome_2_FD_203888 | JGI IMG/M metagenome (GOLD analysis project Ga0307409, IMG submission 203888) | Maize rhizosphere microbial communities from greenhouse at UC Davis, California, United States - 322HYB-O-2 | ecosystem: Host-associated > Plants > Roots > Rhizosphere > Soil | place...
AGAGATTCGTGAAGCGGAGGGTCGAGAAGGCGAATGGTAACCGGGTATCCTTCCATTGCCCGGAAGATTGCCTCGAAGTCGCCCCGCTGCATCGGTAGCAGCTTATCCAGCGCCGCCTTTCGGCCGGCGGCGTCCTGGGCCACGATCATCTGTCGCATGACGACCAGCCGGTCGCCCTCGAAGAACATGTGCTCGGTCCGACAAAGCCCAATGCCTTCGGCTCCGAAATCGCGACCCCGATGGGCATCGGCCGGGGTGTCGGCGTTGACCCGGACTCGCAGCTGCATGATACGGTCGGCCCACTTCATGACTCGATTGAAGTTCCCGCTGAGCTCCGGCGGAATGAGGGCCGCCTGTCCGGCGAATACCCTGCCGGTACTCCCGTCGACGGTGATCCAGTCCCCGGTGCCGAGGCTCCGGCCATTTACGGACAGCCGGCTGGCCCTCTCGTCCACCTGCAGCGATTGCGCCCCGGCCACGCAGGGCTTTCCCATGCCTCGGGCGACCACCGCGGCGTGGGACGTCATTCCGCCCCTGGCCGTGAGGATCGCCTTGGCCGAGACCATGCCGTGAAAGTCCTCGGGCGACGTTTCCCGCCGTACCAGGATCACGGAATGGCCGGCCCGGCCCAGTCGCTCCGCGTCATCGGCGTCGAAGACCACCGTCCCGCACGCCGCGCCCGGTGAGGCCGGAAGCCCAGTGGTGAGCAGATCCAGGCGGCTATTGGGATCGATCATCGGATGCAGCAGCTGATTCAAGTCGTTCGGCGGAATGCGGGCGACGGCCTCCTGCTCGGTGATCGAGCCCTCGTCAACCATATCGCAGGCAATCCGGACCGCCGCGTGCCCGGAGCGTTGGGCCCTGCGGGTTTGTAGCATGTACAGGTTGCCGCGCTCGATGGTGAACTCCATGTCCTGAACGTCACGAAAGTGCCGCTCCAGGGTGCGGGCCACCCGTTCCAGCTCCTGATAGGCCGCCGGGAGCTGCTCCTTCAGCTGGTCGATCGGCATCGGCGTCCGGGTGCCGGATACGACATCTTCGCCCTGGGCATTGAGCAGGAACTCACCATACAGCCGTTGCTCGCCGGTGGAAGGGTCGCGGCTGAAGGCGACGCCGGTACCGGAATCCTCACCCAGGTTGCCAAACACCATGGCGACGATGTTCACCGCGGTGCCCATCGAGTCCGGAATGTCATGCAGCTTCCGGTAGTCGACAGCGCGCCGTGTGTTCCAGCTCTCGAACACCGCCGCTATGGCTCCCCACAACTGGTCCAGTGGTTCGGAAGGGAACTCGCGCCCTGATTCCCTCCGCACATGCTCCTTGAACCGGCGCACAATACTCTGCATTTCCTCGACCGGAAGGTCGATGTCCCGCTCCGCCTGGCAACGCTGCTTGTGCTCATCCAGGATCTGCTCGAAGGGTTTCTTGGGCACCTCAAATACGACACTCCCGTACATCTGAACGAACCGGCGGTACGAATCCCAGGCAAACTGCGGGTTCCCGCTGAGCCGGGTGAGGCCCTCGACCGTGACATCGTTCAGGCCGAGGTTGAGGATGGTTTCCATCATGCCGGGCATGGAGACGGCGGCCCCGGACCTGACCGACACGAGCAGCGGGTTCTCACCATCGCCGAGATGTTTGCCGGTCGTGGCCTCGAGCCGTTGCAGTGCATTTTCCACCTGGGCCTGCAGCCGCTTGGGAAACTGGCCGCTTTCTAGGTAGTGAATGCAGATGTTGCTGGCGATGGTGAAACCAGGGGGGACGGGAATGCCGATGGTGGTCATCTCGGCGAGACCGGCACCCTTGCCGCCGAGAACGTCCTTCATGGCCGAGGTGCCGTCGGCCCGACCCTGGCCGAACGAGTACACGAGCGGCTGGGTGTACGGGCCGCTCATGCCGGAGTCGCGATCAGCGGTGCCGCATGTCGAAGACGCACCGGATCATCGGGCGTCGGTGTCGGGTATTTGCCCGAGAAGCAGGCGTGGCAGAAGCCGGTGTCCTTTCCGGCGGCATGGAGCATCCCATTCAGCGAGAGGTAGCCCAGTGAGTCCACCCCGAGGAATTGCCGGATTTCGTCGATCGAGTGGGTGGCAGCGATGAGCTCCTCTCGGCTCGGGGTGTCGATGCCGTAGTGGCAGGGTCCGGTAATCGGCGGGGATCCGAGGCGGAGATGGACTTCCCGTGCACCGGCGGCCCGGATCATCTGCACCAGCTCCTTGCTGGTGTTGCCCCGCACCAGGCTGTCATCCACCACCACGACCGATTTCCCGTGGATCACTTCTCGGACCGGATTGAACTTGATCTTGACCTTGGCCACCCGGAGCGCCTGAGTCGGGTTGATGAAGGTCCGGCCGACGTAGTGATTGCGGATCAGCCCGTACTCCAGCTTGATGCCGGAGACTTCGGAAAAGCCCAATGCCATGGCATTGGAGCTGTCGGGGACGCTGAACACCACTTCGCCCTGAGGCGCGGGCTGCTCCCGCGCAAGTTGCCGGCCGAGCTCCCGCCGGACCCGATCTACGGATTCGCCGAACACCGTGCTGTCGGGACGGGCAAAGTAAACCAGCTCGAACACGCAACGACTGACCGGCCGGGGGGCCAGACGCGGCAAGTGGGTCACTTGGCCATTGTCGATCCGGACGAAATCCCCGGGCCGAAGCTCGCAATGGAAGGTGGCGCCGATGAGGTCGAGGGCGCAGGACTCGGAAGCAACCACAATGCCCGCTCCGAGCCGGCCGATCACCAGGGGACGGAATCCCCGGCTGTCCACCACGGCATACATGGTTCGCCCCACCGTGATGATCAGGCTGTAGGCGCCATCCACCTGCTCCAGTGCGTCCCGGATCTGCTCGTCTGCGGTATTTGCCTCGGACCGGGCAATGAGGTGCACCAGCACCTCGGTGTCGCTCGAGCTGGTGAAGATGGCCCCCCGCTCGACCAGATCCCGCTTGATGGCATCGGCGTTGATGAGATTGCCGTTGTGGGCAATCGCCAGGGGGCCGCAGCGGGTGTTCACGTTACACGGCTGGGCGTTGGCCAGCACCGTGCTTCCGGTGGTGGAGTACCGGGTGTGGCCCACGGCAACATCGCCGGGCAGACCGGCCAGAGTCTGGTCATCGAAGTTCTCCGAGACCAGTCCCATCCCGCGGTGGGATCGGGCCATCCCGTCCCGATCGATAGCCACGATTCCGGCGCTTTCCTGGCCCCGGTGCTGGAGAGCGTAGAGGCCGAGATAAGCCAGCCGGGCCGCGTCCGGAAGAGCGGAAACTCCGATAATGCCACACATGCTATTCTCCTGCCGTGCGATCCACGTCCGGACGTTGCATCCGGCGGGGAATCGCATCGAAGTAGATCCGTCGCAATGCTTCGGTACTCCAGGAGAACAGGTGAGGCCCTACTTGGAGTTCCAGCGTTCCCGCGCTTTCAACCAGCCCGGCCCGGAATATCGGCACACCGTGCTGATCGGCCAGGGCTATGATCGGCCGGGCGGAGGCCTGAGGACAGGAAATAACGGCCCTGGCCCCGTCTTCACCGAATAAGAGGCCGTCCGAGGGAACGTCGGGCGCATAGCCGGTCAGATCGAGGCCAGCCCCGAGACTTCCGGGAACATAGGGCCCCCCGATAACGGCTTCGGCCAGGGCCACCGCAAGTCCGCCCTCGGCGCAGTCGTGAGCTGAGCGGAGCAGCCGGCGCTCAGCCGCGGCAATCAGGAACCGCTGCAGCCGCAGCTCGGCGTCGAGGTCTACCGCCGGCGGGTCACCTCCGACGAAGTCGCACACCTCGGCCCAGTAGCTGGATCCTCCCAGGATCCCGCTGGTCAGACCCAGGATGAACACCTCGTCCTGGGGCGCATCGAAGTGGCTGGCAACCCGATCATCGACGTTGGCGAGCAGACCCACCATCCCGATCACGGGCGTGGGGTCGATCGCTCCGTCGGGGCTTTCATTGTAGAAGGAGACGTTGCCCCCGGTGACCGGAGTGCCGAAGGCCCGGCAGGCGTCAGCAATGCCCCGGCAGGCTTCCCGGAACTGAAAAAAGACTTCCGGTTTCTCTGGATTTCCGAAGTTGAGGCAGTTGGTGATACCGAGCGGCTTGGCGCCGCTAGAGGCCACGTTACGGGCCGCCTCCGCCACCGCAGCCTTGCCGCCTTCGTATGGGTCGAGGGCCACAAGCCGGGCGTTGCAATCGACCGACATGGCCAGTCCGAACCCGCTCCCCGGCACCCGAATGACGCCAGCGTCGGCCCCCGGGGGCAAGACGGTCGAGGCCTGGACTGTGGAGTCGTACTGCTCGTAGACCCAGCGCTTACTGGCAATGTTGGGACTGTCGAGCAGGAGCTCCAGGGCCCCTTCGAGATCCACCACCGGCTCGCCCGGGTCGATCTGAGAGCGCCGGAGCCGCGATTCCTCGCTCTCCTCAGCGTCGGGATGGTAGATCGGACAGTCGTCCACCAGGCGCTGGCCGGGTATGGACACCACAGTATGTCCATGATGCTTGACCCGATACACTCCGTCATCGGTGACCCGGCCAATTTCGGTTGCGGTCAGCTCCCACTCGGCGCAAACCTTCTGGATCTCGGGTACGCGGTCCGGCTCCGCAACCACCAGCATGCGTTCCTGAGACTCGGAGAGAAGTATTTCATAGGGCGTCATGCCCTCCTCGCGGGTGGGCACCAGACCGGTATCGATCTCCACGCCGACTCCGCCCCGGGCCGCCATCTCCGCGGAGGAACTAGTGAGCCCGGCTGCCCCCATGTCCTGGATGGCCACGATCAGACCGGAGGTGATCAGCTCCAGGCTGGCTTCGAGCAGCAGTTTCTCGGTGAATGGATCGCCGACCTGGACCTGGGGTCTTCGGCTCTCACTCTTTTCGGACAGCTCCTCCGAGGCAAAGCTGGCGCCGTGAATCCCGTCGCGGCCGGTACGGGCGCCCACTGCCAGCAGCACGTTCCCAACCCCGTGCGCGGCCGCCCGAATGAGGTCCCGTTCGCGGAGGAGTCCGACGCACATGGCGTTCACCAGCGGGTTCCCGGTGTAGCCGGGGGCAAAGTTCACCTCGCCACCCAGCGTCGGCACGCCGACACAGTTGCCATAGTCGCCGATGCCCCGGACCACTCCAGCAAAGAGGTAGCGATTCCGGGGCGGGTGGTCGAGAGGTCCGAACCGAAGACTGTTCAGGAGCGCGACAGGGCGGGCGCCCATGGTGAACACGTCCCGCAGAATTCCTCCCACTCCGGTGGCCGCTCCCTGATATGGCTCGACCGCGGAGGGGTGGTTGTGGGACTCGATCTTGAAGGCGACGGCCCAGCCATCCGGCAGTCGCAGCACACCCGCGTTTTCGCCCGGACCCTGCACTACTTGTGGCCCGGTAGTCGGGAAGGTCTTCAGTACCGGTTTGGAATGTTTGTAGGAGCAGTGTTCCGACCAGAGCGCCGAGAACACACCAAGCTCGGTAAAGCTGGGGGTCCTGCCCAGCATCTCGACGATCCGGCCGTACTCGAGCTCGTTGAGATTGTGCTCCCGCACCACCTCGGGAGTGACTGGCCGCTCTCCCGGTATGGTGATCGTCTCGCTGGCCTCACCGGCGACGCCGGAAACGGTCAATGCCGACTCCTCAGCTGAGAGGATTGCCAGGGTCGTGAACCGGCTGGTCGGCTCGCCGCGCTCGCGGGGTCCGGCGGAAAGTGGAAAGCGCGTCCGACAGCACGCGGGTGAACACGCTGGGACGGTCTTCGTGTGACACGGTCTCGAGCTCACCGGCATCGAGCCACATGCCGCCACAGTGGGGGCAGGTCTCGACCTGGACACCATGCAAGACGCTGCTGGTGAGGTCGTAACCATCCTTGGGACACTTCATGATGTGCGACTTGCGCTCCTCCTCGAGCGCTGCCGCCTGGGCCCGCTCCCGCTGTTTCCGCAGCAGCTCGGCGTCCTCACGGGCGAAATATTCGTCTTCGTTGCGGCTCGGCTTATCTGATTTCATTGCTGGGGATCCTCGAATTGTCTGCGTCCTGGTGCGAGGAAATTGGGGATGTAAAGAACCCTGCTCCCCCGGTCAGCCCGAGCAGCCGGTCGGTAGCCCGCTCGGGATGTGGCATGATGCCCACGATATTGCCGGCGGCATTGCAAATCCCGGCGATGTGATTGGCCGAGCCATTGGGATTGGGCTGAAAAGGCGAGCGCTCGGTGGCGGCCACGTAGCGCAGCACGACCAGGCCTTCCGCTTCGAGCATCCGCAGAGTGTCCGCCGACGCGACATAGCGGCCTTCGCCGTGGGCGACCGGCAGGCGCAACCGGGAGCCCGGCTCGTAATCGCAGGTGAACGCGGTGTCGGTCTGCTCCACGGTGACGTCCACTGGCTTGGACACGAAGCTCAGCCCCGCGTTGCGCAGCAGCGCTCCGGGCAGCAGCTGGGCCTCGCAGAGGATCTGGAACCCATTGCAGATCCCCAGCAACGGCCCTCCCTCGGCCGCGTGCCGCTGCACCGCCTGCATGATTGGACTGAACCGGGCAATCGCACCGGAGCGCAGGTAGTCGCCGTAGCTGAATCCGCCCGGCAGGATCACGATGTCGGCGCCCCGAAGATGGGTGTCCCGGTGCCAGACGAAGTAGGCCTCGGCTCCGTGGCGCTCGGCCGCGCGCAGAGTATCGAAGTCGCAGTTACTTCCGGGAAATCGCACTACGGCCACTCGGGGCATCAGTCCTCCTCCACTGCCAGCAGATAGTCCTCGGTTACCGGGTTGGCCAGCAGCTTGTCGCACATCAGCCGCGCCCGCGCTTCGGCTTCATCCCGCGATCCGGCGTCGACGTCCAGCTCGATAGCCCGGCCCACGCGAACCGCTCCGGCTTCTGCAAAGCCGAGCGCGGAGAGCGCGTGCTCGACTGCCTGGCCCTGGGGATCCAGCAATCCACTTCGTGGCATCACCCGCACGTGCACGCGAAACGTCATGGCTCCGGCTCCTGTCGGCGGTCTCCCCGCGGACTCCGTCGCTCATGCGACAGCGGCGGCGGCAGAGTAGGGTCATGCGCGTCGGTGACGCGCTCGGCCACAAGCACGGGCGGCTCCGGTCGCTCCATGAGTCCAAGCACCGTGGCTCGAGCCACCCCGAACGTCATGTACAACAATCCCAGAGGGAATAAAAAATACTCAGGTGCGAGGATTCCACCGAGCAGGATGATGAGATGGACCGTGAGACCAAGTATGCCTCGGGTGCTCCGAAGACCGATCGGAGGAAATTTTGGATACTTGACGTTGCTGACCATCAACACCGCCAGCAGCAGCATCAGAACCACCAGCCCCTCATGCTGCAGATCGAGATAGGCCAGCGATGCCCGATACCAGTTGGTCTGGCTGAACGGGTAATAGACCGCCAGCGTCATGCCTGCCGACGGAGATGGCATGCCGGTAAACCAGCCGCTCGACGGCTTGCCGGCCGAGAGCACGTTGAAGCGGGCCAGTCGGAGCGCCACGGCTACTACGTAGATGTAGCAGAGGATCCAGGCAAACCGACCGGCGTTCGAGAAATCGAGGAAGTACATCAACAGGGCAGGGGCTACCCCGAACGAGATCAGGTCGACCAGTGAGTCGAGTTCGGCCCCGAAGCGGGTGCCGGTCCCGGAGAGCCGGGCAACCCGCCCATCGAGCATGTCCAGGATCCCGGCAAAAACAATGAACCACCCGGCCCACCGGAAATTGCCGTTAAAGGCGGATACGATCGCCCAGAATCCAAAGAACAGATTGCCCAGTGTAAACGCGCTCGGCATGACCACCACGACGTGGCGCATTGTCGGACGCCGCAGACCCTCCCGTCGCTGTCTCAGCTCCATTCGGCCACCACCGTCACGCCAACCAGGGTGTTGTCGCCCGGTTTGACCAGAATCCGGGTATTTCCCGTGGGTAGGAAGAGATCGACTCGAGACCCGAACCGGATCATTCCCATTCGCTCTCCCTGTTTCACTCGGGTTCCGACCTGGTGGTCAGTGACAATGCGGCGGGCCACCAGCCCGGCGATCTGGCGGATCAGAAGCTTGCCCCGGCCATTGTGCAGCCCTATGGATGCCTGCTCGTTATCGAGGCTGGACTTCTCGGCTGCCGCATGGCCGAACTTCCCGCGATTGTAGTGCCGGTACTCCACGGTGCCGTCGGTAGGATATCGATTGACGTGGCAGTTGAAGACGTTCATGAAAATGGAGATCCGAATGGCCCGAGTCTGCATGTACGCAGGCTCATCCGTTTCGATGATACTGACGACCTTGCCATCCGCCGGCGCCAGGATCAGCCGGTCCCCCCGCTCGCCGCTTCGGTTGGGATCGCGAAAGAACGCCACCACCCAGATGGCCAGGACAGTCCACAGCAACGCGGCAATCCACCAGGTCGGAGTGGCGTATCGGAACACGGCAAGCCAGAGCACCAGGGCAATGCCCCATGCCCCAACGATGAACCAGCGTCCTTCCGGGGCCGTGCGGATCACGCGTTCACCACCAGTTCGCGCCCGGTCAGCAGGCGATACGCCTCGAGATACCGCCGGCTGGTGGCCTGTACCACTTCAGTAGGAAGGGTGGGCGGCGGTGCCTCGCCATTCCATTGACTGGCCGCCTTCAGTGTCGCCAGATAGTCCCGCAACGGCTGCTTGTCGAAGCTCGGCTGGGCATGACCCGGCTGGTAGCGGTCGGCTGGCCAGAAACGGGACGAGTCCGGGGTCAGGAGCTCGTCGATCAGCCGCAGGTTTCCCTGGCCGTCGATGCCGAACTCGAACTTGGTGTCCGCAATGATCAGTCCTCGCGCCGCGGCGTGTTCCCGGCCGGCTCGGTAGATCGCAAAGCTGGCATCTCGAAGTTGCCCGGCCAGCTCGGTTCCCAGTGCCTGGGCCAGGGCGACAAACGTGACGTTCTGATCATGACCCGTTTCCGCCTTCGTTGCCGGGGAGAAGAGCGGAGGCTCGAGGTGTTGGCTCTCGACCAGTCCGGAAGGAAGCTGCTCGCCGGCCAGAGTTCCCCGCGTGCGGTACTCCGCCCAGGCTGAGCCCGACAGATAACCTCGTACGACGCACTCGAACGGCACCGGGGGAGCCCGGCGAACCAGCATGGTCCGTTCGGCAAGCTCCGATCGCAACGAGGCCAGCTCGGGGACACGATCGATGATTTCCCCAGTGTGAGCTGTGACGTAATGCGAGGGGAACACCGGGGCGAGACACTCAAACCAGAAGGCACTGATCTGGGTGAGCACCGCGCCCTTATAGGGGACCGGTTCACGCATGACCACGTCAAAGGCGCTGACCCGATCGCTTGCCACCAGCAGGAGGTGCTCGTCGTCCACCTGGTAGACTTCGCGCACCTTGCCCCGGCGGAGCAGGGGGAGAGGAAGCCGGCTCTGCACCAGCGTGGCTTCAGACTTCATACCACTACCTCGGCTGATTCGGCCTCGGCCGCCAGGGGCCGGGCGCGGGTGAGCAAGGGCTCGAGGTACTCGTCCAAGAACTCGGAGACCTGCCGCTCGGCTCGACCGGTGTAATGGGCGGGGTCCAGCTCAGCCTGGAGATTGGCAGTGGGAATTTCCCGGAAGGCAGGATCGCCTGCCAGCCGAGACAACAGGTCGTTCGGTTCGCCCCGGCTCACCGCTTCCGCCACAGCCAGGCTGTGCCGCCGGATGACCTCGTGCAGCGCCTGGCGATCGCCGCCGGCGCCGACCCCCAGCATCAGCCAGCGCTCCGTGGCCATGAATGGCATCTGCTCGCTCACGTGCCGTCGCACAACGTCCTCTCGCACCTCCAGCCCGGCGGCAATGTTCGTGGCCAGCACCAGGATAGCATCAGTAGCAAGAAATCCCTCCGGCAGAGTCAGGCGCCGGTTGGCGCTGTCATCCAGCGTTCGCTCCAGCCACTGGGTGGCCGCGGTCTGCGCCGTGTTGGCCGGCAGTGCCATGACGTACCGGGCCAACCCGCTGATGCGCTCCGCGCGCATCGGGTTTCGTTTGTAGGCCATGGCGCTGGAGCCGACCTGTTCCGATTCAAACGGCTCGAGCAGCTCGCCTTCATGCTGAAGCAGGCGCAGGTCGCCGGCCAGCTTGGACGCGGACTGCGCGATCCCGCTCAGCGCCTCCAGCACTACACTGTCGGCTTTCCGGGTGTAGGTCTGGCCGGTGACGGCAAAAGTCTGCTGGAAGCCGAGCTTGGCGGCGACGCGCCGGTCCAGCTCGCGCACCTTTTCATGATCGCCGCCGAAGAGCTGAAGAAACGAGGCCTGAGTCCCAGTGGTGCCTTTGCACCCCCGGAGCCGGAGTGCTTCGATCCGGTGGCAGGTTTCCTCGACGTCCAGGGCAAAGTCCTGCATCCAGAGCGT
>Ga0307409_100002060_pt1 | contig 10331 bp, 7 predicted proteins | sample 322Ometagenome_2_FD_203888 | JGI IMG/M metagenome (GOLD analysis project Ga0307409, IMG submission 203888) | Maize rhizosphere microbial communities from greenhouse at UC Davis, California, United States - 322HYB-O-2 | ecosystem: Host-associated > Plants > Roots > Rhizosphere > Soil | place...
TGGCCGCCGCTGCCGCGCCGCCCGGTCGAGCAGGGATCAGGCCAGGAAAGCTGAGACGTGCCGGGCGACCAGCTCGGGCGCCTTCTCCAGAATATTGCGGTCCTGGTCCGGCAGGTCGACGACTTTCGCGCCCGGCACCAGCCTGCTGACCCGGCCGCCGGCCTCCCAGAAGCTGTCCCTGGGACGCAGCACCAGCAAAGGTTGTTTGACCTGCGGCAGGCGGGCGTCCGGATCCCAGTCGAAGACCGCGGCGCGAGCCCAGAGCGCGCCGCGGGGCGTGCCCTCCGGGGCCGAGAGATCGCGGTAACTGCGGCGCGCATCCGCGTCGAGCGCCGGGGCGCCCACCATGACCACGCGCCGCACCTGCTTCGGCCGGCCGATCGCCAGCTCGGCGGCCACCGCCGCCCCGGAATGCACACCTAACAAGTCCACCTGGCGGAAACGCATGGAATCGAGGAAATCGCCGATGGCCTCGGCATAGCCGGACATCGGCACCTGGCCCGGCGGCGGATCGGATTCGCCGCAACCCGGCGTGTCGGGGCTGTAAATCGAACGGCTGGTGGCCAGCAGCCTGGAGAACTCCAGGAAAGCGCGGCCGGTACTGCTGCTGGCGTGCAGGCAGATCAGCGTGGTCAGCTCGTCGAAACCGCCGCCCGAGGGGATGGCGTTATGCACGTGCAGCTGGCCATGGCGGCACTCGAAATAGGCGCGGCGCAGCCGCGGCGGGGCGGGTGAAGGGCTCATCGGGGCGCAACGATACTCCATGCGCGTAACCGGCGGCCCGGTTGGCGGCTTTGGGGTCCGTGTCGGCCCCCTCCGACGCCGGCGCCCCGTCGTGGCGTGAGATTTGACAGAAATGAGAAACGCATTCGCATTTCACACGCAGCGCGGAAAGTCACCGCCACCCACCGCTCTCCCGGGGGCTAGAATTCCGCTCACAAGAACGATCTTGGGGATCTTCCGCGATGCCACCGGTCAAGACTGTCGCGTCCTCCACGGACGTCGACAACGATGCAACCGCAGAACTGCCGGTTCTGGACGTGGCCGCGTACGAGGCGACCCTCGACCAGTCGATCTCCAGTACCGACACCTGGACCGTGCCGGCGATGGCGCCCACGCCGAGTCTCGAGCCGCCCGTGCTCATGCCCGTGGCGGCCGAGACCATACCGACGCTGCTGCCCGCCGATCACGAAAGCACGCTCGACCTCAGCGGCACGCACGAGATGCCGGTCTTCCCGTTGCAAAGCAGCGCCAAGCCGAACAAGGTCATCAAGGCCACGGCGATTGCGCCGCCCACCGCCGTGATGCTGCCGGTGGCCGGGCCGGCGACCGCGCCCGTGGCCGCGCCCATCGTCGTGCCGCCGTCGCCGCCGCTGATCGAGGAGTTGCGCTCCGCGCTCGCCGCCGCCGAACGACGCATCGGGGAGCTCGACGAACGAGCGCGCATCGCCGACGCCGAGCGAGTCGTGGCCGTCGCGCGCGCCGGCGCCGAGAGCGCGCAGTTGCGCGAACAGTTGGGCCTGCAGCTCGAGGCGCTGAATTCCGCGCGCGGCCGCCTGGAGGTCGAGCGGGCCGACCTGCCGTCGCTCGAGGACGAGTTGTTCGCGCGCGCCGACCGCATCGCCGCGCTGGAGCGCGAGCTCGCGACGCGCGCGGAGGATATTGCGCGGGTACGCGCATCGCTCGATGCGAGCGAACGGCGCGCCCTGGCACTGGACGCCGACATCGTGAACCTGCGCGCGGCGATCGCGCGGCGCGATGCGCAGATCGCCACGCTCGAAGCCGATCTCGTTTCCCGCCAGGGGCGCGAGGCATCGCTGCGCGCGCGCCTCGATGACGCGCTCGCCGCGGCGAATCCGCAGGTTCCGGACCTGCGCTCGGCGCTCACCGCGCGCGACGATCGCATTCGCTCGCTCGAAAGCGCCCTGGCCGCGGCCCAGGCGCAGGTCACGGACAAACACGCGGACCTGGAAGTGGCCGAAGAAAGCATCCGCCATCTCGAGATGGAAGTACGCGACAAGTCCGGCAAGCTGGACGAGGCCAACGTCACGGTCGAGGAATGGCGCGCGGTCATCGCCGAGAGCCAGCGCTCCATCCTGCAGCGGGATTCCCGCATCCAGCAGCTCGAAGCCGACCTGGAGAAGCGCCTGGCCGTGGCCGCCGACACTGGCGCGCAGACCGGCCAGGAAATCGCGCTCGAAGGCCCGGCGCGCGTGCTGATCCGCACCGACGGCAACACCGACTTCGTCCACGTGCTCGGGCGCCGCACGCGCATCGGGCGGGGTTCCGACAACGAGCTGGTGCTCGACACCAAGCACGTCAGCCGCTACCACGCGGTGCTGCTCGCCGGCCCGGTGCACACCTCCATCGAAGACCTGAACAGCACCAACGGCGTGTTCGTCAACGGCAAGCGCATCGCGCGCCAGGTCCTCAAGGATGGCGACCGGGTGACCATCGGCCGGTCCCACTTCCGCTACACGGTTCGCACCTAGCAGCTATCTCTTCTGTAGTATCGGGGCCTCTGTATGGCGGCCGACAACTACATCGAAAGAATCCTCAAGGCACGGGTCTACGACGTGGCGTCCGAGACGCCGCTGGATCACGCGGCGCGACTCTCCACCCGGCTCGAGAACCGCGTGATGCTCAAGCGCGAGGACCTGCAGCCGGTGTTCTCGTTCAAGCTGCGCGGCGCGTACAACAAGATTGCGCACCTGTCGGAGTCGGCGGCGAAGCGCGGCGTGATCTGCGCCTCGGCCGGCAACCACGCGCAGGGCGTGGCGCTGGCGGCGCAGCGGCGCGGCATCCCCGCGGTCATCGTGATGCCGCAGACCACGCCCAGCATCAAGGTCAACGCGGTGCGCAACCTCGGCGGCGAGGTGGTGCTGCACGGCGACGACTACGACAGCGCCTACGACCATGCGCAGTCCATCGTGCGCGATCGCAACCTGGTGTTCGTGCATCCCTTCGACGACCCGGACGTGATCGCCGGGCAGGGCACCATCGGCGCGGAGATCCTGCGCCAGACCCGCGGCGACCTGGACGCCATCTTCGTGCCGGTCGGCGGCGGCGGCCTGATCGCCGGCATCGCCGTGTACGCCAAGTACCTCTGTCCCAAGATCAGGATCATCGGTGTGGAGCCCGTGGACGCGGCCGCCATGCACGACAGTCTGCGCGAGAAGAAGCGCGTGGTGCTGGATCGCGTCGGCATCTTCGCCGACGGCGTGGCGGTGCGGAAGGTCGGCGAGGAAACCTTCCGGCTGTGCCGCGAGCACGTCGACGAAATCGTGCTGGTGGACACCGACGAGATCTGCGCCGGCATCCAGGACATCTTCGAGGACACGCGTTCGATCGTCGAAGGCGCAGGGGCGCTGGCCGTCGCCGGCCTCAAGAAGTACTGCGCGCTGAACCACTGGCAGGGCAAGCGCCTGGTGGCCGTGAACAGCGGCGCCAACATGAATTTCGACCAGTTGCGATACGTCGCCGAGCGCTCGGACGTGGGTCAGGCGCGCGAGGTTCTGCTGGCCGTGGAGATCCCGGAGAAACCGGGCAGCTTCCTCGAGTTCTGCGAGATCCTCGGCTCGCGCGCCATCACCGAGTTCAACTACCGCTTCGGCGCGCGCGAGCGTGCGCAGATCTTCGTGGGCTTCGGCATCGCGCGCGGGCGCGAAGAACGCGACGAGGTCATCGCCTCGTTGCGCAGCGCCGGGTACGGCGTCACCGACATGACCGACAACGAGATCGCCAAGCTGCACGTGCGTTACATGGTCGGCGGTCACGTGAACGGCAACGTCGCCAATGAGCGACTGTATCGATTCGAATTCCCGGAGCGCAAAGGCGCGCTGCTCAAGTTCCTGCAATCCGTGGGAACGCGCTGGAACATCACCCTGTTCCACTACCGGAACCACGGTTCGGATTACGGGCGGGTGCTCGCCGGCATCGACGTGCCATCGTCCGACACCGCGGAATTCCTCGATCACCTCAACGTCCTGCACTACTCCTACAGCGACGAGACTAACAATCCGGTGTACCGGATTTTCCTCGGTTCCTGATCGGCTTCGCGGGAACCGCCGGGGTGCGCGGCGTGTCTCACGTACAATGCCGCCCGCCACCGTCATCAGGTCTCTATTGGTGTTCGACGACAAGCACCCCCTGTTCGGGACATACCGGCTCGCCAGGCGCATCGCCATCGGCGTGGTCGGCGGTACGGTGCTGGCGCTGGGCGTCGTGATGATGATCACCCCCGGCCCGGGTGTGGCCGGCATCCTCGCCGGCCTGGGCATCCTCGCCATCGAATTCGCCTGGGCGCGCAGCTGGCTCAGGAAGGCGAAGGCCAAGGCGCAGGCCATGGCCAGCAGTCTGAGCAACAAGAGCGACCCGCCGCCGCCCGCGGCCTAGCTACTCCACCGGCAGGTCGAACAGCAGCTGGCGCGCGAATCTCACCGGCGGCGAGCCGAACGACAGCAGCCGGTCGTGGTACTCCTTCGGGTCGAACGCCGCGCCGCCGCGTTGCTGCGCCTCGGCGCGCAGCGCGAAATGTTCCTGCGCGCCCACGAAGTACACCGGCAGCTGCGCCGAGGTGAGCTGTGCGCGCGTCCACTTGCCGGCCGCCTCGCGCTCTTCCTGGAATCCCGTTTCGGTCATCAGCTTCATCGCGGCGGCACGCGACATGCCGTCGACGTGCACCGCCTGGTCGAGCAGCGCGTTGACGATGGTGCGCAGGTACCACTTGAGCTGCACCAGGCGCATCAACGGGTCGCCATCGCCGTAACCGGCGTCTACCATCAGCCGCTCCGCGTATACCGCCCAACCTTCGATGAACGGCCCGGAGCCCAGCACGGCGCGCAGCGTCGACGGGTACTGGTTCGCGTGCGCCAGCTGTAGATAGTGCCCCGGCATGGCTTCGTGCACGGTGAGATTGCGGATCGAGCGCGAGTTGTATTCGCGCAGGAAGGATTCGCTCTGCGCCCGGGTCCATGACGCCGGGATGGGCGACACCGCGTAGATGGTCTTCTGTCCCGCGTCCAGTGCGCCGGGGGAGTCGCAGTAGGCCAGCGCCACGCCCTGCTTGAACGCGGGCATCTCGACGATCTCCAGCGGCTCGTCGGGCAGCGACACGAGATCCTTTTCGCGCACGAACCGCGTGGTGTCGGTGAGCGCCGCGCGGGCCGCGTCCAGCACGCCAGCGCGCGCGGGGCGCTCGCCATTGGCCAGCTCGAGCGCGGCGCGGATGGCGCGCTGCTGCTGCGCGGCGTTCGGCTTCTCCGGCAGCGGCGGTGCGCCGCGGCGGCCCTTGAGCACCTGGCGCGCGACGTCGTACATGGCGGCGCGCGTCGCCGCGAGCTCGGCTTCGGCGCGTGCGCGGATCTCCTGGCGCGTGAGCGGCGAGAACAGCGCGTACGCCAGCTTCTCGTCGTACAGTTTCTCACCGAGCCGGAAGTCGCCCTTCGCCTCGGGCACGAGACGTTTCTCCAGCCAGATCTGGTGCTGGGAAATGGCGCTGCGCGCGCGCGCCACGCCGGCGCGCAGCACTTCCTGGTCGGCCGCCGGCAGCGTGGCGATGCGCTGCGTGATCTCTCCCTCGAGCAGCGACACCAGCCCCGCGTTCTGCTTCACCGCGGTCTCGGCGTGCACCCTGGGCACACGCGCAGGGTCGAGCGATTCGCGCTCCTGCTGCAGCAACCGTGGCAGTTCGTCGAGTCGCTTGCCGAGGTTCTGCAGGCGCTGTGCCTCGGGCGCGAAATCGCGTGCAATGAGGCTGTACAGGGCATCGCCGGCAAGCCGCGTATAAATGAGTGGGTTCCAGCGCCAGTCCTCGAGGGTCGCGAGCTTCCAGCGCTGGTACTCGAGCTCGTGCGCGAGCAGCAGCGCGTCCACCTGGTTCGCGCGCGACAGCTGCCCCCGGTCGATGGACTGCAGCGCCGCGAGGTAGCGCTCGCTGAACTCCCGCTGTGCCTGCCAACCTTCGACGCTGACGTCGTCGACGCGGTCGTCGAAGCGGTGGTCGCCGAGCGCCGTGGCATCCACGGGTGACAGTCGCGGGAATTCGTCGAGGTAACGCTTCGCCAGCGCTTCGAACACCTGGTCGGGCGTGGGTGGCGGTGGCGGCGGAGCGGGCGCCGGTGCGGGCGGTGGTGGCGCGGCGGCGCAAGCCCCGAGGATCAATGCCGCAAGCCCTGCAACGATTCGGCCATTCATCGTCGTCCCTCGAAAAAATCCGGCCACGAGCCGACGGAACGTGAACTTAACAGTTAAAGTGCGCCTCCCCCAACAGCCCTTCGTCCCTTGAGCAGCACTTCTCTCTCCCCCGCCCGGCAGGCGCTGAGCCATCCCGATTTCGCGCGATATGCGTATGGCCGGTTCGCGGCCACCCTGGCCTGGCAGATGATCGACGTCGTGCTCGGCTACCAGATGTGGAAGCTGACGCGCAACGAGGCCTACCTCGGCTACATCGGCCTCGCGCAATTCCTGCCGTTCGTGGTGCTGCTGCTGCCCGGCGGGCAGATCGCCGACCGCTTCGACCGCCGGCTCATCATCGCGCTGGCCTATTCGCTCGAACTGCTGGCGGCCGTGGCGCTGCTCGTCTTCACCCTGTCCGGTCGCACCGAGGCCTACCTGCTGTTCTTCATCGCCGCGTTGCTGGGCGTGGGTCGCAGCTTCTGGGCGCCGGCGGGGCAGGCCATGGTGCCGAACCTGGTGCCCAAGGACCTGCTGTCGGGCGCGATCTCCTTCAACACGCTGATCTTCACCATCGCCACCATCACCGGCCCGGCGCTCGCCGGCCTCACCATCATCCTCGGCATCGACTGGTCGTACGGCATCGCGGTGGCGCTGCTGATCGCGGCCATGTTCCTGATGCTGGGCGTGAAGCCGGTGCGCGCGAAGTCGACCGCGGAATGGCGCTGGCACGATTTCCTCGGCGGCTTCGCGTTCGTGTGGCGGAAGAAGCCGGTGCTCGGTGCGATCTCGCTCGACCTGTTCGCCGTGTTGTTCGGCGGCGTGGTCGCGCTGCTGCCCGCGTACGCCGACAAGATCCTGCACGTCGACAGCGTCGGCCTCGGCATGATGCGTGCCGCGCCCGGCGTCGGCGCGGCCATCGTCGCGTTCTCGCTCGGCCTGCGGCCCATCACGCGCCACGCGGGCACGTGGATGTTCGGCGGCGTGGCGTTGTTCGGCTTGTGCATGATCACCGTGGGACTTTCGACCAGCCTGTGGCTGTCGATCATCGTGCTGGCGCTCGCCGGCGCCGGCGACATGGTCAGCGTATTCGTGCGCGGCATGCTGGTGCAGCTCGAGACGCCGGATGCGATCCGCGGCCGCGTGAGCGCGGTCAATTCGATGTTCATCGGCGCGTCGAACGAGCTCGGCGCGTTCCGCGCGGGAATCCAGGCCTCGTGGGCCGGCATCGTGCCGTCGATGATCTGGGGCGGCGTGTGCACGCTGGCCGTGGTCGGCAGTTATCTCGGCCTGTTTCCGCAGTTGCGGAAGCTCGACAAGTTTCCAGAGCCCGTTCACTAGCGAGTCGCTCATCCAGTAGTCAGGGGCGCTGCGTACTGGATTTACCGCCGGCCTGTACGGAAATACAGTTCGCGCATGGCCGGCTCAATCAAAGGACGAGGAGCGCTGTCGAACCCGCCAGGCCGCTTCGACAAACTCACACAGACTCTCGAGCACGACGGGTGGTACGAAGAGGAGGCGCCTGACAAGGTTGAAACCGTCGTGATGCCCGAGCCCGCGCGCTCGATCATCTCCCGCAACGATTCGCCCGACATCGGCTTTGGCCAATCGATCAATCCTTATCGGGGATGCGCTCATGGGTGCGTGTATTGCATGGCCGGCGATACGCCGATCCTCATGGGCGACGGCACGACGAAAGCGTTGGCCAACGTAGAGGCAGGAGACGAAATCTACGGGACAAAGCGCTTTGGCTCGTATCGCCGATACGTGAAAACTCGAGTTCTGGCGCACTGGAGCGTGATCAAGCCCGCTTATCGACTCACGCTCGAAGATGGCACCACCTTGATCACAGGGCCAGACCATCGGTTTCTGACTCGGCGCGGCTGGAAGTTCGTTACCAATTCGTCGGGAATTTTGCAGAGATCCCATCTAACTACAAACAACAAGCTGATGGGCACTGGGAAATTCGCGGTTCCTGTCGCCAAGGGATCGGACTATCGCATCGGATACCTCCGTGGCGTGATTCGTGGCGATGCCTGGGTGGGTGCGCATTCCTTCCGGCTGAAGAACGGTGGTTTCGGAATGTCGCACCACTTTCGTCTGGCTCTTTGCGATGACGAAGCGCTCGAGCGAACGGCAGAATATTTGCGAGATTGTCGAATCGAAGCCAAGAGGTTCGCATTCGCAGAAGCGAGACCCGATCGACAGCGCTTGAATGCCATCCGCTCGTCGACTGCCTCGGCCGGGGAGATCGTAAAACTCATTTCCTGGCCCGAATGCCCGTCTCGCGAATGGCACGCAGGATTTCTGGCCGGGATTTTTGATGCAGAAGGAAGCCTGAGTCAGCACGTCTGGCGAGTGCCGAATGCGGACTCCGAAATCATCGCGTGGATTGCGCGATCCCTTGCGGCGCTAGGGTTCAGGTTTGTCGTTGAACACATTCCTCGAACGGTTACGAAGCCGTTGGACGTCGTGAGGCTGGTTGGTGGGCTTCGCGAACATCTGAGATTTTTTCATACCGTCGATCCCGCGATCTCGCGCAAGAAAGACATCACCGATCAGGCCGTCAAGAGCGAAGCAAGGCTGCGAGTCGTCAGCATTCAGCCTCTGGGAAAGGCCATGCGCCTCTTCGACATCACCACCGGCACCGAAGACTTCATCGCCAACGGCGTGGTCAGCCACAACTGCTACGCCCGCCCCAGCCACGGCTACGTCGGTCTGTCTCCCGGCCTCGATTTCGAAACCAGGCTCTTCTACAAGGCCGACGCCGCCAGGCTGCTCGAAAAAGAACTCGCCGCGCCGAAGTACCGCTGCGCGCCGATCATGCTCGGCGCCAACACCGACCCGTACCAGCCCCTCGAAAAGAAACTGCTGGTCACGCGCTCCATCCTCGAGGTGCTCCTGCGCTGCAGGCACCCGGTCAACATCACCACCAAGGGCGCGCTCGTGGCCCGCGACGTCGACCTGCTCGCGGCGCTGGCACGTGACCGGCTGGTGCACGTGATGTTCAGTATTCCGACACTGGATCCCGACATGAAGCGCATCCTGGAACCGCGGGCCGCCTCGGCCGTCGCGAAGCTCAAGGCGATGCGCGTCCTGGCGGATGCCGGCGTCCCGGTCGGGGTGTTGGTTGCGCCCATCATCCCGGTGCTGACGGAACACGAAATCGAATCAGTGCTCGAGGCCGCGCGCGAGGCGGGCGCGTCGCTGGCGGGCTACACCATGCTGCGCCTGCCGTGGGAGGTGAAGGACCTGTTCCGCGAGTGGCTGGCTGAGCATTTCCCTGAGCGCGCCGCCCATGTCATGTCGCAGGTCCGGGCCATGCGTGGCGAACGCGACAACGATCCCGACTTCGGGACCCGCATGCACGCAACCGGCCCGGTGGCCCAGCTGATTCGCCAGCGTTTTCAACTGGCTCTGCGCCGCCTGGGATTCCCCGCGGAGCGGAAATTCGAGCTCCCCACGAATCTCTTTCGGCCTCCCGCGCGTACTCACCCACAGCTGAGTCTGGATTTACCTATGTAAATGGGAACCACGGCGTATTGCCCCGGGTCACAAAGAGCAGATGCTGCAACGTGGCATACTTGCCGCGCCTGTCTCAAAAACCCGCATCTACTCGGGAGTAACTCATGAACGCATTTCGGGTGACATACGCATGTCTCGGAGTGGTGTTCGCCAGTGGTTGCATGCAGGCCCGCATCGAAGAGTCGCGTGAGCTCGCGACGCCCGTGGCCGAGGGCGAGCGCGTGGTCATCCTCGCCAAGCCGCAGATCGAAGGATCGGGCGCCGAGGATGACTTCATGGATTGCGTCAGCGACGAGATGTCCGGCGGTCGCCACGGCATCGCCGTCCACGACAACAACGAATTCGTCGACAAGATGTTCCCCTGGTTCGAGCCGAGCACGGCGCCGGCCAGGCCCGAGGCCCTGAGCGCGCTGCTGGCGCGGCCGGGCGTGGCGGAACGCGTCACCGAGAGTGGTGTGCGTTATGTAGTCTGGCTGGACGGCAGCACGCGCAAGACCGATGGCGGCGGCAGCCTGGCCTGCGGCGCGGCGCCCGGTGGCGCGGGCTGCATCGGCTTCGGCTGGTGGCAGAAGGAATCGGCCTACGAGGCCACCATTTGGGATTTGAAACAGGCCAAGTCCGCGGGTAGCGTC
>Ga0307409_100002061_pt1 | contig 10330 bp, 9 predicted proteins | sample 322Ometagenome_2_FD_203888 | JGI IMG/M metagenome (GOLD analysis project Ga0307409, IMG submission 203888) | Maize rhizosphere microbial communities from greenhouse at UC Davis, California, United States - 322HYB-O-2 | ecosystem: Host-associated > Plants > Roots > Rhizosphere > Soil | place...
GTGGCCGGGCGCCAAGGTCTCCAGCACGGCGATGGCCCGGGCCGCCGCCGCCTCCGCCTCCTCCCGGCGGCCAGCCCACCAGGACAGGCGCGACAGCCAGCGCAGGCTCTCGCCGAGCTGCTCGGAGCTGGTGCCTTCCGCCTCCCGGATGCGCAGCGCCGCCTGCCGGGCCTCCAGCGCCTCCTGGGCCAGCCCCGACAGGTATGCCTGGAAGGAGTAGCCCTCCAGCAGCTCGGCCCGGGCCGCCGCCGGGAGCGGCCCGGCGGCGGCCAGCGCCGCCTGGTAGTGCCCGACGGCCTCGCGGTGGGCCGCGACCGCCGCCGCCTGCCTGGCCGCCTCGGGCGCGTAGCGCAGCACGGCCTCGGTGTCGCCGGCCTCGCGGGCGTGGTGGGCCAGCCGGGCGACGTCGACGCCCCGTCCGGTGGCGCCGGCCAGCACCTCCAGCACCCGCCGGTTCAGCGCCCGGCGGCCAAGGGGCGACAGCGACCCCTCGACCGCCTGCCGGAGCAGCTCGTGGCGGAACCCGACCCCCTCGGCGCCCGCCACCAGCAGCCCGGCCGACACCCCGGCCTCGACCGCCGACGGCGCCGGCCGCGCCGCCGCCTCCAGCAGCCACAGCTCGGCCCGGGTCGGGACCACGGCGACCAGCCGCACGACCTCCTGGGCGTCCGCCGGCAGTCCGCCGAAGCGGGCCAGCACCAGGTCGCGGACGGTCAGGGGCACGCCGGGGTCGGCGGCGGCCAGGACCTCGGTGACCAGCAGCGGGTTCCCGCCGGTGAGCGAGCGCAGCCCGGCGGCGGGGCGGCCGGCCCGCCGGGCCAGCTCGGCCACGGCGGCCTCGGACAGCGGCGGCAGCCGCAGCCGCCGCACCGCCTCCGGGGGGAGCCGGCCCACGACCCCGCGCAGCGGATGGTCGACCGCCAGCTCGTCGTCCCGGTAGGTGACGATCAGCAGGGCCCGGGTTCGCCCCATCCGCCGCCCCAGGAACACCAGCAGGTCAAGGGTGGCCTCGTCGGCCCAGTGGGCGTCCTCGACCACCACCACCCGCGGCCCGGCCCCCCGGTCGAGCTCGTCCAGGAGCCCGGCGAACAGCTGCTCGCGTGGGCTTCCGGCGGCCAGGAGGGCGGCCAGCCGGCCGCCGGTCTGGCGCCCCAGGTCGTGCAGCGGCCCAAGCGCCCGGGGCGTGAGCAGCGGGTCGCAGGCCCCGAGCAGGAACCGGGCGTCGGCCGAGTGGCGCTCGGCGAACCGCCTGACCAGCGCCGACTTGCCCATGCCGGCCTCGCCGGCCACCAGGACGACACAGCCGCCGGTGGCCGTCGCGCCCAGGGCGGCGCCCAGCTCATCCAGCAACCAAGCGCGCTCGAGCAGGTCCATTTGCTCCGCGACGGTACCGCAGCTGACGGCCCGCATCTGCCGGCGGGTAGCGGAGGGGGGCTACTCTGGTGTCGGAAAGCCGTGCGCGGCGGCCGGCGCTCCGGGAGTGGGCCATGGAGATCCAGCACTCGGATCAGGACGGCTGCCTGGTCGTCGGCTTCACCGGCAGCATCGACCTGTTCAGCGTCACCCAGGTCCGCAAGACCCTGCTCAAGGACCTCAGCACCGAGCCGTACGCGCTCATCTGCGACCTGTCCGGGGTCGAGAACCTCGATCCGGTGTGCGCCACCGTCTTCTCAACGGTCGCCAACCACCCGGCCAGCCGCTGGCCCGCGACCGCCTTCCTGCTGTGCGGGGCCCAGCCGCCGGTGGCCGCGATCCTGGGCCGGCTGCAGGTGCCGCACTTCCTGCAGCTCTACGCCGACGTCGACGAGGCCATCGACCAGGCCGTCGCCCGCCCGCCCTATCTCCGTGAGGAGCTGCGGCTGGCCCCGACCCCGACCGCCTCGGCGGCCGCCCGCACCTTCGTGCGGGAGACCTGCCGCTACTGGCAGCTCGCCCTCCCCGACGCCACCGTGATGGAACGGGCCGTGCTCCTGGCCAACGAGCTGGTCACCAACGCGGTGGTCCACGCCGGCACCGACATCCGGCTGCGGCTGGAGCTGCGCGGCGACCGGCTGCACATCGCCGTGCGGGACGACAACCCCAGGCTGCTGCGCCTGGTCGTGCCCGACTGGCAGGCGGAGGGCGGGCGCGGGCTGTGGCTGGTCGAGCAGCTCGCCCGGGCCTGGGGGGTCACCCCCCATCCCGATGGCGGCAAGGTCGTGTGGTGCGTCCTCAGCCTCTAGGACCGATCAGCCGGCCGGCGGCTGCTGACCCGGGTCGTCGACCACGACCACGATCACCCCGCGGGGGGTCTTGTCGTCGTCGAGCAGGGGGCTGCAGGTCACCCGGCAGGTCACCCTCCGGCCGCGCCGGTTGACGGCCTCGACCGTGGTCGACTGGGTGCCGATCTCGCCGCTCATGGCCACCCGTATGGCCGGCAGGACCTGGTCGGTGGGCAGCCCGATGTCCAGGTTGAGGAAGTGCTGGCCCTGCACCTCCTCCTGGCGGACGCCCCACAGCTCCTCTGCGCCAGGGTTCCACACCAGCACCCGCAGATCGGCGTCAAGGACGGTGACGGCCCCGTCGAGCCCGGCCCAGATCGACTCCAGGAAGGCGTTGAGCTGGTTGAGCTCGCTGGTCCGCAGGCCGAGCTCGTCGTTGATGGTCTGCAGCTCCTCGTTGGTGGCCTGCAGCTCCTCGTTCATCGTCTCGAGCTCTTCGTTGGTGGACTGGAGCTCCTCGTTGGTGGTCTCCAGCTCCTCGACGGTGGACTGGAGCTCCTCGTTGGTGGTCTCCAGCTCCTCGTTGGTCGACTGCAGCTCGGCGTAGGCGCTCTCGAGCCCGTGGTTGGCGTGCTCCAGCTCCTGCTTGTAGCGGCGCGACCGGGTCACGTCGGTGAAGTTGACGCTGACCCCGAGCAGCGTCTGCTGGTCGTCGACCAGGGGGACGACCTGCACCTCCAGGTGAGCGACCTCGCCCGCGGGCGTCGGCCACTCGGCCTCGTCGATCTTGGACGGGCGCCGTTCCACGTGGACCTGCTGGATCTTGGACCGCAGCTCCAGCGGCCGGTAGGAGAGCTCCAGGTCCTGGAACGGCCGGGCCAGGTCGTCGTCGGTCAGCTTGAAGATGGCCCGGGCCCGGGCGTTGGCCAGCATCAGGTAGCCACCGGCGTCGACCACGACCTGGGCCTCGGGGCCGGCCTCGAAGGCGGCGCTGCGGACCCGCTCCTCTGGCGCCGGATGGTGGTCGGCCGGCCGCTCGCCGGGCTCGGCCAGGACCATCAGGCGCTCCCGCAGGGTCGCCCCGGGGACCTTCTGGAACACGCGGCGCTTGAGGTCGGCCGAGGTGAACAGGTTGGAGTGGGCCAGCATCATCTCGGCCTTGCCCAGTAGCAGGTACCCGCCCTCACGCAGGGCGAAGCTGAAGCGGGCCAGCACGTTGGCCTGGGTCTCGGAGTTCAGGTACATGAGGGTGTTGCGGCAGACCAGCAGGTCGATCCGGGAGATGGGGGCGTCCTGGATCAGGTCGTGGCGGCCGAAGATGACCGACCGGCGCAGCTCCTTGGAGAACACATAGCCGTCCCCGTTGCGCTCGAAGTGCCGCTCCAGCAGCTCCGGGGGGACCCCCTCGACCTGCTTGGCCCCGTAGCGGGCCTGGCGGGCCTCGGCGAGCGCCTCCTCGTCGACGTCGGTGGCGTAGATCTTCACCCGCTCGCGGACCGCCTCCGGCCCGAGCGCCTCGGCGACCACCATGGCCAGCGTGTACGCCTCCTCCCCCGACGCGCAGCCGGCGCTCCAGATCCGGACCGGCTCGTCGTCGCCCTTCTCGGCCAGCAGCCGGGGCAGCACCTCGGCGCGCAGGTAGTCCCAGGTCGGCGGGTCCCGGAAGAAGCTGGTCACGTTCAGCAGGATGGTGTTGAACAGCTGGGTGAACTCATCCGGGTCGACCTCGAGCAGGTCCAGGTAGCTCAGGTAGCCGCCGGCCCCGACGTCGTGGATGCGCTTGTCGATCCGGCGGCGCAGGCTGGTCCGCTTGTAGCCGGTGAAGTCGAACCCGCGGGAGCGCCGCAGGTAGTCGAGCAGGACCTCCAGGTCCCGGTCGGCCGGCGGCTCAGCCATCGGTCGCCCCGGTCGGCGGAGCAACCGCCGGCCCGTGGCGGTCGCCCGGCAGCGGCCACCCGGTGGCGAAGTTGACCCGGTTGACGAGCAGCTCGCGGACCAGCCGGGCCGCCTGCTCGGCCTCGGCCGCCTGCTCCCCGAACCGGGTGGCCGTGATCGAGTGCCCGCGACTGCGGGCCGGCTCGGCCAGCCTCCTGGCCAGCGCGGCCCGCTCCTCCAGGCTCCGCAGGGCGACCCACAGGGCCGCCTCGAGAGCCTCGCTCTGCTGGGTGAGGAGGCCCTCGGGCGACCAGGCGTGGCCGACCCGGCAGCGGTACCGCTCCAGGCCGCCTTCCCGGATCTGCCAGAGGACGCCGTTGCAGTCCGGGCACGAGAACCCCGAGGGCCTGCCCGGGTGCTGGCCCTCGAAGGCCTCGAGCGAGAACCCCTCCATCTCGACCTCCACCCGCATGCCGTCCGGGGCCGGGCCGGGCGGTGGCTCGGCCAGGTCGGCGAGCAGCCTGGCCAGGAGCTTGCCCATCGACGCGGCGGCGACAACATGATCGACCTGCACGTGCTCGAGCGCGCTGCCCGGCATCCCGGGGTAGACCGCGTCCGCCGGGTCCTGGACGACGGCGACGCCGCCGCGCGACTTGACCGCCACCAGCCCGGCCGTCCCGTCGTCAAGGGCGCCCGAGAGCACCACCCCGATCACCTTGGCCGCGTACTCGTGGGCGGCGCTGCGGAACAACGGGTCGATCGCGGGCCGGTGGCCGTTCTCACGCGGCCCGCGGGACAGGTGCACGTGGCCGGTCCGCAGCAGGACATGATGATCGGGAGGGGCGACGTAGATGCGCCCGGGCCGGATCGGCTCGCCGTCCTTGACGTGGGCGGCCGGCAGCGGCCCCTGGCGGCGCAGGATCTCGGGCAGCGCGCTGGTCCCGGTCGCCGGCAGGTGGAGGACCACGAACACGGCCGCCGGCAGGTCGCCAGGCAGCGAGGCGGTCAGGTCGACCAGCGCTTCCACGCCACCGGCGGAGGCGCCGACGACCACGATGCCGTGGTCGGGCATGAACGGCCTCCTGAGCAATGGAGTGGACAGGTGGCCATCATGCGCGCCTCGGCGGTTCGCCGTCCACGGGGACGACGGCGGTGTGCTCTGGCTACGGGCGGCGTCCGGCGGCGAGCAGGCTGACCCCTGGGAAGTCGAGCCCGGCCGGGGTCTGGTAGGGACGGGCCGCCGCCTCGAGGCGCGCCCGCAGCTCGCCCATAACCGGCTCGGGCAGCGCGGCCAGCCGCTTGGCCAACGGCCCGGCGAGCGCCGACGTCCTGGTCCACCAGGCGTCGAAGGAGGCGTCCCGCAGCGGCGTCGGCACCTCGGTGACGGCGACGTCGGCGAGCCCGGCGCCGGTGAGCAGGCGGGCCAGCCGCTCGGGGTCGTCGAGCGCGAACGGCCCGGGGATGCCCGGCGGGGGCACGGGCGCGCCGAGCTGGGCGCTGACCGCGTCGAACACCAGGCTCAACCAGGGGTTGCGGGCCCGTGGGCCCCAGACCGCGAGCGCGACCCGGCCGCCGGGTCGCAGGACGCGCCTGATCTCGCCCAGCGCGCGGGCCGGGTCGAGGGCGAACATGAGACCTTCGCGGCACAGCACGACGTCGTAGGCCTGGTCGGGCTGGTCGAGGTCGTCGAGGTCAAGGGTCAGGTGCGGACGTTGCCGAGCCCGAGCGCGTCCGCCCGGGCCGCCGCGATCGCCGTCATCTCGGGGGCGACGTCGGACAGCGTCACCTCGCCGGTGGGCCCGACCAGCTCGGCCGCGGCGATCCCGACGCCGCCGGCGCCGCAGGCCAGCTCGAGCACGCGCTCGCCGGGCCGTGGGGCCGACAGCTCGAGCATGCCGGCGGTGATGGGCGCGCCCCGGGTGTCGGCGTACTCGGCGTGCTCGCCCCACGAGGGGGCCACCGACGCCCACATCCCGTGCAGCTGGGCGCGCAGCGCCACGGTGCTGGTCTCCACGCTGGGCCTCCTCGATTTTTGTTACCCGTAACTTTCGTTACTCATAAAGAGTAATGAATTCTCGTGTACGATACTGGAATGGCCGAGCCTGTCAAGCCCCGGCGCAGCTACCACTCCCCACGCCGCCAGCAGCAGGCGGCCGCGACCCGCCAGGGGATCCTCGAGGGGGCCGAGCGGCTGTTCGAGCGGCGGGGCTACCCGGCGACGACGATGGAGCAGGTCGCGGCCGAGGCCGGCGTGGCGCTGAAGACGGTCTATGTCGCCTTCGCGACCAAGAGCGGGCTGCTGCGGGCCCTGTGGGACCTGCGCCTCAAGGGCGACCAGGACCGGGCGGCCGTGGCCGAGCGGCCCTGGTACCGGGAGGTCGTCGGGGAGCCGGACCCAGAGCGGCAGTTGCGGGACAACGCGGCCAACGCCCGCGTGGTCAAGCAGCGCATCGGGGGCGTGCTCAAGATCCTCCGGTCGGCGGCCCCGGTGGACGCCGACGCCGAGGCGCTGTGGCGCCTGATCGGCCGTGACTTCTACGACAACCAGCGCGCGATCGTGGAGTCCCTGCACGCCAAGGGGGCACTCCGGCCGGGCCTTGACGTCGCCGGCGCGACCGACATCCTGTGGACGCTCAACCACCCCGACGTCTGGCTGCTGCTGGTCGGCGAGCGGGGCTGGGCCCCCGAGCGGTGGGAGCGGTGGTTCGCCGACACCGCCTGCACCCTGCTGCTCCGGCAGCTCCCGTAGCCGCGCGGCACTGGTGAGGGCGGGCAAGGAGGCCCGATCGCTCAAGTTGGGGTGTTGTCTTCCGACATCTCAGCCACATGCGCAATCGACGTCGGGCACCCCACGAGCAGCGACCGGGCCGGGCCTGGGCTGATCTGCCGCTGCGAGCCAAAGGGCTGGTGGTGGTGGCGATCCCTTTGCTGGCGCTGCTGCTGGCCACGGTGCTGTTCGGGGTCGCCCTGGCCCAGGACCGGCGCGCCCAGGACGCGGTGCTGCACTCGGTCGAGGTCGAGCGCCAGATCGCCCATGTGCGCATCCAGGTCCAGGCCGGGGTGACCGGGTACGTGCTGACCGGGGAGCGCCGCTACCTGACCTCGTACGAGACCGCCCGGCGGGAGCTGCCGGAGGCCGTCGGCCAGCTCGGCGGCCTGGTCAGCGACAACCCGGGGCAGGTGGACCGGGTGGAGCGGGTCAGGGCCCTGGATCGACGAGCGGGCCGACCTCCTGGAGGCGCTGGTCGCCAACGTCCAGGCCAAGCGGCTGCCGGCCAGCCGGGCCGAGCTGCTCGACCAGAACAAGGTCAGCGGCGACGCGCTGGTCGCCCAGCTCCAGGCGATGCAGGACACCGAGCAGCGACTGCTCTCGGTCCGCCAGGCCGAGGCGCGGCGGGCCCGCACGCTGGCCCTCGGCGCGATCGGGCTGAGCGTGCTGCTGGGGATCGCCGGCGGGATTGCGGCCGTGCTGCTGTTCACCTCCGGCGTGACCCGCCGGGCGGCCCGGCTGGAGCAGAACGCCGACCGGCTGGCCGGCGGGCTCCCGCTGCTCCCGGCCCTGCCCGACGGCGACGCCCTCGGCGAGCTGGGGCGCGGCCTCGAGCGGGCCGCGGTGCTGCTGGGCGAGCGCGAGCGGGCGCTGCGGGAGGCCCAGGCCCTGCTGGAGCACATTGTCGCCTGGAGCCCGATGGTGATGTTCCGGGGCTGCTGGGCGGCAGCGGCGAGCGCTACATCAGCGGCAATGTCGAGCGGCTGCTCGGCTACACCCAGGAGCAGGTGCTGGGGTCTCCCAGCTTCTGGACCGACCAGCTCCACCCCGAGGACCGCGAGCACTTCACCGCCATGCTGGAGCGGGCCGTCCTCGAGCGGGCTCCGCAGCTTGAGCAGGAGTACCGGTTCCTGCTCCAGGACGGCTACCGCTGGCTGTACGGCGTCACCCGACTGGCCTACGACGACGACCGCGCCCTGGCCGACACCCTCGGCTACGCCATGGACGTCACCGAGCGCAAGCAGGCCGACGACGCCGTCCGGGAGCGGGAGGCCACTCTCCAGGCCGTGATCAACGCCTCCCCGGACATCATCACCATCCTGGACGCCGAGGGCGCCATCCGTTCGATGAGCCCGGCCGCCCTGCAGATCCTCGGGCGGCAGGCCGACACCAGGATGGGCCGCAGCGCCCTCAGCTCGGAGTTCGTGCATCCCGACGACCTGGAGGGGTTCGCGCACGCACAGCGTCAGCTGCTCAGCGGGGAGCGGGAGCGCGCCGCGGTCCGTGTCCGGGTCCGCCACGCCGAGGGGCTGGGTCACCCTCGAGGCGCACAGCCGGCTGTTGGCCGCGCCCGAGGGCCTCCTGGTCGTGTCCCGCGACGTCACCGAGCAGGCCATGCTGGAGGAGGACCTGCGCCTGGCCAAGCTCGCCGCCGAGCAGGCCAACGAGGCCAAGAGCGAGTACCTGTCGCGGATGAGCCACGAGCTGCGGACGCCGCTGAACGCCATCCTCGGGTTCGCCCAGCTGCTGGACCTGGACGACCTGGATACCGAGCAGCGCGACAACCTCGGCCACATCATGTCGGGGGCGCGGCACCTGCTCAGCCTCATCAACGAGGTGCTCGACATCGCCGCCATCGAGGCGGGAAGGCTGTCGCTGTCGCTGGAGCCGGTCGCCCTGGCCGACGTGGCCGCCGAGACCGTCAGCCTGATCCGGCCCCTGGCCGACCAGCACCACGTCGTGCTGGCCGGCCCCAACGTGTCCTGCGCCACCCACGTCCTCGGCGACCGCCAGCGGCTCAAGCAGGTCCTGCTGAACCTCCTGTCCAACGCCGTCAAGTACAACCGCGAGGGCGGCTCGGTCCACCTGGAGTGTGAGCCGGTGCCCGGCGACCGGCTCCGCATCAAGGTCACCGACACCGGGCTAGGCATCCCCTCCGAGGCCCTGGAACGGCTCTTCGTCCCGTTCGAGCGGGTGGCCAGCCAGCCGACCGCCATCGAGGGCACCGGGCTCGGCCTCCCGCTGTCCAAGCGCCTGGCCGAGGCCATGGGTGGCGCCCTCGAGCTGGTCAGCACGCCCGACCAGGGCAGCACCTTCTGGATCGAGCTCCCCCTGGTCGGGGCCCCCGTCCAGCAGGCCGAGGGCCAGCTCGACGCGGAGCCAGCCTCGGCGGCCGAGCCGGTCGCCCAGACCGGGGCCGACCTCACCGTCCTCTACATCGAGGACAACCTGTCCAACCTCCAGCTGGTCGAGCGGGTCCTCGGCCACCGGCCGGGGGTCCGGCTGATCTCGGCCATGCGCCCCCAGCTCGGCCTCGACCTGGCCGGCCAGCACCACCCCGACCTGATCCTGCTCGACCTCCACCTTCCCGACATGCCCGGCGAGACGGTCCTGCGTCGCCTGTGGTCCAGCCCGGCGACCGCCGACATCCCGGTCGCGATCCTCAGCGCCGACGCCCGGCCGGCCCTGATCGAACGGCTCCTCGCCGAGGGGGTCCGCGGGTTCCTGACCAAGCCCCTTGACATCAAGGAGCTCCTGGGCCTGGTCGACGGCATCGCGGCCGAGCGCGAGCAGGCCGCCACCGGCTGACCGGCCCGGGCGTCGGCGATCTCACCCCGGAAGGGTGATGCGGCCGCACCCCGACCGCCACGACCATCGTGTCCATGACCTCGCAGGGCATCTCCGGCAACCTGGCCAGCTGGAACGACGGGCCGGCGGCGACGGCGATCCGGGAGTTCGTGGCCCGGGTGGCCACCGAGGGGTCGCCGGAGTTCGTGCCCCCCGACGAGCGGGTGGCGGTGTTCGACAACGACGGCACGCTGTGGTGCGAGAAGCCGATGCCGATCGAGCTCGGCTTCATCCTCAAGCGGCTGGCCGCCATGGCCGAGCGGGACCAGTCGCTGCGCGACCGCCAGCCCTGGAAGGCCGCCTACGACAAGGACTACCACTGGCTGGGCGACGTCATCACCAAGCACTACCACGGCGACGACAGCGACGTGAAGGTGCTGCTCGGCGGGATCCTGCAGGCGTTCGCGGGCATGTCGGTGGAGGACTACGAGGCCGCCGCCCACAGCTTCCTCCACGAGGGCCGGCACCCGACCCTCGGCCATCGCTTCCGCGACTGTGGCTACCGGCCGATGATCGACCTGCTCGGCTACCTGGCCACCAACGGGTTCACCTCCTACATCGCCTCAGGGGGCGACCGCGACTTCATGCGGCCGGTCACCGAGGCGATCTACGGCATCCCCTCCGAGCGGGTCATCGG
>Ga0307409_100002062_pt1 | contig 10329 bp, 4 predicted proteins | sample 322Ometagenome_2_FD_203888 | JGI IMG/M metagenome (GOLD analysis project Ga0307409, IMG submission 203888) | Maize rhizosphere microbial communities from greenhouse at UC Davis, California, United States - 322HYB-O-2 | ecosystem: Host-associated > Plants > Roots > Rhizosphere > Soil | place...
CGAGCGGCTGCGCGACATCCCGCCGCTGCACCAGTGGAACCTGACCTCGACGCTCGGCGCCCACGACCACCGCGAACTGGTCTCCGGGACCAGTGAGGACGAGGTGGTCCTGGTGATCCGGGGCGAGCTGCTCAAGCGCTACCCGACGGCGGTGATCTACGCCCAGCTGGCCAAGTGGCGGCGGACCGCAAGCGGCGCCATCGACCCCAGCGGGGAACGGGAACTGGACGACCTGACCCCGGCCGAGGATCTGAACCCGCCGCGTAGCAAGCTGCGGACTCCGCTGTTCGGCGCCAAGATCGATCCTGACATCTACTTCTTCGGGTTCGACCTCACCGCCGAGGCGGCCCGGGGCCAGGACCCGTCAGTCCCCAACGCCGACCCGGGGTGGTTCTTCGTGCTGCGTGAGCGGCCGGGGGAGCCGCGTTTCGGCCTCGACATCAAGCGCGCAGGCAACCTCAACGTCTGGAACGACCTCGCCTGGGACGACGTGGCGCAGGGCGTGCCGTTCATCCCGGTCGGGCCGACGGCCACGACCCATCAGCTCGACGAGCCGACCGGCGCCGATGCGGAGAAGCACGATCAGTGGGCTGAGGACCGCTTCTTGCACTGGGGCCAGGACCTCAACGCGTCCGAGGTGGCGTACATCCTCTATCAGGCGCCCGTGCTCGTGGCCGTTCACGCCCAGGAGTTGCTCGGCGATGGCTGACCCGCGCCCCGCCTTCCGCCGCACCCGCGACCGCGCCGCGGAGGTCGCTGAGCTGCGCGGCGGTCTCACCGCAGCCTCCGCCGAGTTAACCAGGCTGCAGCGCGCGCGTACGGCGGCCGCGCGCCTGGTCGATCCGCGGTCGGCCATGGCACCGCAGTCGCTGGTCGACCTTGACGACGCCGTGGGGGCGACGACCGCCGCGATGGCCGAGCTACGGGAGAAGCTGCGGCTGGCCGAGACCCGGTTGACGGCAGAGATCCAGACTCTGGAGAAGGTGTCCGACCCGCGGACGACGATCGATCGTCTCGACGCGGGCACCCCCCTGCTGTTGATGCCGCTGCGGATCGAGACCCGCTTCACCCCTGAGGAACTGTGGGTGCGGATCTACCCCGACCAGTGGGCGGTCGACGGGTTCGAGGACAAGCTCAGTGACACCGAGGTGATCAACGCGACCCGGTTCTGGGCGTCGATGTTCCGGGCCGGTGGCGATGAGGGCATGCGCCGCGCGGCCTGGCGGTCGCTGGTGGCGAGCAGCGGCAGCGGGCGCGCCGGGTGGATCATCGACGAGTTCGCACCGCTGAACCAGGCCGAGGAACCGATACGGGTCGACGCCGACGAGGTGATCCTGGTCGTCGTTGGTGACCTGGCGTTGAGCGATCAGGATCGCACCGCCGTCGCCACCTACTGGGAACAGGTCTGGCGCGCCGATGGCGACGCCGACGCCGCGTTCGAGACCGCGCTCCGCGACGCACTCGGCGACTCCCTGGCCGACACGGTGCTCGGCATGCCGCCGCACGCCTTCGACGAACGGCCCGCCGGTGTCGACCCGGAGGTAGCGGTGGTGACGATCGCATTCTGCGAGCTGCAAGCGGTTGGTGCCGGGGACACCAAGCCCTCCTCCTGGACCCAGGCCGCGCGGGCGAGCGTGCTGCCCGACCGGATTGTGCTGCTCGGCTACCGGTCCGGCCGGCAGGTGCTGGAGGCGGTCGGCAGGCAGATCCCGCCGTCACTGGCTGTCGGGCCGGACCCGGGGGCCGGGCCGGGCGAGCAGTTCCGCATCGAGAACGGCGAGTTGGTGGTGCCGGACGAGCTGCGCTGGATGGTGGACTTCGATGCCGCCGTCGAGGTCGGGATGGCGCTGCGGATCGAGCTGCAGGCGGGCATGGAGAACGGGTTCGATCGCCTCTTCGCGGTCGGCATCCGGTCCGGCTCGACCGCGGCCGAGGACCAGGTGGATCTGGAGGAGCTGCTGATCCACCACCATCGCAGCCGGGCAGGGATGTCGATCGTCGCCCAGGGCACACCCACCAACAACACCGAGGGCGTGCCGTCGGGATTCGACCGCCTCGACGACCCTGACCTCAGCTACAACCGTTACCTGGGCCGCGGATCCAATCTGGTCGATGATCCGGAGTGGGCATCCAAGCAGGACGGTCAGTGGCTGGCCGAGTGCCTGGGCATCGATCCGGCCGTATTCGCCGCGGTCGCCGGCGCCGATGGCACCGACCAAGCCGAGGCGCGGGCGATGAACAGCGCGCTGTGGCCCGCCACTTGGGGCTACTTCCTCGAGTCGATGCTGCACCCGCTGCTGAGCGACCGGCAGGTGGAGCAGACCCGCAGCTTCTTCATCGACTACGTCAGCGGCCGCGGCCGGGTGCCGACGCTGCGCCTCGGGCGCCAGCCGTACGGCATCGTGCCCGCCACCGCGCTGGCCAAGCTACGGTTCGGGACCGGCCGCCCGGAGGACCTGCGGGCGATCCCAGACCTGCCGATGCTCAACGCGGTGAACACGCTGCTGGCAGCGGTCGCCGCGGACCTCGCCGAGCTCACCGCGGCGGTGCCGCACGCCTACGCTGCCGGTGACCCGCACCAGACGCTGCTCGACGTCGTCGCCCTGCACCCCGCGTCGGTCGAGTTCCACCAGCGGTACGCCGAGTCGATCGTCGACATCTTCAACCGGTTCCGGCTCGATAACGTAGGCGCGGAGTTCTTCGACGTCTGGAACACGCTCGGCCAGGTCTTCGCCGGTCGTCGGGTGCTGGCCCACCTCGGCTACACCGGCACGGGCTCGCCCGACATCCTGGGCAAGCTGTTCCACACGACCCAATACAAGCTGAAGGGCCCGATCGTCGACGACCGCCCGCTGTCGGAGGAGGCTGCGGTGCGCGCGTACTGCGACGACGGGCGCAACTATCTCCATTGGCTGGCCGATGCCGGTCGCTCGTCCCTTGAGGAGCTGCGCCAGGAGATCGGGTTCACCGGCGATCAGGAACCGACCGCGCTGCTCTACGTCCTGCTCCGGCATGCCCTGCTGCTGTCCTGGTGGGACGCGGCGATCCGGATCCGCCTGGACGCCGGCATCGTCGACGAGGCCGGGCTGCTCGCCGCGCGCAAGGAACCTCCGTTCGTCCACATCGCGAATACCCAGAAGACCGAGAGCCGCTGGCAGGTGCTGTACGACGGCGCGGAGGCGGTTACCGGCAATGTCATGCTCCCGCTGCACGAGGCCATCCCCGGCCTGCTCGGCGAGCCAGCCGCCCGCCACCTCAGGGAGGTGACCGAGGCGATCCGCGCCCTGGCCGACCTGCCTACCGCCCGGCTCGAACGCTTGCTGGCCGAGCACCTCGACTGCTGCAGCCACCGCGTCGACGCGTGGCGGCTGGCGCTGGTGACCCGCCGACTGCTGGACCTGCGCGACATCTCCCCTACCGCCGGCCTCGGTGGCGTGCGGCCGCAGCCGCGGCGCGGCGTGCACCTCGGCGTGTACGGCTGGCTGCACGACGTACGGCCCGAGCCGCGGGTGCTTGAACCGGTGGAGCTGCCCGAGGACCTGGTGCCGGCGTTCTCCGCCGGACCGGCGCCGATGCGTGACAGCACGAACGGCGGCTTCGTCCACGCCCCGTCGTTGAACCATGCGGCGACGGCTGCGATCCTGCGCAGCGGCTTCATGGCGAACGCCACCCCCGAGCATCCCGACACGATGGCGCTGAACCTCAGTTCCGAACGGATGCGCCTGGCGATGTCGGTGCTGCAGGGTCTGCGCAACGGCCAGCCGCTCGGCAGCCTGCTCGGCTACCGGTTCGAGCGCGGCCTGCACGAACGCCACGGCCTGGCCGAGGTGGACGCCTTCATCCAGCCGTTGCGCCTGGCCTTCCCGTCCGCGGGCGATCGGGATGGGAGGATATGCATCGACGGCCTGGAGTTCGCCCGCCACGTGCAGAAGCCCGGCAACCGCAGCTACCCGTTCGGGCGTCCTGATCTGCCGGCTGCCTCCGACGGGCAGCGGCAGGCGATGGACCTGGAGGTGGGGCGGTTGCTCGATGTCCACGACGCGATCGCCGACCTGGTGCTGGCCGAGGGCGTCCACCAGGCGGTGCTCGGCAACGTCGACCGCGTCGCATCCACGCTCGACGCCATCGGTCGCGGTGGCTTCCCGCCGGAGCCCGCGGTGCTGGAGACCCCGCGGCACGGCATCACCCTGACCCACCGGATCGGGATTCATCTGCTTGCCGGCCTGAACCATCTCGCTTCGCCGGTCGCCGGGATGGCGATGACGCCGCGGGCGATCGCCGAGCCGGGCGTCAACGAGCTCCTCGCCTCGGTGCTGCCGCCGCCCACCGACGTCGTGGTCCGGGTCCGCTGGACCGATCCCGATGGGTCCGCCCGTGACCGGCTGGTCAGCCAGCAGGAGCTGGCGCTGCAGCCGATCGACCTGCTCTACCTTGTCCGACTCGAGTCGCAGGCCGCGCTTGGCGAGCTCGACGAGCGGATCCTGCGGTTCGTGGCCGACGTCGAGGGGCTACGGCCCGACGTCGCGATGACCGTGCATCTCACCGAACGCGTGGTGGGCCGGGCGACGTTCTTCGAGATCGCACCGTTGATCGGCCATCTGCGGACGGTGGTGACCACGGGCCGGCCCCTGTGGGCGAGCGATGTCGTCCGCTCCGGCGACGCCCGCTCCAGCGCCGATGCGCTCGCGCACGCCGACCGGGCGCGCCCGGCGGCGGTGGCTGCGCGGCTCGACGTCCACCGAACGATGCTGCAGGACCTGCGCGCCGAGATCGACACGGCGTTGGCTGACCCGGTGGCCAACCGGGTGGCCCTGCTCGCCGACGTCGACGACCTCGTCGACCGGGCGGGCGAAGCGCTGGTCGGGTCGGGCCAGTTCGGTCTGCCGAGCGGCGGATGGGGACAGCTGACCGCGACTCGGGCCGTGCTGTTCGGCGACCTGCTCGCGACCGTGGCCGCCTTGACGGAACGCTGGCGTGGCCGGCTGGCCCGCGCCGATGCCGGGCTCGCCCGCGACAGCGCTCTGCCGTCCACGGCCACCGACGCCGAGCGCATCGCGGTGCTGTTGCTGGCCGACCGCGAGGTCCGCGACGTGCCGACCAGCCCGGTGCCGACTGCGGCCGCGGAATACCGGACGGCGATCACGGCGCAGCGGACCGCCTTCGCCGACCGGCTCGATCAGCTCGAGTCCGTGGCCGGCGAGGCGACCGGTCTCGCCGACGCGCTGGCGAGGGTCGACGCGCTGCTGCCGGTCGGCGCGTTCGACGCCGAGCCGTTCTCGATCGCCGCGTTCGAGGACCGGGCGATCGACCTCTGCCGCGACGCAGCGCGGGCGCTCGGTTTCATGATCAGCGAGGCTGACACACGGAGCGTTCATGCGGCCGGGCACCTCGCCGCCCACGACCTCGCCGCGCCGGGCCAGCCGCGGGTCGACGCGCTGACGGCGACGGTCGGCGCGCTGCTCGGACCCGACGCCCTGTTTGTGCCCGAGTTCGACCTGCCCGCGGCTCAGGCCGATGAATGGGACGCGGCGATCCAGTGGGCCCGGTCCGGTAGCCTGCTGGCCGGGTTCCCGACCCGACCGTTCCCGGTCGACGACTGGCTGCACGGCGTTGCCCGGGTACGCGCCCCGGTGCGGGCATGGGAGCAGGCGGCGCTGCTCGCGAGCGCGTTCGGTCGCCCCGAGCCGGAACTGACGCCGGCCCAGTTCCCGCACGCCAGCGAGCCGTGGCTCGCGCTCGAGTGGCCGCCAACCACCACCCTCACCGGCGAGCGGCTGCTCTACACCGCTCACTACCCGGCGGCCTTCGACAAGACCGGGCCGCAGGCCGGGCTGCTGGTCGATGAGTGGGTCGAGGTGGTACCGGGTGAGACGGCGACGACTGGCATCGTGTTCAACTACGACAGCCCCGACTCGGAGCCGCCGCAGGCGATGCTGCTGGTCGTGCCACCTGACCCGACAGGTGGCTGGGTGTGGGAGGACCTCATCGGCGCGCTGCACGACACCCTCGACCTCGCCCAGCAGCGAGCTCTCGAACCAAGCGCCATTGCCGCGACCGCCTACGCCGCGTTCCTGCCGGCCACGGTCTCGGAAGCGACGGTGCGCGGACTCGGGATCTCCGCCAACTTCGCCGTCAACAACGGCCTGTACACGATCTTGAGAGGCGACCATGGCTAACCCGCTTGTGATCCGCAACCTGAACGCCGAGCTCGCCGAACGGCAGCGGCCGTCGGTGACGATCTGGAATCGGCTCGAGGGCCGCCCGCGGTCGGTCGAGTTCACCCGGGCGTTGCGCGCCGAGATCCGGGACGGGCTGTGGATGCTGACCCGGCAGTGGCAGATGGGCGAGTTCCACGGCGACGACGCAGGGTCGCCGGTGCTCGCAAAGGTGCAGGTGTCGCAGGCCGCGGTGACGACGTTTCAGGCCCGCGACGGGACCCCGGTCGCCTTTGACCGCACCCTCCCCTTGGAGGCGCTGGCCGAGCGGCGGGATCTCGACAACCTCGACACCGGGGGCCTAGGGGCCATCGACCTCCGGATGATGCTCGGGCGGCGCTTCCTCAAGCGGATCCCGTCGGTCTACCGCCCTGCGTATGTCGAGCGGTACGCGTTCGTGGCGCCCGATCCGCTGGATGAGGCCGACACCGAGCGCGTGGCCCACCTCGAGGTGTACGCGCTGTTGCAGTCGCTCGCCCACCGAGCAATGGACGGCTACCGCCTCTACCGGCACCTCACCGCGAGCGCGTCGAACACCCCGCTCACCGGCATCGCCGTGCTGGAGGCCGACAAGCAGGGCATTGTCGATGCCGGCGTCGAACTGGTCGACTGGTTCGACGCGATGTTCGAGCGCCCGACCTGGCAGGGCGCGTGGGACCCCAGCCACCTCGAGCACCGCTTCACCGTCACGGCCGACGTCGCCGACGGCGCCAAGCGCCTCATGGCGGAGGAGTACTCGGGCGGCCGGCTGGACTGGACCGCGTTCTCAATCGACCCCAAGGGCGGGCGAGGGTCCGGCAAGCTCGGCGACCCGTCCACGACGATCCCAACGGTCACCCGGTTCAACGGCATGCCCGACCCGCGGTGGTGGGCGTTCGAGGACGGACGCACCAACCTCGGCGACGTCCGCGCGGACACCACAGACCTCGCCCGCCTGCTGTTCATCGAGTTCGCGCTAGCCTACGGCAACGACTGGTTCACGATCCCGTGCGAGTTGCCGACCGGCACCATCGCCAAGGTCGAGGGACTCGCCGTGACCAACGTGTTCGGCGAGCGGCTGTGGATCGAGGCCGCGGGCCGCGGCGCCGACGACGACTGGCGGCGGTGGTCGATGTACACGCTCGACATCGCCGGCACCGACCGGGAGCCGGCAGACACATCGGTGTTCCTGCCGCCGACCGTGCCGCACTCGACCGGCAGTCCGCCGCTGGAGGATGTCGTGTTCATGCGCGACGAGATCGCCAATGTCGTGTGGGGCATCGAGCGTGTCGTGACACTCGCGTCCGGCGTCGGCAAGCGCGGGTCCGAGGCAGCCGAGGAGACGCTGGCCCATCGGCACCGGCTTGCCGGCGTACCTCTGGGATCGCCTGTCACCGGCGACGCCGCGGCGCCGATCTCCTACCGGACGATGACGACGGTGCCGGAGAACTGGATCCCATTCGTCGTCATGCACGTCCCGGGCGACGTTCGCGACACGCAGCTGCAACGTGGCTCGATGCCGCGGTTGATGGAGGGTGTACCGACCACCGCAAGGGTGCGGCCGCGTACGACGCTGCTACGGGTCGGTCTCGACCAGGCGACGCCTGCGCCGTACTACGTGTACGAGGAGGAGGTGCCACGCGCCGGCACCCAGGTCTCGACCGCCTACCAGCGGACGAGGTGGCTCGACGGGCGGGTGGTGCTGTGGCTCAGCACCACCCGTGAGACCGGCCGCGGGGAGGGGTCGAGTGGTCTGGCGTTCGACCAGCTCCTTCCCACCCCACCCTCCGAGTAGCGGCGGATCATGCCGGCCTGGGCGTACCCGTAGAGCCGGTCTAACCGGTGTCGCTGGACAGCTTGGTGGCCCAGTTCGGCCCTACGACCGCTGTTGGAGAGCTGTCCGCCCTGCGGCTGACCGCATGGTTTCGCCACCGCCACGCTGTGGCGGCGCCAGCGACCTGGAACCGCAAGCTGGCCACCCTGCGGGCGGCCGTCGGCTGTGGCACCGCCGCGGCTGGCTCCCTGGGGACCCGACCGGTGAACTGGAGCGTCGCCGTGAGCGGGTCGACCGCACCCCGGGCCCTCACCCGCGGCCAGCTCGAGCGGCTGTTTGGCCGCCGTGATCTCCCACTGCGGGAGCGAAACCTGTGGCGGCTGCTGTACGAGACCGCCGCCCGCGCCAACGAGCTCTTGGCCTTGGATGTGGAGGCTCTGGACTTGGCCAACCGACGGGCGCGGGTGCACAGCAAGAACGGCGCGGTCGAGTGGGTCTTCTGGCAAACCGGGTCAGCCCAGCTGCTTCCCCGCCTGCTGGCCGGCCGGACGAGCGGGCCGGTGTTTCTCGCCGACCGTCGGCCGACCCGCGCGGCCGCCGCCCCGGACCTGGATCCGGTCAGCGGCCGGGCCAGCTGCGGAGGCCGCTGCGGCGCTCCTCGCCCAGCCCGGTCTGGCTGCTAGAGGTTGAACCGGGCGATCACAGGCCGGTGGTCCGAGGGCGCCTCCATATCGGCCAGGGATGCGGGGTTGGCGGTGACGCTCTTGATCCCCTCCAAGGGGAGCGATTCAGTGGTCTCCAGGGCATGGACCAGCAGATGCGAAACCAGAATCTGGTCGATCAGCTCCCTGACCCCGTTGTTGATCCGCGACCAGTTCGCCGCGCCCTCGCCGGTCACCGGGTCACCGGCGGGCATCTTGGGGGCCAGGTTCCACAGCCGGTTGCTGTCGCCCAAGTCCGGCTGGTTGAAGCCTCCAGTGCCTAGCTGGGAGCCTGGAGGCCCAAGCAGGAGCTGGGTAGTGGCCGCCTGAGGGGTGTCATTGAGGTCGCCGCAGACCAGCACGTGGCGTTGCTGTCCGTGGCTTTGCAACTGGTCGGTGGCCCAGGCCCGGACGGTGACGGCCTCGGCGGCCCGCTGGTGCAAGGCGTATAGGCCGAAGCGGGCGCGTTCGGCCTCGTCGCGTGTCTCGAAGCGGGGATGTTGGGGGTCACGGCCGGGAAAGGTCAGCAGCTTGGACTTCAGGTGAGCGGTGAGGGCGTGCACCACCAGGCCGTCACCGCGGGTGTAGGTGACGGCCAGCGCTCCGCGCTTGGAGGCGGTGATCGCCGTGATCTGGTTGTTGTTGTCGTCGATGGTGATGGCCGGTACCTGTTGGGGTAGACGGCGACGTCCGTGGGGTTGGCCAGCTGGCCGCGGGCCAGCCAGCCCACGCGAATGCCGCGAGGATCGGGCCGCTGGGATAGGCATCCGGTCCACTCCGCCCCTAACGCGGCGCGAAGGTCCTCAAAGGCCGGTGGAGTGAGGTTCTTGGGGTTGGCGAGGATCTCCTGCACTCCGACCAGATCTGGCCCCGCGCTGGTAATCAGCTCCGAGATCTGCTGCAGCTTGCGCGCGTACCGGTCCTTGGTGGCCTGCTCGGCGTTGGCTGCTGGCCGTTCGAAGTTCTCCAGGTTCCAGGTCATGACCGAGAACATGCTCGCTCCCTCCCCCTGCCACCGAATGGTGGCTGCTGTGAGCGTTGCATCCGTCCAAAGCCAATATGACCTACTCGGCCCGGTCAACAGGTACTGGGCAAATTGCCGATGTGACGCCGAATCTGGCGTCGAGCTGATAGCCGGCACTAGGACCAACCAACGCTTCCGCAGCAAACAGCCGATTTGCTGCGGCAACCGCTGGTGATGACGGCTGGGCCTGGGATGACGTGGCCGGGTGGGACGCTCGAGCTGCCCGCATTTACTGCGACAGCCAAGAGAGGGAGGTCCCGTGGGGGAAGTCGAGCGACTCCTAGGCGGCACGACTGAGGTGCTTGCGTCTCCACCGACCTGTCGCTGCATAGCCGCAGCTAGACGCGTGATGTAATGGTGCCCAACGTCGGCAGAAGGTTGGAAAGAGAGCGTTTTACTGGCCGTCAACTGAGCGTTTCCCTTCCGGGTCTACGGTCGGCGGTGACCTGGGAGAACGGCGTCTAGCACAGCGGTTCCCGGGGTTTTGCTGACACGGAAGAGGTCACAGGTTCAAACCCTGTCGCGCCCACTACATATGGCCTGACCAGCGGAAACGCTGTCGGCTCGCTCGCTCCGCAACGCCGCAGAGGCTACGAGAGCACTTAATACTCCAGCCGCACTTGCCGTTCGCGTCGC
>Ga0307409_100002063_pt1 | contig 10328 bp, 8 predicted proteins | sample 322Ometagenome_2_FD_203888 | JGI IMG/M metagenome (GOLD analysis project Ga0307409, IMG submission 203888) | Maize rhizosphere microbial communities from greenhouse at UC Davis, California, United States - 322HYB-O-2 | ecosystem: Host-associated > Plants > Roots > Rhizosphere > Soil | place...
CGCACTCGACGATCAGCGAATGATAACGCCCGGCGTTGAAACCGTTGTCTATTCCACTGAATATAGACCTGCCGTCGTGGCTGACGACGACCGGTTTGCCGTGGACCGGCTCCGGCGCCCGAACGACCTTCCCGCCAAAATGCTGGCCGATCGCCTGGTGCCCGAGACACACACCCAATATCGGCAGCTTACCGGCGAAACGCCCGATTGTCTCGAGCGTAATGCCGGCACTATCCGGCGTCCCCGGCCCGGGCGAGATCAGAATTTTTTCTGGTTTGAGCTCGTTTTCGATCTCATCGACCGTGACCTCATCGTTGCGGAATATCTTCATATCCGCCCCGAGTTCGCCGAGATACTGGACCAGGTTGTAGGTGAACGAATCGTAATTGTCGATTATCAACAGCATGAAATGCTAATTTCGCATTATTCGCGTGAATAAACAAAAGCCTCGACCCTTCACGAAGAAAGCCGGCGACCACGCGTTGCCGGCGGTCCGGAAAATTAGCCGAGGCTGGTGCCGAGGAGCCATTGGCCGCCGTCCACTACGAGCGTGACGCCGTTGATGTAGTTTGCGGCATCGGACGTGAGGAACAACGCGGCATTTTCGATGTCGGCGATGCGGCCGAAGCGGCCGAGCGGGATCTTTCGAGTGATCTTTTCCTTCAACGCTTCTGGGAGGAGGCGTTTCATGCCTTCGGTGTCCTCGATGGGTCCCGGGGCGATGCCGTTGACGCGGATGCCGTGGCGGCCCCATTCGACCGACAAATTTCGCGTGATCGCGTCGACGCCGGCCTTTGCCGCCGAAACGTGGATCTGCATCGGCGTCGCGAGGTAATGCAGGGTCGCCGAAATGTTCAGTATCTGCCCACGCGACTTTTCCAATTCTTCGAACGCCGCACGGCAGACGTTGAAAGTGCCTTTAGTGTCGATGTCGACGACCGTGCCAAAACCGTTGGACGACAGTTCCTCCGCCGAGCAGAGAAAGTTGCCTGCGGCACCGTTGACGACGATATCAATCTTGCCGTAATGTTCCGCAGTCGCGGCGATGGCTTTTTGAACCGCCTCGAAATCGCGGACGTCGGCCGCCGCCGTGAAACATTCGCCCCCGGCGTCCTCGATAACCTTCTTCATCGCGGCGAGATTTTCTTCCTTACGGCTCGTGATCGCGACCTTTGCCCCGTGCTCGGCGAACGCACGGGCGACGCCGCCGGTGATGCCGGTCCCGCCGCCGGTTACAAACGCGACCCGACCCTGTAAAATGTCCCTGGCGAAAATGTTGTTCATATTTGAGCCGGATTTTAGCATACTAGTCATTACTGCCGAGACGAGGCAGCCGCGTATTTTATATTTTTCTTTTCGTGCTTCTTTGTGTTGTTTCGTGGTTACGGATTTAAGATCTGGGCCACCAAACAACGCCAACGGACACGGAACAGCACAAACCCTTCGCCAGCAGCGGTACGACCATCCAGCCTTTTACCAAATGAAAAAACGAAATCCAGCATTAACGCGATTTTTCTTTTTGCTTTCTCTTTGTGTCGGCGTGTGGGTGTTGAATCTTTCCTGCTCGTCGAAGCCGACCGATGTTCGCACTGTCATCCCCGCGGACGCTTTGGTATATCTCGAAACGAATGACCTCGGCAAAACGGTCGGCGCGATCACAGAGAGCGAAGCGTTCGCACGTGCTTCGTCGAAAAAGCCCGACCTTTCGGCGATCAACGGCGTCCGGGTCGCGGTCGCCGTCACCGGATTTCAAACCGCCGAACAGGATGCGGGCGAGGACAAAGTCATCGGCAAGATCATTCCTCACTTCGTGGCGGTCGCGGAAACTAACGCCTGGAGCTGGCAGACGACGAGCTTTGCCGAAAACAAGCTCGGCGAGTTCATCAACGACGTTTACGGCGGTGCTGTTGAACTGAACGTATCGCCGAAAAACGACGGCAAATATTTCGTCTGGACCGCTCAGGACGGCCGTAAGGCATACGCTCTCGTGCAGGGAAGTGTGATCTATTTCGGAAATGACGAGTCCTCGATCGAAAAGTGCCAGGCCGTAAAACGCGGCGAGACCGAGAGCATCGCAAAAAATCCCAAGATCACCAGCGGCGACCGGCTTGCCTTCGGTTACATATCGCCCGACGGCGTTGCCCAGATCGCGAACATCGCGGGAACTATGTTCGCAGGAAACACCGATGAGGACAGCGAGATAAAGAGCTTCGTGGCGCGCGTGCTGCCGGAAATACTGCGAAATTCCGTGAGCGAGGCCGCCTGGATTGCGACGTCAAAACCGGGCGGGCAGATCGAAGACAGTTACTCGATAGCGCTCAAACCGGAGATCGCAAAAACGTTCAGCGAGAACTTCGTCGCCGGGAGCGACTTCGATCCCGACATAAGCCGTTTCCTCCCTGCCGAATTTGTTTCAACAACACGCTACAATTTCAGAGACCCGCGGGCAGCATGGAACATCGCGGTCCGGACCGCTCAGAGCAGCACGGACGCGATCAGCGGTAATTTGATCGGGGCGTTTTCGGGAAGCCTGTTCGAGCCTTACGGCGTTGAAGACCCCGAGCTGTTCCTGAAGGCCGCAGGCAATGTTTTCGAGACCGCGGCGTTCGACGCCGACGGTGACGACGTGGTGATAGTGGCACGTGTGAATGACTTCGAGGCGCTGAGAAGATCCGTCGCGAAGGAGATCAATTTCGCCGCGGCTCCCGAGAAATTGGAAGGTGCCGACGTGTGGCGTTCCGCTGACGGCGAAATTGCGTTTGCGATTGTCGAGGGCCGTATGATACTCGGCGACGCCGCAATCGTTTCAAAGTGCCTGAAAGCACGAAACGAAGGCACTAACCTCGTAACAGTGGCGATGGGTGCGCGCCTCAATGGATTAAAAGCTCCGATCTCGACCGTCGGCACTGAAACCGACCCAGCCGCAAGGCTCGCCGAAGTACTCGGCGAACGAAAGAACGAAGAAACCCCGCTATCGCAGAGATACGACACCGAAACCAGCTTCGATCAAAACGGCATCCAGCGGCGTAGTACATCGGATTTCGGGTTGATCGGCACGATCATCGAACAATTCCGGGCCGAATAAAGCACAACGACCAACTCACGCGGGTGGTTGTGACCTTCAAGGCCTGCGGCCCGAGTTGACTTATTTTCTTTTGGCCCGCCGTTTCAATTTTCGGACGCTTTTTTCGATCCACTCTTCGGCTTCCTTGTAGTGCGAGAATTTGCGTTCATCGCGGCGGAATGCGGGGGTGTGATTGTACCGGCGGCCGTTGACGTGTTTGGTCGGGTGGTGGATGTGCAGCATTTCGTGGAAGAGGACGTACTCGACGACGTAACGCGGCACGTCCCGTGCATCCAGCGAACGGCTGACGACGATCGTTTTGTGGGTCGAATCGTGGTGGCCGAGTATACGGTAGGTCTGCCGGGCTGACCAGGTCAGCACCGGTTTTTCGATCGTGCCGGCGAAATATTTCGCGTTTATTCGTTCGAAGATCTCGTCCAGGTCGTAAACCTCGCCGGCGTGCGTGGTGACGACCTTGCGGCCGTTCGAGCGGCGGCTTTCGGTCGCCCGCTCACGCATTTGCGTTGTTTTAATGTAGCCGGAATACGAATCGTTCGCCTGTTTCGGGACGCGTTTCCTGAGCAGTTTGGCGACGAGGATGTACGCAAGCGCCCGCTGGTACGGATTCGGCATGTCGCGGCAGATCTCGCCGATCCGGACGAACACCTTGCCGTCGCGAACTCGTATCGTGTGGTTGATCCCGACGTAGGGGTAAAAACTCACCTCGATGGGCGGCACGACCCATGTGGTGTTGAGTTTTTCAAAGGCTTCCTCGTAGAAAGATCGGAGTATTTCGGTGTGCCCGGCCGGCTGGCTGTTAATCACGGTTTAACTAATAATTGTTGACAATTTCCACTTCGCAATGCTTTAATTCTCATGGCAAGCATATCGCCTCGCAGCATTATGCGCCAAACTCGCCGTGAAAAGATGCCGTTCCGCGATCTAAACCAAAAAGTCGAGAAAGGCCCGGACTTTCCTGATTCCCGCGGTCAGACGATCCTATCTGCAGTAGTAAACGAGCATTTTGTCACGGGCGAGCCGGTCGGGTCGAAAACGATCGCGGAGAAGTTCGCAAAGGTCTCGGGCCTGTCGCCCGCGAGCATCCGCAACGTCATGGCTGAATTGGAAGACTTTGGTCTTCTCGAACAGCCGCACACATCGGCCGGACGCGTTCCGACGGACAAGGGTTACCGGTTTTTCGTTGATAATTTGCTCGGTGTTCTGAGTGTCTCGAATGAAGATCTTCGCCGCATAGGCGACGAATTCGGCCTTAACCCGAGCGAGTTCGCGGCGACGCCGGACCGGTTGATGGAACGAACCTCCCAGCTTTTATCCGCTCTTTCAAATAATGTGGGCATCGTGGTTTCGCCGAGTTTGGCGAATGATCGCCTGCAGCATATAGAGTTTGTCAATCTTTCCGACAACCGCATCCTCGTCGTGCTCGTCTCTGCACCGAATATTGTCCATAACCGGATCATTCGGCTGAAGGTCAGCTTCACACGCGAGGAACTTGAGAAGACCGCAAATTATCTCAACGCGGAGTTCGTCGGGAAAAGCCTTTCCGAGATCAGGTCGGCGATCCTGCAGCTGATGCACGAGGAAAAGGCGTTGTTTGACAGGCTCCTTCAAACGGCTGTCATTCTGTGCTCGCAGAGCATTGAGGAAGACGAGGACAAGCTGGGCGAAGTTTACGTGGACGGCACGTCGAATATTCTCACGAAATCCGATTTTGCCGACCTCGAACGGCTTCGCGGACTGCTCGCCACCATCGGCGAAAAGTCGCGGCTTATCCAGATCCTCAATGAATGCATAGCACGTGAGGATGCCGCGAAGGGAACCGTGCAAGTGGTCATCGGCAGCGAGAACCGCACGCCTTCGCTCCGGAACTGCACGCTCATCTCGGCACCGTATCGTGTCGGCGACGGCTCGGCAGTCGGCACTCTCAGCGTCCTCGGTCCGACCCGGATCGAGTACGCAAGAATGATCTCGCTGGTCTCGTACGTCGCACGTGTCCTCGAAACGGTGATGTCGCGGGATGCCTCCAATAACTAGTCCGCACAAACCACATTCCGCTGGTTTGACCCAAAATGGATCCTAACCACGAAATAAACAAGTTCAACGAGCTCGCCGATGAGACCGACGCTTCCGAAGGCGTGTCGGTCGACGATTTCATCAAACAGCTCGAAGCAAAAGAGAAAGACCTGCACATCACCGCGGAGACCTCTATCATCGAGATCGCGGAGTCGTTCGACGACCACGATGATATGCCGGAATTCATGCGCGAGGCGATGGCCGCGAATGTGAAAAAGGCCGTTCCCGCGGCGCCCGCCGAACCTGTCTCAAACGGCCCCTCACCGGAACTTCAAGCGACCATCAGCCACCTTCGCGAAAAGATCGACAGGTTGGAAGCCAACCGCGACGAGATGTTCAAAAACTCTCAGCGGCGGGCACGCGATTTCGAGACGTTCAAGACACGTGCGGAACGCGAGCGTACCGAAACGTTCATGTCGCAGGTGAGCAATTTGGCGACCGAGATGCTGCCCGCTCTCGACAACCTCAACCGGGCGCTCGATTTCGCCGGCTCCACCGCCGACGAGAAAGGCCCCGAATTCAAACAGTTTTTCGACGGCATCGTGCTCGTGAACCAGCAGATGAACGACGTTTTCGAAAAAATGGGCGTGACGTGCATCCCGACGGTTGGCGAAGAGTTCGACCCTCACCTTCACGAAGCTGTTGCGACCGAAGTGAACGACGACCTTCCCCCGAATACGATCTCCGCTGAACTGCTTCGAGGTTACCGCCTGGGCGAAAGGGTGATCCGGCATTCGATGGTAAAAGTGTCGCAGGTTTCCGGACCGGCGGCCCCATCGGCACCCGACGAAACACAGAACGGTGTTCCTGAAGAATACGACGCAGATCTCCCGCAGGACTAGTCTTACCCTTCCCCGTCTCAGTTCTCTCCTTCGAAAACCGGACAACAAAACCGATTATGAGCAAAGTTATTGGAATAGACCTTGGTACGACGAACTGCTGCGTGTCCGTCCTCGAAAACGGGACCGTGCAGATAATTTCCAACAAGGAAGGCGGCCGCACCACGCCGTCCGTCGTGGGATTTACGGACAGGGAGGAACGCCTGGTCGGGCAGATCGCGAAGCGTCAGGCAGTTACCAACCCGGCGAATACGCTTTACGCCGTCAAGCGGCTTATCGGCCGGAAGTACGATGCCCCCGAGGTCGAAAAGATGCGCGGGACGGTGCCGTTCGAAATCGTCGAAGCGCCCAACGGCGACGCTCACATTAAGGTCCTCGACCGCGTTTACAGCCCGCCCGAGATCTCGGCGATCGTGCTGCAGCGGCTGAAGCTCGCGGCCGAAGAATTTCTCGGCGACAAGATCACCGAAGCCATCATCACCGTACCGGCCTATTTTGACGACATGCAGCGTCAGGCCACCCGCGACGCCGGCAAGATCGCCGGACTCGAGGTCGAGCGAATAATAAACGAACCGACCGCAGCCGCGCTAGCGTACGGATTCGGCAAGAGCAAAAGCGAAAAAGTTGCGGTTTACGATCTCGGCGGCGGCACATTCGATATCTCGATCCTCGAGATAAACGACGGCGTTTTTGAGGTTCTCTCGACGTCGGGGAATACGTTCCTCGGCGGCGAAGACTTTGACCAGCGCATCATAGACTGGCTCGTCGAGAGCTTCAAAACGGAAACGGGCGTCGACCTCAAAGATGATCGCCTCGCCCTTCAACGGCTGAAAGAAGCGGCGGAACGCGCCAAATGCGAACTGTCGAGCGTATCCGAGGCGACGATCAGCCTGCCGTTCATCGCGGCCGATCCGAGCGGGCCGAAACACATCAATGCCACTCTCACCCGGGACAAATTCGAAGAACTCGTAGCCGACCTTGTCGAACTGTCGGTCGAACCGTGCCAAAAGGCGCTGTGGGATGCCAAGCTGCAGCCCTCGGATGTCGATAAGGTGATCCTCGTCGGCGGCCAGACCCGATCGCCAATAATCACTAAAACTGTGACTGAGGTCTTCGGCAAGGAGCCGTCCGCCGAGATCAATCCCGATGAGGTCGTTGCGATGGGAGCCGCGATCCAGGGAGGTGTGCTCACCGGCGAAGTGAAAGACATCGTTCTGCTCGACGTTCTGCCGTTGAGCCTTGGCCTTGAAACCCGCGGCGGCCTGTACGTCAAACTTATATCGCGGAACTCGACCATCCCGCTCAAGAACTCAATGACGTTCACGACCGTGGTGGACAACCAGGCGACGGTCGAGATCCATATTCTGCAGGGCGAACGCGAGATCGCGAGCGCCAACCGCAGCTTGGCCAAATTCGAACTAGTCGGCATTTCGCCGGCGCCCCGCGGCGTTCCGCAGATCGACGTCAGCTTCGAGATCGACGCGAACGGGATAGTCAGCGTGTCTGCGTTGGACAAAATGACCGGCCTCGAGCAGGCGATGCAGATCACGCCTTCGTCCGGGCTCGGACCCGAAGAGATCGAACGGCTGATAGTCGAAGCCGAAACTTCCGTCGACAAGGACAGGAACGAGCGTGAGTTGATCCTGCAGCGTAACCGGCTCGACAACATGATCAAGAACGCCCGTAAGGCGATGTTCGAGTTCGGCCGCTCGTTCCCGCTCGACGAACAGCAGTCGATCAACGGCGTCCTCAACAACGCCGAGGAGTCACTGGCAAGTACCGACATAGCGGAAGTCAAGCTCGTGCTCGCACGGATCGAAGAGATCGCCAGCCGGATAACCGCCGCGATGTTGACGCCCGTTTAGTCGAAAACGCGCTTGAGAAAATCGTCCGTTTGTCGGAAAATGTATATTGCGTCAGTTCATCTTTTTGGGCTGACGCATTTTTTGACATATGGCCAAACGAGATTATTACGAAGTTTTAGGTGTTTCGAAAACGGCGAGCGATGCCGAGATCAAGAAGGCGTACCGCACGCTGGCGATCCAGCACCACCCGGACAAAAACCCGAACGATCACACCGCGGAAGAGAAGTTCAAGGAATGCGCCGAGGCGTACGCTGTGCTGTCCGATTCACAAAAGCGTGCTGCTTACGACCGTTTCGGCCATGCTGCGGCGGGAGCCGGAGCGGGAGCCGGATTCGATCCCGGTTTTTCGAATATCGAAGACATTTTCGACCTGTTCGGTTTCGGCGATATGTTCGGCGGCCGGCGCGGCTCGCGGACGAGCGTTCAACGCGGCTCCGATCTCCGCTACGACCTGGAGATCACGCTCGAGGAAGCGGCCACCGGGAAGGACGAAAAACTTCGGATACCGCGGCTCGAAACCTGCGACGTTTGTAAAGGCAGCGGAGCCGAAGAGGGAAGCAAGCCCGAGACCTGCGTGACATGCAGCGGCAGCGGCCAGACGCGCTACCAGCAGGGCTTTTTCAGCGTCATGCGCACCTGCGCCAACTGTCAGGGCAAGGGCCAGATAATTCGCAATCCTTGTAAGGAATGTAAGGGGGACGGCCGGATCGAGAAAGAAAAGACGCTCGACGTCAAGATCCCGGCCGGCGTAGAGACGGGGTCCCGCTTGCGAGTCAGCGGCGAGGGCGAAGCGGGCGTCGGCGGCGGGCCCGCGGGCGACCTTTTCGTTGTCATCCACGTTGCCGAACACGAGATGTTCGAGCGTCAGGGGGCTAATCTTTACTCGGCCATCCCGCTCACCTTTGCCCAGGCGGCACTCGGTGCCGAGGTCAAGGTCAGGACGCTCGACGGCGAAGAAGACCTAAAGATCCCGGCCGGCACACAGACCGGTACCGTCTTTCGCCTGAAATCCCACGGCATGCCCGCCCTCGGCGGCCGCGGCAAAGGCGACCTCTTCGTAGCAGCGACGCTGATCACACCGAAGTCGCTCACCAAGGAACAGCGGAAACTACTCGAACAACTCGCCGAGGTCGAAGACACCGACTTCAACGACGAAAGCTTTATCGAAAAGGTGCGAAACATCTTCAGCTAAAAGAAAAAGGACAGGCACGCCGCCTGTCCTTTTCAATTAAGGAAACCCAAAAACTCCTGTCCTGGAAGGGGAGCGGCGGTCGCTTTGGGCTGACGCGCGGGTGGAAAACTTATACGGACAAAGAAATCTAAGATTCTGAAGTACTACCACCCCGGCGGAAGCCACCTATCCTAAACAAGGAGGGGAGTTAGCATCGCAGCGGCGTACGTGGTCGGCCCCTACGCCAATTTTGCCTTTACCGTCTCGCTGACGACTTTGCCGTCGGCCGATTTGCCCGATAGGTGAGCCATCGCGGCTTTCATCACGGTGCCCATGTCCTTCATCGACGAAGCGCCGGTTTCGGCGATCGCGGCGTCGACGGCCGCGGCGATCTCTTCCCCGGACGCTGCCTGCGGAAGGTAGGCTTCGATATGGCTGATTTCGGAAGCTTCCTTTTCAGCTAACTCGGCGCGGCCGGCTTTTTCGTACTGCTCTATCGAGTCGCGACGCTGCTTTACCAGCGACTGCAGGGCCTTTTGGACCTCTTCGTCGGTCAGTTCGCCGCCCTTTTCGATCTGGCGGTTCATGATATTGGCCTTGACCATCCGCAGCGTGCCGAGCCTGGCGGCATCTTTCGCCCGCATCGCATCCGTCAGGTCGGCGATTATTTTTTCCTTCAAACTCATAGACAAGAGTCTAATGTAACGCACGCCCGATCCAAAACGTTCGCAGCCAGGCCGTCGCTGTTCTGTGCACCGCTCTTCATTCACTTTTCGCCCAGTCTTTGCTCAGCGGTCTTCCGCCTTTGGTCTCGGACCGGTGATACATTCTGGAACGCGTTTTCGCGTTTCGGGTGGAGAGGTGAATAGTTATGGCTGTAAACGCAGAAGTTTTTGGTCGTCCCACCGATAAGGCTCGCGCATCACGTCGACCCTCCGACCGCGGTTTGTTCCTGGCGGCGGGCGTGCTGTTTCCGCTGTTGGTGCTGGCGGGCTATTTCAAGTCTTACTATTTCAGCGCATTCTTCGACGTCAAACCGCTGGCGAGTGCTATCGTGCATGCTCACGGCATCGTTATGTCGGCATGGGTGATCTATTTCGTCGCACAGATCGCGCTGATCCGGTCAAAAAACATCAAGCTGCACATGACGATGGGCGTGGCGGGCGTCGCACTGGCCGCGATCGTAGTTGTGGTGGGGCTGATGACCGCTTGGGATGCTCAGATGGTTCGGAACGTCGCACCTCCGGGCGCTCGCCCGCACTCGTTCTTTCTCGTGCCGGTTTTCGACATGCTGATCT
>Ga0307409_100002066_pt1 | contig 10323 bp, 2 predicted proteins | sample 322Ometagenome_2_FD_203888 | JGI IMG/M metagenome (GOLD analysis project Ga0307409, IMG submission 203888) | Maize rhizosphere microbial communities from greenhouse at UC Davis, California, United States - 322HYB-O-2 | ecosystem: Host-associated > Plants > Roots > Rhizosphere > Soil | place...
TCTTCGAAGCCAACGTGGAGCTTGACGCGTACTTCTTCGTTTTTAGTTGCGTGGGTGTGTGACACCCTCACTCTTGCGGAATCTTGTAAGGAGAAATTATCCTGCGGAAATTGAACTAACTCAGGCTCAGGCTCACGCACAATGCCAAACTCAACAACAATAGGCCCTGCATCGGTTGTTGGCTTCGCGTCTGCAGGAATGGCCCACCAGCGCAGTATAATTTCAGCATTGACCTCCCCCCTGCTAACATTCAGCAAGTGCACCATGAATGTGGATGGAGTTATTAGTACGGGTTTGAAGTAAATTTCGCCTTCTAATAGAAGAAAATAGTCTTCCGTGTACCTTATTGCCGCCTTTTCATCAGGCGGAGACTCTTCAGGACGAGACTCCTCAGTAGACAGCCCAAGCATGACAGCAGGTGGAATGCTTAGTCCGGTAAGATGATGGCTGAACGGTCCGTATATAAGAGGAGCTGGAGGTTGATTACCCTCTGCGGGGATATCTAGCTTTAGCAACCCGGTCGTCGCTGCTGCTCCATGGGACACTTCTTCCGGTATAGTTGCACTAAAGTAAATGGGCTCAACATTTGCCGGTGTTGCAACTCCCGCAGGGTCTGGCTTGTAATACAGCTCTGCCCATGCCTGCTCTGGTTTGTTGATGGATGTCAGCGTCCATGTTGACGATGCGATTCCGTTGGTTGGCGCAACAGACGATTCAGAAAGAGTTCCAGCAGTAGTATTGAACTTAACCTCGTACTCGGACGCCACAAGCGTCTTTCCTATCTTTATTCCAACTCGCAGGAGCGTGGAAATATTCCCGCCCTTTGGGACTTCTATGCCATCGCCTGAAATATAGTAGAATAAAATCGGCAGTGTTGAACCAAAGTGGATTGGAGGCCGGTCAATTAATTTGCCACATTCATCGTAGAGCTCGGCCTTGACCTGCTGTGCTTGCATGCCATCGCCCAAAGTCCACTCGCATTCGGCTATGCCTTCTATGCCTTCTGTGTTTATTGGTACATCAATAGATTGACCTGAAGTAGAGCCGGCAGGCAGTGGCCGGAGCGAACCGGGAGATGAGGACAATTGCTGCACTATGGTGAACCGGACCATTACGCCACGCATAGGCGTCTTGTTTATCGGTTGCCCGCCGAGTGTAACTGCAACCCGTAGCGGTAAGGGCAACTTGTTGTCCGGTAGCGCCTGCTGCCCATCGCCTCCGGCATAATCCATATCAACTAGGTCAATAAGCGAGGAGAAAAAGCTCCGGAAATCTTCCTCGTTCTTAGCGGTGAAAAGACCGTCTTCGCCATCTGTGCCAGACTGGACTAGCGCAAGTGGTGCATAGTGGTGATGTATGCCTGCTGGAGGAAGCGCCAGCGGCTCATCAGAGTCACTTTCCCCCACTTTTGGCCATTCGATGGAGCCGGTCCTAGTGCGCGCCGGTACGAGCCAGTAGTCGCCAGTGCGGTAATAGCCGTCCTCAAACTTTACCTGCACTCCACTCTCAAGTTCAATGTATCCGCCGTCTTGGACTGTGGAGGAATCTATGATTGGCTTGTCATTCTTTGATTCCCAACGCCTAACCTTTGGATTGCGTGTTAAAGGATATTTTGCTTCAATTATGTCGTCTCCAATGAGAGTCTCGGGTCTGTATATAATGCTCGTATCCTCCACATCTTTTAGCTTGACAAGCGAACCAGGCATCCCATTGAGCTCACGAAACTCGTCGGTCACCTCAACCCAACCATCCTTTTGGAAGTCAAGAAGGCTGTCTTTTCCCCTCTTTTGAATGACTAGCGTATTCTCTGTTGGCTTGAACTCGGTGACTTTGCTAACAACGGTGCCATTGTCCCGGGACCATTTGAAGGTAGCCTCAGCCAGGTTGCCGGCTTTATGCACCTCTACCCGGTACAGCTGGTTTTCAAGCCGCGTATAGCCGGCAGTTTCGTACAGGCTGCACCTGTCTGGCCTTCCTGGCGAGAGCTTGGCCCTCGCCTGCATCAATCCTGTTGTGCTTGTTTTTTCCATGCCCTTCACGGCGCTGTCCCACAGCTCGCACCGGTTCTTTAAATTGGGGCCATCTGTATCAAGGAGCTTGATCTGCCATGTTATCTTGCTTCTAGTCGCCGTGTCAACGTCACCGAGTGCCTGCTCTCGTATATACGAGTCGTCCAGATAGGTAATATGATGCTCCCAGACGTCAAGGTAGGCTAGGTACTTCTTTGAGGCTTGGACGGGGTTCTCGGGTTCGGGTAGGTACTGCTGCCTAGTGAAATCTATTTCGTAGTCGTTTTCACATAATAAGCCCTCGACGTAATAATTTCCAGGCCCTATCATAAATCCGCGGCTGTAGATCATCACCTTATCTCCACCTTTAACTAGAAATTCGTATACCTTCTCACTGTCAACTCTAAGCGTGGCCGTCGCGCCGGTCTTCTCTATGACGGCAGAGTGGCCTCTATCCGAAATTGACAGCTTGTTGTCGCCATCCTTTGCAAAGTTTGTCGAGCCGGTTATCCATCGCAATCCAAAGTTGTTCACCAGGAACTGCTTCAGGCGGATGGAGTCATTGTCAACTCCAGAATCTGTAGGAGCGCCTATCTTGGACCATTCAAACGAGTAGTTGCCTGATATCTTGAATCCGCCGAGGCCGTCTTTCTCAGCAAGGGTGCCGTTCTTTCCCACGAGATCTTTGAGGTATGTCGTTTCGTAATGGAACTGGATCTCGTTTTGCTCATTCCAGTCGGCGTCCGTCTGGACGCGGCCCTGCTGCATGTTGACTTTGCGGTAATGCTTTTCTTTGCGGAACGTGTATCTCGTGAAATCGCCTTTCATCTCAAGTCACCAAAAAAACTCCGGCTTCCAGCCCAAAGCGTAGGTACTCATTCAGCGCAGACTTTAGATCGCGCATGCGCTGCGGCTGCAGAAGATGGTTAAAAGCGCCCATCTCGGCGGCATTGTCCGCGCCCTCAAATATCTCGATATCCACATTTCTGTGCAATTGCGCATAGCCAGGATCGCCATACACCGTAGATGTAAAGCTTGGCTCCGAGTCCGGACTTGACTCGCTTGGCTGGCATTTGTACTTTCTTGGAGTCCTTGAGCCGAGGGGAACGTAGCTGAATCTGACGCAGCCCTTCTGGTCCATTTTGGCGTAGACTGTATCTGTGAGAACGGAATTGCTTGCGAGGGAAAGCTCGTCAACCAGGGTCTTGCCAAAAACTGTAGCCTGCTCTAGTGTTGCAGTCCTTGACATTATGGCCTCTTCTTCACCCTTGCCATCTATCACGCTGTCCTCGACACTTAGCCGGGCATCCGACTGGCAGTACACGCTCTCACCAATCGCAAGGAACTTCTGAGGGTCCTTGCCGTCGATAGCAAGCATGACTCGCTTTTCTTTACTATATATTGTGAATGAAAGTGAATGCGATGAATCAGAAGAAGTGGCTTCAAGCTTGTTGTCGCCTGTCCTCATGAAGGGAGTCTCGTCGGAAAGCCAGTCAAGGTTAAAGTTGGATTTGAGGAAATTGCGAAGATATCGGCTATCCTCAACTTCGTCAGGAACCTTGTTCCACGCGAACATGAGGGAATTGAGCGTATTTATTCTGCCGCAGATGGATCTTTCAAGCCTGATCTGCAGGTTGTCATTTCCGCCTTCCAGATACATAATTTTTTTTCCGCTCTGTGTCAGGACGTAAAATTCATAAACCTTCTTCCAGTCCTCGTCACCTCTCTTTGTGCTCAAGGTTGCTGTCACCTCTTCTGTGGCTCCGCTACCAAGCTCAATTATTAGCTGCTGACTAGGGGACACATAGCTCACGTATTCCTTTCCAGAATCGACCTGTATTTTTTTTTCAAACTTGGCGTTTTTGGGCACCCATTTCTGTCCGAGTTTTAGTTCCAGAAACTCCTGAAGCCTGCTGCCTTCATCTGGTTGCATAATATCGTCCCAAGAACACAGGCGGCGGCGAATGTAATTCTTTAATTCTATTGCAAGATCCCTATTTGACGGGTCACGATTGGGGACAAGTGTGCAGTGCCGTATTGCAATGGACTCCATATCACCGGGTTCCACCTTTAGTAGCGATGTGGCTGTAGGATCATCAAGCCACAACCCGTCTAGGATAAGCCTGCTTCCCTTTTCACCCTGTGTTTCTATTGTTTGCAATATCGGCCTCTCCTCCTGGCTTCCCCTTATTTCCAGTGAAGAGCCTGCAGGAAGCCTGACAACTATTCTCTCTTTGTAGACCTCGCTGTCAACTATCTCAATAATCGCATTAGTATTGCGATTTTTGTTCCACCACTCCAGAGCCTCATTTACGCTACCATACACATCTCTTTCTTGTGACAAATAGATTGTCGTGCCTGTCTCTCTTGGGTAAAGCGTCGCCAAATCCATCCCGTCGGACTGCAGTTTTGCAGTAGCTCTGCCAGTCTCCATTGTTATAGAGAGTGAATGTGTGCCCTGCACAGCCGTTATAGTAGTAGTCCCGTCATTTGCAAAGACTGTGCCAGCCTCTATCCAGTCAATAGCATAATCATTTCTCAGCATAGCCCTTAGACGGTCAGTCTCCTTTATGTCACCCGGTATTTCGCTCCAGGCAAAGACCTTTCTTTTTGATACCTTATAGATGGTGGCCGACTCAAGTTTGCTTTCCTGCCGGGTGTAAAACCCACCCCCCATCTTGCCAGAGAAGCCGTAGTAATAGACTACGTGCACATCGGCTGCGTTCTTGGTCAGGCGTATCCGACCTAGCACAGGGTCTACAGCCACCTTGCCATTTGCTGGCTTGCGCCATGTTGCAAGATTGCAAACTTCAATATCCTTCACTGGAATCATTTTCTCCTCGGGATTATCCGCGTACCTCACTTTAACAGAGAAACTTCTACCATAATAGCTGCGAAGGTTGTCAAAGAGCGCGCGGATGCGAATTGGGGCAGAGACATTTATTTCGCCTGAAATTCCCGATAACTCTGCCTCTGTGACTGGCGTGTTAAAAATTGGCTCATCATATCCCAGTGGATTGAACGCAAAACACTGATTCTTGACAAAGGATGGCTCTACGGATTCCTCGACCAGGTACGCAGGGGTGTCTTGCGATGGAAACGCTAGTAGTCTCCACTGGAATATGCCGATATTAGGTATGTTGTAGTAGCCCCTACCAGAAGCTATCCGTCTGACCTCGACAGTATGTGCAATAGTATCAAATGGAGTGTTCAAAAGCTCTAGGATGTCACTCTTCCTCAGGTCCGGCGTCCGATGGTTCTCAAGCCTCAGATGGTTGAGATGCTGAGTCGTACCAAGCAGCTGGAAAAACTCTACTGCATGTGAGTCCCACAGTGTAATATCCTTTGCGAGCTGCTCTATCATGGCTAGCGTACCTTTGCGGCGGCGGTAGCCGAGGGTGTTTGCCACGTAAGCGCGCTGAGATACCTCAGCTGTTGTTGCTGAGGTTGAAGAAACCCTGCTTGTCGCAAGTGATCTAGCACCTACCAAGTCGGCTAGATATGCAGTTACCCATTCGTCACAGGTCTCGACAAACCAGTTGTCGTATAGGCCAGCAATGTCCTTTTCTAGTACATCAACTTGCCTTGCAATTATGCTCAAGAGTGCCTCTAGAGGCTTTCCGGATATGGCATCATGCTGCCTATAAATCGGGGGGATCAGTTCATACAGCTTGGCCTTGGTGTAGCCCAGAATCTTGGCCTCGTCCTCCTCGCTCACGCAGGCATCTCCTCCACAGCTATCTCTTGTTCGTTTATCAGCAAGAGTGAGGGAATTTTTACGCCGTCCTGCTGCTCGACTGCAATTGCTGGAATGATGGGTTCAGGCTCTTTAGGTTCTGACGTCGAGAGTGGGTCGTGTTGGTAAAGGCTTTCAATGTCCACTGCTTCCACTCCTTCCACACCCTGAATGAGTGATATGACTTCAGATAGAGTAACTGCTTGGCCAAAATCGCGCTTCTCAAATGAAAAGGCGGCCTTTAGCGCTTCCTCTACATCCTGCTTGACAGCTTCAAACTCCATGTCGACTGAAACAAGTATCTTGGCACGAACGTTGAATGCCATCTTCTGGTATGATCTAAGCAAAAATGTGGTTGTGGGGTCCTTGTACTTCGCTATTGCCAGATCCAATTTTATGTAAAGCTCATCTTTATTACCCACCGTGTTTCCTTCTGAAGACGCTATAGCGACAAGCACCACCGGTCCACCCCCGAATTCTATCTCATAGCTTGTGGCCTTTCCTACGCCAGCAAAGCCTTGCGCAAAATCTGCAAAATCTTTCAGTGAAACTATCCTGTCAAGAGTAAGTGCAGTTCTTGGTGCGTTTTTACGCGCCTCGCCAAGCTCTTCCGGGTCTGCCGCGCCTGTGGTGGCAATGGGGTTAGTCACGCTCTTAATACCAAGTGGCCTCTTCATCAAAAGCGTCAGCTTGTCTGCGTCAAGCAGGCCGTTTGTACCGATTCCGACTCTGTACTTTGCCCTTATATTTTCGGTACTGGTAGGAGGTAGCCTTCCATTTAGGCCGTCACCAAGTATGATGCTAGTCTTGGCGTCGTTGCTGGTGCGGGTTATGTAGGCCATATCGGATTCTGAAAGGTCCTCAAAGGAGGCTGCTTCCCACCACTTGACTTTGTCTATCCTTACTTCAAGCGTGCTTTTGGCGCCGCTAGGTGAGGAATCTGGAACAAACGTTAGCGGATTCTGCTTCAGCTCAAATGACTGAAAGCGCTGAGCCGGATCGCCGCTGCCTATTGCTTCCTCCTTTGTCTCTCCGTGAGTGGCTTTTGCGACATTAGCATTTATAGTTACAGTGTCAAGTTTGTATGCATACTTGAGAGGAGATAATGAAGGAAGCTTGATTGTTGTCAACAGATCTGTTTCAAGGTTATGAACTATGGTGTCGATCGAGGCTATTTCGCGTTTTGTTATGCCGGGCTGAGATGCAAGCTCGCCCTCTATCATCAGGGACTGGCCCTCGTGCATCCAGCCGACCATCTTTTCAAGTACTATCTCTTGTCCTGGTTCTTGTCCTGGGGCAAGTTCATGGTGGTCGACAGGCACATCGGCAAGGATCAGCTTTTCCGGCTGGCTGTATACTGTTGTTTTGCGGAATTTGAAGTTTGATAGTTGCTCAGTTGTTTCTATGGTTCCTTCTACTCCAGATTCTGTATCTACCCACTTGAAGGCCTTGTCCAGTATGAGGCCTGTGGCCTTGCCAGAAAGCGCAAATTCTGTGAGGCTGTCCTCCTTAGTCGCTGAAATCTTGAAGGCAGATGACTGTAATGACTCCTGCTTTAGAACTACCCAGCTTTCTGGCTGAATTGAAGGGTATGTGTTGTCAAGGTAGATTAGGTTATGGTTGACTTCATCGTAGAATATTCCACGGGAGTTCTTATTCACTGGTGTACCATTAGTATCCCAGTCCAGAGGATAAGGTGGTGGTATAGGGTCTGGTGGGTTGGTGGTGCCGACGACGCCGCCGGGGCCGCCGACGACGCCGCTGCTGGCGGCGGGCCTTGGGAATTTATAAGGATACCTCATCTCAGGGGGCAGGCTACTCCATGCAGGTGCAGTCTGTCCAAATACCCCGGATTTAATCCTTAACACGTATACCCCATTTGCTGTTTCTTCCTCTTTTCCTACAAGTGAGTTGATTGCATCGATAATAACATCTAAAGACCATCCTTCAAGTTGAGCCTTTGCCTCAAGCTCGGACTCTGTCCACGTCTTCTTTGCTAGAATCTCTTTAAGGTCGTCGCTCGTAAAGTTAGACCCGGAGTCTATTACGGCGCCTTTGCCAATGAAATCAATAGGAGGTTTTGGATCGCCGTTCTCTACATCACTCATTGCATCAAATGCGACCTTTGTAAGCTGCTTTTCTGCGTCTATCTCGACTTCCTTTGCTATCCGAAAGGCCTTTGGTCTACCTCCGATAATGGGTCTACCTCCGACAATGAACAAAAGCCCATCACCTGGGCGAAGTTTGGTTGCTGTACCTTTAAAGATGGCTTGTCCTCTTCTAAGTGCCATCGCTGCGTCCTGCTTTTGCAGCTGTCTTGGCTTGATCTGGTTCCATTCTTGCCTAGCCTCAATATCCTCAGAGGTTTCAAAGACCTGAGGAGTTTCATCCTTGCCTGGTATACTTTGGACCTTTAATCCGGCTTCTATTGCTATCTTTTTTGGAGATCCCTTTGATTCATCCAACTTAAATGCCAGATATGTACCCGCGGCCACACCAGGCCTAAGCTCGTAGCCAATGCTCCTTGCAAGTTCTAGCACGGATCTCCTCTCAGTGGCAGTCGTTAGAAAGCCCTCGTTGGCTATGCGCTCCTGATAGAACGTAAGTACATCGGCTATGGTGGCCCAAGAGTCAAGGAGCGCTATTGAGAGGTCATTGTCGGATCTTGTAGTGAGTCTTGAAAGCGCAGGTTCTGACGATATCTCAGACACCATTTGTGCCTTGAACCGGCCATGGCTGCCGACCCTATAGGAGATAGACGAGAGGCCCGCAGGATTGTATATTCTGACTGGAGTATATTTTTCAGCGCCCTTGCACTCGCAGTCGCAGTTTTCCATCAAACCTTATTCTTCTCCTCCTTCTCTTCTATCTTGCAGAACGTAAACTCTATCATACCGTTTTCAGCCTTGCTAGGATCGTTGTCAAGCCTTACTATTTCGGTGTGCTCTACTCTTATTACACCAGCCTTTATCTCATCTGCGGCCACCTTTGCCCACCGCTGAAAGGTGGTTACTCGAACTGAGGATACACCATCAACTGCCATCGCTGCCTCATACACCCTGCTCAGATAGAGGGGCTGGCCGAAGGTAAAGTTGTCAGGGTGAAAAAAGCCCCTTTTACCATCTGCGTTGACACGGTTGCTGAACGTCTCAACAAGCCGCTCCAGGACCTCTCCTTTGAAATATCGGTCTTTGATGCAAATGTCAAGAGAAATTTGGAGTGGTACATAAATTGGCCCGTTTATCTCCAAATCGTAGCCGGCAAGCCTGTACTTTTCGAGAAATCCGACGATCTCGTTTTCAAATACGCTGTCCATTTCGAGCCCGCCGAGCCTGTCAACTGTCACGAACATCGTATACCAGCTGCCGGTCCATCTCCTTGCCGCTATTGCGTTTTGCACTTGTGGATGCCGCTTCAAGACCTCCGTATAATCATCCTCTGTAACTGCCCTCTCCTGCCTCCTGAAAGCCTGCGGTGCATGCTGGCGCACGCTTTCTATTGTCTCAGGGTCACGACCCCCTGACGCGGCCATTGGATTGGTAACTCCGGTTATATCGCTGTAGTCATGGCTTCCCTCCAGTATTCTGGTTATAGAACAGGAGCCAACGTTGCCCTTTTCGCCATTTCCTATTCTATACATAGCTGTGAACTTGCGAAAAGCTGTTGGCTCCTCTAGCTTGTCTGTTGGAGGATCTAGCTGGTCTGCCCAATCCTGCCTATCTCTATTGTCAAAGCGGATGTAAGAAGCCCCATCTGTCTCGCTCTCCACTACAAACTCAGCCGCAAAGTCGTCACTTGACAGCAAATCCCTCTGTGGTTCCCACGTACGAGGATCATCTTTCCGTACAAGTGTGATTGTGGGTACCACTTGTGAAGTTTTGAATAAATGTGCCGACTTGGCAGAATATGATCCATCAAAAGGCGGGCCGGCATGTGTCAGTGGCTTCCTTGCCAGACGTGGGTAGTACCTGCCAGCCCTCACGGCAAGTTCCAGCTGCTCTCCTTCTTTAATGGTATATCCGTGGTCGGCAAGGACGATATTGCCCCGTGCTACACTAATCTCTTGGCCATCCTTTGCGAGGCAAAGTGCAAATGGCAGGGCGTCTTCTGCATTCCATATTATTTCTAGCACATCTTCCCCTGTCAGCTCGTCGGTGGTGGTGCTGACAGAGGTCAAACGCACAGCGTGACGGTGTGAAGAATCTGGCGGGCTTCCCGCGGAGGGCGATAGGATTTCCTCAAATAACAGCACGTCGCCTACGTTAAGGCTTGACGATTTTATCACATGTTCTGATGATGATTTCTCTTCTACGTCAAACTCGTATGCTTTCCTGTTGTTGATGTAAAGGGAAGCAGCTTCATTACCCTCTAGTTCAATAGTTATTTTATCATCAATGTACTCGACGGTGATATTGGTTCCTGATTTAGTGACGTCGGCCAGGTCGAGCCAGTTAATAGCAAAGTTCTCTTGCAGGAATGCAAACAATTCGGTATTGTTCCCAGGTACATCCTCCCAGAGGAACACCTTTACACTAGCAATCTTATCATTCTTGAGGGTCGCACTTGTCGATCCTTGAG
>Ga0307409_100002068_pt1 | contig 10317 bp, 11 predicted proteins | sample 322Ometagenome_2_FD_203888 | JGI IMG/M metagenome (GOLD analysis project Ga0307409, IMG submission 203888) | Maize rhizosphere microbial communities from greenhouse at UC Davis, California, United States - 322HYB-O-2 | ecosystem: Host-associated > Plants > Roots > Rhizosphere > Soil | place...
CACGAGAACATCCCGGTCGCGAGCTGGCTGTGGCTGCGCGGCCGATGCTCGCAATGCAAGAGCGCGATCTCGGCGCGCTATCCGCTCGTCGAGATCGCGACCGGCGCGCTGTTCGCGCTCGTCGGCTGGCGCTTCGGCGCCGAGCCGGTGGCCCTGCTGTGGTGCGGCTTCTGCGCGGCGCTCGTCGCGCTCGCCGGCATCGACTGGGACACGACCTTGCTTCCCGACAACCTGACGCTGCCGTTGCTCTGGGTCGGCATCGGCAGCGCCGCGCTGGGCTGGACCATCGCGCTGCCCGACGCCGTCTGGGGCGCGATCGCCGGCTACCTGTCGCTCTGGTCGATCTATTGGGTCTTCAAGCTCACGACCGGCAAGGAGGGGATGGGATTCGGCGACTTCAAGCTGCTCGGCGCCCTCGGCGCCTGGCTCGGCTGGAAGATGATCCTGCCGATCCTGCTCGGCGCGTCGGTGATCGGCGCGATCGTCGGCATCGGCATGAAGATGTCGGCCGCGCTGCGCGAGGGACGCTATGTCCCGTTCGGCCCGTTCCTGGTCGGCGCCGGTCTCGTCGTCGTGTTCGCCGGGCCCGACCGCGTGCTCGGCTGGATGCGCTGGCCGCACTGACGAAGGATCGTCCCACGCCATGGCGCGTATGCGATTCGGCCTGACCGGCGGCATCGGCAGCGGCAAGAGCACCGTCGGCACGATGTTCGCGAGCCTCGGCGCGGTCGTGATCGACACCGATCTGATCGCGCGGCGCCTGACGATGGCAGGCGGCGCCGCGATCGACACGATCCGCGCCGCCTTCGGCGCCGAGTTCATCGCCCCCGACGGCAGTCTCGATCGGCCGCGCATGCGCCTCGCCGCTTTCAACGACGGCGAAACGCGAAGCCGCCTCGAAGGCATCCTCCATCCGCTCATCGGCCTCGAGGTGGAGCGCGAGGCCGACGCCGCGCCCGCCGACGCACCGGCGCTGATCTTCGACGTGCCGCTCCTCATCGAGTCGGGCCGCTGGCGCAATCGCGTCGATGCGGTCTGGCTGGTCGATTGCGCCGAGACAGTGCAGGTCCAACGGGTTGCGGTGCGGCCGGGCTGGAGCGAGGCGGCAGCGCAGGCCGTCATCGCCCAGCAGGCGACCCGCCGCCAGCGTCGAGCCGGAGCCGACGCTGTGATCCACAACGAGAAGCTCTCGCTCATCGACCTCGCCGACGAGGTGCACCGGCTCTGGTCGATCGCGGTCCCCGCAGGGGCTTGACGGCGCGCCGGCCTGCGGCCGATTCGCTGTGGAACAATCCGCGCGGCCAATCGGTCCCGGGACGAAGCTGTCGTCGCGGCGGCCCCAGACCCGACCTCCCCTTGATCGTCTACGAGTACCCGTTCAACGAGAGCATCCGCACGATGCTCCGTCTCGAGCACCTGTTCGATCGGCTCGGCCAGCTGATCGAACGCGAGGCACCGGTCGACCACCACCATGCGCTGGCGACGATCTTCGAGATCATGGACGTCGGCTCGCGCGCCGACTTGAAATCCGATCTCCTCAAGGAGCTCGAAAAGCATCGCCAGCAATTCCTGGCCTATCGCGGCAATCCGGTCATCTCGGAAGCGACGCTCGAAGGCGTGCTCGAGCGGATCGATGGCGCCTTCGCACGGCTCAACCAAGTCGCCGGCAAGGCCGGCGCAGTCCTGACAGCGAACGAATGGCTGATGAGCATCCGCAGCCGGATCAGCATTCCGGGCGGCACGTGCGAATTCGACTTGCCGGCGTATTACGCGTGGCAGCAGCTCGATGCCAAGAAGCGGCGCGGCGATCTGCTGCAATGGGTCGGCTCGCTGATGCCGCTCGCCGAGGCGCTGCAGGTGCTGCTCGGCGTCCTGCGCGATTCGGGCGCGCCGCAGCACGTCGTCGCGGTCGGCGGCCAGTATTCGCAAAGCCTGCCCGCGGGTCGGCCATACCGTCTGATACGGGTTCGGCTCGACAAGGCGCTGCAGCTCGTTCCCGAGATCAGCGGCCATCGCCTGATGGTGCTGGTCCGGCTCATGCGCCAGGAGCTCGACGGGCGGCTGCGCGCGAGCGAGGACGACAGCGGCTTCGAGCTGACGCTGTGCGCATGAGCGAAGCGCCGTTCGGCCGTCGGATCGTCCGCTGCCCCGGGTGTGGCGGCGAATCGGTCTACGCGCCGTCCAACCCGAGCCGTCCCTTCTGCAGCCCGCGCTGCAAGAACAACGACTTCGGCGCTTGGGCGAGCGAGGCCTTCGGCATCGAAGCGAAGCCGCGCGACGACGAGGAGCCCGAGACCGACGCGACGGGCTGAGGCGAGCTCCCCAGGCAGGCTAGCGCGTCAGCCAGAACTCCGCGAACTCGGGCAGGTCCTGATGCACCGAGCGTGCGAGCGCCAGCTCCGGGCCGGCGTTCGGGCTGCCGTTCGGGGCCCGCAGGAGAAGCGCCGTGTGGACCTGGCGGGGGATCCCGCGCAGGTACGGCAGGTAATCGTCGACGAAGGCTTCCGGCGCCAAGGCGGCGATCGCGTCTGCCTTCGGGCTGCGCTCGCCCGGCGCATTGCCGGTCGCGACGACGCGCTCGATCGGAAAGCCGTGGTCACGGAGGTTTCGCAAGCGCGCCGCTTCGTGCTCGGCCTCCAGCGCGGAAACGCAGACGAGGTCGAACCCGGCGTCGTGGAGCCGGTGGCAGGCCTCCAGAGAGCCTTCGATGGCCGGCACCGAGGACCAGAACCGGGCGTCGAAGTGGCTGCGAAACTGGGCGCGCCGCTCCTCGTCGAGCCGCTCGACCAGCCAGCGGTCCATCGGCCAATAGGCGAGCGGGTCGCGCTCGGCGGGGGCGGTCCCGAACGCGCGCTCCCAGGCGCTGGCATAGCCGCGGTGGAAGTCGAGAAGGACGCCGTCGGCGTCGAGGGCGATGACCGGTCGGACCATGGCGGAACTGTAACGAACCGGTCCGGGGCGCGATGTCCCGCGGACGACGTCTCGAGCCCGGATCCAAGACCGATGCCTCCTTGACCTGGAAGGCGTGGCCTTGAAATGCCCGAGAGGCTCCCTATAATGCTGCTGCTAGCACTCGAACCAGAGGAGTGCTAATACTGTCAGAGGCACCAGGCCGCCGAGCGCCGCCCCGAGTCGCCGACCGCCGATCGATCCGAACCCAAGGAGAACTTATGAAACTTCGTCCGTTGCACGACCGCGTGGTCGTCAAGCGCGTGGAGCAGGAGACCAAGACCGCATCGGGAATCGTGATTCCCGACAACGCCGCCGAGAAGCCCGATCAGGGCGAAGTCCTCTCGGTCGGCCCCGGCAAGCGCAACGAGCGCGGCGACATTACGACCATGAATGTGAAGGTCGGCGATCGCGTGCTGTTCGGCAAGTACAGCGGCCAGACCGTCAAGGTCGACGGCGACGAGCTTCTCGTCATGCGCGAAGAAGACATCTTCGCGGTCGTCGAGAAGTAAGCAGCAGGATTCAGGAGCAGAAGAATGGCAGCAAAAGACGTTTCATTCGGCGGCGACGCCCGGTCGCGCATGGTCGAGGGCGTGAACATCCTCGCCAACGCAGTCAAAGTCACCCTCGGCCCGAAGGGCCGCAACGTGGTGCTCGAGCGCTCGTTCGGCGGTCCGACCGTCACCAAGGACGGCGTCTCGGTCGCCAAGGAGATCGAGCTCAAGGACAAGCTCCAGAACATGGGGGCGCAGATGGTCAAGGAAGTCGCTTCCAAGACCAGCGACATCGCCGGCGACGGCACGACGACCGCGACGGTGCTCGCGCAGGCGATCGTCCGCGAAGGCATGAAGTACGTCGCCGCGGGCATGAACCCGATGGACCTGAAGCGCGGCATCGACAAGGCCGTGACGGTGCTCGTCGAGGAGCTGAAGAAGCAGTCCAAGCCGACGACGACCAGCAAGGAAATCGCCCAGGTCGGCACGATCTCGGCGAACAGCGACGAGGATGTCGGCAAGATCATCGCCGACGCGATGGACAAGGTCGGCAAGGAAGGCGTGATCACCGTCGAGGACGGCAAGTCGCTCGCTTCCGAGCTCGAAGTGGTCGAAGGCATGCAGTTCGACCGCGGCTATCTGTCGCCCTACTTCATCAACAACCCCGACAAGCAGGTCGCTGCGCTCGACAACCCGTTCGTGCTGCTGTTCGACAAGAAGATCAGCAACATCCGCGATCTCCTGCCGACGCTCGAGCAGGTCGCCAAGTCGGGCCGGCCGCTGCTCATCGTCGCCGAGGAAGTCGAAGGCGAAGCGCTCGCGACGCTGGTCGTCAACACGCTGCGCGGCATCCTCAAGGTCGTCGCCGTCAAGGCGCCGGGCTTCGGTGACCGTCGCAAGGCCATGCTCGAGGACATCGCGATCCTGACCGGCGGCAAGGTGATCGCCGAGGAAGTCGGCCTGACGCTCGAGAAGGTGCAGCTCGCCGACCTCGGCCAGGCCAAGCGCGTCGAGGTGGCGAAGGAAAACACCACCATCATCGACGGCGCCGGTGCGGCCGCCGACATCGAGGCGCGCGTCAAGCAGATCCGCGTCCAGATCGAGGAAGCGACGAGCGACTACGACAAGGAGAAGCTCCAGGAGCGCGTGGCGAAGCTCGCCGGCGGGGTGGCGCTGATCAAGGTCGGCGCCGCGACCGAGACCGAGATGAAGGAGAAGAAGGCCCGTGTCGAGGACGCGCTGCACGCGACCCGTGCCGCGGTCGAGGAAGGCATCGTCGCAGGTGGTGGTGTCGCGTTCCTGCGCGCCAAGCAGGCGATCGGCACGATCAAGGGCGACAACGCCGACCAGGACGCGGGCATCAAGTTGATCATGCGCGCGATCGAGGAGCCGATCCGCATCATCGTCCAGAACGCGGGCGACGAGCCGAGCGTGGTCGTCGCTGCCGTCCTCGCCGGCAAGGGCAACTATGGGTTCAATGCCCAGAACGGCCAGTACGGCGACATGATCGAGATGGGCATCCTCGACCCGACCAAGGTCACGCGGACTGCGCTGCAGAACGCGGCGTCGGTCGCGTCGCTGATGCTGACCACCGAAGCCATGATTTCCGAGGCGCCGAAGGAAGAGTCCGGCGCTGGCGGCGGCGGCATGGGTGGCGGCATGGGCGGCATGGGTGGCATGGGCGGAATGGACATGTGACCTCGTCCTCCGGGACTGCTCCAAGGGCTGCTTCGGCAGCCCTTTTTCGTGGCCGCGCGGCAGTCGCACCGACAGGCGGCAGGCGCGTCCGCAACACGGTGCGCGAGATAATCGCGTGACGCGCGACTCCGCAGCCTCATGGCGATCGCCCCGCTTTTCCAACGCTTCGTCGACGACGAGCTTGCCCTGGCACCGGCGCTGGTCGATCGCATCGTCGCCGGCACGATCCAGTTGCTCGGCCCGTCGCCGGATGCGGCGCGGATCGGCATCGAACGCGCCGACCACGCCGAGATCGTGGCGACGCTGCAGAGGGGCAGCGCGGTCTTCCAGAAGACTTTCGTCGATGCGCTCCGGCGCCAAGTCGCCGCCGAGCTCGACGACCATCGAGGCGCCGCGCCGCACGAGCCCCGCGGCAGCGCCGGCGGTCTGGAGCTCATGGACGAATCGCGAGTCGAGATCGACATCGAGATCTCGCGCGCGATGCAGCTGATCGACACCACCGCGGAGTGGGAGCTGCGCGAGCTGCAGACCTTCACGTCGACGTTGATCGGGACCGGCCACGTCACCGCCGAGTCGAACCCGTTCCGGCCGCTGACGTACGCGACGGCGCTCTGGGAGGCCGCCTGCGCGGTCGCGCCTTCGCAGGTCCAGCGCGCGATCCTCCTGCGCACGTCGGCCGGTGTCGCCGCCGGCCTGTTGAAGAATGCGTGCGCCGCTGCGACGACGCGGCTCGAAGCGCAGGGCGTGCAGCCTGGCGTGTATCGCACCGTCGTGCTGCCTTCGTCCTCGGCAGCATTCGGTCGTCCGGCCGTCGAGCCGCCGCGCCCCGGACCGCTCAGCGCCCTGCTCGGCAGCATGCCGCAGACCGCAACGAGCGCAGCGCCCGCCGACGATCGCGGCGCAGCGCCGTCGTCGCGATCGGGTTCGGTCGGCGCGGGGCGCCACGAAGGCGCAGGCCGGCGCAACGCCGAGCTCGAACGGGCGCTGCTCCGGCTCGACGAATTGCTCCGCCAGCCTGCCTTCGAGAGCTCGCGCCCCGGCCGCGCGTCCGGCAGCGCGATCGACCAGCACCGTGCGGCGCTCCTCGCGAGCGCGAGCGAGCCGATCGATCGCCAGATCATCGAGCTCGTCACCAGGCTGTTCGAGTCGCTGCTGAGCGACTCGCTCCTGCAGGGCGCGTTTCGCCCGATCGTCGCCCGCATGCAGGTCGCGGCGCTGCGCGTCTGCCTGGCCGACCACGCCGCGCTCGATTCGTTCGACCATCCGGTCTGGCGGCTGCTCGACCGCATCGGCTCCACGAGCCAGGGCTACTCGCGGATCGAGGATCCGCGGCTGTCGGCGTTCGTCGCCTTCGCCGCCGCGGTCGCCGAGGAGATGGCCGGTGGATCGATCGCCGACTCGGCGCTGTTTCGGCGCGGGCTGAATCGCATCGAGAGCTTTCTCGCCGAGCAGCTGCAGGAGCAGCTGCGCGCGGCGCACGCTGCGGTCGATGCGCTGCAGCTCGCCGAGCGCCGCGAAGTGCTGCAGCAGCATCTGACGCAGCGGCTGACCGATCTGATGGTCGCCGTCCGGACCTCGCCGACGATCCGCCGTTTTGTCACCGGCACCTGGGCGCGGGTCATCGCCGACGCCATGCTGCGCCACGGCGAACAGTCGGAGCAGACGCTGAGCGCGCTGAAGACGGTCGACGACCTCCTCTGGAGCTTGAAGATTCCCGACCATCCGCAGAGCCGGCAGCGGCTGATCGCCCTGTTGCCGGGTCTCCTGCAGCGGATCCGGATCGGCGTCGAGTCGATCGGCCTGCCCGCGGTCGAGCAGCAAGCTGTTTTCGACGAGCTGATGGCGATCCACACCGATGCGCTGAGGCCCGGCGCCCGTGCCGCCGGCGTGGCGGGCGGCGCGCTCAGTCCGGAGGAGATCGTGCGGCGGATGCGCGAGGAGGTCGTCCCGGAGACACCGCCGGCGCGCAGCTTCAGCGATTCGGTGATCGACCTCTCCTCGATGGAGACGGTTCCTGCCGAGCATCTGCCGAGCGGAGGCGACGCTGCCGGCGAAGACTCTGCGCGAAGGATCGATTCGTTGCGTGTCGGCCATCGCACGCGCATCTTTCTGCAAGGCCGCTGGCGGCGCGTTCAATTGCTCTGGCGCAGCGATCGCGGCTTGTTCTTCCTGTTCGCCGGCGAGTCGCCGTGGCACACACACTCGATCACCGGGCGCGCGCTCGAGCGGCTCGCCTCGGCGGGACTCGCGCAGCCGGTCGAGACCAAGTCACTGGTGCAGCGTGCGGTCGACCGCATGATGCGCGACATCTCGCCGCGCGCCTGAGGTCCCTGGATTCGGCCTAGCGCGCGAGCTCGCGCTCGATCTCGGCGGCGATGAAGGCCGGTCGCTCGTGGATGATCCAGTGCGTCGCGCCGGGAACGCGGACGACGCGCAAGTCGGGGACGAACGCCTCCATCCCGTCGAGCAGCGCCACCGGCAATGCCGCGTCGTTCTCGGCCCAGATGACCAGCGTCGGCGCGTGCGAGGTCACCGCTGCAGCGGGAAGCTCCAGGCGCATGATCGGGTCCTGCGGGCTGAGCGGCGGCCGCAACGGCGACGCCCGGTAGTAATTGCAACCGCCGCGCAGCCCCGCGCGCCAGACCTCGCGATAGCGCTCGCGCACCTCCTCGGTCATCCAGCCGCCGCCGATGTGCGAAGGATCGGCCGCACCCATCTGGGTGAAGAACGGCCACAGCCGCCTGAAGTCGTCGGCGCTCAGCAGCTCCTCGGCATCAGGGCGACACAGGAAGTTCACGTACGCGCTGGCCTTCTGCTGCGCGGGGCTGTTGCGCAGCTCGCGCAGGAAGGTCGCAGGATGCGGCGAGTTGATGATGACGAGGTGGCCGATCGCCTCCGGCCGCTGCGCCGCGAGCCCCCAGGCGAGTGCGCCGCCCCAATCGTGCGCGACCAGCGCCGCGAGCTGGCCGCCGAGCACGTCGATGAGCGAGGAGATGTCGCCGACCAGATGCTTGGCGCGATACGCCTCGACGTCGACCGGCGCCGACGAACGCTCGTAGCCGCGCAGGTTCGGCGCGACGCAGCGATAGCGCGCCGAGAAATGCGCGAGGAGCTCGTCCCAGACGAACGCCGCCTCCGGGAAGCCGTGCAGGAAGAGGAGCACGGGGTCGCCGCTCTTGCCCGCTGCGCGACAGCTGAGCTCGATGCCGTTGCCGAGCTTGATGACGAAGGTTTCGATCATGGGGCGCTGCTTTCGTGGGACCAGCCATAGAGGACGCGCGCCGCGTCGTCGACCCCGACGCGGCTGAGCGCGGAAAACGGCGTCAGGGCGATCTCGCCCGCTTCGGACGCGACCTCGCCGAGAACCTCGCCTGCCGCCTGCAGCGCCGCGTCGGCGTCGCGCCGGCTGAGCTTGTCGACCTTGGTCAGCAGCGCGAGGAGCTTGACGCATCCGTTGGCAAGGCGCGGCGCGACGAATCCGAGGAGCTTGCGATCGAGGTCGGTGAAGCCGAGGCGCGAGTCGACCAGGACGACGATCGCGCTGAGGCTGCGCCGGACGGCGAGGTACTCGGCCATGACTTCCTGCCAGCGCAGCTTGGCGTTGCGCTCGACTGCCGCATACCCGTAGCCCGGAAGGTCGGCGAAGATCGCGTCGGCGGCCAGCTTCGGGCCGAGCTCGAAGAGGTTGATGTGTTGCGTCCGGCCCGGCGTCTTGGAGGCAAATGCGAGCCGCTTCTGCTGCGTCAGCACGTTGATGGCGGTCGACTTTCCGGCGTTCGAGCGGCCGACGAAAGCGATCTCGGGCAGTTCGGTCGCAGGCAGATCCGACAACGCGCTGGCGCTGGTGAGAAAGCGCGCGGTGTGCGCCCAGGCCAGCGCAGCGCGCACGTTGGCATCGTCGCCCGCCGCTTGCGGGCTGGCCGCAGAAGTCGGCATGGAGGTGCTCATGATCGCCGCGAAGACGCCATTGTAAAATTGCCGGCTTTGGCACGAGAGATTGCGCCGCCCATGAAGCTCGACCCGCGTTTCCTCTGCTCGCTGGCGCTGGCCTGCGCGGGCGTCGCCTCGCACGCTGCCGAGCCCGCCGCGACGGCGCCGGATCCGGCCAAGGGCGCGGCGATCTCGACCTCGGTGTGCGCAGCTTGCCACACCAACGACGGCTCGCGCGGCGTCGCCGCGAATCCGATCATCCAGGGCCAGCACCCCGACTACCTCGTCAAGCAACTGGCCGAGTTCAAGGTCGGCAAGCGCGACAACCCGGTCATGAAAGCGATGGCGGCGCCGCTGAGCGAAGCCGACATGAAGAACGTCGCCGCGTTCTATGCCAGCAAACAGCCCAAGCCCGGGTTCGCGAAGAACAAGGATCTCGTCGCGCACGGCGAGAAGATCTACCGCGGCGGCATCGCCGAGCGCAGCGTCCCGGCGTGCTCGGGCTGCCACGGCCCGAGCGGCGCCGGCATGCCGGCGCAGTACCCGCGACTGGCCGGCCAGCACGCCGACTACGTCGAAGCCCAGCTGGCGGCGTTTCGCAGCGGGGCGCGTCACAACAACCCGGTGATGACTGCGGTCGCCGCCAAGCTCAACGACCGCGACATCAAGGCCGTCGCCGACTACGTCGCCGGTCTGCGCTGATCGACGCCGGCCGGCGCCACCGGCCCGAGCAGCAGCTTGTCGACCCCATAGAGCTTGGCGAGTGCTGCCAGCTTGGCCGGCACGCCGCGGACCTCGAACGCACGGCCCCAAGCGACGGCAAGACGCTCGACCTCGAGCAGGACCGCGAGCGCCGCCGAATCGAGATGCTGCAGCGATGCGGCTTCGACGATCACCGGCCCTTCGCTTCCTTCGCTCTGCAGCGCCTGCCTGAGCATGCCCAGCGTGACCCGCGCCTCGCGCGACGTGAGCGTGGCCGGCAGCAGCAGCATCAGCTCTTCGTCGCCGCGGCCGCAGCGGCCTTGTTGCGCTCCGCCAGCTTGGCGATCAGGCCGTCGATGCCGTTGGCACCGATCTCCTGGGCGAAGCTGTTGCGATAGTTCTCGACCAGCCAGACGCCGAGGACGTTGACGTCGTAGATCTTCCAGCTGTCGGCGGCCTTCTCGAGGCGATAGTCGAGCTGGATCGGATCGCCCTTGCCGCGGATCTCCGTGCGCACGACGACTTCGTTGTCGGTCGGCGCCGC
>Ga0307409_100002070_pt1 | contig 10313 bp, 7 predicted proteins | sample 322Ometagenome_2_FD_203888 | JGI IMG/M metagenome (GOLD analysis project Ga0307409, IMG submission 203888) | Maize rhizosphere microbial communities from greenhouse at UC Davis, California, United States - 322HYB-O-2 | ecosystem: Host-associated > Plants > Roots > Rhizosphere > Soil | place...
CCTCCCGTTCGCGGTGCACCATGCAGGCATGGCGACCCGCCCCGGCATCTTCCCGACCTTCTTCCTTTCGGGCTTCGAGTGCTCGACCTTTGTCTGGAAAGACCAGGGCCGGCGCGACCTCGTTGAGGAGACGCGGCATCGGCAGCACGCCGACGAGGATTACCAGCTCCTGCGAAGCTTCGGCATCGCCGTCTCGCGAGAGGGTGTGCCCTGGCCGCTGGTCGAGCGCGACGAGCGCTACGACTTCTCTCCGATCGACCCGATGATCGCCGCGATGAACCGTGCTCAGATTCTTCCGATCTGGGATCTGTGCCATTACGGCTATCCCGATGGCGTGGATCCCTTCGCCGACGACTTCCCCGATCGGTTCGCGCGCTACTGCCGCGCCGCCGCGGAGTACGTCACCAAGCGGGTCCACGGCCCATGGTACTTCACTCCCATCAATGAAATCACCTTCTGGGGCTTCTGCGGCGGCGAGTGGGGGTGGGCGGCGCCGCATGGGAAGAGCCGGGAAGAGCGGCTCCGCTTCCGTTACGTGCTCTGTCGGGCAGCACTCGCCGGGGTGCGCGCGATCCGCGAGGTCTGCCCCGAGTCGCGGATGGTTCACATGGAGCCGCTCATTCAAGTCGTGCCCCCGAAGAACCGTCCCGACCTCGCCGACGAGGCCCGTAAGGAGACGACCGACGACACCTTCTTCGCCTGGGACGTCCTCGCCGGGCGGCGCCACCCCGAGCTCGGAGGTGCCCCTGAAATGCTCGATATCGTTGGAGCGAACTGCTACTCCTTCGGTCAGATGGAATACCGTGAGGAGGGCCCGCATGCCGCGATGGGACCGCGGGACGAGCGGATCCGTCCGCTCTGCGACATGCTGCAGGATGCCTGGCAACGCTACCATCGCCCGATCATCATCGGCGAAACGAGTGGGTTGGGCGACGGCCGGCCGGCGTGGCTCAAGGATGTGATGGAGGAGTCGCTCGCCGCGGTCAATCGGGGGATCGATCTGCACGGCGTCTGTCTTTTCCCCTGCGTGGACATGCCCAACTGGCACACCGGCGAGTGGCTGCACAACGGCATCTGCGATCTGCGCGAGGAGAACGGCGACCTGCGCCGCGTCCCGTACGATCCCTTGGTGCAGGAGCTGCGCCGCTGGCAGAAGATTCTCAACCGCGTCACCGAGCTCGACGACGATCCCTTCAGCGACCCGGTGGAGCTGCAGGACGTGGTGGACGCGGCGGAGCGGCTGCAGACGCAGCCCGACAGGGATTGGTCATGAGGTGCGGACCTCCTCGGCCAGCACCGAGCTGGTGGTGTCCGGCTCGTATTCGGTACGGTGCGGCCGATGCTTGCCCAGGCCATCATCCTCCAGGCGCCAGATCAGCAGCGTTTCGGGATCAAGCGCAACCCGCACTACCTGCCCTGCCCAGCCCTTCCCGGCTAGCCAAGCCCAATGACGAGACGCCTCCGGGCTGGACGGCGCCCGGATGAGCAGAACCGCGCTCAACTGCAGAAGTGACCACGACCCTCGGCTCACCTCCGGCAGCAACAGCGCCGGGATTGTGTGCGCGGCCCCTAACGAGTCGCCGGTCGGGCCAGCCAAGGCCTCCATCAATCCGTCGGGATCACTGGTCAGGCCTGTGATGCTCTCGGTACGGCCGGCCCGAGTGTACTCGAAGCGCAGACCGGCCGCACGCGAAAACCGCGTGCGGAACTTGACGGCAGCTACCGCCTCGTTCTGCCGCCGCACGCGGCCCTGATCACGGTAGCTTGCCAGGTTCGCGTAACGTTCGCCCACTGCGCGAAGAAGTGCCTCGGCCTCACGCTCAATTCGCACGGTCGCTACAAATGAATATCTAAAGTGATGCCCGTGATAAACGCATGGCTCCACTCGTGAACCCGCCCCAGGGGCTCCTCTGCCACGAGCTCAAAGTTTTGGTAAGTCCGCCGAAATTGATCACTGGTGACGCGGAGCCATTGGTACTCGCCCTCTAGGCCGAGTCGAACATCGGGCCGATCAAGAACGGAGATGCCGGCTGCAAGCACCAGGTACGGCAAGTCGTGACCCTCATGCCAGGCATTCCCCCCACCCACACCGAGATTCAACGGGGCTTCGCCCAGCCGACTCACCAGGCGTACGTCGGTCGTAATAAACGAGCGCGACAGAAGATTGATCCGATCCTCCTGGATATAGGTACCGTCCGGAGGTGGGAATCCATCGACGCATTCCGAACCTCGATCGAGCCAATAGCCGCGACCGGCCAGCTGGAGGCTCGTCCTTCCGCCTAGCACCGGCACCGAGAAACGGGCTCCCAGTCCGGTTCCGTACTCCGGTTGAATGCAATTACGGGCAACGCCCTTACCGCTGCTGAGGATCTGAGTAAGGGTAGGACCCAGGGTCGCCTGTTGACTCCATGCCAGAGTGGGGACGAGGGCTGCCGGGAGCAGAATTCGGCTGGATCGCACTAGTAAAGTCTTGAGCATTATCCCTCTCGAGCCCTAGGGGTGAGCCTTGGGGCCGTCAGACATGACACTCCTTCTTCTGAGGTAATCCACAATGTGGCCAATGCAGCTCCGGCATAGGCCGGGGCAGCAACCAGGCAAAGGATCGCAAATTCAAACCGCATGAGATCGTGATTCGTCGGATCTGGCTGGTAGTCGGTAATAATCCCGAGCAAATGGGCGAGGCACGCTCCAGGCAGTCAATATGGTATCGCCCTTGAGAAGGCCGTGCTACGGACGATTTACTGCAGGGCTCTCCGGCAGTGAATGGACCGTTCAGTCCCTGCCGGGTAGAGCGCAGCCCCTTTGCTTCGGTCAGGGTGACAAAATTGTCTGACCGTCGCGACTTACCGCTTTACCGCTATTCCGGGCGACGGCTTTGTCGGTAGCGGAGCGACTGGACTCTTGGGGCCTCGCTCCAACAGGTCCGGCAAGTTCGCGAGCTCCCAGGCGGTCACTGCCATCACCGCGGCTGCCTGCTTGAGGTCGCCCTCTACCGCCTTGTCGTAGGTGTCGCTCTGGGAGTGGTGAGTGTGGTCGTAGCCTCGAGACTTCTGGTCGAAATTGAAGCCCGGCACACCATAGGGGAGAAACGAGAGATGGTCGGTCCCGCTCTTGGTGGCGTCTCGCACACTGTCGGCATCAAGCTTTGCAACCGGCGCGAGCAGCTGCTTCCAAAGCCCCTCGAGATCCTTCCGTCCCTGGAGTGCCTGACCAGTGATCGCACCGGTTCCATTGTCCAGCACCAGCACCGCCTGAATGCTGTCTGCCTCCCGCTGATGCGCCTCGGCATAGGCCCTGGAGCCGAGCAGCCCCTGCTCTTCCCCGCTGAACAGAATGAACCGGATGGTGCGCTTAGGTCTCAGCCCCGACTGCGCGATCGCTCGGGCCGCCTCCAGCACCACCATCGAGCCGGTGCCGTTATCGGTGACTCCGGTCCCCAGGTCCCAGCTGTCCAGGTGCGCGCCGAGGATCACCACCTGGCCCGGCAGAGTGCTGCCCTTGATCTCCGCGACCGTATTCCACTGCCGCGCGGGTGACTTGCCGATCCGGTTCTCCACCCGGCCTTCGATTCGCGGCGTGACCCCAGTCTCTATCAGCCGAGCCAGCATGGCGTAGTCCTCATGCGAGATGACCAGGCTCGGCAGCGGGGCGACACGGGTAGGCGAGCCACTCATGGTCATCAATCCATGCTCCTTCGCCCCATCGAGCAGGGTGCCAAGGGCGCCGGCGGACTCGAGGATGTAGGGGAGGTCGACCTGGAACTGGCGCCGTGCCAGAACCGCAGGTGGCGAGGTGTCGGCCGAGAGCTGCCGTCTCAGCTTGAGCTGTTCTTCCAGCTTGAGCGAGTCGGCCGGAGTCTTCTCGGGACCGTCGGGATTCCAGACCGGGAAGGGTGGCCGGGGCAGCACCCAGGCGCCTTTCACCTTGTTCCGGTACACGGCCAGGCTCTCGGGCACCGGGATATCGGTAAGGACGACGGGACCGCTCAAGGTCTTTCCTCCAGTCCCTTCGGTCCAGGCCCAGCTGTGGGCGGTGATGGCGCGCTGGAACGGCGCCGTGAGCCGGAGCGATGCGGTCCCCCGCTCCCAGGTGACGCCGAACTCGTAAGCTTCGAGTTTGGTCGTCACCCCGTACGCCTTGAACTGGGATGCGGTCCACTCGTTGGCGCGGCGCATCGCGGCGGAGCCGGAGAGCCGAGGGCCGATTACGTCGCTCAGGTGCTGAAGGTTCTTCATGACCTCCGACCGATGCATCGCCTGGTCAATCAGGCGGCCGGCGCCAGTGGTGTCGACCGGGGACTGCGCAGCGGCCGTAGTGGCCAGGGTCATAAGCAGAACGGCGATCAGCTTCATCAAAAAACCCTCACAGTTGAATTGGCGGGGCTCAGCCCGGTTCCGCTGGCCGCCCTTCCCCTAGCCATGGTTCTCGGGGTTCCTCCGCTCCCGCAACCCCTCTATTGTTGGGGTTAGAAGGCCACGCCGCAACGCCGACCCTCGAGGAATGCCTGGTGCCGAAGGATACAATCACAATCACCGACAATCGTACCGGCAAGACCTACGAGCTGCCGATCACCGAGGGCACGATCAAGGCGACGGATCTGCGCCAGATCAAGGTGGCGGAGGACGACTTCGGCATGATGACGTACGATCCGGCCTTCATGAACACCGCGGCGTGCCGGAGCGCGATCACGTTCATCGACGGCGACAAGGGAATCCTGCGCTACCGGGGCTACCCCATCGAGCAGCTGGCCGAGCGGGCATCGTTTCTGGAGGTGGCGTACCTCCTCTGCGAGGGCGAGCTGCCCAACCGGGAGCAGCTGACTAAGTGGGAAGAGACGATCAAGTTTCACACCTACGTCCACACCAACATCACCAAGTTTCTCGAGGGGTTCCGCTACGACGCCCACCCCATGGGGATGTTGCTGGGCGTGGTGGGCGCGCTCTCGACCTTCTATCCCGACGCCAAGAACATTCACGACCCGGCCAACCGCTATCTACAGCGGGTGCGGCTTCTGGCCAAGTTGCCCACCATCGCGGCCTTTGCGTTCCGCCACTCGCGCGGGCTGCCCTATGAGTTTCCCCGGAACGATCTGGACTACATCGGGAACTTCGTCAACATGACGTTCAGCATCGGCGGGCGGCACCAGCCGAATAAGGTGCTGCAGCGGGCGCTGGAAATCCTGCTGATCCTCCATGCCGACCACGAGCAGAACTGTTCGACCAGCGCGGTGCGCGCGGTGGGGTCATCTCACGTCGATCCGTTCTCGGCGGTGAGCGCCGGGATCGCCGCACTCTACGGTCCGCTGCACGGCGGCGCCAACGAGGCCGTACTGCAAATGCTGGATGAGATCGGCGACAAGAAAAACATTCCCGCGTTCATCGACAAGGTGAAGGGCGGCACGGGACGGCTGATGGGCTTCGGGCACCGGGTCTACAAGTCGTACGATCCCAGGGCCAAGCTGATCAAGAAGGTGGCCTACGACGTCTTCGAGCAGACCGGGCTCAATCCCAAGCTGGAGATCGCCCTGGAGCTGGAGCGCATCGCACTGGAAGACGAGTACTTCATCAAGCGCAAGCTCTACCCCAACGTGGACTTCTATTCCGGCCTGATCTATCAGGCGATGGGCTATCCGACGGACTACTTCACCGTCCTGTTCGCGATCGGCCGTACGCCGGGCTGGCTGGCGCAGTGGGAAGAGATGCTGTTGGACAAGGACCAGAAGATCGCCCGGCCGAGGCAGGTCTATATCGGCGCTGATGAGCGGTCCTTCGTGCCGCTGGAACGACGGGGTGACCGGCGTGCGTTCGAGCGGGAGCGGGTCAGTAAGAGGTGAGAGGTCGACGAGGTTTCATGCTGAGCAAAGCGGAGGATCCTACGGCTCGACCCTCACCGCTTCTTCCACCGGGACGTCCCCTTCCAAATAGGTGTATCCCTCCAGGCCGGCGACATAGTCCGCGATAAAGCCGTTCGCCTCATGCCGGGTGATATCCTTGGCGTTGGCCACCTTCCGGCGAAACGTCGCGAGCAAATCCGAGGCATTGAACTGCACGTAGTTGAGCACCTCGGTCACGGTATCACCATGGACCAGGTCGGTTACCTCATAGCCCTGCTCGGTCAGGCGGACGTGGACCGCGTTGGTGTCGCCGAAGAGGTTGTGCAGGTCGCCCAGAATCTCCTGGTACGCCCCCGTGAGAAAGATGCCCAGGATATAGGGCTGGCCCTCGTCCACCGGGTGCAGCTCCAGGGACGGCTTTCCCTTGCGTCCGCCGGTGAACCGGTCGATCACCCCGTCGGAGTCGCAGGTCACGTCCTGCAGAGTCCCCCGCCGGCTGGGCGGCTGATTCAGCCGGTGAATCGGCATGATGGGGAACAGCTGGTCGATGGCCCAGTGATCCGGAAGCGACTGGAACACCGAGAAGTTGCAGAAGTAGCGGTCCACCAGCTCCGACTCGATGTGAGTCACGATTTCGGGAAACCCGCTCTTCTCGTCGCCTATCGCCTGAGAGAGCGCATTCAGGGTGACGAGGTAAAACTGGTCCGCATCGGCCTTGTCCCTGAGCGAGAAGACTCCGCTCGCGAAGTATTCCTGGGCCCGCTCCTTGGCAAACACGATATCATGGAAGACCTCCTCGATTCGGTCGTGGGTCAGACCCTCCAGGTTCTCCGCCATCTCCAGCAGCAGCTGGTGAGGCTCTTCCCGAAGCTGGGGCGCTACCGGCTCGATCTGAGATTCCACGTCGATCACATTGATCAGCAGCAGCGAGTGGTGCGCGGTGAGGGCGCGGCCGGACTCTGAAATGATGTGCGGCATCGGCAGCTCCTCATTCCGGCACACGGAGCTGAGCGTGTACACCACGTCGTTTGCGTACTCCCGCATGGAGTAGTTCATGCTAGCCGGCCGGGTCGAGCGGGACCCCTCGTAGTCGACGCCGAGGCCCCCGCCGACATCCACATGGGTCAGATCGAACCCCATGTTGCGCAGCTCGACATAGTACCGGCCGATCTCCTCGAGTCCCGCCTTGACGTATCTGATGTCGGTGATCTGACTGCCGAGGTGAAAATGCACCAGCTTGAGCACGTTCTTCCGGTCCAGCCGGTCCAGCCGATCCAGCAGCTTCATCAGCTCGACCGAGTCGAGCCCGAACTTGGACCGTTCGCCGCCGCTTTTTGCCCAGCGCCCCGAGCCCTCCGTCGCCAGCTTGATCCGGACCCCGGCGGTGGGCACGACGTTCATCTCCTCGGACACCTTGAGCAGGACCTCGAGCTCGCTCAACTGCTCCAGCACGATCATCACGGTGTGGCCCAGCTTCTGGCCCATCAGCGCCAGCCGCATGAACTCCTCGTCCTTGTAGCCATTGCAGACGATCAGATGGTTGGTGCTCTCATTCAGCCCGAGTACCGCCTGAAGCTCAGGCTTGCTGCCGCACTCCAGCCCCACACCATGAGAAGCTCCGAACTCGACGATCTCCTGCATGACGTGGCGCTGCTGGTTCACCTTGACCGGATAGACCGTGGTGTAGCGACCCTCGTAACCGGTCTCCTTGATCGCATTGCTGAACTCGGTGGCGAGCGCCTGAATTCGGGAGCGGAGGATGTCGGAGAAACGCAGTAGGAGGGGCAGGCCAACTCCCTGGGCGTGGAGATCCATGGCCAGGTTGTACAGATCCAATCCGCGCTTCCGATTGGCGTCGGGATGCACGGTGACGTGGCCTTCAGGGTTTACCCGGAAATAACCCAGCCCCCAGCCACTCATGTTGTAGAGCTTCTCGGCGTCTTTCGTGGTCCAGCTGGGCGGGGCGACGGTAGTGGCTATGATGGATCTCCTGAGGGAGCGCGAAAGGCCAATTGTAACTGCATGGAATGGCCCATGAAAGCGGCCTCCCAACGACTTAGCTGGCGACTGTGCCCCAACCACAGTGGCAGATCCGCTACAGCAAATCTCATGGGGCCCGGACGGGGGAGCGGAACTGAGCCCCTAAGAATTTAGCCGGTTTCTACTTAGAGCCTCCAGTCCAGGCCGGGTCGACGGTCTTGTCCGGCTCCGTTGCCGGGCATAAAGATCGCATTTCCGAGGAGTGCCTCAACCGCCAACTTTTGCAGATACTTTCGCTCGTCCGGAAATACCAGGGGGAAGCATGACCGCACCAAGTCTGATGGCTGGCCGTCGATTCTCGTCTTCCACCCGACTCCGGCTCCAGTTGGTGTTTGCCAAGGCTCTCGAAGCTCTGGCCGATACGTATCAGCACCAGGCCGCGGAGTTTGTCCGCCGGCTGAAGCCACGGCTCAGCGTGGACGACGCGCTGCACCGATACTTTCGCGAAGTCGGCGTGCCCACGGCCATCGAGGAGACGGTTCGGTCCCGTGCACTCATCTCTCTGGCCGGTCTGATCGAGAACCCTCCCAAGCAAGAGTCACGAGCCTCCAGCTGGACCATTCTCCGGCCAGACCAGCTGATCGACGGGCTCCGGCGCCGGGTTCAGTACGTGGAGGAGACCAACCTGGACTGCCGCCTGGCGGCGTCGATCGCGGATGAGGCGGTGGCCGCAACCCACGTCCGGATGGCGCTGGAGACCGCGGAGGTACTGGCGAGCGAGGTCAGCCCAGATCAGGCAATCATGCTCTACGTCCGCACGTTCAACCTGCCTGCGGTGGACGCGCAGGTGGTGTTCCGGGCAGCCATGTCTCAGTGGGCCGAACTTCACCCGCTGCCGGGTGAGGTGCAGGCCCTAGTGCGGGTACCAACCTACGATGGCGGCAGAGCCAGGCTCGAGTTGCACGCTCGGCACCAGTTCGGGCTCAAGGTGATCGTCTAAGAGGTAAGGAAAGACAATAGGTAGGCAGCGCCTCTCCCGGTCGCACTCCCGTTATGTTTCGCCAGGGTGGACTGAGGGAGGGCGCATGAGGTGGTCGTACACGATCGGCAGGATCGCGGGCACTGACATCAAGGTGCACGTCACGTTCTTGCTGATCGTGGGGTGGTGGGCACTCATTGGATATTCGGAGGGCGGGCCAGGTCAGGCGCTGACCAGCGCATTGGCATTGCTCGCCCTCTTTGGCTGCATCCTCCTGCATGAATTCGGTCACATTCTGATGGCCCGCCGCTTCGGCGTGCGCACACCCGATGTCCTCCTCCTCCCAATCGGAGGCGTCGCCCGGCTGGAGCGCATTCCGGATGAACCCCGCCAGGAGCTCCTCATCGCGCTGGCCGGCCCGGCCGTGACCCTGGCCATTGTGGTAGTTCTCCTGGCCGTTCTCCGACTGAGCGGAAGCGATGCGGGCGTAACGGAGCTCAGCGAACGGCAGCCATTCCTGGCTCAGCTCGTCAGCGTCAATCTCTATCTGCTGCTCTTCAACCTGATCCCCGCGTTTCCGATGGACGGTGGCAGGGTTCTCCGGGCCCTGCTTTCCAGCCGGATGGGACTGCTGCGAGGCACCCGCATTGCGGCCTCTCTGGGTCAGACGCTCGCGGTAGTCGGTGGACTGTACGGCATTACCAGGCCCGAGCCGTTGCTGGTGCTGGTGGCCTTCTTTGTCTTTCTGGGAGCCAATGCCGAAGCCGCCACCGTGGAAACCAGGCTGGCCGGCCAAGGGCTTCAGGTGAGCCAGATGATGGTCACGGATTTCCGGACGGTGCCGGTTCACGCCACCCTGAATCAGGCGGTGGAGCTGTTGCTCAGCGGGGAACAGCGGGAGTTTCCGGTGCTCGACAACCTGGGCCGGACCGAGGGAATTCTCACCCGAGAGAACCTGATCCGGGGGTTATCACAGAAGGGGCCCAACTCCACGGTAGCCGAGGCTATGACAGCCGACGTTCCCACGGTGCAGCCCACCCTGAGCTTTCAGGAGGCGCTCGACCAATTGCGAGTCAGCCGGCTCCCAGCTCTCCCCGTGGTCGATGCCGCTGGCGGGCTGGTCGGACTCCTCACACTGGACAACGTCACGGATCTGCTGCTGGTTCGCCGCGCACAGGGATGACGTTGTGGCGAGCACGAGTGGGAATGATCGATCATCGTGTGGAGGAACTGGACGGCGCCCCGATGGCTGAGCGCAAGGGGTGAGGAGGGACAGGTTGTCAGGCGCTTGAAGCCGGAGGGCGCCGTCCAGTTCCCCAATGTGGCGGCCGGGCTATGCCCGGCCATAGTCTGGGGCCGGGGAAGCGGATCCGAGCTTCCGGGTAGGCTCCGCGGCAGCCCCCCACACTTCCTCGGGAGCCTGCCATCGGCCTCGGATCCCTTCCCAGCTTCTTCTCAGTTAGCTCACTCCGTACCCGCAACTAGAACACTGCCCTGGCGTTTTTTGCCCGCACCGTTCAT
>Ga0307409_100002072_pt1 | contig 10310 bp, 8 predicted proteins | sample 322Ometagenome_2_FD_203888 | JGI IMG/M metagenome (GOLD analysis project Ga0307409, IMG submission 203888) | Maize rhizosphere microbial communities from greenhouse at UC Davis, California, United States - 322HYB-O-2 | ecosystem: Host-associated > Plants > Roots > Rhizosphere > Soil | place...
ACGAATGTGCTCAACAATCTCCTCGCCCGAGGCGCGGACCTGCGCCTGCGTGCCGGGACAAGGATTGAGATCGCCCGATCGCTGCGGCTCGGCAGCGGCGCTTCGCTTGTTGGCGACAGCGGCGGCGCGAAGCCGGTGGTTTTCATGCCGGCGGCGTCGTTCAGCAACACCAATGACGCGGCAATCCCGGCCCGCTACGGACCGACTGCTGCGGGTATCAATTTCTCTGGTGAACTGTCCCGCGGCTATCGGCCGTCCAATGGCGTTCGGATTGAAAACATCCACCTGCTCAGCGAACAGCGCATGGGCCGCCGCCTGCGCGGCATCGTTGGGCAGAACGTTACGAATTGCACCATTCGAAACGTCGAAGTCTCCGGCATGCCGATCGGGATCGGCATCGCATTGGCGTCGGCCAGAGGCTGCCGCATCAGCAATGTCTATGTTCACGATTTTTCCGACAACACCGCATGGAAATCCCTGGCCCAGTCGACCGGGATCGAAATCGACAACGACCTGATCAACCGCATCCCGAGTACGGACACGCTGATCGAGAATTTCCGGATTGAACGGTTGAGAGTTGGAGGCGCGTTCCTGGCTAGGTTTGGCTACCAGACCGACGGAATCAACATCGTCAACAGTGCGTCTCGAGTACAGATCGCCAACGGAACCGTCTCGGATGTCGGTGAGGGCATCGACACGTTCGGTTCGGACGGCACGATCGCCAATGTCACGATCAACAACGCCTACATCTTCGGCCTGAAGTTCATTCACGGCGCATCCCGAAATCGGGTCTACAATGTAACGATCACCAATGCCGGCCTGGCTGGAGTCAATTTCTCCGGGTCCGACCAAGCGTCGCAGGACACGGCCGGGAATGTCATCAGTGGTCTGCGGATCACCAATATCGATGGCGGCGGCGCATGGCGCGCGAACACCACTGCAGGCATTCTGGTTTCGGGCAAGGACGCGCGCCGGTCCCCGCGCGGCAATCAGGTGCTGGACGCCGTCATCGACCTCGGTCCGAACGGCAAGTACGGCTGGGTCGACCAGTCGACGGGAGACGGAAACCGCGGAGCCAATATCCAAATCCGCGGCGGCCATTCAACCGATCGCGTGCTGATCCTCTACGGTGGCGGCTCTGTGAACGGAGCCGCGCCGGGCCGGCGCTAGGCTTCCGCTTTCTCGGGCAGGTAGCGGAACAGGGACCGCTCGTTCTTCAAGAAGCGCTCGTAAACCTTGACCGGCGTCAGCACGAGCGTCCCGCGCCGCGCGCTCGTCTCGGCCGTGTGCGTCGCGGTCGGGAACAGGATCGCGATCTCGCTGAGGTCGACCCCTTCCTTGTCGAGGTGCGCTAGGGTCAATTCGAGACCATTGGGGTAGCGGTCGAAGTTATAGTTTGCTTCCGGCACGCAGAAGTCGTCGACCATGATGAAATATTCGTCCCACCGTTCGCGGATGATCTTGATCTCATCCGACAGGGGCAGGTCGTCGTACCAATGCGCGTCGAGATAGAAATAAGGCCGCTGGTAATCGAGCGAACGGTCCGCGGCCAATTCGGTGAGAAACGCGCGCGAGTCCATCAGATACTGGCTGACGTTGTCGAATCCGCTCAGCTGGAACAAAGCAGCTGCGAAATATTCATCCCGAAGCTCGCACGTATGAACCGGGAGGCCATGCCTGGCGAAGAAGGCCGTCGATGTACCAAGATATGTTCCGGTTTCGATGATGGCGTCGCATCCAGACTGCATCAGCCTTTCCATCACGAACTGGCGGTAGCGCTGCCCGTTGAGCGGCCCGCCCCACGGAATCGCCGCCTGGCCGTTCATCGCATGCTCCCTCGCCGCCTTCACGGCGAGCTGAGCGATCTTGCCGAGCTTCCGGACTGCTGCGCCATCCGACGCAAGGGTGCCGGCAAGCTTCAATAGCCCGGCAAAGCTGTCGCTCTGAACCTTGAACGGCCGAAGGGTCGTTTCCGACGAACGCTCGGCCGTAAGGAGGTTGAAATAGTCGTCGACCGACGCTTGCGGCTGCCGAGGTACGTAGCCGACCGCGAGAGCCTGAATGTGAGGAAGCGCACCGGCCGAGCGGATCGCAATCGTCGTCTCACCCGCCGGCAGGTCGACGCTGCACTGATAGCGCCAGTCGATCAGCTTCACATTGTGAGTGGATTCGAACAGCGCGTTGCGCTGCACCAGCTCGCCGTTGACGAACAGCTCGCAAGGCAGCTCGCTTCCCGAGGAATATTGCGCGTAAAGTCCGCGCTGACCGCCGGCGGACTCGAACGTCCAGGCAACTTCCGCCGGCGCCTTCGCATCGCTCTTCTGAATGCCCTTCGTCTTCGGCGACAAGGTGACGTTCTCGGATGAGGAGGCGTTATCGAAGCCCCCCAGAAACTCAGGCGTAAATGTTTGTCCAAGAACGGAAATCGACGTCATCTGCCTACCTGCACTTTTCGGGAGCAGGCGAGCCATAGGGAGAGCATGGCGGGCGCACAATCGCAATTTGCCGCCGTGCCCGATGAGGCCAATGTTTGATGGAATTGGCGTTGCGCGGAAGAACGACTCTGATAATCAACGGCTTGGCCGCGTTCCTGCCAGGACCGCTCTGCCCCGGCACGTTCCGCGTGCAACATTCGAAATCTGCCCAATCAAGGATAAGTTTCTTGCATCCTCTGAAACTGCTCGCCGGCTACGACCTGCGCATGAAGAACATCCTTCATATCGGTGCACACACGGGTCAGGAGGCGCCGTTCTACAAGGCGCTTGGAATCGAGAATGTTGTGTTCGTCGAGGCGATCCCGACGGTGTTCGAAAAGCTTCAGAAGAACCTTGCCGCTTACCCGGCCTACAAAGGCATCAATGCAGTCTGTTCGGAAGAAAGCGGGAAGGAAGTTCAGTTCAACGTTTCGTCGAACGAGGGCGGGTCATCCAGCATGCTGGGCCTCGGAAACCACGCCAGGCTGTACCCCGAGATCAGCTACGTCGAGACACTGACGCTGCAAACGGTGACCGCAGACGATTTGGTTGCCGAGCAATGCGGCGACGCCGCCTTTGATTTCGTCGTCCTCGACACGCAGGGCGCTGAGTTGCACGTACTTCGGGGCGCGACGAACATTCTCGGGCGCGCCAAGGCGCTTTGGATCGAGGTGAGCGAAGAGCCGCTTTACGAGGGCGGTTGCACCTTTGACGAAGTCTCGAGTTATGTCCGAAAGTTCGACTTCCGGCTCCGGCACGTCAACATCAACCGGCAAGGTTGGGGCGACGCTCTGTACGTGAGTGGCACGGCAGGCAAAGCCCGCCCGGAATGAACTGACGGGTCAGGCGACTGCAAGCAATTGCCTGTACCGCCCGCGTATATCTTTGGGCATTTTCAGGCCCGCGAGATAGGCCTGCTGCTGGTCTAGCAAGGCTTGGCGGCTCCATCGCGCGGCCCAGTGAAAACGCCACCAGTCGTCGACCGATGCGACTTGGGCCAAGCCCTCATAATTGCTTGAGTCGACCATGCCGTCCGGATCGACCCACGTGGCTGCCGGCACGCCGGCCACTGCGAAATCGAACAGGATCGTCGATGGCGCGGAGATGACGTAGCTGAAGCTGGTCAGGTCCAGCGCATAGATCGGAGCCTCGCTGACCTCGACATTATCGGGGAGCGCGAGGCCGGTGCGCTTCGTGAATTGTCCCGCCGGATGGGGCCGAAGCGCAATCCCTTCGCCGATCATCGCAAGCCGGCCGGCGAAGGAAAGAAACGCTTCGATGAACGACTCTCGCAGCCGACCGTTGACGAACCGGACGGAGTGGAGGTTTTCGCAAATGAGGCCGCGCTGCATGCCAGTTTTCGCCTTTGCCCGCCCCGGCTTGTCGACCAGCGACGGCGGGCCCGCGACAAAGATCTTGCTTCGCTCGGACGCGCTCACGGCATGAAGCTGGTCCTGGTCGAACCATCCGACGACGATGTCCGCGGCGAACTTGACGTCGCGCCCAGCCGTGGCGTCGTGCCTTTTGTTATGAAGAAAGCCGACACATTCGAACCCATGCTGAAGAGTAATGGTTCGAATTCGGCCCGGCATGGACTGGAACAGTTCGTGCGCCTTGGAGTGTGCGCGAACATTCGATTCGCTGCCCGCAACGATAATCCCGCTGCCGCTACCGACATGGCGCAGGACATCGAAGGAGCTTTCGTAGACCAGTGGCTCAATACCGAGAGTGGATGCGACGCGCGAGATCTCGGCCATCCAGCGACCGTCGGCATCGAGGCCCGCAAACGTGTCGGCAACAAGGAGGTGGACGTCATGCGAAGGCATTTCCGCCGCCAGCCGGACGAGCGGGCGCAGAACGGCCACATCTTGAACGAGCCCGAAATGAAATGCGATAAACGGACGGTTCATGGTTGCTTCGGCATATGACCGCGGGGGATCGCATTGCTACCGCGATATTTCAAACCCGTTACGTCCATGGCGCAGGTATAGTTGGCAGACAGGGCTCGTTACAACAGCACTGTGCCCGCCAATCACTTGCGTTCAATGGGCTGTAAGGGCAGATGCTTGCCAAGTGAGAAAACTTCATGTCGGCCGTTAAGAGTAACCTAGTGACCGAAAAGATAACGGAATCCTCAGCGAAAGTGTTCGTCGGCTACGACAGCCGCGAAGACATCGCTTGGCAAGTATGCCGGCATTCACTGCTCAGGCATGCCTCTCCCGAACTTGCGGTAATTCCAATCCGCCAGTCCGTTTTGCGCGAACTGGGCATGTACACTCGTCCCCAGGACGCCGGCGCATCGACGGAATTCTCGCTAACGCGCTTCCTGACGCCATATCTTGCTGCGCAAAGCGGCTGGGTCGCCTTCTGCGATTGCGACTTCCTGTTCACGTCCGATGTGCGCGAAGTCTTCAAGGGCCTCGACCCTGCAAAGGCGCTGTATTGCGTTCAGCACGATTACACCCCGACCTACAATATGAAGATGGACGGGAAGAAGCAGGCAATTTACCCCCGCAAGAATTGGTCTTCGTTCATGGTGTTCAATTGCGATCATCCGGACGTGAAATCTTTGACCCCGGCAGTAGTGAACTCGGCGAGCCCGGCGTTCCTCCACCGCTTCGAGTGGGTCAGCGACGATTCCATGATCGGCGCTCTCGATCTCGACTGGAACTTCCTTGAAGGCGAGTATCCGATGCCCGAGGCGACGCCGCGTGTAATCCATTATACGAACGGCGGCCCGTGGTTCGAGGAATGGCAGCAATGCGACTACGCCGACCTGTGGGTTGAAGAGCGCGACTTGTACCTCCGCTCGCTGAGCAAGCCGAGGCTCCCGCAAGCCGCCTGAAGACTTAGTATCCTCTGATACTACCGAGCCGGTCGGCCGTTAGGCGAAACCGCCTGGACCAGGCGTCCGATCCGCTGCCGAGCTGTCGGAAAAGCAGCCCGTAGTCCACGAAGGCCGTGCCCGGATCGTCCAGGCTGCGATAGATCTTCCAGAACCGGTCCGCGCCCAGGATCGGGATGAGATTGAATATTCCGTGGAAGCCGAAGCTCGGCCCTTGTGCCTTGCCCCGCTCAAACGCGAAGCGCGCCGCCGTGGCGCGCTCGGCAAACCGAATGCCATAAGCCTCTTCGAGGAACGGGCGATTTGTCCGGCAAATTGCAATGTCTTCGGGGTGGCCAATCTCGAAGCGGCGATCGCGGCAGGCCTCCAACAACTTTCTGCTTCTCAGCGAGAATCCGCCGTTGCCGACATCATGGCCATCATCGAACTGCGGCCAGGGTGCCCCTATGAAGTCGAAGTCGAGGAAGTGCTCCTCCCATTGGCCGGCATCGACGACGAAGCCGTCCCATTGGACGACCAGACAATGTTCTGTTGTCAGATGATCGACGAGCCTGGTGAGCAGGAATTGCGAGTATTCCCGAGACGAACGCATCTGCTCGATTGGCACGACACGAATAGCTGAATGCGTCTGTGAGACGGGCCGATCCGTGAAAAGTATGCAGTCCGCGAACGAAACCTGATCCAGGCTGGATCGAAGGGCCTCCATCGTGGCCTCGATGTTCACCGACGTGGCCGCGCAGAGCGTGACAGAGTTGAGTTCCAGCTTTGGCACGGCGTCTAGACTGCTAGCAGGAACTGTTCGCAAAATGGACTGAGGTGTGGGTGATGATAGGGATCGCGGCGCATGTCCGTCTTCCATTTGCGCTTCAAGGCGGCGAGTTCGCCCGCAAAGCGAGCGCGATTGTTCTTTGCCGCATCATTACCGCGCGACTTCGATTCATGGTGGATGAGCGTCGCTCTCGGCTCATAGAATGATTGCCAGCCGCGTTCGTTGAGCTTCAGGCAAAGGTCGACGTCGTTGAAGGCGACGGGAAACTCTTCCTCGTCGAAACCCCCAACCGCCAGGAACTTCTCCTTGGCCACGACAAGGCAGGCCGCGGTGACGGCGCTGACCCTTTGAGGCAGGCGCGCCCGTTCGAAGTAACCGGACTCATCGGCGCCCTGGAAGCGATGGGCGTGGGCGGCGCCGCCACCAATGCCGGTGCAGACCCCGGCATGCTGGACCGTGCGGTCGGGGTAGAGCAAGCGAGCTCCGACCGCTCCTATGTCTGGCCTCATGGCCTGGCGCACGAGGAGCGATAGCCAATCGGAATCCTCGAGCATCTCGACGTCATTGTTGAGGAAGCAGAGCATTTCGCCGCGAGCGCGCTTCACTCCTTCATTGTTGAGCAGCGAGAAGTTGAAGCGGCCCGGCAGGCTGAGAACATTGGTCCCGTCCGCCTCGAGCTGCCGAAGATAAGCAATCGCTTCCGGATCGTCGCTGCCGTTGTCGATCACGATCGTTTCTACATTCGGATAGTCCGCCCGGCTCAGGCCTTCGATGCAGGTCCGCAAAAGCTGCACATGGTTGCGGGTTGGCACAATCGCGGTGAGCGGCGGAGGATTGGCTAGGATCGGCTGCGCCGGCTTCGCCGGGACGACTGGTGCCGGCCTTGCTTTGCGATGGTGAAGGACAACCGGCAGGTGGACCGGCTCGCCGCCCACCGCAGCAGCACGGCTGACGAGCACGTGCGCCCAATCCTGCTCAGGCAAGTCGCCAACGACTCCCGCTTCAACTTTCACGATTGCGGATCCGCTGACGAAATCGTGATGTTGGAACAGGTCCGGGTTCCAGTCCGGTTTGAAGAACGGCTCCAGCCGCAATCCATCCGCCCCCACTAGATCGTCGTCTGAATAAATAACGAGGCTGGTGTCGGCCTGCTCGGCAGCTGCAGCGTAAATGTCGATGGCACTCTGAGCCAGCACGTCGCCCGCATTGAGGATGCACAGCCATTGCGCCGATGAATCGACGAACTGGGCTAGGTCGGCAGGCCGCTCCACACGAGGCACGCCATCAACTTTTGGCCCGCCAAGCAGAACGAAGGAGCTTCCAATCGGGAAGGACGCAAGCGTTGCATCCAGGCCTTCGACACCGTGGCGGCAATCGATCACGCCGAGGATGCGCCTGGTCCCGTCTACTGATCTAGGAAGCGCGGCCATCGCTTCCGGCTCGTCGCGAGCGATCCAGAGGTCATAAGCGTGCGAGGAACGGCCTGCGAGGGATGCAATGCGGTTGTGCGATCTGAGGCGAAGCCCACGCGAACGCCAAGCGACAGCCTGAAGATATCCCAGCGGGTCGTAACGGAAAGCATCGGCGTGAACCTTCAATCGCAGAAAAGCGATGCGACCTTTTTCTGCCCGGGGCCCCGGCGCGGGCTTCGATCGCGTCCGGCCGGCACTTGCGTGATGGGGCAGCCGGACTGGGTTGGCGCTATTCAATGCCCCGCTCTTCCAGGACCCGCTCGATGATCGGAACGTCGCTGGGGTTGTTCAATTCGATTGCGTCCCAGCTAAGGGGATCGAGCTGGACGACCGAGACAGGGATGCCGAGGTCGAGGAAGCGCAGCTGTTCGAGACCTTCCAGCATTTCCAGTTCCGATGCGGGCGCCTCCGTATACGCGCTGAGCGCCGACCGGCGATAGGCATAGAGACCGAGGTGGAGATGCACTGGGACGATTTCTGAATCAGCCGCGCCGGCCGGAAGATAAGGGATGATGCGCTTCGAAAAATAGAGCGCACGGGAAGCACGGTTGAAGACTGCGGTCGTCCCTCCGACCCTGCCCTCTGCGGCATCGGCAGCAAGGTGGGCGTAGACCGATCGCGTACAGCGAACCGCGACCGTCGCCATCTCGGCCTCCGGGTCTTCGCCAAGGCGAGCAACGAGTTGTTCAACGGCGAAGGTCGGCGTCAAAGGTGCGTCGCCCTGAAGGTTGACGATGATGTCCACGGAATCGTCGATCTGCGCGGCCGCTTCGGCGCAGCGCTCCGTTCCGTTCGCGCAAGCAGGCGAAGTCATGATGACCTTGCCGCCGAACCCGTCGACCGCGCTAGCTATCCGCTCGTCATCCGTCGCCACCCAGACGCCTGCGCATCCGGGAACGGCCGAAGCGCAGTCCCAGCTGCGCCGGATAAGCATTTTCGACGCGCCGCGCGCGCCCCGCAACTCAACGAGTGGCTTGCCCGGGTAGCGCGTGGATTCGAACCGCGCTGGGATGATGATCGCAAAACTGGGCTGGGCCACAGCCCATCAACCCAGGCCGAGACGCACGAAATCGTGGATGTGAACGATGCCGATCGGAGAATGCGTGTTCACGGGCGCGTGGCGTTCCATGACGAATGCGCAAGTAATCTTGCTCTCGTTGAGGAAGTGAAGCGCCTCTTCGGCAAGTGCGTCCGACGCCACGGTCTTGGGATCGGGCGTCATCACCTGTTCGGCTGTGGCCGTCGCAAGGTCGTCGAAATGGCGGCGGAGATCTCCGTCCGTGATGACTCCGATCAGGCGGCCGGCACCGTCGACGACGCCCGCTATCCCGAAACCCATGGAGGTCATGGTGAGGATGACCTCACGCATGTGCGCCTCGTGATGGACGAGCGGCAGGCGGCTGGCGCCGTGCATAATCTCCGTCACCGGGGTCATCCGCAGCCCGAGCGAGCCGCCCGGGTGAAGCGTCTTCATGCCCTCGCGAGAAAAGCCGCGCATGTCCATGACCGTCATCGCGATCGCGTCGCCAAGGGCGAGCTGGATCGTGGTCGAGGTCGTAGGAGCAATGTTTGCAGGGCAGGCTTCCCGCGCGTTCGGATAGCAAAGCTTTATGCCCGCATGCTGCATCACAAGAGAGTCTCGCTGCGAGGCGACTCCGATGACCTTCACCTTGATACTCGCGGCGTAGCGCAGGAAAGCGCGAAGCTCGCTGGTGTTGCCCGAATTCGAAATTACGACGAGGACGTCGCCCTCGATCAGCATGCCGAGATCGCCATGAGCAGCCTCGGCGGGATGGACGTAGATCGCCGGCGTTCCGGTCGCGGCAAGGGTCGCGGCCCACTTGCGGCCGATGTGCCCCGACTTGCCCATCCCGGTGACGACCACGCGGCCGCGAACGGCGACTATAGCCTCACAGGCTTCGACGAAGCTCTCGTCGAGGGTTTCAGCCAAAAGACCAAGCGCTTCCGCTTCGATCCTGATGACTTCCGCACCTCGCGCCAGCACCGTCTCGGCAGTGGGCAGCGATCGCAGAAATGATTGAATTGTCAACGACTTCCCCTCTTCGGTTGGAATGAGGCCGGCGCCGAGCCCACCACTCCCCCAAATCCCTCAGGTATCAATACAGCCCATACGGAAGTCGGTTCCATTGAGGCCAGCCAAGCGAGCACAAAGCGCTGTAATTGATGCGCTTCTGTGGCCGCCATGCATCAGTTTGAGACGCTTGCGCGATCCGCATTCATTTTGGCCAGGAGGCGTTTCACCTCCTGCGATCGTCCCCGAGGAAGGATCAAAATTCCTCTCTCGGTCGCGACTATGATGAGGTCGCTTACACCCAGCGCCGCCACCTGAAAACCGTCGCTTCTGACATAACAATTGTCGCAATCGATCAACACAACGTCATTGGCCGCGTTCATCGGCGCAAGATCGGCAAGCGCATCCCAGCTCCCGAGATCCGACCAGCCGGCAACCATCGGGACGACGACGACCTGTGAAGAATGCTCCATCACGGCGTAATCTATGGACTGACTCGGACAATCCTGCAGCGCGTCACGATCGGGGAGCATCGTTATTCCTTCGCAGGTACCGGCCGCTGCCGCGCGCCCTGCCGAAGCGGCAATCCTCGGAGCGAATTTCGACAATTCTCCAAGAAAGATGTCCGCACGGAACAGGAAAATGCCTGCGTTCCAGAGGTGGCGCCCACCGGCGACCATCGCTTCCGCTGAAGCGAGTTGCGGCTTTTCGACGAACC
>Ga0307409_100002073_pt1 | contig 10309 bp, 8 predicted proteins | sample 322Ometagenome_2_FD_203888 | JGI IMG/M metagenome (GOLD analysis project Ga0307409, IMG submission 203888) | Maize rhizosphere microbial communities from greenhouse at UC Davis, California, United States - 322HYB-O-2 | ecosystem: Host-associated > Plants > Roots > Rhizosphere > Soil | place...
CGCCAACCTGCCCGCCCAGGCCGGCCCGGCCCGGATCGTCCACGGCGACTTCCGCCTCGACAACGTCGTCCTCTCCCCCGCCGGCCAGGTCCTGGCCGTGCTCGACTGGGAGCTCTGCACCCTCGGCGACCCGCTGGCCGACCTCGGCCTGCTCCAGGTGTACTGGGCCGAGCCGGGCGACCGGACCCTCCCCCTCGGCTCGGCCCCGACGGTCATGCCCGGGTTCCCGGGCCGGGCCGCCATCGCCCAGGCCTACGCCACCCAGTCCGGTCGCGACCTGTCCCAGCTGGACACCTATGTGGCCTTCGCCTCCTGGAAGCTGGCCGTCATCCTCGAGGGCGTGGTCGCCCGCCACGCCACCGGAGCCTACGGCGAGGGCGACGACAGCTGGCGCGGGTTCGCCGAGGTGGTCGAGCAGCTGGCCGACCGGGCCCTGGAGCTGACCGCCCGGCGCTGACCGCCGGGCGACTCCCTACCGGCTGGACCGGCGGCGGCTGGTGCCGGCCTCGGCCGGGTTGACCATCGCCTGGAGCTCGCGGTCGCGGAACCAGGGGCGCAGGGTGATCGGGGCCGGCGGGAAGTGGCCGTAGAGCAGCACCCCGCTGCCGGGCGAGATCCAGCCGAGGGCCTCGGCCGGCGAGGCCCCGCCGCGGCTGCGGGCGGTCCGGGCGGCGCGGGCCTGCTCGGCCCCCTGGCCGCTGTCCTTGGCCGCCTTGGCCAGGGCGGCCGGGGTGGCCAGGTGACGGATCGTCTCGTCCCCGAGCAGGTGGGAGAGGTGGGCCAGGGTCTCGGGGTCGGTCACGCCGCTCAGGATGACCTTGGCCAGGTGGTTGGACAGCACCGCCTCGGCCCGGTCGTCGTAGCGGGCCCGTATCTGCGACAGGTGCCGGAAGGTGGTCACCAGCTGGACCCCGTAGCCGCCGGCGCTGGCCGCGTACTGGTCGAGCTGGGGCAGGGCGGCCGAGCTGGCGGCGTCGTCGAGCACGACCAGCAGGGCCGGGTCGTTCGGCGCGCCCCGGTTGCGGGAGCGCTCGAAGGCGAGCTCGATGACGTCCTGGACCAGGGCCACACTGAGGGGGCCGAGCCGCCGCTGCTCGTGGGCGGGCAGGTGCACGTAGGCGGTGTTGGCCACCCCGTCGAGCAGCTTCTCGGCGGTGAACCGGGTCCCGGCCGACGCCTCCTTGACCGTCGGGTCGGTGTAGGCGGCGATCACCCCCAGCACCTGGGCGTAGACCTGGCTGCGGCGCTGCTCGGGCAGGCTCCAGATCGACTCGAAGGCGTCGAGGGCTGGCGGCTCGTTGGCCACGTTGATGGCGGCGGTGATCTCGGCCCGGTCCTGGCGCTGGCCCCAGCGGAGCACGTCGGCCATGGACCGGCCGGAGATGGCCGCGGCCAGCAGCATGGCCCCGAGCAGGTTGGTGGTGGCGCCGGGGATGGCCTCCATCTCCCGGTCGCCCCTGGCGCCCATGCGGCCGGCGTTGACCAGGGAGAGGGCCACCCGGTAGGCGCCCTCCCAGGTCTCGCAGCGCGGCAGCGGCGACCAGGTGTTGGCTTCCATCCCGGTCGCCCCTGCCGGGTCGTAGAGGAACACCTCGCCCTTCTGCCAGCGCCGGCCGATGGTGGAGCGGATCAGGTCGGGCTTGACGCAGGCGGCCAGGACCGGCCCGTCCCACTCCAGGATGGCCGGAATGGTCAGGCCGCTGGACTTCTGGCTCTGGGTCGGGCCGAGGGCGATCACCGCCTGGAGCGGCTGGGCCGCGACCAGGCGGCCGTTGACCCGGCCGAGGGTGACCCGCCAGGGCGTCGGCGCCCGCACGTACAGTTCCTTGAACAGCTGCGGGCGGGCCCAGCCGCTCGGGCCGACCTGGTCGCCGGAGGGGGCGGCCCGCTCGACTACGATGGCCCGCCCCATGCGGCGGCGGGTCGAGCGCAGCAGCGACGACAGGTAGACCCAGGCGGTGGCCAGGACGACCAGCAGGACCATGAAGGTCGCCCAGAACAGCACCGGCCCGGGCAGGAGCTGGCGGACCCCCTTGGGCCAGGCGGCGGCCGGGTCGAGCGGGTGGCGCGGCACCCCGGTCGCGACCGCACCCATATCGGACAGCGACACGCTGGGCCACTTGCCGGAGTGGACGAAGCCGGACACCTCTCCGGTCAGCCAGAGCATGAGGGTGGCCCCGAGCAGGACCACGATGAGCATCAGCAGGGCCTGGTCGAGCGGGCCTTCCCGCCGCACCGCCGGCCGCAGGCTCATGACGCCGAGTCGACGGCCTGGTCGGCCTCAGGGACGACCCATGGCCCCGCCCGCGGGCCCATGTTGGCGTCGGTGTCGACGATCTCCCGCTCCAGCAGCGGGTCGATGCGGTGCTGGACGATGAACGAGCGCCGCCCCACCCGCCACAGGGCCTCGCCCCGCTCCAGCATCGGGATCTGCTCGACCTCGGTCTGGGTCAGGCCCAGCAGCTCCCGGGCCTGCTCGACCTCGCCGGGCGACTGCCGGTAGATCACCCGGGTCTCGGAGTCCTCCAGCAGCCCCTTGGCCAGCTGCACCTGCTCGCTCCCGGAGTCGCCGGCCGCGGTCAGGTCCGACAGCCGGTGCATGACCGCGATGTTCTGGACCCCGTACTGGCGGGCCAGCTTCCAGCTCTCCCGCAGCCACCGGGCGATGGCCAGGTGCCGCAGCACCACCCAGGCCTCGTCGAGCACGACGATCCGCCGCACCCCGTCGTTCCGGGCCCACGACCCCTGCAGCCAAGCGGCCGTGCACGCCATCAGGATCGGCCGGGCCTCGTCCTTGACCTCCCTGAGGTTGAACACCACCAGGCGCCCCGACAGGTCAAGGCCCGGCGAGGTCGGCCCGTCGAACATCCCCCTGAGGTCCCCGGCCCCCACCCGCCGCAGCGACAGGGCCAGCTGCCGCCCGTCCTCGGCCAGCCGCGCCGTCGAGGTCCGCAGCTCGTGGGCGGTCGCGTCCGAGGGCTCCAGCAGCCGGTTCACCACCTGGGGAATGATCGGCTGGCTGTTGCGCCTGGCCGCCTCCACCACCGCCTCGTCATGGGCCCGCTCAAGGCACGCGTCCTCCTCGGGCCTGAGGTTGCGTCCCAGCATCACCCCCGAGATCGACCGCAGCAGCGCCAGCTGCGCGTCCCCCCCGATCATCGGGTCGAGCGGGTTCAGCCGGAGCGTCCCCCCACTGGCGAACCGGATCGGCTCCACCCTGCACATCGCCGCCAGCGCGTCGTACTCCCCCTTAGGGTCGATCACCCAGGCAGTCCGGCCGAACAGCATCTGGCGCCACAGGTAGGTCTTCACCAAACTTGATTTTGCGTAGCCAATTTGGCCGATCACTAGCATGTTCGGGCCGGTGATCACCTTACCGTAAAGCGCCCAGGGATCGAAGCAGAAGCTGCCTCCGAAGACATCGCGGCCGATATAGACGCCGTCGCTGCCTAGTCCGCCCTCAGAAATGAACGGGTACGCAGCTTGTAGATGGGCCGTGGTGACCCGATGAGCCGGCCTTCTTGGCTTAATTCTCATGGTGGGCCCGTCGACTTCGGTGAGTGTTTTCCCATGCCGTGACGGCTTCCAGGTGATCAGGATTGACGCAGCACCTGTTCCCGCATCGATGATCAATCTGCAAGCCGTCCGGAATGGGTCCTACATACAATTGATAGAAGACACGGTGCGCGCGCTGGAGGCGTCCCTCGTGCCAAACCTGGCCATATCCGTTGAGCGACGCCGAGCGCAGCCACACCCAGCAGCCGGTGCTGGAGTCGATGGCGTAGCCGCCATGCTCCCGCCAACTCCCGGCGTGTCCCCGAAGGTATCGCATGGGCCGGCCTTTGACGATTCCCTTGGCGCTGATGGTCTTCTTGGCGATCCTGGTATCCGCTCCGCACCCACAATGGCACTTGCCGAACGGGACAGGCGGCACCTTGGGCTCCTGGAGATGCGACCTCCCCCGCTTCACCGGCGGACGTGCACGCTCGGCCCTGAAGGCTGTCGCGAGCCGCTGGACCCGCTCTCGCGCTCGGATGCGGTTGCACTCCCGGCACTGGCGTTCGCCGTCGGGCGCGACATAGACGTTGTCTTCAAGGAGCAGGTGACCGCGCTTGCAGGTCGCCCGACGGGTGCGACGCATGTTCTCCACGAACGTCACCGGCTCCAGGTGGTCGGGGTTGCAGCAGGCCCGGTTCCGGCAGAGGTGGTCGATGACGAGGCCAGGCGGGATGTCGGCGACATAGCTCTCGTAGTACTCGCGGTGGGCGTAGACCATCTTGCCGTCGATGTACATCTGGCCGTATCCGGCCTTCGACCTGGTCCGCCGCCAGACCCAGCAACCGGTGTGGACGTCCACCGTGTAGTCGCTCACTTGAGGCCCCGGCCCATCGGGAGGGTGTACGAGAACGTCAGTTCCTGTTCGCCGTCGCAGCGCTGGAGCTCCAGGCGGGACTGGCCGGCGGCGTGCTCGACCTCGCCGCAGGCTTCGGCGAGGGCTTCGGGGTTGTCGGCGGTGACGGTGATGTAGCCGGAGAAGCGGACGTCGGCGTGGCCGTCGGCGAGCTCCTGCTCGCGGCGGCCGACAGCGTCGGCCTGGTTGCGGCGCTTGGCGGTGCCGAGGAAGCCGAGCTTCTGGCGGAGCTCCTCGTCGGCGACGTCGGCGGTCTTGGCGAACCCGACGGCGCGCATCGCCTTCAGCGGCGGCACCGGCTCCATGGTCACGGCCACGGTGCGCATGGAACGGGTCTGGACCAGCAGGGGGGCCAGAAAGTCGGGGCCGACGTCGATGCGGGGCCACTCGGCGATCCAGTAGGTGGCGTGGACGACGTCGTTGGTGCGGTAGTAGCCCCAGTGCTCCTCGGCCCGCATGGGCCAGGCGTTGCGGGGGGAGACACCGCCGCGGTCGGGGTCGACGCTGTCAAGGCGGGCCAGGTTGGCCCGGGCGTGGGGGTCGTACGACAGCCGGATGGTCGCCGCCAGGCGGCGCGGGCCGAGGGCGTGGAGGACCTCGACCTCGGCCGACTCGAGGCGGCGGGCCATCGTCTCCAGCTCCCGGGCCAGGACCAGGCAGGCGCCGGTGTCCTTGCCGCCGGCCTGCTTGATGGCCCGGCCGGCCTTGCTGGCGTTCACCTGGAGCACGATGTAGAGCTCGTGCTGCTCGGTGACCGGGGCGGCGGCGTGGGTCAGGCGCAGGTAGCTCTGCAGGGGCAGGGTGTCAAGGCCGATGGAGGGGTCGATCGCCTCGCGCAGGTAGCGGCTGAGGGCGTCGGGGTCGTCGGGGGCGGTGCGCTCCATCCATTGGACCCGGCTGATCGGGCTGCCCTCGCGGGCCAGGCCGGCGACCACCCCGGCCCAGCCGGCCAGCCGGTGGGCCTTGTCGACCGGGTCGAGGAGCACGAACGAGCGCGCCCTGGCCTGGATGACGGCCGAGAAGGTGTGGTTGGGCCGGTCGGCGAGCACGCCCAGCTCGACCCCGCGGAACGGGAAGGCGAGCAGCTCCACCTTGCCGATGGAGTCGGGCAGCTTGACGGGCTCGTCACCGCCGGCGAACCGGGTGCCGGCTTCGGGGGCGCGCGAGCGGAAGCGGCTGCGTCCGGTCGCCTTGCGGGCCATGAACACTCCGATCACGGGGACCCACTCATTCAGGGGCCGCCCATAGAGGGGCACGAAGGTGAGCAGCGCCCCCAGGCTGAGGAGGATCACGCCGCCCAGCAGGCCGAGGCCGTTCTTGAGGGCCTGGACCAGGAGGATGGTGAAGAACACGGCCGCGGACAGGATGGCCAGCTGGCCGGGGCGGAGCGAGCCGACCCAGCCGCGCCGCTCCAGCGGCCCGAATCGGTAGCGGATCTCCAGGGGGCTACGCATCCGACCCTCGCTCGCCGCCCGACAGGTCGGGCAGCTTCAGCGGCTTGGTGCCGGCGCTGCTGGCGCCGCCGTTGCCGCCGACGTTGGCCGGGGACGGGCGGGCCGAGGAGCGGATCGCCGCCGGGGCCGCCGGCTCCCCGCCGCCCCCGTCGTCGGACGAGCTCATGGTCGCGAAGCTGGAGGTGGCCCGGTTGCGGGCCGTCCCGACGACCGCCGCCCCGGCGGCCGCGGCCGCCGCCGGGGGGCCGAACCCGGCCGCCGCCGCCGGGCCGGCGCCGGCGCTGGTGCGGAAGCGGGTGTTGATCATGCCCGAGACCACCGAGGAGCTGGTGGTCAGGGCGGTCGCGCCCGCGGTCGCCTGGCGCAGGGCGGCCCGCTGGTGGCCGGCCGTGACCACCGCCGCCTCGGCCAGGGGGATGAGCTTGAGCAGGGCGACCGGGGTGAAGGCGGCCATCAGCAGCAGGGCCCCGCCGGCCAGGACGCCCTCGAACTTGTCGCCAAGGCCGCCCCGGGCCAGCCCGGCCGCGGCCAGGTTGATGATGGCCACGATGAACACCTTGGCGAAGATGATGGCGATCAGGAACTCGATCAGCCGCCGGCACCAGCGCCAGCCCGCCGGCCAGATCATTGCCGAGAGGGCCAGGGGCAGGAACAGCACCGAGATGTAGATGGCGGCCGCCCGCAGCAGCAGCTCCAGCCAGATGGACAGCGCGCCGAGGGTGACGATCAGGGCGCCCAGTAGTACCCCGAACACCGGGGCGGCCGGGTTGACCGAGCCGGCGCCCAGCCCGGCCAGGGCGCTGCCGGCGTCGCTCATGAACTTCTGGGCGTCGGCGCTGGCGTTGGCGCCGAGGGCGGCGCTCATCCAGTCGCTGATGTTGATCAGCATCTGGGCCATGGCCGGGCCGACGGCCGACAGGATGGCGGCCAGGGGCAGGAACACGAAGGCCGAGCGGATGGCCTGCATGCCGTCGGCCCGCACGATCGACTGGGCCACCGAGACGAGCAGGATGGGCAGGGCGATGACCACGGCCAGGGCCAGCATGACCCGGTACTGGGAGGCGAACCAGCCCGCGTTGACCACGTCGGGGCTGGTGGTGCCCTGGATCAGGGCGCCCACCTTCTCGAGGAAGAACTTGCCGGCCGCGGCCACGGCGGCGGTGAAGCTGCGCAGGGCGCTGTCGCCGGCCGTGGAGACGACGTTCTGGGCCGCCCCGGCGACCGCGCTGGTGACCGCCTGGCCCGGGTTGGTCCCGGCCAGGCAGACGTTGCGGGCGACCGGGTTGGGGATGGTGTCGCAGCGCTCCTGGGTGGGGTCGGGCGGCTGGCTCTGGGCCATGGCGGCCGGGGCCAGCACCACCAGCAGGGCGGCGAGGGTGGCGAGGACCAGGACCGTGCGGGCCCAGGCGCGCCTACGGTCCTGGTGCATAGGTGAACTCCTTGAACTCGTTGGCCTTGTCGACCAGCTCACCGGCGGCGGTCGGGGGGGCGACGTCGGCGATCGGGACCGGCCCGTCGGTGGTCGTGCTCTCGGCCAGCTTCCAGTCGTCGCCGACCCAGCGCAGCTCGACCGTGGTGGTGCCCCAGCCCTCGCGGATCGGGGCGGCCACGGTCCCGCCGACCGACCCGCCGACGCTGGTCACCCAGATGGCCACCTTGGCCTTTTCGTCGCTGTAGTCCTCGACCCGCCAGCCGACCGGGGTGGCCCGCAGCAGCACCTGGGCGCCGTCGCTGGCGGTGTCGCTGACGCCGAGGCCCTTGCGGAGCGGGACCACCGCCTGGTCGAAGGTCTTCTGGAGGCGGGCCTTGGCCGATGGGGCGGCCAGGGCGGCGATCGCCGCCCGGCGCCTCGAGGTGTCGAGGATGAGGTCGCTGGACAGCACCCGGGTGAAGTTGGCCGCCGCGGCCACGGCGCCCTGCTGGCTGTGGGCGTAGCCGACCCCGACCCCGGCCTGGAAGCGGCGCGGCCCGACCTTGGTCGCGGCCGCCGCCTCTGCGGGGGCCGCGGCGGCCGTGCCCGGGGTGGCGGCCACGGTCGGGGACGGGGTCTGGGCGGCCGCCGGGGCGGTGGTCGCGGTGGCGGCCCCGCCGTCCTGGCGGCCGCCGGTCATGGAGGCCCGGCCGATGACCATGCCGCCAACGAACAGCACCACCGCCAGCAGCACCATGGTCACCAGCGTCGGCATGCCGCCGGCCCCGAAGCGCCGCTGCTCGGGGAGGCGGTACAGGACCCGGGCCCGCTGGTCGCGCACGGCCATGATCCTCAGACCTCCGCCAACGCCGGCCAGGTCCGGCGTACCCGCCGGACCCGCGGCGTCGGGGGGCTCGCCATGGTGTCCCTAGGCGGTCTGACCGAGCGAGAACGCCCAGTTCACCAGGGCGGCGGCCGCGCCGACGATGATGGCCCCGACCACCGAGTACAGGGTGGCCCGCTTGCCCACCGCGGCCTGGTGGTAGTTGGACGACAGCGAGCCGACGCCCCACATGGCCCCGCCGATGATGATGCCGACCAGGGAGAGCAGCAGGGCGAAGGCGCCGATCCCGTTGATCAGCTGCTGGATGGGGCCGGCACCGGGGATGGCGCCGAAGTCCGGGGTGAAAGTGACATCTTGCGCGACGACGATCATGCGCAACAGCATCGGTAGTTCCCTCCGATGGTCATGCCGTGAATCCATCGGCCACGGCGGCGGCTACCTCCAAGTACGCCCGTCTGGTAACGGGGCGCAAACGGTCGACCTGGGTCTCGGCGCCGGCGGAAAGGTGCGGGTCCCACGGCACCCGGACCACTGCCCGGCAGCGCCCCTGGAAGTGCTCTCCGATCTTGTCCACCTCGACCAGGCCCTCCTCCCGCACCGCGTTGACGACCGCGATGGCGTTGCGGACCAGCTCGGCGTGGCCGTTCTCGTTCAGCCAGTCCAGCGTCGAGCTGGCTGCCCTGGCCGAGTCAAGGCTCGGGGACATGACGACGACGATCTGCTCGGCCAACTGGAGGATTCCCTTTGTAGCCGATTCCAAGACACCAGTTCCGGTATCGAGCAGGATCAGGTTGTAGTGGCGCTCCAGCAGGGCGATGGCCCGGCGGTAGTCCTCCTCGCCAAGGGCGGTGGTGATCCGCGGGTCGTCGTCGGAGGCGACCACCTCAAGGCGGGTCGGGGCCTGGTTGGTGTAGGAGCGGATGTCGGCGTAGCGGATGATCTCCTGCTCGTCGGCGAGCAGGTTGGTCACGGTGGCGGCGGTCTCGCGCCGGACCCGGTAGCCGAGCGACCCGGCGTCGGGGTTGCCGTCAAGGGCGACCACCCGGTCGCCGCGCAGCGAGGCGAAGGTGTGGCCGAGCATCAGGGTGGTGGTGGTCTTGCCGACCCCGCCCTTGCGGCTGATGACGGCGATCGAGCGGCACCCGGCTACCGGGGACTTGGCCCTGGCGATCAGCTGGCGCTCGGCCCGCTCGGCCGGGCTGGGGCCGAAGTTGACCCGCCCACCGGTGAGCCAGAAGACGAAGCGCCGCCAGCCGTCCCGGGGTGGGGCGACCTGGCCGCGCAGGTAGCGCTCGGGGGTGAAGTCGGCCGCGGTGGCGGTCGAGCGCCCGCTGGCCGGGCTGGTCGCCCCGGCGAGCCGGCCGGCCCGGTCGGCCCGCTCCGGGCGCCCGGCGACCAGGTCGCGCGAGGCCGCCGGGGAAGGCTGGCCCCGGCCCGGGGCGACGGGCTGCTCGGCCCGCTCGCGCTGGTCGATCGGCGGGTACCCGTCGGCGGGGAGGGGCTCGGTGGCCGGGCGGGCCTGCTCGGCGGGACGGTCCTGGGGACGGTCCTTGGTGGGCTGGGAGGGCTGGCCGGACGGCTGGGCGCCGTCGTCAGGATGGCCGTCGCGCTCGGTCACCGGGGTGGGATCGTCGCCACGGCCAAGCGGGACCAGGGCCTCGTCGGAACCCCCGGTCCAGGCGGGCCTCTGCTGCTGGCTCACAACGACCCCCGGTCGGTCTCCATCTCGTGCGGTTCGGCTGCGTATTTGGGTAGATCTGTCCACGTGTGATTACCAACAGATTACACTGATGTGCAATGTAACCAAGGCAGTCGACCAGCGGGAATCGGACCTGTCAGGACCCCTCCCCGCCCAGTGGACCGATGCAGCACCTCCGCCCTATCCTGTCAACCGACTCGACTATCCTAAAATACCACCGATTGGCCTGGGTGATGGTCAAGCTCCTGTTCGGCGTCTTCGCCGCCGTCTTCCTGGTCCTGGGCCTGATGGCCCTGGGGCTGTCGACCGCCATGGTCGGCGGGGGCGCGCCCAGCGAGGACGCCCAGCGGGACATCCCGCCGCAGCTGCTGCCGGTCTACCAGACGGCCGCCGACAGCTGCCCGGGGCTCCCCTGGTCGGTGCTGGCCGCTATCGGCAAGGTCGAGACTGACCATGGCCGCTCGACCGCCCCGGGGGTGCAGTCGGGGGC
>Ga0307409_100002074_pt1 | contig 10305 bp, 10 predicted proteins | sample 322Ometagenome_2_FD_203888 | JGI IMG/M metagenome (GOLD analysis project Ga0307409, IMG submission 203888) | Maize rhizosphere microbial communities from greenhouse at UC Davis, California, United States - 322HYB-O-2 | ecosystem: Host-associated > Plants > Roots > Rhizosphere > Soil | place...
GCGAGCGTGTTGTCGTCGACCGGAAAGTAGCCCACGGTCGCGCCGTACTCGGGCGCCATGTTCGCGAGCGTCGCGCGATCCGGCACCGTGAGCGCGGCGACGGCCTCACCGTGGAATTCGACGAAGCGACCGGTGACGCCGTGCGCCCGCAACCGCTCGTTGACCAGCAGCACGAGATCGGTGGTCGTGCTTCCTGCAGGAAGTCGCCCAGAGAGGCGCACGCCGACGACCTCCGGCAGTGCCATCGTCGTCGGGTAGCCCAGGAGCATTGCTTCGGCGTCGATCCCGCCGACGCCCCAGCCGAGCACGCCGAGCCCGTTGACCATCGGCGTGTGCGAGTCGCCGCCGATGACGAAGTCCGGATACAGCAGCGGACCCTCGGGCGTGTCCTCGTTCACCACGACGCTCGCAACGTGCTCGAGGTTCACCTGATGGATGATGCCGGCGCCCGGCGGGAACACGCGCAGGTTGCCCAGCGACGACTGCGCCCATTTCACGAAACGGTAGCGTTCGTCGTTGCGTTCGAACTCGCGCGCGAGATTGAGCGTGACCGCGTCCGCCCGCCCCGCATGATCGACCTGAAGCGAATGATCGATCACCAGGTCGACCGGGATGCGCGGCCGCACCGCGCCGGCATCGCCGCCAGCGCGCGACACTGCATCGCGAACCGCGGCGAGATCGAGCAGCACCGGAAGGCCGCTGGAATCCGGAAGGATCACGCGCGCAACGTGCAGCGGCACGGCGACGCCGGTTTCGCTTGGCCACCGGGCAATCGATGCAAGCGCCGCGGCGCCGTCGGCCCCGTTTGCATCCGAATGCCGAGCCAGATTCTCGACGAGGATACGAAGGCAATACGGGAGCGCAGCGACGTCCGAACCGTGCGGGGCGAGTGCGTCCGCGATGCTCGCGTAGCGAACGTCGGCCGGACCGCCGGGGAGGAAGCTGAGTCGCGCGGCAGCCATGAAGGACGAGTGCGCTTGATCGATGGAAAAGGTATCATGTATGATACATGAGTCGTTTGGCCCGGACAACGCGGTCGTCGGCGGCGATGGGGGAAAGCGCGTGAAGAGCAAGGCGAGGATCTATCGCGAGCTGCTGGCGTCGGGCGAGTTCATCGTGTCGCCGGGCGTGTACGACGGCTACAGCCTGCGGCTTGTCGAAGCCGCGGGCTTCAGGACCGCCGCGACCAGCGGGGCGGCGATATCGAACGCGCTGCTCGGCATCGCCGACATCGGCGTCATGGGGCTGAAGGAAAACGTCGACCACTGCAGAAACCTCGCGCGCTGCGTGTCGATACCGATCACCGCCGATGCGGACAATGGCTACGGCAACCCGGTCAACGTGCATCACACGGTGCGCCTGTTCGAGGAGGCCGGCGTCGCGGGGGTGAACATCGAGGACCAGGTCGCACCGAAGCGCTGCGGCCACATGCCGGGGAAGGAGCTGGTGCCGGTGTCCGAGATGGTGCAGAAGATCGAAGCCGCGTGCCTCGCGCGCGCCGACGATGCATTCGTCGTCATCGCGCGCACCGACGCCATCGCGGTCGAAGGCATCGAGGGCGCGGCGGCACGCGTGCGCGCCTACGCCGCCGCTGGCGCCGACATGATCTTTCCCGACGCGGTGCGCGACGAGGATCACATCCGGCGCATCGTCGATGCGGCGGGCATTCCGGTGACGATCAACATGGGCTTCGGCATCCGCGCGCGCCCGACGACGCCCCTGATCCCGATCCCCCGCCTGAAAGCGCTCGGCGTGCGACGCATCAGCCTGCCGCGCATGCTGCCCGCCGCGGCGATACACGCGATGACTACCGCGCTGGCGCTGATGCGCGAGACGATCGAGACGGGCCAGCCGATCGATCGCCCCGACCTGCTGTCCGGCATCGAGGACATCATGAAGCTCATGGACTACGAAGGCGCCCGCGCGCTCGAACGGCAGCTCCTCTCGACCGACACGCTCGCCAAGAAATACGGCGCCGTGCCGCCCGGCGCGCACTGAACGACCCGGGCATGGCGCAATCGGATGCGGTCGTCGTTGCAGGTGCGGGGCCGGTAGGCCTCACCGCCGCGCTGCTGCTGGCTCGAGCGGGCGTGCCCGTCACCGTCGTCGAAAAGCGCGCGCAGTTGTCCGCAGCGTCGAAGGCCTCGACGTTTCATCCGCCCACGCTTGCGATGCTCGACCACCTCGGGCTCCTCGAGGCCTTGCAGGGACGTGGCCAGGTCGTCGACCGGCTGCAGTACCGAACGGCAAGGCACGGCATCTTCGCGGAGTTTCCGCTCCGCGACCTGCGCGGCGAAACGCCTTTCCCGTACCGGCTGCACATCGAGCAGGCGGAGCTCACGGCGTTGGTCCTCGATCGCCTGCACGCCTATCCGCATGCGCGCGTGCTGTTCGCGACCGAGCTCGTCGGTGTCGACGTCGGCGCGCGCACGTCGCAAGCGCACATCCGGCGCGAAGGCCGCGACGAAACGCTCAGCTGCCCGTATCTCGTCGGCGCCGACGGCAGCCGCAGCGACGTGCGCGCAGCGTTGAACATCGCGTTCGACGGCGAGGACTATCCCGACAAGGTCCTGCGCGTGATGACCACCGACGACCTCGATGCGCTGCTGCCCCGCATCGCGCCGGTCACGTACCTGTTCAACGAAGGCAAGTCGGCGAGCTTCCTGCGCATGGCGGATTGCTGGCGCATCATCCTGCGGGTGCCGAGCACGATCGACGACGCCACTGCGCTCGAGGCAGACTGGATATTGGCGCGGCTGCGGGAAGTCATGCCGGACTGCCTGCACCTCCCCGCGGTGATGATGAAAGACGTCTACGGCGTGGCGCGGCGCGTGGCGGCGAGCTACCGCAACGGGCGTGTCGTGCTGATGGGTGACAGTGCCCACGTCACGAACACGCGCGGCGGCATGAACATGAACTGCGGCCTTCACGATGCGTTCGCAATCGCGCCCGCGATCGCCCAGGCGCTGCGAAGCGGGGAGCACGACGTCGTCGCGAGCGTAGCGGACGAGCGCCGCCGCGTCGCCCTTGAAATGCTCATCCCGCGCACCGACCGCAACGTCGCAGGCGGCGACGCGTGGCTCGACCAGGTGGAGCGCATGGCCGCCGATCCGGCGAAGCGCGTTGCGCATCTTCGTGCCACGGCGATGCTCGACATGACGTCCGTGCCCGCGCTTGCATGAGCACCGCCGGGCCGCCCGAAGGTGCTCGCCCTCTCCTTCGAGAAGGGGGTGCGCGACGTCGCACAGCGACCAGCCTGGGGGAGGTTACCCAGTGAGCGCGCGATGAGCGCCGACATCGATTCGCTTCGCGCCGCGGCATGGGCAGGCGTTCTCGTGCCCCCGGCAAACCCCACGGTCGAGCCCGAGCTGCATCGACTGGTCGCGCCGTCGATGACGCTCTTCGCCGCGCGCTTCGCCGTCATGCCCGGAACGACGCTCGAGGAGCGCAACCGCCGCTACCTCGATGCCTATCGCGAATCGGTCACGTCGTTCGGCGACCTCGCGCTCGCGTCGATCCTCATCGGGCTCACCGGCCCGTCCTATCGGCTCGGACCCACGCGCGATCTCGCGCTCACCCGCGAGCTTTCCGCGGTCGCGGGCGGAATTCCCGTGCAGACGGCAAGCCGGGCGATCGTCGATTCGCTCGATGCGCTCGTCGCGCGCCGCATCTGCCTGTTCTCCCCGTACCCCGCGTGGCTCACCGACGCGGCGGTGGGCTATTGGCAGGAGAGCGGCTACGAGGTCGCGCAGGTCGTCAAGGTTTCGGAATCGTTCCGGGCGTACGAGCTCACGACAAGCGAAGTCGCCGCCGCGATGACGCAGGTCGACCAGCGCCGCATCGACGCGACGGTGATGAGCGGCACCGGCATGCTCACGCTTCCCGCGATCCTGCACGCGCGCACGACCGTCGAAAAGCCGATCCTCTCGTCGAATCTCTGCTCGGCGTGGTGGCTGCTGCGCAACGCGTCGCAGCGCGCAGGGTCCCTTTTCGCGAGGGCGGCGCCGGAGCTCGCCGCGTTGCTCGACGCATCGCCTGCGCAAGGACTCGATCGATGATCAAGCCACCCGCCGCCGGCTTCGCGGGCTCGTTGCGACATCGCGAACGCGCGTCGCGCACGCTCGCGCGCGGCGTGTCGTCGTCGCCGCGCGTCACGCAACGGCCGGTCCCGCTCGCGATTGCAAGCGCGAAAGGCGCGCATATCACCGACGTCGACGGCAACACCTACATCGACTACTCGATGGGCTACGGCCCGCTCATCCTCGGCCACACGCCGCAGGTCGTGGCCGATGCGGTGCAGCGCGAGATCGCGAATGGTCTCCGAACGGGGACCGTGCATCGCGCGGAAGCCGAACTCGCCGATCGCATCGCGGCAATCGTGCCCAGCGCGACGGTCAGCACGTTCCTGTCGAGCGGCACCGAGGCATGCCAGCAGGCAGTACGTATCGCGCGCGCGGCGACGGGCCGGCTGCGCATCGTGAAGTTCCGCTATCACTATCACGGCTGGTCGGATGGCTTGCACCTTGCGAGCCAGCCGGGGCGCGACGGACCGACGACCGCAGGCCAGGATCCGGACGCCATTGCGAACGTGATCGTTCTCGACTGGGGCGACGCCGACGCACTCGCACGCTCGATGTCGAGCGAGATCGCCGCGGTGATCATGGAGCCCGCCGCGATCAACGCCGGGTGCTTTGCGCCGCCAGAAGGTTTCCTGGAGCGCGCGCGCGCGCTTACGAAAGCCAGCGGCGCCATCCTGATCTTCGACGAGGTCATAACTGGCTTTCGCCTCGCGCTGGGCGGCGCGCAGCAGCGCTACGGCGTGGTTCCGGACATGAGCGTGCTCGGCAAGGCGCTCGGCGCAGGGCTGCCGATCAGCGCGATCACGGGCAGCGCCGCCGCGATGGGGCCGCTCGTCTCGGGCGAAGTGATGCATCGCGGCACCTACAACGGCAATCCGCTCTCGACGGCGGCTGCCGTTGCATGCGTCGACTACCTGGCGGCGAACGCCACGGCGCTGTATCCGCGAATCGATCGTTACGCGGCAACGATCGCCGAATCTGCACTGGCGTCCGCACGCCGGAAGGGCGTGGCCATCGCGGCGAACTGCGTTGGCCCCTGCGTTCAGCTCTTCGCCGGCGCCGAATCGGTGCCGGCGCTCCCCGACATCGTGAGGACGAATGCCGCGGACACGCTCGCGTTGACCGAGGCGATAGTGATGCAGGGGATCGCACCGCTGCCGCGAGGCCTCATGTACGTCTCCGCCGCGCACACCGAAGACGACATCGAAGCGACGACGCTCGGGATCGACGCTGCGATCGAAGCGCTCGCGCGCAAGCGTTAGCGCGCGTTTTCGTCCGCCCAGCGAAGCAGTCCCGCGAGCAGGCCGGCATCACCGCCGGCGGTGAGCGTGACGTGCATTCCCCGGTCCTGGGCACGCCTTGCAATGCGCGGATGCGGGACGAACGCCGGCAAGCGGGCGAGCAATCGTCGCCCTTCGTCGTCCACGATCGACCAGAGATTGTCCACGCCCTCGCTCGACGTGAACGTAAGCGCGTGAACGCGGCCCCCGCGTAGCGCCTCTTCGAGGCCCGTCGCACCGGTGGAAGGCGCAGCACGTCGATAGCAGGTGACGGTCTCGACGTGCGCTCCGCGTTGCCGCAGCGACGCCGACAGGAGCTCGCGTCCGCGTTCGCCGCGAAACACGATGACGCGCCGGCCGTGCAGTCCCGAGAGCTCGGGTAGCGACAACATCGATTCGCTGTCGAAAGTCGTGGCCGGATGGATCACCGGCGCGATGCCGACCGCCGCAAGCGCCTCGGCAGTGCCCGGTCCCGGCGCGATCGCGACGAGTCCCTTCGGCCACCGCGAAGCGTCGGGCGCGCCGAATTCGACGGCGTTCGCCGACACGAAGACGGCCACGTCGAAATCGAGAAGCCGCGCATGAACGGCCGCGAGCGGCGCGAAATTGTCCGGCGGCAGGATCACGATCGCCGGGAAGACGATCGGGCTGGCACCCAGCGCCGCGAGCTTCTGCGCGAACGCACCCGCCTGCCGCGCCGGTCGCGTGACCAGTACGCCGCGACCGGCGAGGGGCGCGCCCGTACGCTGCGACGATGCGGAGCCCGACGAAGCCACGCCTAGTCGTTGACGATCAGCCGGCCGGCGCCATGCGTCAGGAGCTCGTCGGCAAGATCGACGCCCAGTGCGTAGGCGTCCGCGACGTCGACGATCTCGCGCGCGTGCTCGGCCCGGATCACGCGCCTGCCGTCGTGCGTGCCGATGAGTCCGCGCAGCCACAGGCTGCCCTCCTGCCACGTCGCGTGCGCCGCGAGCGGTGTTCCACTGCCACCGGCGAGAGCGCGCGCGAATCCGCGCTCCGCCATCGACGCGAGTTGCGTGGCTGTGTCGTTGAGCGGCGCGAGTGCTGCAATCACGTCGCCACGATCGGCGCGACATTCGAGCGCCAGCACCCCCTGCCCGGGCGCCGGAAGGATGTCCGCGGGGTCGAAGAGCTCGCGGACGAAATCGCCTAGGCCCAGCGACTTCGCATCGGCAACGGGCAGCACCATTGCATCGAAGCGTCCTTCGCGAAGCTCGCGCGCCACGTCGCACGCATCGCTTGCGACCGGGCGCACGTCGAGCGCCGGGAACCGCTCCCGCACCTGCAGCTCGCTGCATGCGCCAGCGCAAGCCACCACCGCCGCACGCGGCAACGAAGCGAGCGAGGCGTGTCGCATCGACGTCAGCGCATCGCGCGCGTCGTCGCGCGCCTCGATCGCCGCGAGGACGAACTCGTCCGGCACCTCGAGCGGAATGTCCTTCAGCGCATGGACCAGGACGTCGGCGCGGCCCTCGGCGAGCGCCGCCTCGAGCTCCCTCGCTCGGCCATGGTCGCCGCCCCGCGAAATGCGTTCGGAGGTGCGAGCGGCCTGCGGCGTCACGAGGAACTCGATGACGGCGCGTGGGTACAATGCCTGGAGGCGCGTCTGCACGTGGCGCGCCTGCGAAAGCGCCAGCGTGGATTCGCGCGTGGCGATCACCAGCCGGCGCGGCGCATGCGGAGGCGTCATCGTGGAGCGGGCGGGCAGCGCAAGCACGTCGCACGACGTCGACTTCGACAAGCGTAGCCGGCGACGGCGCGCATGGTTGGCGATTCTAGCATCGGCACCGTTCACGTTCGCGCCGCGGGCGGCGCGTGCGCAGCGACTGTCGACGCCGCCGGGAACGATGGGGCCGCCGATCGGGCGAAGCGTGGAGCTCGACGCCGCTGTCGACCTGCGCGCGGACGCGGCGACGAGTGTGCGCGAGCGCATTCCGATCCTGCTGTTCTTCGATCGGCTGGAATGCCCGTATTGCGAGCGTGCGCTGCGCGAGTATCTCGTTCCGATGTCGCGGGAGAGCTGGCGCGATCGCGCACTGTTCCGCCGAATCGACATCGACCGGCCGCTGCCTGCCGTTGATTTCGACGGCACGCCTACGACCCACGCGCGCATTGCAACGCGCTACGGCGTGCGCTTTTCGCCAACGGTCGTTGTCGTGGGAAACGAGGGCAAGGTCCTGTCCCCTCCGATCGTCGGGCTGCTCACCGTCGACTTCTACGGCGCATACGTGGAGCGCGCGCTCGAGGAGGGCGCGCGATCGCTGGCCGCGCGACGGCTATGATAGGGCGCTTCGAATCTCGCGGGACGCTTCGATGCGCATAATCATCACCGGAGGCACCGGGTTTCTTGGCGGCAAGCTCGCGCAAGCGATCGCCGATCGCGGACAGTTGACCGACGCGAATGGCGTGAGGCGCGAGGTCTCGCAGATCGTGCTCGTCGACGTCGCGGCAGCGTCGGGCTTGCGGGACCGTCGACTGCATGCGGTCGCAGGCGATCTCGCCGACGAGCGCGTGATCGCGGACGTGTTCAGGCAACCCGTGGACAGCGTATTTCATCTGGCCGCCGTCGTCAGTGGCGAGGCCGAACAGGACTTCGATCTCGGGTGGCGCGTGAACGTCGACGCGACGCGGGCCTGGCTCGAAGCCTGTCGCCATCGCGCCGCGCGTCCCAAGTTCGTCTTCACCAGCTCGGTCGCCGTGTTCGGCGGCGTGCTGCCCGACCGCGTTCCCGACGACCAGCAGCTGACGCCGCAATCGTCTTACGGTGCGCAGAAGGCCGTCGGGGAAATCCTCGTCCACGACTACACGCGCAAGGGCTTCATCGATGGTCGGAGCCTGCGTCTGCCTACGGTGTCGGTCCGCCCGGGCAAGCCGAACAAGGCGGCGTCGTCCTTCGCGAGCGGCATCGTGCGCGAGCCGCTGAGTGGCATTGCCGCAACGTGCCCGGTGCCGCCCGAGACGCGGATGTGGCTTACGTCGCCGCGAAACGTCATCGCGAATCTCCTGGCCGGCCACGAGGCGGGGGCATCGTCGTTCGCACACGCGCGGTCGGTGAACGTGCCGGGAATCTCGGTCGAGGTGCGCGAGATCGTCGCGGCGCTCGAGCGGGTTGCGGGTGCGGAGGTCGCTGCGCGGGTGAGCTGGAAGCTGGATCCGGCGATCGACCGCATCGTGGCGACGTGGCCGCGCGATTTCGACGCACGGCTCGGCCGCTCGCTCGGCATGCAAAGCGACCCCGATTTCGACGCCATCATCCGGCAATACGTCAGCGACGAGCTCTCGACCGGCTAGGTGACGGCGCGGTGAGCACGCAAGCCGCCCCGCTCGCGATCGCGCAGGTCGTCGCGCGCAACATCGTGCCGCTCGCGGGCATCCTGTTCCTGGGATGGCCGGCGAGCAACGTGCTCATCGTCTATTTCGCCGACACGATGCTGACGCTGGGCGTGATCTTCGCAGGCGTCCTGCGCAAGTTCGCGCCACCCATCGAGGACGACGGCTGGGCCGCGCGCGTCAACGGCGAAGCCGGCATGGTCGGCGGCGGCGTGTTCCTCATGGTCGTCGTCGCCGTTCCGCTCGGCCTTCCCGTGCTGTTCATGATGGGTGGCGACCTGAGCGCACGCGAGCTGCTCGCCGATCACAGTCTTCGTGCGGGGCTCGCGTGGCAGTGCATCGCCGCGTCGTGGTCCTACTTCGAGCTGTACCGCGCGCTGCGCTTCGCGACGCCCGAACAGCTGCAGCTCAAGCGCCGCTTCGCGCTGGTGCTCCTGCGCTGGATGGCGCTGGTCATGGTCGCGTATCTGGGCGTCGGATTCTTCGCCGGGCCGTTCGCGGCACTGGTCTTCGTGGCGATCTACGTCGGCGTCTCGATCTGGGCCGAGCTCGCCCCGGACCGCTTCCTTCGAGCCATCCCCGGTGGGGCTGGGAATGCAATGACTATGACTGTGGATAGCGGCGTCGCACCCGGCAACCGCAAGCGCGGCGACCGGCGCCGCCGAGGATGAGGGCCATCGTTCTTTACGCCATCGGATCGCCGCTGGTCGTCGACGCCGAGGAGGCGTGCGCGCGCGCCGGCATCACGATCGTTGCTTGCGTGCGCAACATGCCCGGCCGCACATGGCTATCGGACGACGTCCGCATCGTCGAAGAAGCGGACGTCGACGAGGCGCTGCTTCGCGTTCCGGTCTGTGTCGTGCTGTTCACGCCGGGGCACCGACGGCGCGCGTTCGACGCCGCGCGTGCCCGAGGGTTCAACACCGATGCAACGCTCGTCGACCCGACGAGCATCGTCGCGCGGCGCGTTTCGATCGGCAGTGGTACGTTCGTCAATGCCGGTTGCGTGATCGCCGCCGGTGCGACGCTTGGCGCACGCGTCGTCGTGAATCGAAGCGCGAGCATCGGTCACCACGCCAGGCTGGAGGACTACGTGTCGATCGGCCCTGGTGTCGTGCTGGCAGGGTCGGTCATCGTCGAACGCGGCGCAACGCTGGGCGCAGGCGCCGTGGTGCTTCCCGAAGTGCGGATCGGCGCGAACGCGGTCGTCGCGGCAGGGAGCGTCGTTCGCGAAGCGGTCGCGCCGAACACGCTGGTCGGGGGGAATCCCGCGCGACTGCTGCGGACCGGTGTTAGCGGCTACAACGACGTATCGGTGTGATCTCGGCCGGCCCCGACGCGCCCGGACCGAATGCTGCGATGTCGTTCGCTTGACTGACCAGCCGCGCATCACCACGACTTCGAGGTAGTCGCTGGCCACGACCATCGTTTCGTAGAGAGTCCGCTCGATCGCGGACACCAGTCCCTTCATGGACGTTGCTCGATCGATGCGCAGCCGTTGCCTGCGTGGCAGACACTGCGCCTGGTGCGCGTCGCCTCGAGGGCGAAATCGCAGGACGGAGCGTGCGCGGGCGCGGTATCCGCGGCGGGAATTT
>Ga0307409_100002075_pt1 | contig 10304 bp, 7 predicted proteins | sample 322Ometagenome_2_FD_203888 | JGI IMG/M metagenome (GOLD analysis project Ga0307409, IMG submission 203888) | Maize rhizosphere microbial communities from greenhouse at UC Davis, California, United States - 322HYB-O-2 | ecosystem: Host-associated > Plants > Roots > Rhizosphere > Soil | place...
TGAGCGCGACGGGGAGCGATTCACCGTCGATGTCGGTATCAGAGGGAGCGAAGGCCATCGAGAACCGCCTTGAATACGCGCTCGGTGGGCATCTGGGTGGCGGGCACGGGGGACCGTGTCCGGATGAAGCCACGGTCGAGAAGATCGCCGAGGAGCACGCGGACCGTGCCGACCGGCAGGTCCAGCCGGGTGGCGATCTCGGCGACCGAGACCGGGCTCTGGCTGTGTCGCAGGATGGCGTCGTGCTCCGGCTGCAGACCGAGATCTCCGCTGGTGACCGGGCGCGTCGCCATGATGAGCGTGATGAGGTCGAACTCGCCGCGGGTCGGCCGGGTGCGGCCGAGCGTCATCGCGTAATGACGCACGACCGGCCCCGCGTCGTCGTCGAGCCAGACCGCATCGGGTGGATCGGGAACCATCGTTTCGTTACCGTTCGGCCGCCGCGCTGGACCGCACGGGTGTCGACAGGTACGGCCCGACGCGGGCGACGAGCATCTCCATCTCGTACGCGATGAGGCCCACGTCGGCGTCCTCGGTGGCCAGGATCGCGATGCATGCCCCGTTGCCGCCGGCGCTGACGAAGAGGAATCCCGCCTCCATCTCGATGATGGTCTGCCGTACCGCGCCGCGGGCGAACCGTCGACCCGCCCCGCGGGCGAGCCCGTGCAGCCCGGCGGCGACCGCCGAGAGGTGCTCCGCGTCCTCCCGTCCGAGGCGGGTGGAGCGGGCGATCAGCAGGCCGTCGGAGGAGAGGACCGCCGCGTGCTCCACGTGGGCGACCCGATCGACCAGATCGTTGACCAACCACGTGATGTCGAGCGTCGCGCTCGTCCGCTGAGCCACGGCGTCACCTTCCTTCGTCGCTGCCGGGCGAATCCTGCTTCGGAATGATCAGCTCAGGGGGAGGTGGGGAGCCCTCGGTCAGGCGGGCCGCGTCGTCGCGGCCGCGCAGAGTTCCCGAGCGGTATGACGACATCAAGCTGCGTACCTGGTCCGGCCCGCGACCCGCGCGCTGTCCCGGGTCGGTCGGGTCGGACGGGTCGGACGGATCGGCCGCCTCGGAGCCGTCGGGGCCGTCAGACGTGCCGCCGGGGCCGCTCTCGCGCGTGCGGAAGGGCAGACCGGACGGCGTGTACACGGTCGGCTGGGGCCGCCGCGACGCGAGCGGCTCGGTATCGGAGGACGGCGCGGTGGGGGCCGGTCCGCCCGGGCGCCGGCGGCGGGCTGCCGGCATCGGCGGGATAGGCGGGATCGGCGGGATCTCGGCCGTGCCCTCGGCCAGGTGCCGGGGGGAGGGGCGGGGGCCGGCACCGATCGCGGCCAGGGCCCGTCCGCCGTCGTCCAGATCGTCGTCCGTGTCGTCGGCGATCAGGCTCGCCGGCAGCAGCACGATCGCGGTCGTACCGCCGTAGGGCGACTCGGTCAGCCGGACCCGGATGCCGTGCCGTTCGGCCAGCTTGCCCACAACGTACAGACCCAGCCGGGCCGTGCTGGTGAGCTTGAACTCGGGCGGGTACCGCAACTGCTCGTTGGCGACCCGCCGTTCCTCCTCGCTCATGCCCAGCCCGCGGTCCTCGATCTCGATGGCGAAGCCGTTGCCGACGACCGATCCCCCGACGCGCACCACCGTCTGCGGCGGTGAGAACGACACCGCGTTCTCGATCAGCTCGGCCAGCAGGTGGATCACATCGCCGACCGCGCGCCCGGCCAGGGAGGCCGGGCCGACCGGCAGCACGGTCACCCGGGTGTAGTCCTCCACCTCGGCCAGGGCCCCGCGCAGCACGTCGATCATCGGGACCGGCCGGCGCCAGGCCCGGCCGGCCGTCGCGCCGGACAGGACGATGAGGTTCTCCGCGTTGCGGCGCATCCGGGTGGCCAGGTGGTCGACGCGGAACAGCTCGGCCAGCTCCTCGGAGTCGGTGGTGCGCCGCTCCATGGTGTCGAGCAGCGACAGCTGTCGGTGCAGCAGCGCCTGGCTGCGACGGGCCAGGCTCAGGAACACGTCGCGGATGCTGCGGCGCAACTCGGCCTGCTCGACGGCCACCCGTACCGCCGTCTCCTGGACGATGTTGAAGGAGTGGCCCACCTGGCCGATCTCGTCGTCGCCGAAGTCCAGCGACGGCGCCTCCCGTTGCACGTCGACCCGCTCGCCCTGCTGCAGCCGGTCCACGACGCGGGGCAGCCGGTAGGAGGCCAGCTCCAGCGCGGCGTTGCGCAGGCGGACCAGTTGGCGCACCAGGCTCCGCGCGGTGGTGATGGACACCACGATCGAGGCGATGACGGCGATGAGGCCGAGGCCGCCGGCCAGGGCCAGCCGGACGATGGTCCAGATGGCCGCCGGTTGGGCCCGGGCGATGGTGGCGTCGGTCAGGCTCAGCTCGAGGGTGCGGGTGTCGGCCAGCACCGGGTCGATCGCCGAACGCCAGGCCGCCGTGTCCACCACGGGCTTGTCGCCGACCTGGGCGCTATTGATCACCTGGTTCTCGATCGCGGTCAACCGGACGTAGCTGTCGCCGCGCTGGAGTTGCTCCCAGCGGGCCCGGTCCTCGGGGACCAGCCGCGCCACGTCGTCGGCGTAGAAGGCCCGCTGGGCTCCGACGATCTTGGTGAACTCCTCGGGCTCGCCCGGCGAGAACGTGCCGCCGGCCAGGATGCCGGACAGCAGCGCGTCCTCCTGTGCCACCAGGTCACGGCTGCGCGTGAGGTGGACCAGGGTGCGTCCCTGCGCCGCGATCTGTTCGTCGGCGAACTGGGTCATCGACTCGTATACCAGGAACCCGGAGTCGATGACGCGGGTGTAGGCGCGGGCGATCGGGATGCGGCCGTCGACGCCGGCGTCCACCGCCGCCCGGGTCGGTCTCAGTTCGGCGACGAGATCGAGGATGGTCGACACGCGAGCCTCGGCGGCGTCGCTGGCCGCCCACCGCACCCAGGCCCCGCTCATCGACTCCCGCAGCGCCACCGCGGCCGCGTCGGTGCGCCCCCGCGCCGCGTCCAGCGCCGTCCGGCCCTGGACGCGGCCGCTGCCCAGGTACACCAGGGACAGCCGCCGCTCGGCCTGGAGCGCGGTGATGAGGTCGTCGGTCGGTCGCCCCACCCTCTGGTCCAGGGTGCTGACCCAGAGCAGGTTCAGCCCGTCCTGCAGCGTCACGTACGCGGCGAACCCCCATAGGGCCGCCAGGGAGACCAGCAGTGCGACGATCTTGGTCCGCACATGGGAACCGCGGGATTTCATCTCACCCGTTCCAGACACGCGAGGGGTACGAGGCCGGTACGTTGCGGCCGACGCCGTCTGTGCGTCGGGGCCGACCGGCGGCGAACCGTCCGGCAACCAGGTCATCGCGCAACGTAGCAAGGCCCGCCAATGCTGGCAAGGTACCCGCCGCGCGAGGCGGACTGTGTGTGCGCCATCGCTGACGCAGGGTCGTGGTCATCGGGCCGTCCCCTGTGTGCATTCCAATGTGGACAATCTGCGGGCGGTGGGCACGCCGGCCCGGATTTCGGTGCGCCGCGTGGCCCGCAGCGCCGACAGCACGGCCGCCCGCACCACCGCGTCCGGGCGGTAGAGGTCCTTGTCGTGCCACAGCGCCGGCTCCTCCCCGATAGGGCGGGCCAGCAGCCAGGCCCGGCCGCGGGCCACGGCGTGGGCGACCGAGCGGTCACGCACGGTGTGGCGGCGACCGGCCAGGACGTGCAACGCGTAGGCGGTCTCCTCCGCGGTCGCGCGCCAGCACCCCCACGAACCGTCGGCCGCCTGGGCATCGAGCAGCCAACGTACCGACCGGGCCACGGCCGGACGGGCCGCGGTGCCGCCGAACCGGGACAGGGCCAGCGCGCAGCAGGCCGTGGCGTAGAACGGCGAGGCGTGCCACTTGTCGGTCCACGAGCCGTCGTCGCGCTGCTGCCCGCACAGCCAGGCCGCGACCCGCCGGCGGGCCGCGCCGTAGCGGACGGCCAGCGCGGGCCGCCGGGCCAGCCGACCGCCGAGCGCGTCCAGCACGTGCGCGTTCGTGGTCACCGACGCCGTACGTTCGCCGGCCCAGGTCCGGAAGTGGCCGCCGCCGTCATAGGCCAGGAGGCAGTCCAGATCCGGCTCGTCGCCGACCCGGCTCAGCACGGCCAGGACCACGGAGGTGGTGTCGGCGTCCGGCGGCAGTCCGGGCCCGCCGGACGCCCCGGACGGGCCGAGCGCGGCGTCCAGGAGGACCCGGAAGTACTGCGGCACCGCCACCCCGCCCTCGATCAGCCAGGCGGCGACCCACGCGATCTCGAACGTGGCGATGGGCACGACGCTCGGCACCGGCCCGCCGTACTGGTCGGCCAGCGCCTCCAGGTACCGCACGGCTTCCGCGCCGCGCCGGCGCGGCTCGTGCGCGGCCAGCCAGGCCGCGGTCGCGGCCGGGGAGGCGCCGACGCAGCCGGGCGCGATGGGGGACAGGGCCCGCAGCAGGGCGGCCGGGGCGTCGAGCACCTCGAGCGCGTGCAGGGCCTTGGCCGGCAGCCCGGTCCGGTATCGCAACGCGCCCGCCACATCGGGCAGGTCCGGCGGGACCGGCAGCGGCCCGGGCCTACCCGGCCGGTCGAACCACCCGCCGGCCCGGTCCGGGGACGGCCCGTCGAGGTGCGCGTTCACCGAGGCCACCAGGGCCGGGACGATGACCTCGATGGCCGGCGTGTCGGGCAGGTCGAGCGGGCCGCGCAGGGTCTCGATGAGCGTGGCCAGGCCGCGGTCGACCGCCGAGGTGAGCCCGGGCGGGACGGCCTCACCACGCCGGAGGGCGGCCAGGGTGGCGTCGACCGCGCTCAGCGTCGGGACGAGCCCGTACGCGTTGCCGCGTCCCCAGCCGCCGGCGGGGCGGGCGGTGCGGGCCAGGAAGCGCAGGCGCTCGTCGTGGCCGCGCAGCCACGGCGCGAGTGCGACCAGCCGCCCGGTCTCATAGATCGAGGGCGAGACCTGACCCCAGGGTTGCTCGTACACACCGCGCCACAGCGCGCGCACGGCGGTGTCGCGATCGGGCGCAATCCTCGCCGGCCAACCGGCGATCGTGCTTTCCTTCAACACGGTATGAACACCGCCTTCCCAAATACTCACGATGGCTCGCGGGGATCGGTCGAGACACCGGACGCCCGCGAGGCCGGCCGGATCTGTGCCGTCGCCGGCCAGGGCCAGCGGGATCTGGCCGGCCGCGCCGCGGCGTACCCGCACCTGTTCCCGCCCGGACGGTTCGACACCGCCCTGTTCGGCGTGGTCTCGTTGGCCATCACGTTCAGCGCGCCCTGGCTGGACTCCGACCGCCTGCGCCTGACCAACCGGGCGGCGCTGTGGGCCTTCGCCGTCGACCGCCTGGTCGACGCGGTGGCCACGTCGCGGCGCGAGGTGACGGCGCTGGCCACCCGCTGCCGCTCCGTGGCCGCCGGGGCCGCGCCCGACCCGGGCGATGGCGCCGGCGCCTTCCTGGCCGAGATCCGCGACGAGCTGAGCGCGGGTGGCGGGTACGAGAGCTGGGGCCCGGCCTGGCGCCGCGAGCTGTCCCGGATGCTGTCCGGCATGGCCCGCGAATGGCGCTGGGTTCACGGCGGCGGCCCCCGGCCCACCGTGGAGGAGTACCTCGACAACGCCGACAACCTCGGCCTCTCCTTCGTCTTCGTCAGCTTCCTCGCCTCCACCGCCACCCCGGCCACCGCCCGCGACGCCGGCGCGCTCGTCCGGGCCGGCCGGGCCGCGCAGCGGGTGGTCCGGCTGGCCAACGACCTCGGCACGTACTCGGCCGACCTCGCCAGCGGCGACCTCAACGTGCTACGCCTCGGGCCGGACCGGTCCCAGGTGCACCGGCGGCTGGACGCGCTGCTGGCCGACTGCGCCGCTCGCCTGGAGCGCCTGCGGGCGGCGCATCCGGATCCGGTCGCGTACCTCGACCGCCACGTGCGGTTCAACCTGGGCTTCTACCCGGTGGCGGACTACTGGCCCGACTGACCGGCGCCGGCCGCAGGACGAGCTGCACCCGACTATCCGGCCGCAGCGAGACGGCGGCCCGGGGGGCCGGCGGGTCGCCCCGGACCCGCGGCCGGAACCGGGCCAGCATGGTGCCGGCGACGAGCTGCGCTTCCACAGTGGACAGATGCCCGCCCAGGCAGGCGTGCGCGCCGCCGCTGAACGGGAAGTACGCGAACCGGGGCCGTTGGTTCTCGCGGGCCGGGGCGAAGCGTTCGGGGTCGAAGCGGGTCGGGTCGCGCCAGACGTCCGGCAACCGCTGGGTGAGGTAGGGGCTGAGGATCACGGTGGACCCACCACGGACCCGCACGCCGTCGATGGTGTCGTCGGCGGCGGCCGTCCGGGGGATGACCCACCCGATCGGGTAGAGCCGCAGCAGTTCGGAGAAGACCATCCGGGCGTAGCGCAGACCCGGCAGGTGCTCGGGTCGGGCCGGCCCGGCTCCGACCACCTCGTCGACCTCGCGGCGCAGGCGCCGCGCCACGTCGGGGTTCGCGCGCAGCACGACCCACAGCCAGGTCAGCGCGACCGCGGTGGTCTCGGTGCCGGCCGCGAATATCGCCACGATGTCGTCGCGCACCCGTTGGTCGGACAGGCGGCGGCCGTCGGTGTCGGTGGCCCGGCACAGCAGCGACACGATATCGGTCGCTTCCGCGTCGGGGCGGGCGCGGATCTGGCGTACCAACGGAAACAGGATCTCGTCGGCGGTCCGCACCGCGGCCCGGAACGCGCGATCGCCCGGCAGCGGCACCGACGCGGGCGCGAACGGCAGCAGCATGCGGGCCGCCATCGACGTGAACGCGGTGGCCACCGCCCGCCCGAGCCGCTCGGCGTCGGCGATGGACAGGCGCCCGCCGAAGAAGATCCGGACCAGGACGGCGTGCACGATGCGCGTCATCGCCTGCTCGGCGTCGACGACGCGTCCCCGGCGCCCGGCCAGCTCGTCCACCGCGGCGGCTATCTCGTCGGCCATGGCGGCCAGCAGCCGGCCGATGTGGCGCGAGGAGAACAGCGGCTGGACGAGCCGCCGGCTGGGCTCCCACTCGGCGCCCTCGCCGCCGAGGCCGTCGCCGAAGAGCCGCCGCAGCGGCCGCCACATCATGCCGTCGCGCCGGTAGTTGGCGCCGTTGTCGCGCAACACGTGCGCGACGTGCTCGGGCCGGGTCACCAGGTACGGCCGGAACGGGCCGAGATCGAGGCGGACGACGCGCCCGCCGGACCGCGCGCCGATCTCCTCGAACGCGCGCAGAGGATCGGAGATCAGGCCGGGAACGATGTGGCGCAACCCGATCACGTCGGCGCGCCTCGCCGCCCCGACGCCAGCCCGCGTCATGGACACGCCGGTGCCCTCCTCCCGCTGCGGGCCCGCGCTTGCCTCAGTCTGCGATCCGCCCCTGCGGTTGGCAATGACTTTCGTTCACCGAAAGTTTGCGGGTTCTGCACGTGGCGTGACTCACGCCGTGGTGCGCCTCCGCTGCGCGAAGCGACGGACCTTGGCGCGGTTGCCGCACCACGCCATGGAGCACCACCGGCGCCGGCCCCGCGGGTCGGCGAAGATCCATCCGCAGCCCGGGCCGGGGCAGGCGGCCACGCGCCGCGCGTCCGGCGAGGTGAGCAGCTGCGCCGCCGACCAGACGACGGCGAGCAGGGGTTGCTCGATCCCGGCGTCCAGGGTCCAGGCCGCCGCCCCAGCCATGCCGGACGCGGGCCCCAACGCCGCGCCCGCACCGGCCCGGCGGACCTCCCGGTTGACCGCGGTCCACGTCGCCGGGGCGGCGGGGCCGAGCAGGACGGCCCGCAGCGCGTCGCGGAAGGCCACCGCCCGCGCCACGATCTCGGACGCCCCGGCCGGGTCGCGTTCGCCGGCCCGACGCAACCCCCGGACGGCCGAGGTGGCGATGAAGCCGTTTTGACACGCCCACACGGTGAGATGGGCGTGGGTGTGGAGGTACTCCTTGGGCCGCGGCTCGCCCCAGCCGGCCCGGGTGTTGCAGAAGTCCAGCGCCGGATGCCCGGCCACGGAGATCGGCAGGACGAGCCCGTCGACGACAACCGACGCCACGCCGTATCGCCTCCTGCTAACCTCGACGGGCTAACCTCTAGATAACAGGTTATCGGTTAGTACGGGAGGTCGGGTGCGAGCCGCCGTATCGCTGGCCTGGGCCCGCCTGCGCCACCGGCCCACCCGGTGGCTGCTGGTGTGCCTCGGCGTGGCGGCCGCCACGGTGCTCCCGGTCAGCGCCCAGGGGACGGCCACGGTGGTCGGCGCGGCCGCCCTGCGCCACGGCCTCGAGTCGCTGCCCGCCGGTGACCGCAGCATCGCCGCCAACCGGCAGAGCGTGCGCGAACCGGTCGCGGCCATCGACGAGCTGGACCGGCAGGCCCGCGGGCAGTTGGCCCGGCTGTCCGCGGGGCGGGTACACCTGCAGATGCTCACCCACGAGATCTCCGACGGCCGGGGCGGCGTGTTCCACTTCGGCGCGGCCGACGACCTGCCGTCGCTCGTGCGCCTTGTCGACGGCCGGCCGCCGGCGTCGTGCACCCCGACCCGGTGCGAGGTGCTCGCCCTCGGCGACGGGCCGGCGCCCGACCCGGCCCTCGGCATCGTGGTGGTCGGGCGGGCCGAGCGGGCCGACCCGTTGTTGTTCAGCGGTACGCACGACCCGGGCGACGCCGCCCCGATGCTCCTGGCCGACGGGGTACGGGCGGGGGCCCAACTCGAGTCGCTGTCGGCCTTCCAGCGGGCGTACTCCTGGGTCGCGCCGGTGGATCTGGACGCGGTCAACGCCATCGGGGTCGAGGCCTACCTGGCCCGCAGCGCCCAGGTCGCCGTCGACCTCTACCCGGCCCGGCTGACCCTGACCGCGCCCGACGACGTGCTGCGGGAGGAGGCGGCCCGGGCCCAGGGGTCGTCGCGCCGGTTCGCCCTGCTCGCCGCGTCGTCGACCGCGCTGCTGCTGGGGTTCGCCGCCATCGGGGCGATCGGACTGCGGCGCGACCACACGGCCACGGTCGCGCTGCTGCGCCGTCGCGGCGGGCGGCGCCGCCACACCGCGCTCCTGGTCGTGGTGGCGGCCAGCGTCCCGGTCGCGCTCGGTACGGTCGCCGGCGCCGGACTCGGCGCCCTGCTCGTCTGGTGGCTGGCCCGATCGGCGGGCCTCGATCCGGCCGCGACCGCGGTCTCGGCCCTGGGCGCGGCCGCCACCGAGGTCGGCCTGGGCGCGCTGGCCGCCGCGGCCGTCGTGGCCGTGGCCCTGTCGCTGGGCGGTCCGCGCCCGGGCCGGTTCGACGGCGCGTCGGGGCTGGCCTGGCGCGCGGTGGACGTCGCCGTCGTGGCCGGCCTCGTGGTCGCGGCGGTCGCCGTGGCCCGGGGCGCGGTGACCGCCGGGGGACTGGGCGAGCGCACCGACCCGCTCCTGCTCGTGCTGCCGGTGCTGGCCGTCGTGTGCGGCGGGCTGCTGGCCGGGCGGATCTGGCCGTTCGTCACCGGCGGCGTGGCCCGCCTGCTGCCGCGGCACTGGTTCTCCGCGCGTCTGGGCCTGCTCGGCGCGGCCCGCGGGCCGCTGCGCCCGGTGGCCACCGTGGCGTTCCTGGCCGCCGCCGTGGGCGTGGTCGGGTTCGCCGGCGGATACCAGGCCACGCTGCGGCAGGGCGCCGCGGACCAGGCCACGTTCGCCGTGCCGCTCGACGCCACGCTGCGGGCCGGGCCGGGCCAGCGCTCCCCGCTCGACGCGGTGACGCCGCGGCGGCTGACCGAGGCCGTGCCGGCGGCGTCGGCCCATCCGGTGATCCGGAGCCCGGCCACGATACGCATCGACGCGTCCCGCTCGCACACCCCCGCGGTCGTCGGCGTCGATCCCGGGGCGCTGCCCGCGATCCGGTACTGGGACGCGGTTGTCGGCGCCGCCGGTCCGGCCGAGGTCGCGCGCGGGCTGCGGCCCGGCCCGTCGGCCGGGCCGGACTCGGCCGGACCTGACGCGACCCGGTCGCTCGTCCCGGGCGGCACCCGTACCCTGTCCTTCGACGCGACCGGCACACTCTCCGATGTGGACATCTCCGCCTGGCTGCGCCTGCCCGACGGGCGCGACATCGGGATTCCGCTGACGGCGTCCGGCCGCCGGCTGGCGGGGCGGCTGGACGCGCCGCTGCCGGCGCCGGCCCACCTCTTCGCGCTCACGCTGTCCGAGAGCACCTTCGCCGCCACCCATCGGCAGCACCACATCGGAGAGGGCCGGGACCTGCCATCCCTGAAGGGTCGTGTCGACCTGGGCCCGGCCCGGTTCGATTCCGGATCCGGCGGCGCGGCGTGGAC
>Ga0307409_100002076_pt1 | contig 10299 bp, 12 predicted proteins | sample 322Ometagenome_2_FD_203888 | JGI IMG/M metagenome (GOLD analysis project Ga0307409, IMG submission 203888) | Maize rhizosphere microbial communities from greenhouse at UC Davis, California, United States - 322HYB-O-2 | ecosystem: Host-associated > Plants > Roots > Rhizosphere > Soil | place...
GTGTGGGGCCTGATCGTCCTGGCCCTCGCCGCACTGATCATCATCGCCCAGCTGGGCATCGTCACCCTGAACGGGACCTACGTCCTGATCGGCCTGATGATCGGGGCCGGCGCTGCCCTGGTGGTGGGCGGACTCCTTTCCGCCCGGAAACGTGACAACAGCCCCACAACACGGAAGTCTTGAACCATGGACAAGTTTTTCAGCATCGTCAGGGGCCTCGGCCTGAAACGCGGACCGGAACGCTGGCTTGGCGGGGTGCTGGGAGGAATCGCAGCCAAGCTCAATGTGGACGTGGCTTTCGTCCGGATCGCATTCCTGATCTTCTGCCTGCTCCCCGGCCCGGCCGTCATCTTCTACCTCCTGGCCTGGGTGGTCCTCCCGGACCAGCGCAACGTCATTCCGCTCCAGACATTCCTCGAGCGGCGGTCCATCAACCGCCCCTGAGCACCCGGCCAAAAGGCTTCCGCTCCACCACGGAGCGGGAGCCTTCGTGCGTCCCGGTGACTGGCGAAGACCGGGCCATGTAACCGGTTTGTGTCGTACCCCACACCCGCCACTAGACTCTATGTGAGCTCAGCGTGGCGCTCTGCCTGTATACCTTCTCCCCAGGATTTGAGCCAGAGACATGAAAATTGGAATTCTCACCAGCGGTGGCGACTGCCCCGGACTGAACGCCGTGATCCGCGGAGCCGTCCTCAAGGGCATTGCCATCCATGGTCACGAATTCGTGGGTTTCCTTGATGGCTGGCGCGGCGTGGTGGAGGGCGACATCATCGACATCCCCCGCACCATGGTCCGCGGCATCGCCAAGCAGGGCGGCACCATTTTGGGTACCTCCCGCACCAACCCCTTCGAAAACGGCGGCGGCCCCGAGGTCATCAAAGCGCACATGGACCGCCTGGGCATTGATGCGATCATCGCGATCGGCGGTGAGGGAACCCTGGCCGCGGCCAAGCGCCTCACCGACGCAGGACTGAAGATCGTGGGCGTCCCCAAGACCGTGGACAACGACCTCGATGCCACCGACTACACCTTCGGCTTCGACACCGCCGTGCAGATCGCCACCGAAGCCATCGACCGGCTCCGCACCACCGGCGAATCACACCACCGCTGCATGATCGCCGAAGTGATGGGCCGCCACGTGGGCTGGATCGCCCTCCACGCCGGCATGGCAGCCGGTGCCCACGCCATCCTCATCCCGGAGCAGAAGGTCAGCATCGAGCAGATCACCGAATGGGTGAATGAGGCCCACGCCCGTGGCCGCGCACCGCTGGTAGTGGTCGCTGAAGGCTTCGTGCCCGAGCACATGGAAACCCCCCACTCCGAACGCGGCCTGGACACCTTCGGCCGGCCCCGCCTTGGCGGCATCGCGGACCAGCTCGCCCCGGAGCTCGAAGCCCGCACCGGCATCGAAACGCGCGCGACCATCCTGGGCCACATCCAGCGCGGCGGCGTGCCGTCAGCCTTCGACCGCGTCCTCGCCACCCGTCTGGGCATGGCCGCCATCGACTCCGTGGTGGAAGGTTACTGGGGCACCATGGTGGCGCTGAAGGGCACGGACATCGAGCACGTGGCCTTCCATGAAGCCTTGGGCCAGCTCAAGACCGTGCCGCAGAAGCGCTACGACGAAGCCGCCGTCCTCTTCGGCTGAGGTGTCCTGTTCGGCTGTGCCGCCTGCCCGCCCTAGGCTGGGGTTATGACACTTGACCCCGGTTCTGCCGCCATCATCCAGCTTGCGTGGGCCCGGCGCCTGGGACTCGACGACGACGCTTTCGGTACTGCCCTGGCCTCCGGGGAGCGCATTGTCCGTGCCGACGAATCAGCGCGCACGGTGGAGTTCGTGCGGCTCTTTGGCAGTTCGGCGCTGGTGGGTCCGCAGTGGGTCATTGACGCCGCTGCGGGCATTCCGGATGAGGAGATGGCCCAGCACGTCACGCTCCTGACGCTGACCCGGTCCCATGGCGGCCACGGGCTCGGCGCCGCGGCGCTGTTCTTCGCGGACGACCTGCCGCTCAAGCAGCCTCCGGAAGAGATGACCGTCTCGCACGGCAACCCGGAAGCCATCGAACTGGAGGGCCGCTGCCCGCCGGACGACGTCAACGAGGTGGGCCTTTCAGACCTCGAGAACCGCTACACCATCGTCCACGAGGTGGAGGGCCGGCGCGTTCCCCTGGCCTGCGGTGCCTACTCCGAATGGGTGGGCCTGCTGGCCCACCTCGGGGTGCTGGTGGACCCGGAATGGCGCCGCCGCGGACTCGGCTCTCTCGCCGTGTCCATCGCGGCCCACGAAGCCCTGGCGGCCGGGCTCACGCTGCAGTGGCGCACCGACGTCAGCAACACCGGATCCCTGGCGCTGGCGCGGAAGCTCGGCCTGTCAGCCGGCGGAATCCAGACCAGCGTCCACCTTGGCTGACGGGGAAGCGCCGCCCCAGCCCTGAACCGGCTGCGGCTTGGCAAAGAACAGCGCCACGGCCGCGCCCACCAGGATCACTCCGGCGGGCAGCAGGATGGACTGCCCCATCGCCGTCGCAAATCCGCTGTGGAGAGCCTCCGGCAGGCTCCCGGAGAACCCCATGCCCCCGCCGGCAGCCTCGCCCTGCCCGCCCGGGGGAAGCTCGGCAGCCAGCCGGGACTGGATCAGCACGGCGATGGCAGCGCTGCCCAGGACCGCGCCGATCTGCCGTGTGGTGTTATAGACCCCCGAACCGGCACCGGCCTGCCGCGGCGGAAGGTTGCGCGTGGCGGTGGTGCTCAACGGCGCCCAAATGCCCGCGTTCGCGAATCCCAGGACGGCACTGGGCAGCAGGAACATCAGAATCGGCGTGTCCGGCTGCATCAGAACCGAGTTCCAGACCAGCGCCACGGCCATCAGCACCAGGCCGGTGGCGGTGATGAACTTGGGATTGACCCTGTCGATGATCTTTCCCACCACGGGCGCCAGGCCACCGGAGATCAGGGCCATGGGCACCATCATGAGGGCCGACTCGGTGGGCGTGAGGCCGCGGACCAACTGGTAGTAGAAGATCAGCGGCAGGCTGAAGGCGGTCACGGTAAAGCCCACGGTGGTGATGCCGATGTTGGCCAGGGAAAAGTTGCGGTCCCGGAAAAGGTCCAGCGGCAGCAGCGGTTCGCCCTTGTTGAAGCGCTGCCACAGGACGAACAACACCAGGACGGCGATCCCCGCGATGATCAGGCCCCACACGGTGATGGGTCCGCTGATGGTGCCCCAGTTGTACGTTTCGCCCTCCTGGATGCCGAACACCAGGAGGAAGAGTCCGACGGCGCTGAGCAGCACGCCGGGGATATCGAACCGGTGCGGGTGGGTGCTGAGGGCGGGAACATTGCGCCAGGCGAGGATGAAGCCGGCGATGCCGATGGGCACGTTGATGAAGAAGATCCATTCCCAGCCAAGCCCGTCAACCAGGACGCCGCCCAGGATCGGACCCACCAGGGTGGCAACGCCCGCCGTCGCTCCCCAGACAGCCATTGCCGCGCCGCGCCGGTCCGGCGGGAAGATGCGGGTGATCACGGCCATGGTCTGCGGCGTCATGATGGCCGCGCCGATGCCCTGCAGTACCCGGGCCGCAATGAGGGTCCGGACATCACCGGACAGGCCGCACCACAGCGAGGCCAGGGTGAAGACCACCAGCCCGGACAGGTACAGCTTCTTCGGCCCGAAGCGGTCGCCCAGCCTGCCGGTGATCAGCAGCGGGACGGCATATGCCAGGAGGTAGGCGCTGGTGACCCAGATGACCGCGTTGATGTCAGCGTCCAGGCCCTCCATGATCCGCGGATTGGCCACGGACACGATCGTGGTGTCGATCAGGATCATAAAGAATCCGATCACCAGCGACCAAAGGGCAGGCCACTGCCTTGCTACGTTTTCCACTGGGTCATCCTTCGTCAGTTGTTGCTGCCGGGCGGGACCCGGACGTATTAGCCCAGGAGATCCAGGAACTCCGTACGGGCGAACATCTGGGCGGCGGCGCGGGCAGACGGTGAGCCTGCGTCCGGGTCCGCTCCGGCGTCCAGCAGGACCCGGGCAACATCGGTGTAGCCCTTGAAGGCGGCCCCGGCCAGCGGGGTCTGGCCCCGGTCGTTGGCGGTGTCCGCCTCGGCGCCGTGTTTCAGGATCAGCTGAACAGTGTCTGCGTGGCCGTGGTATGCGGCCAGCATCAGCAGGGAATCGCCGGCTGCATTGGTCAAGGTGGCGGGAGCGCCGGCCTCGAGATAGGCACGCAGCAGCGCGGAGTCCCCCTCCCTGGCCGCCTGGAAGAGCGTGTGCGCCAAAGCCAGCGCTTCGTCGTCGGGCGCTCCAGCGGCTTCGGGCGGGTCGGACGGTGCAGCGGTGTTGTCAGTCATCAGCGTGGCCCCTTGAGGAATCCGGTCTGGCGCCCCACCACCTGGCCGGCATCCGGGGCAACAATGAGTTCCTGGGCGGCGGTGTACGGCTCGTCCCCGTCCAGGACCGTCAGTATTTCATCCGCCGCCACGGAACGCTTTATGACTGCCAGGGCAACCGGGCCCATCTCGTAATGCTGGGCCACGGATGTCACCGTTCCCACCTTCCGCTCCCCCACCAGGACGGGGCTGCCAGCCTGGGGCAGCGTGTGCTGTGATCCGTCCAGCTGCAGGAAGACGAGGCGCCGCGGCGGGTGCCCCAGGTTATGGACGCGTGCGATGGTTTCCTGGCCTTTGTAGCAACCCTTGGCCAGGTGGACCGCCGTGCGGAGGAGGTCCAGTTCGTGCGGGATGGTCTTGTCGTCCGTTTCGGCACCGATCCGGGGACGCCAGGCGGCCAGGCGCAGCGCTTCGGCGGCAAGGACCCCGGCCAGGGCGCGCCCTTCCACGGCTTCCTCCAGCTCGGCGGCGGGAACCAGGTACTCAAACCACGGGCGCTCGAGCCCGGGATGGTCAGCCGGCGGAACGGTGGCGTACGAGTAGCCGCCCGGGGCCACGTTGGGCCAAGGGTCCTGCCAGGCAAGCCGCTGCGCCCAGTCGGGGATGGCCTTGGTGCTCCCCACCACGGCCCAGTCGGCCGAGACGTCGGCGATCTCCACCCGCAGCATGAACTTCATCCTGTTGAGGAACTCTGCCAGCGGGGCAGCTTCGGCGGCTTCGACGATCAGCCAGGTGGTCCCGCCGTCGTCAATCACCCGGGCGTCGAAATCGATCCTGCCCTGCACGCTCAGGAGGAGCAGCTCGCTGGACTCCCCCGCCTGCAGGCCGGTGACCTGCTGGGAGGACAGCGTGTTGAGCCAGCTCAGGCGGTCCGGCCCGGTGACCGTCACCACGCCCCTGTGGGAGAGGTCGACGACGGCGGTTCCGGCTGCGAGTGCGCGCTGCTCGCGCAGCGGCTCGCCGTAGTGGGCTGCTACGCCGGCGTCCGCGCCGGCTGCCTCAACGGCTCCGGGGCGCGACAACAGAGGGCTGGGAGTAGTCATACTGGGGGCAACGTCCTTTGGTCAGGGAGTATTCCGGGTTTCGACAAGCTCAACACCGGAACGGTTCGGGTTTCGACAAGCTCAACCACCGGAAGCTAGCGGTATTCAGGGTTTTCAAAATCGAAGCGGGTTCCGGCAGCCCATTCCTTGGGCAGATTGCCGTACGCCGGATAGCCGCCGGCGTCCTTGAGGGTCCGGGCAAGGTGCAGGAGGTTCCAGGTCATGAACGTGACGTTCCGGTTCGTGAAGTCGGTTTCGGGACCGCCGGAGCCTTCATCCAGGTAGCTTGGGCCTGGACCAACGGGCCCGATCCAGCCCGCATCTGCCTGCGGCGGAATGCTGAAGCCGATGTGCTGCAGGCTGTACAGGACGTTCATGGCGCAGTGCTTGATGCCGTCCTCGTTGCCGGTGATCAGGCAGCCGCCCACCTTGGGGTAGAACGCCCATTGGCCCTTGCTGTTGAGTTCACCGGAGTGGGCGTAGAGACGCTCGATGAGCTTTTTGGTCTGGGAGGAGTTGTCGCCCAGCCAGATGGGCCCGGCCACCACCAGGATGTCCGCTTCCTGCACCGCCGGATACAGCTCCGGCCATTCGTCGGTGGGCCAGCCGTACTGCGTCATGTCCGGGTAAACCCCGCTGGCAATATCGTGGTCCACGGTGCGGATCACCCGGGTGCTGACACCCTGCTTTTCCATGATGCGCCGGCTGATGGTGATCAGCCCGTCCGTGTTGGACAGTTGAGGCGACCGCTTCAGGGTCCCGTTGAAGAAGACAGCCTTCAAGCCGCTGTAGTCCTGCGCGTTTCCGGAGGCTTGTACGTTCTGAGGATCTTCCATGCGGGGTGCCCCTCTTTCGTTCCTCCGGACCTTTCGGTCAGGAAACTTTTTTGAGGAAAGCAGACGCGTGGGCTTCCAGCCCCTTGCCTTCCTTGCCGCCGACAGCCACATCCCAGCGCCAAAGCAGGTTGCCGTCCACCAGGCCGAAGATCCGGGTGGCAGCACTATAGTCCTTGGAGTGGCTCCCGCGCATCACCATGTCCGTGGTGAGCTGGATCTGCGGGCCCTTGATCTGCCCGTAGTACAGCTCCGAAATGCCCCCCGGATGGGAGATGGACACGGAGATGTCAAAGCCGCCCTCGCTGTTGCGCAGGGCTTCCACTTCGTCTGCGCTCTTCAGCGCGGGGACTATGTCCGCCGGAATCAGGCCGGGGCCGCCGTCGGCATCCAGCTGTTTGCGCTCCAGTGCCCAGAAACCGGTCTCGACCGTCAGGGGCCGCAGGCGCGTGCCGTCGTCGTCGGTCAACCAGCTCTCCGCGCGGTACTGCAGGTACGGCAGCCCGTTGTGCGTGAAGGACACGTGCTGCAGGAAGTGCTCGGAGTCCTCGTCGCCGCTGCCCAGCCGGCCGCGGCCCTCCCACTCACCAATGAGCCAGGAAAGCGGGACAAGTTCTGGAGTCAGGTCTGTAGGAATCTCAATCGGCACAGCAATTACCTCGGAAAACGGCTAGCTCCGGAACGGGTCTACTTCTGGCCTTTGAAGAGCCGGTAGACCACAAAGCCGGCGAACCAGGCCATGGACAGGCTGGCAATGCCGAGCAGGACAAGGAAGAAAATTTCAAAAGCAAGTACGGACATGATGCCATCCTAACTGTTAGTAGATGAGTAGTTTGTCTATGAAGTAGGCCAGCGAACCCACCGCCGAGACAGGCGCCAGCCCCATGCTAAGGGCAGCGGGAACATTTAGCGGAGCGCCCCGGAGCGTTACAAGGCGGCGGAAGCTCACCAGCACTGCGCCCACCACCACACCAAAAATCGCGGCGGGGAGCACGGCGATGTCGGAGAGGACCAGCCCGGCGAGCGGCCCGGCAAGTCCGGCCAGGACAATTCCCAAGGGCGCTACGATGCTGTCCGGCCAGCGGATCAGTCCCACAAGGAGGGCAACTGCCCCGCTGATGGCCGCCACGAGCAGCATCTCGCGCACGCCGTTGAATCTGGCGCCGGCGATCCATCCGGCCCCCAGGCAGGACAGCAGCACACCCACTGAACAGCCGAGAGTGGACTCCAGGCGCTGGGCCTGCCCGGTCCCGCGGATGAGTTGCACCACAAACACTGCCATGATCCCCAGGGCGATGAAGGGCGGCGTCCAGTCCAGGAACCCAGGGGCGGGGGCGTACGCGGCGGCGAGGGCCGATCCGGCGCCGGCGAGGCCGATCACCGCGGCGAGGGTCTTTTTAGCGGGAATCCGGAGGAAGTGCGGCCAGCCGATGCCAACAGCGGCGGCGATGAGCACGGCCACAGCCACCAGGGCCTCGCGGGACGCATACACCCCGGCGATGATCGCTGCCAGTCCAACAATGCCCACCACACCGATGGTCCACGAGCCCAAAGAGCGCACGGGTGCCTGGAGTTCGGCCGTCATTCGGATCCCGGCCGGGGCTTAGTCTGTGCACTCACTGCGCTGCATCCCATCCTGCGTTGACGTTGGAAGGCGGCGCGCGCCCTCAGTGCCAGGGCATCCGGCCCTGCCCCCAATCCTGCCTTATGTGAACCGGTTATGTCGCAAAACGTACATTCCCCGGGGGCTAATCCATGCCTCCTGCGGACCCGGCGGGTATACTCAAGGCTCAGCTAAGTTCCCTGCTGGGGTGGCCGGACCGCTGCTGTTCGCAGCGGCCGAAAAGCCGGGGCAGGGAGCCAGTACCGGCCGGTGAGAATCCGGTTCAGTCGCCCAACGATGCGCGGACGGCCCTTGGAGGAACAATGTCGCACATCCTGTTATTGACGAACAGCACCGGTTCTTCGGTGGACATTCTGCCTGCCTTGGAATTGCTGAACCACCGGGTGCATATCCTCCCCGCCGAGCCGACGGCCCTGCTGGAGACTGATCCCTGCGACATCGTGCTGCTCGACGCACGCAAAGACCTGGTGGGTGCCCGGTCCCTCACGCAGCTCCTCAAAGCCACCGGCCTCAGCGCGCCGCTGGTGCTTATCCTGACTGAAGGCGGCATGGCTGCCGTCTCCTCCGCCTGGGCCGTTGACGACATCGTGCTCGAATCAGCCGGCCCCGCCGAGGTGGAGGCCCGCATCCGGCTCTCCGTCGCCCGGGCCGTCCCCGAGCAGGAGGACACCCCGTCCGAGATCCGGGCTGCCGGCGTCGTCATCGACGAAGCAAGTTACACCGCGCGGGTGAACGGGGCTCCCCTGAACCTGACCTTCAAGGAATTCGAGCTGCTGAAGTACCTGGCGCAGCACCCCGGACGGGTGTTCACCCGGCAGCAGCTGCTCACCGAGGTGTGGGGCTACGACTACTACGGCGGCACGCGCACCGTGGACGTCCACGTCCGGCGCCTGCGGGCCAAACTTGGCGCAGACCACGAAAACCTCATCAGCACAGTACGTAACGTCGGCTACCGGCTCACCCTGGTCCGGCAGCAGGAAGACGAGCTGACCGAAGCCTGAACCGGCTTCGCGCGGTCCGTCATCCGGCCATCCCGTATAGCCTTGCTTCATGACTCCAGCGCACCCTGAGAAGTGGCCCGTCCATGCAGTCGAAGGCGGGGTTGACCAGCAGCTCCTGAAGGACTGCCGCGACCTCCTGGCCGCGGCGGAAGAGTCGGACGGCAACCCGTCCATCTCGGAGCAGACGCTGATCAGCATGCGGGCTGGTGATTCCACCGAGCACAAGCTGCTGACCCTGGCCCTGTACGCCCCGGACGAGGACTCGGATCCTTCCTCGGGCCAGGACCTCGCCGGGTTCGCCGCCGTGGTGGAAGAGCCGGACGGTACCGGCGTGGTGGAGATCGCGGTGCATCCCAGCTACCGCAACCTGGGCGTCGCGGACCGCCTTGTCGGTGCCCTCCAGGACCGGAGGGGGTTCAGCGGATTGACAGCCTGGTCCCATGGCAACCACGAGGCGGCCGCTGATCTTGCCGCGCGCTACGGCTACGTGCCCGTGCGCGAACTATGGAAAATGCGGATGACGACCGCGGCGGCGGACCTTCCCGACGTCGTCCTTCCGGACGGGGTGACCATCCGCGCCTTTGTGCCGGGGCAGGATGAGGACGCCTGGCTGGCAGCCAACCGCGCCGCCTTCGCGCACCACCCCGAGCAGGGCAGCCTCACCCGCGCCGACCTTGACGCCCGCATGGCCGAAGCCTGGTTCGACCCGGCCGGCTTCCTCCTGGCAGTTGATGGGGACGGCCGGCTGCTGGGTTACCACTGGACCAAGGTGCACCCGCGACACGGCGCCCACCCCGCCATTGGCGAGATCTATGTGGTGGGTGTAACGCCGGAAGCCCAGGGGTCAGGTTTGGGCAAGGCCCTCACAGTGGCGGGCATCAAACACCTGCAGGCCCTCGGGCTGCACGCCGTCATGCTGTACGTCGACGCCGACAACGCACCGGCTGTGGCACTGTACCGCCGGCTGGGCTTCAGCCGCTGGGACATGGACGTGATGTATGGTCCGGCGGCGGGTTAGTCCAATCGTCTGACGCATGCGGTCCCGGGCGCTGAATCAAGGGCCTTCCCGTACTGAATGCTTGTAAGGTTGAAACAGAACCGCGCCGGCCGGAAACGGCAGCATCAAGCGCAAGGTAAAGGAGATGCCATGAACCCGGAACCTTCCGGAGCAGCCACGTCCCAAGAGGCGCCAGTCCCAGTGCGTGCGCGCTTCGGCTCCTCGGAGGTACCGGCGTCGCGGGCCACGCAGGACCGGATCGACATCCCCGACTTTGCGCCCAACCTGGAACCCGACGGGGATATCCGGCCGGACCGTTTCCTGGACCGTGAATTGAGCTGGCTCAGCTTCAACTCCCGGGTCCTGGAACTCGCCGAGGACCCTACCCTGCACCTGCTGG
>Ga0307409_100002077_pt1 | contig 10299 bp, 6 predicted proteins | sample 322Ometagenome_2_FD_203888 | JGI IMG/M metagenome (GOLD analysis project Ga0307409, IMG submission 203888) | Maize rhizosphere microbial communities from greenhouse at UC Davis, California, United States - 322HYB-O-2 | ecosystem: Host-associated > Plants > Roots > Rhizosphere > Soil | place...
GCCCTGCGCCAGAAACACGAACACGTCCTGGAATCGCACGGCCTGGTTCGTCCCGACGCGCACCGGTCTGCCGCCCAGTGATTCCCAGAACGCGACATTCGCGGCGACATCCTTCACGCGGTAATGCAGGTGGCCCATCGCGACGCCGGCCTGATTCCTCGACGCCAGCTGCGCGAACGCTTCGTGGGCAGTGAGCAGAAGGGCGGCCAGGAAGAACACAGAGCGCATAGGGAGCCAATCTTAAGGCCATGGAGGTTGCGCCCGAAAGTCGACCCGCGGAGTCCAATCCAGCAGCCGGACCGCCGCGGCCTCTGCGTCCGTACTGCCGGAACGCCGCAGCGGCCGTTCATCAGGGAGGTACCCGTGCGCGCTCGTCTTCTCGTTGCTGCAACACTGGTGGCCGCACTCGCCGCGACTCCGCGCGCGCAGCAGGCCACACCGCCGGAGCCGGCGCAGCTGCCGGTCACACGTGTCGTCCTCTACAAGAGCGGCGTCGGCTACTTCGAGCATCAGGGGTCTGTAACGGGATCGGTCGACGTGTCGATCCAGTTCACCAGCGGGCAGCTGAACGATGTCCTGAAATCGCTGACCGCTCTCGACCTCGATAACGGGCAGATCTCGTCGATCGGTTACAACTCGGTCGCTCCGCTCGAACAGCGGTTGGCGGCGCTGCGCGTGCCGCTCGGCACGCGGCCTGACGTGCTCCAGTTCTACAACGCTCTTCGCGGAGCGCGCGTCGAGGTGCGCACGGGGTCGGCGGCAATCACCGGCCGGCTCCTGGGCATCGAGCGCAAACCGGCGGGGAACAGCGCGTCCGAGCCGACCGATGTGCTGACGGTGATCGCGAACGATGGCACAGTGCGCTCAATCGAATTGCGGGCCAACGTGACCGTGCGAATCGCGGAGCAGGATCTCCGGGACGACATCGGCCGTTACCTCGCGGTCGTGGCCTCGGGCCGCGATCAGGACGTTCGGCGCATGAGACTCGCCGCGACAGGCAGTGGCACGCGCCGTTTGCTGGTCAGCTACATCAGCGAAGTGCCGATCTGGAAGTCCACCTACCGTCTCGTGCTTCCGGACACTCACACCGAGCAGGCGGTCCTGCAAGGGTGGGCGATCGTCGACAACACGGTCGGTGCCGACTGGACCAACGTGGAGCTGTCGCTCGTCGCCGGCGCGCCGCAGTCCTTCATCCAGCAGGTGTCGCAGCCGTATTACGCGCGGCGTCCTGTCGTGCCGCTCCCTCAGATGGCACAGCTTGCGCCGCAGACGCACCAGGCGACCCTCACCACGTTTGACGCCGTGGCGTCGCCCCCTCCTGCGGCGCAAGCGCGGCAGATGGCCGGAGTTCCCGGCGGCGTTCCGGGAGGCGTGGTTGGTGCGCTGCCCCAAGGCGTGATCGTCGGCAGTGCCGGCGGTGTCGCACAGCAGTCAGTGGACCTCCAGAACGCGCGACAGGCCGCTGTGGCCGCGGTCGCCCAGGATCTCGGCGACCTGTTCGAATACCGCCTGGCGCAACCGGTCACCATCCGGACCAACCAGTCGGCGATGGTTCCGATCCTCAACGCGCGTGTCACCGCGGAACGAGTCTCAATCTGGAACCGGACTCCGGGCAGCGGCCGCCCGCTTCGTGCCGTGTGGCTGACCAATGCCAGCGGCCTGACGCTCGACGGCGGCACCCTGTCGGTCATCGACGCGAATGCATTCGCGGGCGAAGGACTTGTCGACCCGCTGAAACCCGCCGAGAAACGGCTCATCTCCTACGGTACCGATCTCGGCGTGATGGTCGACGCACGGCAAGACAGCTCGTCGGGGCGTTACGTGCGCGTGATCGCGCGCGAGGGCGTGATCATCTCCGAAGCGGAAAACCGTATCCGCTGGGTCTACCGCGTCCGGAACGAGGACGCGGCGCCGCGCACACTGGTCATCGAACATCCAGTGCGAAACGGCTGGACGATACTGCCCGCGCCCGAGGCGGCTGAAGTCACCGCCGCGGCGGTCCGCTACCGATTGCCCGTCGCCGGACGCAACGAGGCGGCGCTGACCGTCACGGAACGTCTGATCATCGAGACGCGCCACACCGTCGACGAGCTCAACGATCGGCTGATCGCGAGTTTCAGCCAGGGCGGCATCCCGGACGCGGAGGTCCGGCGCGCCTTACAACCTGTCGTCGATGCGCGCGAGGCGGTCGCGGCCCTCGAGCGCCAGCTGAGTGAGCTGGCAACCCAGGTGACGACGATTGCCAATGACCAGGCGCGCATCCGGGACAACGTCCAGGCGCTCGGCAGCAGCAGGCAGGAACGATCGCTGAGAGAGCGCTATACACGCGAGCTGAACGCGCAGGAGGATCAGCTGAGGGACCTGCAGGCGGAGATGGCAAGACTCTCGACCGAACGCGATCTGAGGCGCGCGGAGCTGTCGCGGCTGATGCAGAAGCTGACGTTTGAGGTTATCGTTCCGTGAGCTGAAAGGCCGACGTTTACGTCGGCCTTTACCGTGTGGGCTCGATCCTCAGCAGCGCGCCGTTGTCCTCGTCGGTCAGGACGTAGAGCAGGCCGTCGGGACCCTGGCGGACGTCGCGGATGCGCTGGTGGAGCTCGGTGAGGATCGGCTCACGCTGGATTGGCCGGCCCTCGTTGAAGGTGATGCGCTGGAGGTGGCCGGTGCCGCGCGTGCGTCCTTCGAACATCGCGCCGACGAACGCGTTGCCCTTCCACGCCGGGAACCGATCGCCCGTGTAGAACGCCATTCCGGAGATTGCAATCGACGGAATCCAGTAGATGAACGGCGGTTCCAGATCCGGACGAGACGTCTGCTCGCTGATCTTCTTGCCGTCGTAGTCGTTGCCGAACGTCACCAGCGGCCAGCCGTAGTTCCGTCCCGGCAGGATGACGTTGATCTCGTCGCCGCCGAGAGGACCGTGTTCGTTCTCCCAGATCGCGCCGGTCTCCGGATGCACGGCCAGGCCCTGCGGACTGCGGTGCCCGAGCGAGTAGATTTCCGGCGCGTACTCGCTCTTGCCAACGAACGGATTGTCCGCCGGCACGCTGCCGTCGTCGCGCAGCCGCAGCATCTTGCCGCCGTGGTCGCGCGTGTTCTGCGCGCGATCCTGCTCCTGCCGCTCGCCGACGGTCAGGAACAGGAAGCCGTTGCGATCGAACGCGACGCGCCCCCCGTAGTTCGTCGTCGACTTGCTCCAGTTGTTGGCGACGAAGATTTCCTTGACGTCATGGAGCGCCTTGCCGTCGAACCGGGCGCGCGCCAGCGCCGTCGTCGTCAGGGTGTCGTCGCGGGTCTTGGTGTAGGTGAGATACAGCAGCCGGTTGCTGGCAAACGACGGATGCAGCGCGACTTCCAGCAGGCCGCCAAGCACCGCCGCGCGGACGCCAGGCACCCCGGTTATCGGCTGCGGATCGAGCGTGCCGCCGCGAATGATGCGCAGCCTGCCGGTGCGCTCCGTGACGAGCGCCTCTCCTCCCGGAAGAAATGCGAGGCTCCACGGGTGGGACAAACCGGCGGCGACGGCCGAGACGCGAATCTGATAGTCGGAGGTAAACAGCGTCTGCGGAAGCGTTGGCAGCGGTGGTGAATTCCGCGGTGCCCCCTGGCCGTACGCGAGTGAGGTGACGGCGAGCGCGGCAAGCATGGCGCCCCTGAAGGGGCGCCCTACATGATTCAACGGCCCTCCGGCAGCGCGAACGCGGTGATTGTCATGCCCGAAGGGATCAGCACGTATTGACGTCTGTCGAGCATGTAGGTCGTCGCCGCCGCGCCGTGAATCGGCGCGCCGGTCCTGTACCGCCACAACAGCTTGCCGGTGCGCGATTCAAAGGCATTGAAGTAGCCGTCCTGGTCGCCGGTGAACACCACGCCCGACGCCGTCGACATCACCCCCGCGAGCGACGACTGTGTGAACTTGTGCTCCCAGCGGATGGCGCCGGTCTTCGGATCGATCGCTCGCAGCGCGCTGTAGTCGGGCTCCGGCAGCTTCTCCATCCCGCCGCTCATGAAACTGCGGCCGGGCACGGGTTCCTCTTTCCGAGGCGTGTAGATCGCGCACGTCTCGCGCGCCATCACGAAGAACAGCTGCGCGGCGGGGTCGTAGGACGGCGGATTGAAATTGGTGCCGCCGCGGTAGTCGGGCACGCATTGCGGCTTGCCGCCGGTCGAGAGACCGAGCGTGAGGACAATCGGCTTGCCGTCCTTGCCGATCTCGCGCGCCCACGACGTGCTGGTAAATGGCTTCCCGACCAGGAACTCCCCTGTCTGGCGATCCAGCGTGTAGAAGAACCCGTTCCGGTTCGCGACCATCACCACCTTGCGGGCACGGCCGTTGATGGTCACGTCGGCAAGCACCGGAACGTGATTCGAATCCCAGTCGTGCGTATCGTGCGGGGTGAACTGGTAATGCCAGCGCAGTTTGCCGCTGTCGGCGTCGATCGCCACAATCGACGTGGTGTAGAGGTTGTCGCCCTTTCGATCCTCGCCGTAGTAGTCGGGATTCGGGTTGCCCGTGCCCCAATAGAGCAGGTTCAGCTCAGGATCGTAACTCCCCGTCTGCCATGTCGCGCCGCCGCCGCGTGGCAGCACCGCCGGGTCGGACCAGGTCTCGCTGCCCGGCTCGCCAGGTCCGGGAATCGTATAGAAGCGCCAGATGCGCTTGCCGGTTTTGGGGTCGTACGCATCGATGAAGCCTCGGGTCGGGATGTCGCCGCCGGCGATGCCGATGATGACCTTGTCCTTGACGATGAGCGGCGCCTGCGTGATCGCGTAGCCGACCTTGAAGTCCTCGACGACCGCGTCCCACACGACGCGGCCCGTCCGCCGATCCAGCGCGAGCAGGTGGGCGTCGAGCGTGCCGATGTACAACAGGTCACCGAGAATCGCGAATCCGCGGTTCGACGCATTGGCCGCTCCGTAGGTCAGGCCGCCAGGCAGATTGCGCCGATACCGCCACAACTGCGCACCGGTGCGGACGTCGATCGCCCACGCCGTGTTGTTGTTACCGGTCACATACAGGACGCCATCCACCTGCAGCGGTGTGCCCTCGAAGCCACGGCCGGCGACCATGTTGTCAACCTGGAAGGCCCACTGCGCGGCGAGCCTGCCGGCGTTGGCGGGAGTAATCTGCGTGAGCGGGCTGTGGCGGCGGCCGGTATAGTCGCCCGAATACATCAGCCACCGCGTCGAGTCCTTCAGACCATCGACGTGATCCTGCAGCGTCACCGGTTTGAGCGGCGGGCTGACCGGCGCCGCACGCGGCGGATCGGGCGGCGGCCCCGAGTTCGGCCCCTGCGCCGACACATGGAGAATGCCAGCGGTCGCAGCGATGAACAGGACGACGACGATCCTCCTCATTTCTTTTTCCCCAGGTACTCGGCGTCCGTCACCGGCGCGCCCCACTTGATGTCACCACCATAGATGGTCAATTGCACGACGGAACTGTCGGGCGCGGCGCCGTGCCAGTGCGGCACATTGGCCTTGGTCAGGACCGGCACGTCCTTCACCAGTTCTTTGACCGGCTCGCCCAGTTCCTGGTAGAGCCCACGTCCCTCTTCCGCCCACAGCATCTGCCGGTGCGTGTGCGTGTGCCAGTTGGTGCGTGCGCCCGCCTCGAATCGGAGGCGTCGCGTCAGCATGCCGTCGGTCGGCTCGAACGCCACGACGCCGGTGGCATTCGGGTTCGGATTCGCGCCCGCACCCTGCGCGGGAGCCGGAGGCGCGGCACCACGTTGCTGTGCCGCCAGGGTGGCGGTGACGGCCACGGCGGCGCCAAGCGATAGCGCGAGCAGGAGCCCGCGCCCAATCCACTGTATCGACTTCATCGACTCTCCCGAAAACACCACCACGAAGATCACGAAGGATCAAAGGTTCACGGAAATTTGAGAGTTTACCTGCTCGTCACGAGGATCTCGCGAAGTTTCGCGCGATCGGTCGAAAGTTCGGCTTTGCCTGCCGGGGCGCCGTTCGTCTTCAGCATGTAGCTGACGATGTCGGCGTACGCCGGCATGCCGAGGGTGTCCGGTGCCTCCTGCGGCATCGTCCGGCGGATGACGTCGAGCACATCGTCCACGCTGGTTCGGTCGAAACGGGCGAAGAACGCCTGGCCGACGAGCGCGGGGGCGTTCGTGCTCCCGAGCAAATCGTCGGCGTGACATTTGGCGCACGTCTTCAGGTACGTCTCCTCGCCGCGCTTCGCCTGCGCGTCCGTGAACACGCTGTCCCAGATCGTCGAGCGCGCATCCTGGGCGGCGGTCCGAGGCGCTCCGGCGCCGCCCGCGCCAGGCTGCGTCGAGTCGGGTACGGGCAAGCCGCGATCGCGCATCGTCCGGCGGAGCAGCGCCGCCGCTTCCGGATACCGCTTCAACACCGCCGGCGTGTACTCGACGCCATCGGCGGCGGTCAGCGGCGTCCACCCCTTCTTGTTGACGACATCCAGCTGCGCGCCCTTGTCGATCAGGAACTGCATCACCGGAATCGCACCGCCGCGATAGACGGCGCCGTGCAGCGCCGTTTCACCTTCCTTGTCGATCGCGTTGACGTCGTTGCCGCCGGCCTCGAACACCAGCTTCACCGCGGCGAGCGCCTCTTCATGCGAGCCAGGGTTCTCGCCGGGTGCCCAGATGCCGACGCCCGCCGCCGCCATCAGCGCCGTCGTGCCGTTGTTCGTCGGGATCCGCGCATCGGCCCCGCACTCGAGCAGCACGCGCATCAGCGGCACATCGGCGGACTTCGCCGCCAGCAGGAACGGCGTCGAGCCGAGGCGATTGAGCAGGTTCCTGTTGCCGTCGCGCGGCTCCTTCTTCTGGCGCGCGTTCACGTTGGCGCCTTTGGCGACCAGCTTGCGCACGAGGTCGAGGCTATCCACTCCACCCGTGGCGACCGGACCGGGCAGGTTGAAGCCGGCGTTGTGCCGCCGCGACCAGGCGATCTGATGCAATGCCGTCCAGCCCTGGCCGTCCGCGTTGGGATTCGCGCCACGGTCGAGGAGCACCGACGCCAGCTCGTAGTGCGCGTTGATCGCCGCCAGCAGCAGCGCGGTCGTGCCGTCGGGAAGCGCCTCGTCGACCGGCACGCCGGCGTCCAGCAGCGCCGTCGCGGCGCCGACGTGGCCGCCGCGCACGGCGAACAGATACGGAGAGAACGCGCCGCCGCTCGAGCGCTCCTTCACGTCGGCGCCGCGCTCGATGAGCAGCCTCACGACGGCGGCATTGTTCTCGGCGGCCGCCCACATCAGTGCGGTCTGACCCTTCGCCGGGTGCTTGCGGCGGACGTCTGCGCCGCGATCGAGCAGGACGCGAACGGCGTCGACGACGCCCGTTCGCGACGCGGTCATCAGTGCTGTTTCGCCGTCCGGCAAGGCGGTGTCGGGATTGGCGCCACCATCAAGGAGCCGCGTGATCACCGGCGCGCTGCCGTTCGTTGCCGCCAGCTGGATCGGCGTCACGCCGTGCCGCGTCGCCGTATCAACCCTCGCACCGGCTTTCAACAGCGCGTCGACCATCGACAGGTCGTCGCGCTGCACCGCCCAGTGCAGCGCGGTCGTGCCGTCGGGAGCCGCGGCGTTGACGTTTGCTTTCTTCGCCAGCAACCCTCGGACCGCAACGGTGTCGCCGCTGCGCGCAGCATCGACGAGCGAGGCCTGCCCGCTGGCGACAACGCTCGCGACGACACAACTCCCAACCACCATTGCCCAATTCCCAAAGCGGCGGCTTCGGGAACGTTTGGGAGTTGGGAGCCGGCAGTTGGACGTTGCGTGCATTTACAGACCTGACAGCGGTTCGAGACGGCCCGTGCTGTCGCCCAGCTTCTCGGCCCGTACGCCAACCTTGTCGAGCATCGACAGCAGCAGGTTCGTCATCGGTGTCTCCTGCTTATAAACGATGTGGCGGCCGCCTCTGAGCTGGCCGGCCGCACTGCCGACAAGAACCAGCGGCAGGTCGTAATGGGCGTGGAGATTCGGATTGCTCAATGCGGCGCCATACAGGAACAACGAGTGATCGAGCAGCGTGCCGTCACCTTCGGGCGTCGACTTCAGTTTGTCGAGGAACCAGCTGAAAAGTTCGGCCTGGTAGGTGCCCAGCTTGGCGTACTTCGCCAGCTGATTCGGATTGTCCTGGTGATGGGAGAGCCCGTGGTGTCCCTCGGTGATGCCGATCTCTGGATACGTCCGGAAATTCAGCTCGCGCCCGAGCATGAAGGTGACCACGCGCGTCACGTCGGCGCGGTAGGCAAGCCACTGCAGCTCGTACATCAGCTTCACGTGCTCGTCGAAGCGCTCAGGAATGCCCGAGGGCTGGTTCAGATCGGGAAGGTCCGAGGCGTTGCGCTGCTCGACGCGTTGGATACGGCGCTCGACCTCGCGCACGGAATCGACGTAGTCGGTCACCTTGGTGCGGTCCGAGGGACCAAGACTGTTCTGCAGCCGGTTGAGATCCGCCATCACCGAGTCGAGGATGCTGCGGTTCTCGCGCGCCCGGGAGAGCCGCTGCTCGGACGTGCCGCCGTCCCCGAACAGCCGCTCGAAGACGATCCGCGGATTGTTCTCGGTCGGCAGCGGCGTCGTTGCCGTGCTCCACGACAGCGTGTTCATGTAGGCGCAGGCATAGCTGTTCTCGCACTGCCCGCCGAGGAAGTTGAGGTCGATCGCCAGCTCCAGCGACGGCAGCGCCGTGTCCTTTCCGATCTCGGCTGCCGCGATTTGATCCGCTGAACGCCCATTTCGGATATCAGCGCCTTCCGTTCGCTTGGGATGCACGCCCGTCAGCCAGGAGCTCGTGCCGCGCGTGTGGTCGCCGTTCGCGCCGTCGTCATGCGCGTCGGCCTGGTGCTGCGCGAGGCCGCTGACGACGACCATGCGATCGCGGAACGGCTCGAGCGGTTTCAGGATTGGGGAGAACTCGAAGGAGGCGCCCTCACCCAGGGGAGTCCAGTAGTTGACGCCGGTGAAGTTCCGCGCGACACCGTTCGGCATGTAGACGAAGCCGAGGCGGCGAAGCGGCTGCGCCGCCGTGCGCGACTGCGCCGTCAGCGCCGGAACCATCGCGTCGAGCAGGGGCAGCGCGAGCGCAGCACCAACCCCTCGCAGGAACGTGCGGCGCGGTAACGCGAGTTTGCTGACAAACATGCGGCTTACTCCCCCGCTCTGCGCATCGTGAACGGTGCGCTCTGCACGATGCCGGTAACCAGCGACGAGAAACGATAGTCGTCGCGCGCGGCGTTGCGGACGATCGTCCGGACGGCCGGCGCATCGTAGTGTTCGAGCCCGCGCCCCAGCGCGTAGGTCAGCAGCTTCTCGGTGACCGTCGGCACGAATCGTTCGGACCGCAGCAGCATCTGCTTCAGCCCTGCTGCTCCCTGGAACCTGGTTCCGTCCGGGAACACGCCGGAGGCGTCGATCGCCGCAGACGACTCGCCGAGCGTCCGCCACTTGCCGACGGCGTCGAAGTTCTCGAGCGAGAGCCCGAGCGGATCCATCATCGCGTGGCAGCTGGCGCAGACCGGGTTGCGTCGATGCTGCTCCATGCGCTCCCGCATCGACAGCACCACGCCATCCCCTTTCGTCGGCTTGAGATCGCCGGCGTTGGGAATCGGCGGCGGCGGTGGCGTACCGAGCAGGTTCTCCAGAATCCACTTGCCACGGACGACCGGAGAGGTTCGATCGGGATACGACGTGACCGCCAGGATGCTGCCCTGCCCGAGGATCCCTGAGCGCGCACTCTTCGGGCCGAGCGCGACGCGACGGAAGTGACTGCCTTTCACGTTCGGGATTCCGTAGTGGCGTGCGAGCCGCTCGTTGAGGAAGGTGTAGTCCGCGCGCAGCAGATCGAGCACGCTGCGGTTCTCGCGAACCACGCTGTCGAAGAACAGTTCGGTTTCGCGCCGGAACGCCTGACGCAGCGTGTCGTCGAAGTCCGGAAAGATGCTTTGCACCGGAACGACCGCCTGCAGGTTGCGCAGGAACAGCCACTGCCCGGCGAAATTGGTCACGAACGAGTCGGCGCGACGGTCGGCGAGCATCCGCTGTACCTGCGCGGCAATCACCGCCGGGTTGCGGAGCCGACCCCGCTCGGCCGCCGTCAGCAGCTCATCGTCCGGAATGCTGCTCCAGAGGAAAAAGGACAGCCGCGACGCCAGCTCGACGTCGCTGATGCGGTAGACCTGCAGCGGCGACTCGTCGCGCCGAAGCGCAGAGCGCGAAGGCGGATCGCGTTCGACCCGCAGGAGAAACTCCGGGCTGACGAGCAGCCGCCGGACAGCGCGCTGGATGCCTTCCTCGAAACCTGCGCTCGCCCCCTC
>Ga0307409_100002078_pt1 | contig 10297 bp, 14 predicted proteins | sample 322Ometagenome_2_FD_203888 | JGI IMG/M metagenome (GOLD analysis project Ga0307409, IMG submission 203888) | Maize rhizosphere microbial communities from greenhouse at UC Davis, California, United States - 322HYB-O-2 | ecosystem: Host-associated > Plants > Roots > Rhizosphere > Soil | place...
GATCGATCTTCCGCATTGCTTGCTCGATCTGTTCCCACCGACTCGATCTTTGGAGCCAATAGATTCCGCACAGCTCGCACCTAATGAGCACGTTGCCGCCACGATGGATCAGGTGAAGCTGTCGGCGGGCCATATGGCGTCCATTGCCAGGGCAGTACACAAAGACGATCTTGCACTTATCCATCGATCGATCCCCTGGTTAGGACATAGGCGATGAGGATCGCGACCATGAGCGGGACGAAGATCAGGCGCCCCAGATCACCTAGGCTGAGGCTGATGCGAATAGTGTTGATCAAGGTTGCTCTGGAGTTGGTAAATTTCGGACGAAATCACGGCTGGTTCAGAAAGCCCCCGATGGCGCTGATCCGATCTTCGATGTCCATGATCATCTCCTTCTCGATCACGAAATGGTTGGGGAAGGCGTCCACGGCAAGGCTGGCGAGAGTGCCGACTCGGACCTGTGGGTGTGGGTTATTTTTTGCAGGGTTATTTGGTTGTGATCAAGCCGGAGGAGGCAAGATCACACCGTATGTCGGCTGTTGATCATAGCTGTTCCGGCACGATGCGACGGCGCGCTAGCTCGGTTGAGGCTGCCCAAAATGCGGCACGCATCGGACACGACCTGCGCAAACTTGGCAGGCGTGCATTCGGTGGCGTGACTAGGCCAAGTGATCACGACGGTTGGCCGGGCTCCTGGGTGATGGTTGTATTTGATCAACTCCACCGATATCGGTGAGTCGGGGGTGACGTGTGACTTGGTCATTGGGCGGGCTCGTACAGCGGTAGAAGTTTCGCCTAGCCCTCGGCCAGCGCTGACACGCTCGCGGGGGCGCTTTTATGTCTCAGGCATACCGCAATTTGATCGATTTGCCTAGGTGGACCACAGTTTCGTAATGCATGTCTCTTGCGGAACCCAACCCAGAAACCCAACCCAGAAACCCAACCCAGAAAACCCAGACGCTAGTGGGTCAGCCGTAGTTGGTGATCATTGGTGCTGGCGTTCGCGTTCGGTCTTCTTCCTTCCGAGTCGTCTGGTGGCTCACAGGTAACCGGCCCTCACGTCTTCCCAAACCTTCTGATCTTCGTCTCGCGGTCCTCACCCCGCCGAGCAGAACCGGCAAACCGAGAGCGAGCAATGACGCCAGCAAACTCCCATACTGATGTCGTCGCGGCCTTGAGCCTGCTCAGCGAGTTGATCAATCAAAGGTCGAAGCTCTGGCCGCCTGGCCGTGAGCAAGGCTTCCCCGTGCAGGGCTGAACTCAATATCTGGTCGGATGTGCTCATTCGCTGAATATCGAGCGGCTCGATCACTCATGTTTCAAGAGGGCCTGTGAGATCCATGAATCAGGCGGGATGGGTTTTGGTCCGGTAGACGTTTGGTAGAGGCGGCACATCAGGCCAAACCTCGTTCGGTTGGATCCGCACCCGTCACGGCTGGCCCGGAGATCAACTTCCGGCTGGCTGACTGTAAGCGTCGACACGGTAACGCCGGAGGCGTGTCCCTACGGTGGTGGCATGAGAGTTGCCCATGACGAGGTGTTCGTCGAGCTGACCAGGTCGATCTGCCCGGTCTGCAAGGTGGTCGTCGATGGTGAGGTGAACGTCCGCGATGATCAGGTGTTCTTGCGCAAGCGGTGCGCCCAGCACGGCGAGTTCGAGGCGCGGGTGTACGGCGACGCGCAGATGTACCTGGACTCCATGCGGTTCAACAAGCCCGGCACTTTCCCGCTGCAGTTCCAGACCGAGGTGTCGGCGGGTTGCCCGAGCGACTGCGGGCTGTGCCCGGAGCACAAGCAGCATGCCTGCCTCGGGATCATCGAGGTCAACACCGGCTGCAATCTGGACTGCCCGATCTGCTTCGCCGACTCCGGTCACCAGGCTGACGGCTACTCGATCACGCTCGACCAGTGCGCCAATATGCTGAATACCTTCGTCGCAGCCGAGGGGGAACCCGAGGTCGTGATGCTCTCCGGCGGAGAGCCGACCATCCACAAGGACATCCTCGCGATGGTCGATCTTGCCCAGCAGCGACCTATCAGCGCGGTCAATCTCAACACCAACGGGATCCGGCTCGCCTCGGACAAGCGCTTCGTGACCGATCTCGGCCGACGTAATCGACCCGGTCGACGAGTCAACGTCTACCTTCAGTTCGACGGCCTCGACGCCGAAACCCATCTCGCCATCCGCGGCCGAGACCTCCGTAAGATCAAGCAACGGGCCCTGGACAACTGCGCTGAGGCTGGGCTGACGGTCACTCTGGTCGCCGCCATCGAGAAGCACGTCAACGAGCACGAGATCGGCCCGGTCATTCGACAGGGCCTCGGCCACCCCGCGGTCCGCTCGATCGCCTTCCAGCCGGTCACCCACTCTGGCCGTCACGTGGAATTCGACCCGCTCACCCGCCTCACCAACTCCGACGTCCTACACGCGATCACCGAGCAGCTCCCGCAGTGGTTCACCATCAACGACTTCTTCCCGGTCCCCTGCTGCTTCCCGACTTGCCGATCGGTCACCTACTTGATCACCCAGGGCCATCCCGACGACGGGGACTTCGGCCTTGTGCCGATCCCTCGGCTGCTCCAGGTGGAGGACTACCTCGACTACGTCACCAACCGCGTCGTCCCCGACCTGGCTGTCCGTGAAGCGCTGGAGAAGCTGTGGAGTGCCTCGGCATTCATCGGCACCGACACCAGCGATGACCGCCTCACCAAAGTCGCGGAAGCGCTCGACTGTGCCGACGCCTGCGGAGTAAACCTCCCCGAGGCGGTTGCCCAGATCACCGACAATGCTTTCATGATCGTGGTCCAGGACTTCCAGGATCCCTACACCCTCAACGTCCGCCAGCTGAAGAAGTGCTGTGTGGAGGAGATAGCCCCCGACGGCCGACTGATCCCTTTCTGCGCCTACAACTCCGTGGGCTACCGCGAGGAGGTGCGCGCCCAGATGAGCGGGGTCAAGGTTGACCCCGTCGTTCCCAACGCCCGGCCGCTCCAATCGCTGCTGGCACCCACCCGGTACGGATCCAGGACGGCCAAGCCGTGACCCTCGACCCTGATGCGGTCAAGCTCTGCTGCATCAACGGCTACTCCTCGGATGCGGTATCCCTGCTGCTGGGCGAGTCCTACCATCCCGGTGGCGTCGCGCTGACCCGTCGCTTGCTCGACCAGCTTGGGTGCGGACCGCAACCCCATTTGCTCGACGTCGCCAGCGGACGCGGCACGACTGCGCTGCTGGCCGCCGCCGAGTACGGCGCCCAAGTCGACGGTGTGGATCTTGCACCGGCAGACGTTGCCCTGGCCACCGGTGCTGCCGCCGCGCGCGGACTCGACACGCAGGTCAGCTTCCAGCATGGGGACGCCGAACGCCTGCCCTACGCGGACGCGACATTCGACCTGGTCGTGTGCGAGTGCGCGCTTTGCGTCTTTCCCGATAAGCCCACCGCCACCCAAGAGCTGTCCCGGATGCTCAAGCCCGGGGGACGGCTTGGCGTCGCCGACATCACCGCCGACTCAAAACGGCTCCCTGAAGAGCTCACTACCGTGGCTGCCTGGGCCGCCTGCATCGCCGACGCTCGACCCGCCAGCGAATATGTCGACCTGCTCACCGACGCGGGGCTGCGCGTCACCCAGGTTGAGGACCACCACCAGGCGGTCGCGCGGATGGTTGACCAGATCGCCGCCCGTCTTGAGCTGCTTAGGATCACCTCCCCGGGTGGGCTCGAGGAACTCGGAGTCGAGATCGCCCAGAGCAGGACCGTCCTCGATGCGGCCCGCCGGGGGATTCTGGACGGGGTCATCAGCTACACCCTCATCGTTGCGGAGAAGCCATGAGACCCGCCCGGGCGCTCGCCCTGGCAACCCTCGCGGCAGGCAGTGCCGGGGCCATCAGTGGTCTCTACTTTGGGCTGGTCACTGGTGCACTCACCCTCGACCTCGGTGTCGGCGACGCCTCCGTCCACTCGGGCCGATCGAGGTGGCGATCGAAGCACCCCGTGAGGTGGTGTACGACGTCGCTACCGCGCCGTACGCGGCCCGTGCGACCCGGGCGATGCGGGAGAAGGTGACTGTAATGGAGCGCGGTCCCGGCCTGGTCCTGGCCGCCCACCGAACCCCCGTCGGTTCCGTGCTCGGCAGGCCACTCACCGCCACGACAACCGAAACCGTCGCCCTTGAACCACCCGAGCGCATCAGGTTCCGGCTGCTCCGCGGACCCGTCCCCCATGTGATTGAGACCTTCCAGTTCACCGAGGTTCACGCCGATGCCACTCTGTTGTGCTACGACGGCGAACTCGGCACCGACCTGTGGTCGCTCGGCCAATGCTGGGGCGACCTGGTCGCCCGGACCTGGGAGGACACCGTCCGCGCATCCCTCGGCCCGATCAAACCCGAAGCCGAACGCCGCACTCAGTGACGTTCCCGGCATGATCTTCGACCTAATGACCAGATGTGTCAGCACGCCGACAATGTGGGCAGCACAGCCGGGCTCAGATGTTCCCTCGATATGCGCCGGTTGCAAACGCCGGCCGGATCACCCCGAGAGGAGACGACCATGACTCAAGCCATCTGGAATGGCAGGGTGGTCGCAGAGAGCGAGATTGCCGAGTTCGTCGAAGGCAACCACTACTTCCCCGCCGACTCGGTGAATTGGGATCTGCTGCAACCAAACAGCCGCACGACCGTCTGCCACTGGAAGGGCGAGGCCAGCTACTACGACATCACCGTCGAGGGAAGAACCAACAGCGCTGCCGCCTGGCGATACAAGACCCCTGGCCCGGCGGCGCGCAAGATCAAGGATCACGTCGCCTTCTGGCACGGTGTCTGCGTTGTTCGCGCGCCTGCTGCCGAGGCCGATGCATCGGGCGATGCTGTGGGCTGGTTCCGCCGCCTGCTCAGCGGGCGCACGGATAGCGAGAACCTCCCATGACCGCCATAGCGGCGCAGGGGATGGGCTGCGAGGTCGCCGTGGTTGTCCTTGAGGACTGCCCCCACGCCGAAGGAGCCCGCCACCACCTCATGGAGGCATTGAAGAAGGTCGGACTTGACCATCTAGAACCGAAGCTTGTCGTCGTCACCGATGCCGAAGAAGGGCGCCGGGCCGGCCTGCACGGATCGCCAACGTTCCTGGTCAACGGCCATGATCCCTTCCCCGTCGAGGAGGACACCGCCTGGGCCTGTCGGCTCTACCGCACGCCCGACGGCATGCGCGGAGTCCCCACGGTGTCACAGCTTGAGGAGGTGCTTAGAGGATGACCCAGACCGAGCGATTTACCTTCCCCGGCGCGGGCGGCTCGGAGCCGGCCGGGTGGCTGGGCCCTCCCGAGGACCAGGCCACAACGCTGATATCCCGCGGCAGCGTATACATCGAAGAGGACGCCGTACGACCTGCTGCTCGCAGCTCTTGGTCCTGCACCTCGATGACCCTGCGGATGTACGCTGACCGGCACGGATACTCACTGGACCACATTGCCGTCCGGCTCGCCCACCGGCGAAGCCACTCCGACTGCGCCGACGCTCCCGGTAAGCGCTGCACGGTGGAACGCATCGACCGGCAGATCTGGCTGACGGGACGACTCGATGAGGTTCAACGCTCCCGACTGATTGAAATCGCCGACCCCTGCCCGATCCACCGCACCATCAGGGGGGAAGTTCGGATATCCACCACAATCCAGGCGCGTGATCATGGCCAGAACGCCACTTTGCCTAAGTCGCTACGGGCTACGTTGGGAAGCCAGGGGACTCAAAACGGCAATGCCGGGTCGAGTACGCGTCCATTCGGCCGAACAATAGGTGGCGACGATGAACCAGTCGCAAGTTAATGGCGACCTCTCGCAGCCGGCTCATGGCCAGCGGCGACCCTCGGTGTTGCTCTTCGACGTCAACGAGACGCTCTCGGACATGGCGCCGCTCGCCGGTCGGTTCAGCGATGTCGGAGCCGTCCCACAGCTCGCCAGGACGTGGTTCGCCGGTCTGCTGCGCGACGGCTTCGCACTGACGGTGAACGGTGTGAATCCCGATTTCGCGACACTGGCCCGTGAGCAGCTGAGACAGGCGCTAGCCGGGACGACGCTCGAGATGGAACTCGATGCGGCTGTCGAACACATCATGGGCGGCTTTGCCGAGCTCCAATGCCACCCTGATGTGGTCGACGGTGTACGCGCGCTATCCGAAATGGGTCTGCGTTTGGTGACCCTGACCAACGGCGCGACCTCCGTCGCACAACGACTGCTAGGTGATGCGAGCATCGCGGACCGGTTCGACCGGATGCTATCTGTCCAGCAGGCGGAAGCATGGAAGCCTGACGCGCGTGCGTACCGCTACGCCTTGGAGGAATGCGGCGTCGAACCCGCCGAAGCGATGCTCGTGGCTGCGCATCCCTGGGACACCGATGGCGCACGGCGAGCAGGGCTAACCGCGGCCTGGATCAACCGAGAATCAAGAACGTATCCCAGTTACTTCCTCGCACCTGATCTGGAGGCTCGCTCACTTACCCACCTTGCATCACTGCTTCGATGAGCAGCGAGCGAGTGCTACTGATCTTGCGTACACGACGTGGCAACGAGTGACCGTTTCCTCCGAGACGCGCCCCAATTCTCACGAACGGCCCCGTATCACGATCTGATCTGCCTGCCAGATCGCGGCGGTTGCTCGGGTATGTCGCGGCTAGTCGTCGGCCAAGCGGCGGCGGTGAGCGCGTCTGCGCGATTTGCGTAGTCCTCGATGCGCGTGATCGTGTTATTAGTGATAGCAAAGACGTTGTAGATCTCGCCGTGCAGCGGAACGCCGGCGACTTCAAGGAGACCTGCGCGGTGGGCGCCGAGCACGACATGCCCCGTGGCCGGGATCAGCTCGAGGGCGTCGATGTCGTACCTCTCGTCGCGGGCGGCGACAAAGTTGGCGGTGACCTCGTTTGGGCCGTGGCAGGACAGGTCCTCGCGCGCCCCTGCCATACGACGGCGGCGGCGAGCACTGCGCGGAGGGCACGGAGATCGCGGCGGCGCAGGGCGTCCGGCCAAGCGATCATGGATTCGAGGTTGTGGCGCTTGATGCGGTTCTCCGTTCGCGCGCGGAAAGTGTGTGTGGCGATCCTGGCGTTTCACTAGTACTGACGCCGGCCGAATCCACCAACAGCAGCGATCATGATGAGCTAGGACGTCGCCGCCTTCGAGCGACAGGGCTCGATCCCAACGGCGCCAAGCATGCAAAACGCTAGGTGCCCGCCAAGTCGTGCAGGGCTTCGGGCCGCAGGATCGTGACGCGCCCCCGGCCGAGGCTGATCAGACCCCGTTCGGCAAAGTCGCCTAGCACCTTGGTGGTGGTCTCCCGTGAGCTGCCGGCAAGCGCGGCCAGCTGTTCGTGGGTGAGGTTCACCTGACTGCTCCTGGCCAGGGGTCGGCTGGTCGCCATCACGGTGAGCGTGCGTGCGATGCGTTCCGGCACGCTTTTGAAGACCGCATCGGAGAGACGCTGCTCGAGCTGGCCGATCCGCCGGCCGAGGGTCTCGGAGATCCGGGCGGCGATCCGTGGGTCGCTGAGCAGCAGCCGCCGTACGTCCTGCTGGTTCATCACACACACGACCACCTCGTCCAGGGCCTCAGCAAAGCTGTCGTGCATCCGCTGACCAACGATCACCATCTCGCCAAAGATGGTGCCGGGCGTGATGATCGCAGTCGTCAACGCACGCCCGTCGGGGGAGACCCGAAAGATTCGGATCCGACCTTTCTTGAGGATGAATAGGGTCTCGAGAGGCTGGTGGGGAGTGTAGATGAGAGCGCCGACGGGATAGGTCTTCATGGGTGCCGCGGCGGAGAGGGCGTCCATCTCGGCTTCGTCGAGATCGCAGAAGATGTCGACCTCTGCCATGCACCAGATCTTGTCCGGGTTGCTCACGGCGCGTTGGATGTCCACGTCTTCCTCTCTGCGGCCCGGTGACCAAGGCCGCGATCTCCCGGCGAGAGTCTCCAGCTGCGCGATGGTGAAGCAGTGGCGCTGCTGGATATCCATCGTGCCAGCCAGGTGCGGAGTCGGGGACGATGAGTGGGGTGGTGGGACCCACCCAGGGGTCCCACCAGCTGTCACCAGCGGGTCGCTCAGTGGGCGGCTGCAGTCGCGGGCGCCGTCGTGACGGCCGAGCTGCGGCGGCGGTCGAGCGCGACGAGGAGGCCGAGGCCCAGGCCGTAGAGCAGGTGCTCGATGATGAAGGTGCCCCAGCCGGCCATTTGGGCCATGTTGGCGATCTGATCGCCACTGCCGAAGAGGGCTGCGGCAATGGGGAGGCCGATGAAGGCGTTGAGGGCAAAGACCGCTGCGCCCCAGACCAGGCCCGCTCCGGCGAGCGCCGCAGTGCCCAGGCGAACGCGGGCAACGAGCAGTCCGAAGACCGCGCCATACATGGCGGCGGTCATCATGTGGATGGCCACGCCCAAGACGGCGGGGCCGGAGTCGAAGTGAAAGGGGTTGCCGGCCATACCGTCTTCCATCGAGGCCATCATCGTGTTCGGGGAGGCCCAGAGTGAGGCGATGTGGTAGAGCGGGGTAAAGAAACCGGCGCCCTTGGCCCAGCCGGCGATCATGGCGTACAACGCCATGATTAGGGAGGCGAGGATCCCGGCTCCGGCGCCGACGAAGATGGCCCGACCGAGGCTGCTGCTCGGGGTGGTCGTGCGGGTCATACTGGACTCCTTGCTTGAAGAGGTTGGATGGGGACAGCTAGAAGCATCCTGCGCAACATCGGCGCGGGACGGTGAGCGCGCTTACACACGGGGCCTTTTCATACGTTGGCTTGTCGGTTGCCGCGGGGGAGATCAGTGGGTGCGGCGCTCGTTATCGGCCTTGATCACGCCCCAGTGTGGTCTGCACGGCGGCCAACCAGCTGCGGGTGACCAGGTTCCCCTAGAGCTCGCCGATCGGGCCCAGGTCGGTGCCGGCTCGCCGGTGTAGGTGAGCCTGGTTCCGCCACGGGTGGAAGCGAGGGTGAAGGTCTCGACCACGGTGGGGAGCCGGCCCACGGACCAGCCGGAATGTGAGCCGATTCGGCGGGTCCAGGATGACCGTCTCGACGGTGACCGCAGTCAAAGTGCTCGCCGACCGGTGTGTGGTGGGCGGCCAGCACCATCTGGTCGGTCCGCTCCAGCATGTGGACCTTCTCCATGAGGGCGCGCGGCCGGCGTTCGCCGTACGGCGCAGCGGCGGCGCCGAAGACGACCATCTCCGCCGTGACGCACAACTCGGCTGGTGACGTCGTCAAGTAGTCGCCCACCTGGTGCTGGCGCGGGATGGGCACCAGGCCAATCGTGCGGGGGCGTGGGCGGGACCGTACCGACCACCCGGCCGATCTTGTGCTCGTTGATGTTCTTACGGCGCCGCGCTTGTGCGGGAAGACCTGACCGTCGCGCAGGTTGACTTCAGCGTCGACGAAGTCCTTGTCCTTGGGCAGATGGAGCCGGTCAGCTCGGGAACGCAGCGGCCCGGTCCATTCTCATACGGTGCATCGTAGACAGGGCTGAGTAGGTACTAGCGTATGCGCGCTCACACTCGGGTGGTCGGGCGCGAGGCAGGATGGAGCCATGACAACGTCGACCGGCCGGACCGACGGTGCTGCGGAACATCGTTTCTCCGATCAGTCGGGGTTGATGGCGGGGCGGCGCAGGACGGCGTGTATGCGCGCGTCTTAGGGGCACCCACTGGACCGCCCTTCGGTCCGAGTTGAGCCACAGACGTCACACTCAATTCGGTTGACGTTGACGTTGCCCCGCCAAATCATTAAGGGCTTTCAAATATGCGAGCGCCGGGCTTAAATCCGATGAACCATTCATAAGCTCGAAAGCCCCTATCATTCGCGTTCCGGGAGGCTGGCAAACCCAGCAGTATTCGCGTGGCCGACCGCGGTAATACTCAAACGTGAACTCGCCACCACACCGCTTACAGGTTCTGCGCATTACACCTAGCTAATCGCCTTTTCTGACAGTAATATTGTCTCAAATGGGGAGGCGAAACGCGAGCCAAGAGAGCCCTAAGAGCGACCACGCTTATAAGCAGCACGGGCACGCAACATGTCAAGCCAATCCCCACCCAAAGAGAAATCATCAGGATGATCCCTCGCCCATTCAAACCTGGCGATCAACCAAGCCCAATAAGGCGAAACATCGGGCAACCAATCATCGGGACGGAATTGCAGCAATTCAGGCGGCGGCCCATCCACCAGCGGCCTACGATGCCGCGCCACTCAGCCGGCCTCCCACAAAGAACGCCGACGCTGCTCGCGGATACGCCGTTTCTCCCGCAACACATCCAACGCAGA
>Ga0307409_100002079_pt1 | contig 10296 bp, 10 predicted proteins | sample 322Ometagenome_2_FD_203888 | JGI IMG/M metagenome (GOLD analysis project Ga0307409, IMG submission 203888) | Maize rhizosphere microbial communities from greenhouse at UC Davis, California, United States - 322HYB-O-2 | ecosystem: Host-associated > Plants > Roots > Rhizosphere > Soil | place...
TAAAACGAATAGAGCGCCAGGGTGATGCAAAAAGTTAGGCTCATGTCGAAGATGACGACGCGAGACAAGATGAAAAACTCCGCGCCGTTGATCAGTATCAGTCCGCTCCATAGCGCTTCCCACGGACCCCACCGAATTCGTGCAAAACTATAAACCAGCGCAAAGCAGCCCAATGCAGCCAGGACAGATGCTAATCGGGCTGCCCATTCATTCACACCGAACGCTTTGTAAGAGATCGCGATCAGCCAGTAAAAGAACATCGGCTTGTCGAGAACCGGAAAGAAATTCTCATGCGGCGTTATCCAATCGTTTAGTAGTAGAATTTCTCTTGCTTTCTCCGCGTTCCGACCTTCATCCGGTTCGAATAATCCAGCCGTTCCAAGTTGGTACAAGAGGGATGTTAGGCAGACGGCTAACAACAGCCAGGGCAACCAGCGGTGTGGCGGCTCGATGGTGTCGGACTCGACACCGGTGTTGATTGAAGATTGCGTAGTAGCGCTCACCGGAACTGATCTGTAGGACGTGTTCGACAAGGTTTATCCGAGAATTACCGAATTACAAGATAAGCAGTCATCAAGTTACGATCAATAACGGCGAGTTGGCGTGCAAACCGAATTTCCACAGAAGCCTTGGTCACGTGATCATCGATTGAGATTGACAACCTCGGGGGCCTGACGTAGCTTGAGCGTAATCAGGGGGTGCCTTATGTTTGGACTTATCCGAATCCCGGAGCTTCTTATCGTTTCGGTGATCGCCCTCATGGTCTTCGATCCCGCCAACCTTCCTGATTTTCGAAAATCTCTGAGCTTACCCATCCGTACTTTAATGAAAGCACTAAACGACTTAGTCAAATGCACGATTGAAAGATCCGGCGGTTCAACGCTAATCAACCAGGCTTCCACTTTCTAGTTTGTGCCGTAAAGTCCGGAGTTCCCGACCAATGAAGCGGCAGCTAATCAAAGGCGCGGCAATTATACTTTTATTTCTGTTCACATTTCTAACTCCAACTTCCGATTTCGTTTATGCCCAGCAACCGGTAGCCAGCTTTTTCTACGATGATCAAGGACATGTGACGCAACAAGCACGGGACACCAATGGGGACGGCAAGATGGACCGTTGGACCCATTATAACGAGCGAGGACAAATAGAACGAATCGAACAAGACATGAATTTCGACGGCAAGCCGGATGCGTTTGTTTATTATGAGAACGGCAAGCCCCGGCGCCAAGAAGTCGCTGGCAATAACGACGGACGAATCGATCTCTGGTATCTGCTTGACCCGGATGGAAAAGTCGAGCGCAAAGGCGAAGATCCAAATAGAACGGGTAAGCCAACCTTGTGGGTCTACTATCAGGACGGCCAGCCGCTACGGGCCGAAGAACAGAACGGTCCTTCCGGCGTAGTCAATCGATCTGTTTATTTTCGCGATGGTAAGATAATGCGGGTCGAGGAGGATACGGACGCCGACGGTAAACCCGATAGCTTCGCCTTTTACGACAACGGCCAGTTGGTGAGAAAAGAGCTGGACCGCAAGCACACCGGCAAAACAGATCTTCGGGGGTACTATCAAGACAACCGATTGGTGAAGCAGGAAGAGGACCTTCGCGGCGACGGCACAGTGAGCCGGATTGTTTACTTCCAAAATGAGACCGTTGTACGCCGCGAGGAAGATACGATGGGGCGGCAACGAATGGATATCGTAGAGACGTTTGCTCAAGGCAAGTTGACCAAACGTCTACGGGACACCAAAGGCACAGGAAAATGGGACACGGTTTACGTTTTCGAGAATGACCAGATCGTACGCGAGGAACGGGACACTGACGCGGATGGTATTTTCGACTTGCGAATCTTCTATGCCGATGGACAGATCAGGCGGCAGGAAGGGGACACCAACGGTGATCGGCGTGTCGATGTTTGGGTTACGTTCGAGAACGGGGAACGAGTCGAACAGCTTGAGGACCAGCATTCTCGCGGGATGATCAGCGCGCGCTATATTTTCAAGAATGGACAGGTCGTCGAACAACAGGCGATTGCGGACGCGCAGCCCACTCCGATGGCGCTTCCCTTCGGGGCGGCCGAAGATGAGCTGCGATCGATGGCCGCTTCCACCGGCATACAAACGGACGAGCGTCGAGCGACTGCGGCAACTGCAGGGCTGCAGTAGTAGAATGAAATAGAAGCTGGCGGTTAGAAGATGAACGGGCGATTTGGATCGATACCGTGCGTAATCTTATTAACGCTGCTCGGGTGTGAACCTGCTGCCGTTCAATATCCGCCTGGGTCTGTTCAATCGCCTTACTCCGGGCCGGCGGTAAGCAAACCAAGCGCACCGCAGTACCCCACGCAATCACAGGTAACCGGCTCCCAAAGATGGAATCACGCGTGGAATAAGGCAATGGAGGGCGCCTTCGTAGGCCTTAATATCGGCGGTCCTTTCGGCGGCGCGGGCGGATTCACTTTGGGGCTGCTTACCGGGCTAATCACAGCCGAATCTCATTACGGTGTGGTGAATGCGCAAATTCAGTCAGAACAGGAAAAAGACCGGCAGCTTGAGGCAGCGATCGAGCAAGAACTGCAACGCCAGTCAGGCTTTGAGAGCCAGGTGACTCAAGCAAGTCTTACATCCGGCGGCACTACTCAAGATAAACCAGTCGAACTACCCGGGGAGCAAGCAAGTGCGGCGACCACAGCCCCAGCTGGGCGTCCGGCAAGCGGTAACATCGCGGTGGCGTCGGTTAACAAGAGTCCCGGATCTATTCCTCCCACGCAGTTCAAAAATGTCGAAGTGAAAGATATCGACGGGGACGGGGTGCCGGATCTGTGGACGTATCACAATCCGCGAAATCCCGGCGAGATCGTGCGTCAGGAAGAATCCACGAAATACGACGGCACTGTCGATGCCTGGAGCTATTTCAAAGACGGCAAACTGGTCCGGCGCGACGTTGATACCCGAGGTCAAGGAAGACCTGATACGATCTTTTATTATGCCGACGATAAGATTGTCCGGGAAGAACGTGATGAATCAGGCACCGGTCGGATCAGTTATCGCGCGATCTATCAAAACGGTCGCCTTGCTCACGTCGAGAAGGATACGCGCGGAGAAGGTAAGATCAATTTTTGGATTCATTACGACACTAACGACAGCAAAGAAATCATCATCAAAGATGAAACAGACATGAATGGAGATGGTGTTGCCGACCTGTGGACCTACTATGAGAACGGGCGGGTGGTCCGGCGTGATGTCAGCGCGCTCGGCTTGGAACTCCTCGCCAAACAGGAACAGATTTCATTGCCGAGCGATGAAGTGAAACAGATTCAGGTTCCTGGCAATTGACAGTATGAACGCCTTCGCCTCCGCCTGGGAAGATTCAGTTCTCTCACTATTCCGCAGCGCCTTTTTAGTACCCTCGCTGCTCCTGCACGCATTGCTCCTGGGTATGCTGTTCCGCGCTGCCAGCTTATCGGTACCAAAGCCGGCATTGGATCCGCTTATCTCGGTCCAACTGATGGAGGTAAATGAGGGCAGTTCCCGCGACAAAAGCATTGGTTCGAGCAAGGGCCCCGGCGGTCAGCGCAGCCTGCCAAGGCGGGGCACGACCGTGGCTCCACCTCAGCGGAGCGGAAAATTGGACAGCGGGTCTCTCGAAGAATCAAAGTCGAGTGATACGGTGGAAGCGACAAACGCGCCAAAACCAATGCCGCTTCCAGGCCCTAAACTTCTGTCTAGAGACTCGACTCGCGAGGCTGTCAATGTAAATGAGACTTCACCGGATTCCCTGGTGCGACTGCCGACCAAGGAGTCGGCAACCAATTTGCCGGGCGCTGCGGCGGTTGAATCGGAGACCAGTCAGAAGAGCTTGGCTGCGCTGAGGAGCACAGATTCCGGAACAGGCATCAAGGCGCTCAGGGAAGCCGAACAGATTCCGGGTTCTTTAAAAGGCGTGGGAACTGGAGCCGGTCCGTACGGCGTTCCGGGTGGAAGTAGGAGCGGCACTGGTTTGTCGGGCGGCGGCAGTGGCTCTGGTATAGGCGGCGGCAGTAGTACAGGCCTAAAGGGAATCGCAAATTCTGATTACAATCAATATCTGCAGCAACTCAAGAGAAGAGTGGAATCGGTTTGGAAGTATCCCGACGACGTCACTGGAATCCAAAAGGTGGCAGTCCGTTTCATTCTTGATCGCGCTGGCAAGCTGACTTTGGCGGAAGTCCTGGATTCTTCCGATTCTAGACTTAACACCAGCGCCGTCGAAGCGATTAGGCGAGCGTCGCCCTTTCCACCTATTCCGGAAAGTTTGAAAGATCTCGCCAATGAACCTATGATCATCAGGTTCGAGGTCGCTATCCGCGTCCGCGGATGAAGACTGCACTTTCACCTCCCCAAAACTCTCGTTGAATTAATTATGAACTAAGGTAATCTCACCGGAGATTTCCGAAGGAATGCGTCATGGAACAACAAGGGCTGAATCTCATCGAGATCATTCACAAAGGCGCCCTGGCAACTTATCCACTGATCTTACTTTCTGTCATAAGCGTAACGGTGGTATTTGAACGGTTATGGTCATTGAGAAATATTAGATCGACGACTTTGAGGATTGCTGAATCGCTGATTGATCCAGTTCAAAAAGGTCAACGCGATCTGGCACTGGCTATTTGCAAACAGAATTCGCACTGTCCGGCGGGAAGAATTTTCCACAGTGTCATTGAGAGAGCCGAAAGCAATCGGCCGGAGACCGCGAGCAATGTCGCGGTGGAAGCGATGTTTGAAGAAACCCAGCATTTGAGAAAACATCTCTGGATCTTAGGAACGGTGGCAAGCAGTGCGCCGTTCATAGGCCTATTTGGGACCGTCGTCGGAATCATCAAAGCTTTCGAAAGTATGGCGGTCAGTGGGACCGGTGGCTTCGCCGTAGTCGCGGCAGGTATTTCCGAAGCGCTGGTCGCCACCGCTTTGGGCTTAGCGGTAGCGATTATCGCGTTGGTTTTTTACAACTACTTCCAGACCCGGATTGGCAGCTTGACGGCTCTGTTTCGCATCCAAGTCGCAAGAGTTCTCCGCCACTTCAACGCCTGAGGCATCGCCATGGCACTCACTCCGCTTGGCAGCAACGAAGAGAACCCGGACATTGTCGCCGAAATCAACATCACCCCTCTGACCGACATCTTTCTCGTCTTGCTGATCATTTTCATGATCACCAGCTCGGCAATGATCGAATCCGGCGGCAAAGTGAATCTGCCCAAAGCTGTCGCTACTCAGTCCGAGAGCCGCGGCACGACTGTCACTCTTACTCCAAAACGTGAGATTTTCGTCAATCAGAAACAGATCAGTGAGGATAAATTGGAGCCGGCTCTCAAGGAAGCATTGGCTGGAAGCGTTGATAAGATTGTTGTATTGCGCGGGGATAAGGACGTGCTCTTGGGCGATACTGTTAAGATTATGTCGATCATCAAACGCGCCGGCGCCTCCGAGATTGCCATTGCCGCCGAAACCGAAAGACCTCGCTAGTAAACCGTCGGAAACTATCGTACTTGCGTTCCCTGTTCGGGTGGAAGCGGCCGTTGCGAGTGTCCGAGGCCATCTTGCCTTGCACGTTCTATATCTTGTTGGATCTCTGCTTGGCTTTTTCCTAGTCGTTCAACCTCTAATTTGAGTTTTTTTTCTCTTTCCAGGAAGACTTCCAATTCCAAAGACTTCTGATTCCCAGACTGATAATTAACGGTAACTGAGTCCTTGCCGTTGGAGCCATCGCTTGCTCGCGCAAAAACGTCGATCTGGTTCCGCCCTTCAATCACTGGCAGCGCGGCGGAAAAAAACCCGTCGGCCGCCAATCTCAATTGCTTGGCTTTTTGGCCGCTGGTCTGATTGACGATCTGAACGTAATCCACGCCAACCGCGGAAATGTTCTCGACCACCGACAGAATATCTACTGGCCGTAAAACGGGTGTGTAGGTGCCGCCACTTTGTTTGGCGATGCCAACCGCGGCTCTTGGATAAGAGAGCGCCTCTTCGCCTAACGCAAAAACGTGAACCTTGATTCCAGCCCTTCCAGCAACTCGCGCCGCGTTGATGGCAAGGTCAGTATCTTGCGGCGTGGCGCTTCTGCCTCCGCCGATGGGCATCGTCGGGAAGCCGTCCGTCAAAAGAAACTCTACTTTTACCGCATCAGTTTTCTTTTCACTGCTTCCCATTCCCATCAGCTCGGTAATGCCGGTACGGATTCCTTCCACCATGTTCGTTCCGCCATAAGGCCCTGCCTTATACACTTCATCCAGAGCGACGTGAACCCGGTCGAACTCATGCGTGAGTGGCTGCACCAGTTTTGCATTCTCGCCGAAACTCACCACAGCCACCCGTGTCGTTTGCGAATTCAGTTGCGTCAAAAGCCTGCGGGCTGCAATCACCTCCGCCGCAAGTATAGAGTTTCTGAGGTTCCTCATCGCGGGCCCGCCTACGCTCATGCCGCCGATGAATATCTGTGGAGTACTAAATCCTGAGCCAGTCTCCGGTAGCTGATCCATTCCTGCCAAATCGATCCCGGCATATTGCGCGGTACTCCCTGATGCATCCAGAAGAAGCATGATGTCAACGTTGGCGGAACGGGCAGCGCTCGTAGTTACCTTGCCGCTAACGAATACTAGATTCTGTTCCTGGTTGATCGTCGCGCCGTCCTTTGGTGAGTGAATCTGCACTTTGGCTTCTGCGCTGACTAGTGGAAACGGCCGGCTAAGCAGGGAAATCACAAAACTCGCGAGGAATGCATACCGGAGAAAAATCGACTTCATGGCGGGTACTCCAGTGACTAGACGCTAACACGAACGTAGCATACTGTAAACGGCACGATTAAGAGTCAACCGCTGATACGTTCGCTCAAATCGATGCTCCGGTGCCAAAAAATAATAGAGAGCCCCGGCGGATCGAATGACGTGGAGCGACAATACAGCTTGGGTAATCCCCGCGATGGTAAGTTCCGGGTATTCCGCAGCCCAACAGCTGCACCAATTCGAATGTGATGAAAAGATCAGCAGTTAAATTGCCTGAGACAGCTCGAAAGAGGAAATCATCGCAGCAGCGCTGTACCAACTTAGAGCGGACTTATAAGCATTCCGCTGCCGCTCTCAAGCCCAACAGATAACTCTGCACACCGAAACCGGTAATCTGTCCGACAGCGACTCCGGCGATGTACGAATGTTTTCGAAAATCTTCTCGCTTATAGATATTCGAAATGTGAATTTCGATGGCGGGGATACCGGCAGCTATAATTGCATCGCGCATAGCCACACTGGAATGGGTGTAGGCTGCTGGATTGATTACAATAGCGCCAAAGTGAGCTGGAGCTTGCTGGATCCAGTCAACCAATTCACCTTCATTATTTGATTGGCGAATTTCCACGGCCACGCTCAGTTGCTTGGCTAGGGAACGAATTTCTCGCCCGATTTCATCCAGCGTAACGCTCCCATAAATTTCCGGCTGGCGCTTGCCCAGCAGATTTAGGTTAGGACCGTTGAGGATTAGAATTTTTTTCTTTTTTGCCATGTAGCGCTGGTAGGCTGTAATAAGGGGCGGGACCAAATTTCTCGATATTTATGTTCCCAGAGCCGCAGCGATTTGTTCTGCCGTTAACGAATGGAAGCAAGTCTTACCAATGGCGGTGCACATCACAAACTTAATCTTCCCGTCCGCTGACTTTTTATCCAGTTCCATGCCGTCAATCAAAGACTGCGGCGGAACTTCCTTCGGTATTTCGGTTGCCAATCCGGCCATCTTGATCAACTTTATAATGCGACTCAACGTAATAGCATCACAGAAGCCCTGCTGATAAGAGATAGCAGCAGCCTTCGCCATGCCGATAGCGACTGCCTCACCGTGAAGAAATCTTTGATAACGGGTAGCGGCCTCCAAAGCATGTCCCACGGTATGCCCGAAGTTGAGAACGGCGCGATGATCATCCTCTCGTTCATCGTTTTCTATCACCCGGGCCTTTATGGCACACGACGTGGTGATCACTTCAGTCAGCAGGCGACGATCCAAAGCCAGTACTCCATTCAGTTCGTTCTCTAAGCGGCCAAATAAACCCGGATCTTCAATAATGCCGTATTTGATGACCTCGGCTAGGCCGGCTACTAACTCGCGGCGCGGCAATGACAACAGCAGAGCCACATCGATGATGACTGCACGGGGTTGATAAAACGCGCCGATCAAATTTTTTCCGCGAGGATGATTAACGCCGGTTTTCCCTCCCACACTGGAGTCTACTTGAGCTAGCAAGGTGGTCGGTACCTGCACGAATGGCGTGCCGCGCAAATAACAAGCAGCGGCGAAGCCGGCAATATCGCCGACAACACCACCACCTAATGCCACTACACACGATTGCCGTTCGAATTTTTCGCTAATGAGACGGTCGAAAATCGTTGAAAGAGTCGACAGCGTTTTGTATTCCTCACCATCTGGAAGCAACACAGGGGTAACCTCGAATCCGGAGCCCTGCAGAGCATCATTCAGAGTGTCGAGATAGAGTTGCGCTACTGTAGGATTGGTTACGACCGCAACCTTACGTTTGATCCCAGCTCGTTTGAGTAGATCGCCCGCCGTCGAAAGAATCCCTTCCCCGACGAAGATGTTATAGGATCGTTCTCCTAAATCGACTTCGACTGTGCGGAGTGTTTGCATAATCAATAATGGGCCGATGCGGCGAGCGCGAGGATTTTGCCAACCACTTCATCGACGGTCAGATCGCTGGTATCGATTTCGATATGGGCGCTAGCGTAGTACCTTTTGCGTTCTTTCAGAAGCTCCTCAATCCGTTGCACTTTATCATTTGTCATTAACAGAGGTCGCTGGTTACCACTACCGGCGCGCCGGAGAATCGCATTGACATCGGCCATCAGACAAACAATCAAGCTCCGCTCTTGTAAAAGCCGCAAATTATCTTCATGCAACACAACCCCGCCGCCGGTTGCTATTACCTGACTATCCTGCCGAAGCACTTGTGCAAGCGCTTGTTTTTCTAACTCACGGAAGTAAGGCTCGCCCTTGTTTTCGAAGATGTCTCTAACTTTCGCCCCCTCGCATTTCTCAATCGCCCTATCCAGATCGACGAATCGCCGCTTCAATCGCCGCGCGAGCTTTCGTCCCACGGCACTTTTACCTACGGCCATGAAACCGATGAGCGCGATGTTCTGATTAGGGTCCAGTGGCAAATGATTTAGAAATTCTTGATTTGCTCCAGGTAGGTTTCATAATTGCGGCGAATTTCTCTGAGCGAATCTCCGCCGAACTTTTCCAAAAAAGCGTTGGCCAATTCAAAAGCCACGACCGATTCACCGACAACGGCTGCAGCCGGTGCCGCGCAAACATCGGATCGCTCGACCGACGCGTCGGCCTGTCGCTTGGACCGTAGATCGACAGATTGCAGTGGACTCATCAAAGTAGAGATCGGCTTCATGGCAACTCGAACAACCAAAGGAGCGCCATTTGACATACCACCCTCGCTTCCGCCCGAATTATTGCTGCCCCGGTAAAAACCGGTAGGCAGAATCCTTGGCGTGCCTTCGCTAACCATTTTCGCCGGATCGAAAAAGATCTCATCATGAACTTCAGAGCCGCGACGCCGGGCCATCTCAAAACCCAGGCCGATTTCGACGCCCTTGATTGCCTGGATGCTCATCACAGCCTGAGCCAATCTTCCATCGAGCTTGCGATCCCACTGAGTGTGCGTACCTAACCCAGGCGGTAACCCCAATGCTACAATCTCAAAAATGCCCCCGAGTGTGTTGCCTTCTTTCTTACACTCCTCGATCAAGCTGATCATCTTTTCCTCAGCCGCACTATCGGCGGTCCGCACAGGAGACTCTTCCGCACGGGCATAGGTTTCCTCGTACGAAAGTCCGTCGAAGTTCGATGTGATGTTTCCGATCGACCGGATGTAGCCCATCACCCGAATACCGAAAGGGGCAAGTAGTTGTTTGCAGAAAGAACCTACCGCCGTCCGCGAAACTGTGTCGCGAGCACTCGCCCGCTCAAGGATATCCCGTATGTCCGAGCGATCGTACTTGAGCACCCCATTGAGATCAGCATGCCCGGGTCGCGGTTTGGTGACTGCAATGTTTTCGTCACGATCGTCCGGAGCAGCTGACATTTTTTTGGTCCAGTTTTTCCAATCCCGATTCTCGATCCCCAACGATACAGGGGATCCAAGGGTTTCACCCCAGCGGATACCGGAGCGAATCTGAACCTCATCCTTTTCGATCAACATTCTGCCACCGCGGCCATAGCCCTGCTGTCGACGCCATAGATCATGA
>Ga0307409_100002080_pt1 | contig 10291 bp, 8 predicted proteins | sample 322Ometagenome_2_FD_203888 | JGI IMG/M metagenome (GOLD analysis project Ga0307409, IMG submission 203888) | Maize rhizosphere microbial communities from greenhouse at UC Davis, California, United States - 322HYB-O-2 | ecosystem: Host-associated > Plants > Roots > Rhizosphere > Soil | place...
CCCCGAAACTCGAAGTGGGCTGGATCCAGAACTCGTTGCGGAAGCTCCTCTCCTGAGATCCCCTCACGGAGTAGACGCGTAATCAGCAGCTCCGCCAGTCCAGCGGCACTGAACCACGCGTCGGGCTCGATGCCGGAATACAGGTCCGCGAATTCCGGGCGCAGCCGCGCTTCGCGTACAGATGCCCTGGCTGGCAGCGCGCTGCCTACGGTTCTACGGTCAGCTGGTTTCATGCTCCTCGTTCTTACTCCTGGGATCCGGGCGGTTCGTACAACTCAGATTACGGGACGTCAGGCGAGCGCGCAAGCGGGCAGAGACGTCACTAATTTTGGCCGATGCACATCCGCACCGTTCTCTTCGATCTCGACGGTACTCTGATCGACTCCGTTCGACTGATCCTGGACAGCTATCATCACACCCTGAATCGCCATGGACTTCCCGCGCGAACTGATTCCGAGTGGCTGAAAGGCGTGGGCACTCCGTTGACGGCACAGCTGGCCGAGTGGCGTGATGAGATCGGCACCATCGAAGCAATGATCGCCACTTACCGCGAGTACAATCTGAAGCATCATGACCGCATGGTGACGGTCTATCCCGGCGTTCTCGATGCCGTGCGGGAGATAAAGGCGGCTTCGCTGCAGACCGGCCTCGTGACCAGTAAGAACCGGCAGGGCGCGCTCCGTGGCCTGAGGCTGGTGGGCCTCGAGGCGCTCATGGATGTCCTGGTCTGTGCCGACGAAGTCACGAATCCGAAGCCGCATCCGGAGCCCGTAGAAAAAGCAGTTTCGCTCCTCGGGGCAGACGCTGCCACTACGCTCTACGTCGGCGACAGCGTCCACGATATGCACTCGGGAAGAGCTGCAGGAGTGCTGACCGCCGCGGCGCTCTGGGGGCCTTTTCAGCGGAGCCACCTGGAGCAGGCACAACCGGATTATTGGTTGGAGACACCCTACGATCTAGTCGACCTGATCGACCACGAGCGGGGACCCGAGACACCCTAGCCGACCAGCAGCACTCACCCTTCCAGCACTTCTCGAAGCCGCTCCACCAGTACGTCTACGTTGAACGGCTTCTGTATGTAGCCTGTTTTGCGGCCGGCAAACGCACGGGTTCCCATGGGGCTTTCGGCATATCCTGACATGAACACGACCGGCAGATCGGGTGCCCTGGCACGAAGATGCTCAGCCAGGTCGTATCCACTCATGCCGGGCATTGTCACATCAGTGAGCACCAGATCTATTTCCGCCGGCGCCGCATCATAGATCTTTATCGCGTCATTGGCATGGCTTGCCTCGACCACGGTGTAGCCCTGGCCCACCAGCAAGCGCTTGACTGATTCGCGTACCTGGGGCTCATCGTCCACCAACAGAATTCTTTCTCTACCGCTCTTCACTGCGGCGCGCGCGGGTATTGGACCCGCCTGCTCCCCCGCGCCGTGCCTGGGAAAGTGGATGCCGAAGGTCGAGCCCTCACCAAGCGTGCTCTCGACTGTGATTTTCCCGCCGCTCTGCTCGACGATTCCATACACAGTTGAGAGCCCCAGCCCGGTACCACTACCGCCGCGTTTAGTGCTGAAGAAGGGCTCGAAGATGTGACTCAGCACGGTTGGGTCCATACCAACTCCGGTGTCGCTCACCCAGAGAGATACGTACTCCGGAGCAGCCCCCGTTTGGGAGGGCGAGTTTGCCGTGGTAATCCGGATATGCCCCCCTTGCGGCATCGCTTCCCTGGCATTCGTTACCAGATTCACAAGTACCTGCTCCAGCGCTCCCGGATCCACCAGCACCGTACCCAGATCGGGGTCAAGCTGAGTTTCTAAACTGACTCCAGGGCCGGCCAGCCGATCCAACATCGGCTCCAACTGTCTGACACTCGAATTGAGGGATACGACCTTGGGCTGGAGCAGCTGCCGGCGGCTGAATGCCAGCAGCTGTCGAGTCAGACCTGCGGCGCGCTGTCCGGCATCCCGAATCTGCTCCACATCCGCCCGGAGCGGGTCGGCAGGCCGGAGCTCCTGCAGGATGAGATCGCTATAGCTCAGGATGCCGGTGAGCAGATTGTTGAAGTCGTGAGCAATGCCGCCTGCCAGCCGCCCGACGGCCTCCATCTTTTCAGTGCGCCGATGTTCCGCTTCTTCGCGAACACGGGTCTCTTCAGCCGTTCTGGCTGCCGTTACGTCTTCACTGACGTTCACGGCACCCACGATTTCGCCCCGCTCATCTACGATTGGCGCGGCCGAGCTTCGGATCAGCTTTTGACCACCATCCGGTGTTTCGACCAGGACCTCCTCCTCGACGGAGAACTCGCCCTGGATCGCTCGGGCAACACCCCACTCTTCCGGTCTTACCGGCTCCCCTGTATCGGCCCACCACGCCTTGTGCTCGGCCAGCTGCTGGGCACCCGCGCCCTCGCCACCCCAAAGCTGCCTGGCGGACGTATTGGCAACCACGATGCGTCCCTGCCTATCGATGATCGATACCCCAACATGGAGGGCATCGAGCACCTGTTGCAAATGATGCTCCGGACCCTGGGTGCTGGTCAGTGCTGACATTGCGCTGATGACGCGGTTGGGTGTGCCGGAGGCATCGAGGGCGATGTGAGCTCGATGCTGCACCACCGCGTAGGTACCGCCCGCCCAGCGAAAGCGATACTCCTCAGTCCAGGTTCCGCGTGCTTCGCTGATCGCGGCGTCGATGTTTTCCATGACGCGCTCACGATCCGCCGGGTGGATCCTCTCATACCACCACCCCACGCTGTCACCCAGCCGGGAGAATTCGTAATCCAGCAGCGGACCGGTGCCAGGATCCCAGGTGATGCGGTCGGTCAGGAGATCCCAGTCCCACACCGTCTCCTTCGCAGACCGGGCGAGCAGCCGGTAGCGCTCTTCGCTCTCCCGCAAAACAATTTCCGCCTGTTTCCGCTCTGTGATGTCCTGTATCCCAGCAATGAAATGCCCCGGCTCTCCCTCTGGGCCCGGCACGAGTGACACATTCACGAGCGCCCACACGACCACACCAGAGGGGCGCACATAACGCAGCTCCATCGTGTAGGTCCGGCATTCGCCGGCTTGCAGCAGACGCATGGCTTCGCGGCCGGCACTCGCGTCGTCCGGATGGATCACCGTTTCAACGGGAAGGCCGATGAGATCTTCCGGCACCCGCCCCAGGAGGTCGGATACCGCTCGATTCACCCGCAACCAGCGGCCATCGGTCGACAGAAGTGCCATTCCGATGCCGGACTCCTCGAAGCTGCTGTGGAACTGCTCCACGGTCTCTCTACGGCTGTGCTCGGCGTTTCGTCGTTCGGAGATTTCCGTTCGCAACTCGATCTCGGTTACCACCGACGCTGCAAGATCCTGCAGCAGTGCGATGTCACGATCGGACCAGAGCCGGGGCGTCTTGTCGGCGACACAAAGAGCACCGATGGTGTGGCCATGGCGGATCACGAGGGGAACACCTGCGTAGGCGACCCAACCAAGCTCCCGAATGACTGGATTGTGGCGAAGCAGCGGGTGTCGGCGGGCATCCTCGAGGACGAGGGGATCGCCGGTGGCAACCACCTGTCCGCAGAAGGAAAAAGAGATCGGTGTCACCCGGCGCGACGCCCAGGGCTCAGGCAGCCCCACGGCGCTCTTGAAGAACTGGTGATCGTCGGCGACCAGTGCGATGAGAGACACTGGGGTGCCGAGCAGGCGGGCGGCCATTCGGGTAAGACGATCAAAGCTCTCCTCCGGTGGGGTATCGAGGAGTGCCGTACGGCGGAGCGCAGTCAGCCGGTCGGGGCGGGTAAGCAGACTCTGAGTCATTAAGGGTATGCCTTATGTCGCGCCGCCGCCGCAACTGCTACATACTGGTTCGGTTTGGTCGTGCTATGGGGCCGTTTATCACCCGAAACGGGCGAATTGCGCTGCTCAGATGCAGGAACGAGGCCGTCGGATGAGAACTTACGTGCGGTTCAGACGACCGCAATCTGAACCAGATTGCACCTGAAGAGCGCCGGTATACCGCGGACTCCATATCTTGCCAAGTCAGTGGGTGGGGCTATCTTCCCGCCGCTCAAACTGCGAAGGGTGCCATGAGTCTCCTGCCCCGCGACGAGAAGTTCTTCGATTTTTTTACCTCAGTCGCTGCCTTCAGTGTAGAGGCGGCCAAGCTGCAGCTCGATCTGCTCCGGGCGGACGCCGCCCGAAGGGGGGCGATCGTGGATGCAATCAAGCGCATCGAGCACCAAGCCGATCAGATCACCCACGAGGTGGTTACCCGGCTGGACCGGGTGTTCATCACCCCGCTGGACCGGGAGGACATTCACTTGCTTGCGTCACGTCTGGACGACGTGGTGGACCTGATCGACGGGACCGCCCACCGGGTTCAGATGTACCATGCGGGAGTAGCCCCGGAGGGAGCGGTTCTCCTGGGAGATGTCGTCCTGCGCGGCACTCAGGAGCTGTTGGTCGCGGTGCAGAGTCTGGAGAAGAACAAGGATCGCTCGGTGCTCGAGGCCTGCGCCCGGGTCAAGCGCCTGGAGGAAGAGGGAGACTCCTTGTACCACGAGTGGGTAGGCCGGCTTTTCGACGGATCGCCTGATCCACTCCTGGTCATCAAGTGGAAAGAAATTTACGACACGCTCGAGAAGACGCTGGACCACATGGAAGACGCTGGAAACGTCCTGGAGTCGATCTCCATTAAGCACGCCTGAGCATGGACAACGTCGTACTGTATGTGGTCTGCATTGTGGCTGTCGCGCTGGTCTTCGACTTCATCAATGGCTTCCACGACAGCGCCAACTCGATCGCCACGGTAGTCTCGACCCGGGTCCTCAGTCCTGGAAAGGCGGTGTTCTGGGCCGCCTTCTTCAACTTCGTCGCCGCATTTGCCGTCGGTACAGCGGTGGCGAAGGCGATAGGCAAGGGCTTGATCGATATCAGCATCGTCGATCCGAATGTGATTCTGGCAGGGCTTCTCGGTGCAATCGTTTGGGATCTGGTAACCTGGTATCTCGGACTTCCCAGCTCCTCCTCCCACGCGCTCCTCGGAGGGTACGCCGGTGCCGCCATTGCCAAGGCCGGGTTCGGCGCCCTGATACTGAGCGGTTGGGTACTCCCGGTGGCGTTTATCGTCATCTCGCCGGTTCTGGGAATGCTCATCGCCCTTACCCTCACGGTGGGGCTTTCCTGGCTGCTGCATCGAGCTCCGCCGGGTCCGGTCGACCGGATCTTTCGTCGTCTGCAGCTCCTGTCGGCCGCTTTGTACTCGCTGAGCCATGGCGCCAACGATGCTCAGAAGACCATGGGCATCATTGTGAGCCTGCTGGTGTCTACTCAGGCGAGCTTCGTCAATCAGACCGGCTGGCTCAGCAATCTCTATCTGCCTTCCGCCGACCATATTCCGCTCTGGATCATTCTCTCGGCGCACACCGCGATTGCACTGGGAACTGCTGCCGGTGGATGGAGAATCGTGAAAACGATGGGGACCCGGATTACCCGGCTCCGGCCGTTCGGAGGCTTCTGTGCCGAAACAGCCGGAGGGATCACCGTGCTTCTGGCTTCGAATCTGGGTGTACCGGTGAGCACGACGCACACGATCACGGGAGCGATCGTGGGTGTTGGCGCAGCTCAGCGCCTCTCGGCCGTGCGGTGGGGAGTTGCGAAGCGGATCGTCTGGGCCTGGATCCTCACCATGCCCATGAGTGCGGCCATTGCTGCCCTGGCCTATCTGCTCCTGACCATCTAGGTGTCCGCGGTCAGGCTGCCCAGGAGCTGTTATCGACCTGGCGGCCGGTGTCTATCGCATCCTGGTAGTCCTCGAGCAGGCGATCGTACACTTCATCCCAGCGGCGTTCGGCGGCAGTCCGCAGCGCACCTTCCGAGAGCCTCCGCCGCAGTCCTGCATCCTGCAGCAAGCGGTGCAGTCCCTCTGCAATGGCGCCCACACTGTTGGGCTCGACCAGCCAGGCGTTTCCTCCATGCTGAGCGAATTCGAGCACACCGCCGGCAGCCGCAACGAGCGGCGGCAATCCCGAACCCATGGCCTCCAGCAGCGAGTTGCCGAAGGTTTCGGTGGCCGATGGAAATGCGAAGATGTCGGCCGACGCGTAGGCGGTGGAAAGGGGACGCCCGTCCAGGAGACCGGCCACATGCACTCCCGGAATACGCCGGCGTCGTATGTCTATCTCGAGAGGGCCGCGACCGACCAGTGCCAGTCTGGCTGATCCTCGCTCCGGAGCGAGCAGATCCCAGGCCTCGAGCAGCAGGCCGAGATTCTTCTCCCGTGCAATGCGACCGATGTAGGTCACCAGCAGGTCGCCGGGGTCTACTCCGATGGATCTGCGATACGCGTCGCTGCGAAATCGTGGATGGAAACAGTTCGGATCGACGCCGCGGCTCCAGATGCCGGTGTGGGTTACACCCCGGCTATGGAGGTGCTCCTGGTAGATACGGGATGGGCAGAGGACCCGATGGCTCTGCCCATAAAACCACCGCAGGTACCGCCAGCCGGCACGAAGGACCCAGTCGACTCCATAACGCGCGGCGTACTTATCGTAGTCGGTGTGAGCAGAGGCTATGACTGGAAGGTTCAGGTGGCGCGCCACCTTGAGTCCCGTGATCCCAAGCGCGAACTCGGTAGCGACGTGGACTATATCGGGTTGAAAGCGAGCGGCATCCTCGAGCACATCCCGGAGCCTGGGGAATGCCCATTGAACGTCGGGATACAAAAACAACGGCACGCTGGGAGAGCGGTGCACCTCCGGACGATCTGGCTGTCCCTTAGGGAGCGAGTACGTGGCGGTATACACGCGCACCTGGTGCCCGCGCTCTTCCAAGGCGCGGGTGAGCCGCAGCAGCGTGACTCCTACGCCGCTCACCATCGGCCAGTAGACCTCGGAAAACAGGGCAATCCTCACCAACGAACGCTAGACAGGAGGGTGGAAAGAGGGAAGGAGTGAAGGGCTCTCCTCAGTCTCGCGTTCCCTCCTTCCCACCTTCCGTCGTAGATTCTAGAATGCGGATCCGCGAGCCATTCAACGGCGCCTCCCATCTCGTCGGTCTCTTGCTCGCAGGTGCGGGCACGGTTCTGCTGCTTCGGCTGGCCAGCGGGCCATCGGAACTGACGGCCTTCACCATCTACGGCGCTAGCTTGGTGCTCCTCTACGGAGCCAGCACCCTCTACCACACACTTCCAGTTTCCGAACGGCCCCTCCGGGCGCTTCGGACGCTGGATCATATTGCCATCTACTTCCTGATCGCCGGCACATACACGCCCCTGGCAATGATCACGCTCGGTGGCACACTCGGATGGTCGCTGCTTGGAACGGTGTGGCTGATCGCATTGGCAGGCATACCGTTCAAGCTCTGGTACCTGGACGCGCCGGTCTGGCTCTCCACAGCCACGTACCTGGGAATGGGATACCTCGCGCTTGTGGCGGTAGTTCCGATTGCGCGAGCGGTTTCAATCAGCGGTCTGGGATGGCTGGTGGCAGGCGGGCTCGCTTACACGGTGGGAGCGGTGGTCTACGCCCGCCAACGTCCCGATCCATTCCCGGGCCGATTCGGTCACCACGAGATCTGGCATCTGCTGGTGCTGGCGGGCAGCAGCTGTCACTACGCCTTCATGGTGTACCACGTCGCCTGACATGAAGGGCATTGAAATCAGGGCCGCCGCAGTTCCCGATGCAGACCGGATCATCACCCCGGAAGCCCTGACCTTCCTGGAGCAGCTCGGGCATCAGTTCGGGCCGGCCCGAAGCGCCCTGCTTCAGCGCCGACGCGAAGTTCAGCGCGGCATCCATGATGGCGTCCGCCCCGACTTCCTGACTGAAACCAGCGACACACGAGCCGCTGACTGGACTGTCGCAGCTGCGCCCTCCGATCTGAACGACCGGCGAGTCGAGATCACGGGCCCGGTAGAGCGGAAGATGATGATCAATGCGCTGAACTCCGGTGCCCGGGTTTTCATGGCGGACTTCGAGGATGCCCTCTCCCCACCATGGTCGAATGTCATTGCCGGACAGGCAAATTGTGTGGGTGCGATCAGGCGAACACTCGAATTCGCCAGCCCGGAGGGAAAGCGTTACCAGTTGGGAGAGAAGCTCGCCACGCTGGTGGTCCGGCCGCGCGGATGGCACCTGGAGGAGAAACATGTGCGGGTCGATGGCCAGCCGATGTCGGCCAGCCTGGTGGACTTCGGCCTCTACTTCTTTCACAACGCGCGTGAGCTCCTCCGACGCGGCAGCGGTCCGTACTTCTACCTCCCGAAGCTGGAGGGCTATCTCGAGGCGAGACTCTGGAACGATGTGTTCCGCTACGCTCAAGACCAGCTGGGGATTCCCAGAGGAACAATCCGAGCGACGGTTCTCATCGAGACCATCCTCGCGGCTTTCCAGATGGACGAGATCCTATACGAGTTGCGGGAGCATGGCGCCGGACTCAACGCCGGCCGCTGGGACTATCTATTCAGTATCATCAAAAACTTCAGGGACGATCCCGACTTTCTTCTGCCTGATCGCTCTCAGCTGACCATGAGCGTGCCGTTCATGAGGGCCTACACGGAACTGCTGGTGAAGACCTGTCACCGCCGGGGCGCCCACGCGATCGGCGGCATGGCCGCGTTCATTCCGAGCCGGCGCGATCCAGAGGTCAACGAGGTGGCGCTGACCCGCGTGCGGGAGGACAAGACGCGCGAAGCAAGAGCAGGATACGACGGGGCATGGGTGGCGCATCCAGACCTGGTGTCCGTGGTGGACGAGGTGTTCGGAGCGGTCCTTGGCACGCGACCCCACCAGAAGGAGCGCCAGCGCGAGGACGTGAAGATCGGGCCCCAAGAGCTTCTAAACGTTCAGGTAGCAGGAGGCCGAGTTACGGAAGCAGGAGTGCGAAACAACATCAGCGTTGCCGTCCAGTACCTGGCAGCCTGGCTGGGCGGATCCGGGGCGGTGGCGATCAACAACTTGATGGAAGACGCGGCAACGGCAGAGATCGCCCGGTCTCAGCTCTGGCAGTGGATTCGTCATCGCGCGAAGACCGAGGACGGGAAATCAATCACCCGGGAGCGCTGCCGCGCGATCCTGGCCGAGGAAACCGCCATGCTGGTGTCGGCCGGCGCTGATCCCTCACGCCTGGCCACAGCCGCCGAGCTGCTGGAAGCCTTGTTCTCGGCGGAGCAGTTCCCTGAGTTTCTGACGCTGACTGCGTATGAGAAGCTGGTGAGCGAGAAGCTATGAGGTATCAGCTATTAGCTATTAGCTATTAGCCACGAGACTGGAGAGGGACTTCGCCGGTTCTCTCCAGTGAGCTCATGCTAATAGCTAATAGCTAATAGCTCCCACTGGGGCGGCTGGGGTCGAACCAGCAACCTCCCGGTTAACAGCCGGGCGCTCTGCCAATTGAGCTACACCCCAAGATGGAAATCGAAGGATTGTGACTTTACACGAGCCTCACCAGGCTGGCAAGCCCAAAGCGGACGCTAAGCATCTGTCGCTTCACGCATTGGTACTCGCCGCAGGCCGAGGAAGCCGCTTCGGTGGGAGCAAGCTCCAGGCGCGCTACCGGGATCAGCCTCTGCTTGCCTACCCGCTCGCCCTGGTAGCGGCTGCCCGCGAGCGCGGCCTGATCGACGGAGGGCACGTCGTCATCCCGGCGGGTGACGAAGCATCCTGCGGACTGGTTCGCGACATGAAGCTGGACGCGGTGCTCAATAGTGCTCCCGAGCAAGGACTTTCGTATTCGCTGCAGCTCGGGCTTGCTGCCTTGGAGCAGGCTGAGGGCGCGGAGGCGGCGCTGATCCTGCTGGGTGACCAGCCACTGGTCCGTTTAGAGGTTGTCGAGGCGATCATCTCAGCATGGTACGCCGGCGAAGAGGCAATCATCCGCCCTCGCTATGCAGCAAGCCCTGATGTTCCGGGGCACCCGGTGCTGGTGGCGCGCAGCGCGTGGCCTCTGATCCGGGATTTGCAAGGAGATGCCGGATTCGGTTCGACCCGACCCCGACCCCGAGAAACACTCGTCGATGCTACCGGGCACAATCCCGACGTAGATACGCTGAGCGATCTCCAGGCTCTCGAGGTCATTCAGCAGTGAAGCTTCAGTTCTCTGGTTCTCCCGAGGTCAGGGCCCCCAAGCAAATCGTCTGGCAGCGCCTAGTGGACCCGCGATTCGTGGCGGGATCAGCGCCCGGCATCGAATCAGTCGAGGTGATCGATTCGACACGCTTCCGGGTGATCTCCGGTTTTGGCCCGCGCGCGATGAAGGCACGGATCACACTGGATGGTGAGCTGTTCGATCTTGTCCCCGGGAGCA
>Ga0307409_100002081_pt1 | contig 10287 bp, 5 predicted proteins | sample 322Ometagenome_2_FD_203888 | JGI IMG/M metagenome (GOLD analysis project Ga0307409, IMG submission 203888) | Maize rhizosphere microbial communities from greenhouse at UC Davis, California, United States - 322HYB-O-2 | ecosystem: Host-associated > Plants > Roots > Rhizosphere > Soil | place...
GCCGTTCGGTGGCGTGTTTGCCTTCCACGAGCCAGGCGGTCGACGATTCCGGACGAAGCGGATCGTCGGACTGCGATTGCGCCACTTCGGCGCGTACGCGGGTCTCGGGGGTGAGCCGCCACGTGAGATCGCTGCCGATGATCGTGGTGTCACCCGCCTGTGCGCCCTGCAGGATGGCGCTCGCACCGATCTCCAGCTTCTCGTCGGCGAGTTTCGTGGCTACGCGCAGTCCCGCCGCGGTCTGATCTTCACCACCGGTGCGTACTTCGTAGTCCGCCACGATGAAGACGGGATTGAGCTCCTGGTCGCGGCTGTGCACTGGCTCCTTGAAGAACACGGTGCCGCGTTCGTAGTCGAGGTCGTAGTCGATGAAGCGCGACAGCTCGCGCGACTGCACGATGCGCGTGGGCTCGAAGCGGTCGCGGATCTCGATGCGCAGCTTGTCGCTGCCGATCACGATGGGGGAGCGCGACAGCCGGTACAGGCCCGAGGTGCCGTCGCCCTGCAATTCGTCCTGCACGAGACCGGTGTCGGTGCGGGCCGCGAAGCCCTGCATCTGCAGCCGCTCGCCGCCGAAGTCGGCCCGCAGGCCCGACAGGCTGCGGTTGTAGCGCGTGAGCTCCGTGACGGTGAATCCGGTCTCGAAGTCGCCGAACAACGCGACGAACTGGCGGCGCTCGATCTTGAGGTACAGCTTGCTCTGCGAGGCCGCCTCGAAACGCTGCTCGGTGCCGTCCCCGTAGAGTAGATAGTAGCGGTCCGGCTCGATGGTGTTCTGGAAGCGCTCGCGCGCATCCTGCTTTTCGCGCGCCGAATCGTAGGCCATCGTGAGCAGGAACTCGCCCTTGATGCGGCCCTTGGCGAAAAACGCCACCCGGCCATCCTGTCCGAAACCCTCTTCACGATCGGCCGCGGCGGCGGTTTCCATGTTGCCGGAAATGCTGTTGTAAGCCGCCGTACCCTCGGCAATACCCACCAGGATCCAGTCGCGCGCGGCCGGCGACAGCCACACCTTGTATTCGTCGCTCTGACGCTCGTTGAAGCGGATCCGGATGATGGCGTTGCCCGCCGTGGTCGTAGGCTCGAGCTCGATGAGCGCCAGGCCATCGCCGCGGACTTCGACCTGCGGCTCGCGCGGACCGCTGGCCAGGATCTGGTTGTCATCGAGCTGCTCGACTTCCCACCACGTGCGGTAGGGCGAATCGACCGTGAAGTTGGCGATGGTGCCGCTGCGCGCGGGTTTGCCGTATTGATCGAACATGCGCAGCGCGATCACGGGACGCGTGCGGCCATCGGCCACGAGCCTGGACGCCGACTTGTCGATCTCGGCACGCACCGGGCCACCGCCATAGTGCACCACGCGTTTTTCCTGCCAGACGACCTTGCCGGACTCGTCGACGACTCGCGCCTCGAACAGGTTCTCGCCATTGGCGAGGTCCACGCCGCGCCAGCGGCTGAGCGCCACGGTCTTTGCCTTGTTGGAGCCGGCGCCATCGAAGTTCAGCGCACTCACCTCGGCACCGTTCAACGAGAGCAGCACCTTCTGGCGGGGCTCGTGCTGGATGGCGATCTTGGTGGACGCAATCGCCGGAACGGCATCGGCCTCGGGCGTCAGCCACCGAATCCCGGGCGACAGACTTTCCACGTCGAAGGTCTTGCGATCGCTGGTGTCCGCGGCTTTCTCGCGCGTCACGCGCGCCACCGCGGCGGTGGGTCCACGCAGCACCACACCGGTCGTGTCGATCTTGCGCGGCTCGTTCCCCGCCTTGATGAGCTCGAGCGGCGCATTGGCCTCGAAGCGCGACCCTTCGATCACGATCTCCACGCGGCGATTGGCCGCGAGGCTGGCCGCATCGCGACCTGAATTGAGTGGCTCGTCGGAACCGCGTCCTTCGACGTGCACGCGCGAGGCGGGAACATTGAGCGCGGCGGCAAGGTAGTCAGCCACCGCCTGCGCACGCGCACGCGACAGCGCCTGGTTGTCCGCGAATACCGCGCGATGACGCCCCGAGATGGGTTGCGAATCCGCATGACCCACCGCGCGGATGGTCAGGTCGCGCGCGCCCCGCCAGGAATCGATGAGCGCGCGTAGCGCGTTCTGGTCCGACACCAGCAGTTCCGTCTTGAGCACGTCGAATCGCGGCGTGAACGAGAACTGCGAGCGCGAATAGCGCGCCGCGCCGCGCGCGAGTTTCGATTCGATGGGATCGGTGCGCAGGCCGGATTTCGACGGCGAGTCGAACAGCAAGACGGCGCGCAGCGTCAGCTCTCCGCCGGCGCTGGGCTGCGCGCGCGTCTGGAAGCGCAGCGTGCGTGTGCTGCCAGGCAGCAACTCGCCGAGGCGCGCGACGAGCACGCCGTCGGTCACCGCGATGACAGCCGAGCCCGCGCCCTCCACCTGCTCCTTCGAGTCGGTGACCTCGAGGCCATCGACCGTCGCGCTGCCGGGAACGTAGTCGAATCCCGGCGGCAGCATGACCATGGCGCGGGTGTTGCCGGCCGAGACACCCTTCACCCGGATCTCGGCCTGGTGCGCGGCGAGCCCGTCACCTTCGGCCAGTGATGACTGGAAATCGAAGCTCACGTCGCCCTTGGGCGCGGCCTTCTGGCGCAGCACGAAGTCGCTGCGCCACAGGGTGCCCGGACGCAAATCGGCGAACTGCGAGTACTCGCGGCCGGCATGTCCCATGCGATCGGCGCAGGGAGCCAGCTCCAGGTAGTCAGGCAGCGTCAGCTTGTCGAGCTGCACGCTGTGCGTGCCCGGTTCGAGGCCTTCGAAATGGAATCGGCCGTTGATGTCCGTGACCCCGTACCGGCCGTCTTCGAGATAGACACGCACGTTCGCCACGCCGTCGGACTCACGGCCATCGGAATCGCACTGCCCCTCGAATACGCGGCCGACGATGAAACCTTTCTGCGAGAACAGTTCCTCGTTCATGCGCACCAGCGCGCGTGCCTCGTTCGAACGCACGTTGCCCGGAGCCATCGCAATCGCCGTATTGACCGCGTCTTTCATGCCGCGCATGGCAATGGTGAATTCCACGACGTATCGCAGCTCGATGCTCTCGCCGGGTTGCAGCGCCGCGTGTGTGTACGTGAAACCGCGGCCGTCGGAGCGCAGCACCGGATCCGCGATGCGCACACCATTGAGGCGCAGGGAATTTCCACGGAATCGCGCACCCGCGGGCAGGTTGTCGACGACCTGCACGTTCGTGAACGCGCCGGTCTCGCTCGCGTTCTGCAAGGTCAGCGTGTACTGCACGAAGTCGCCGGTGGTGGCGATCTGCTGTCCGGCACTCTTTCGCAACAGCAGGCTCGCGCTGGCCGGATCCAGCGGCACATCGAGCGCGGTCGCCGGCGCTGCCGTGACCACGAACGACTGTCCGTACGATCCCTGCTGCAGGCGGAAGGGTGCGGTGGGCAGCGTCTGCAGATCCGATATCGTGCGCTGCGAGGGGAATGCATGGGTCGCGGGCGGCTCGACCTCGAGGCGATAGTCGCCCGGCGCCACCAGCGGAAAGCGGAATACGCCGGCGGGCAGCGTGTACTGCGTGCCGCCCTGGTCCGTCACGGACTGGCCCGTGATCATTTCATTGGGATAGCGGCTTACGCCGTCGTCGCCGAACACCGTGGCCGGGAGGCCGGTGGCGACGTGGATGAGACGCACGCGCGCGCCGTTGATCGGCACGCCCGTCTGGGAATCGAATACCAGGCCGAAAGGATCCACCAGCGCGTCGGCCTGGGCCGCGTCGGAGTTGTCGACGGGATCGACATAGGTGGCATCGATCTGCGCATTGCGTTCAACCTGCAGCGCGCAGTCCGCCGCCGCCGCGTCGGCGCTCGTTGCGACGTAGCCCACGAAGATGCCCGTGTTCGGGCCCGTCTCGGACAGGCGCAATACCTCGGCATCGCCGGTGGCCGAGGCCGTCACGCGGACGTCCACGGTTTCGACCACGTTGCCATCGAGATTGCGATCGAGATCCACCACGCGCACGAAGATGGGATCGCCGGCGTGTGCCACGCCGGTGTCCTGCATGGGAATTGGCTGCATCGGGTCCAGCTCGCCCTGCCCCTGCGGCGCCGGTGCCGGCAACGGGAAGAACCCGTTGGCCGATCGGCACTGCGTGGGACCGGCCGTGCTGCTGCTCGAGCTCGCCAGCTCGAAACGCGCCAGGCTGATCGACGCGCGCGAGGGCAGCGGCTGCACCGCCAGCATCACTTCGTTGGATGCCGTGGTGCGGGCCGCCGTACCCGCTTCGTATGCCACGTGACCCGTGTTGCGGATCAGCGTGCCGGGCGCAGTGACCTGCGCCACGGATTGTTGCGTCACAATGAGACCGGCTGCAAATAACAACGAAAATCCCAACCACGCTTTTGCGCGGCTCACAAATGCGCCGAAGGCGGGGTAGCTAGTCGCTACCCCGCCCTCTGCGTGAGAGTACCCGTTGTTGCGGGTGGCGGACTTGGGTCGCCCTTTCGGGCTCCAGGTCCGCTTTCCCGCGGAGTCGATCGTCATCTACGCGTCTGCCTTCCGTGCGTTGATCAATTGATCGTCACGCGGAAGCGCACGGTCACGGCATTCGCCGCGCCCTGCTGTACCGCTGTCACCGCAGCGCCGCCCACAGACAGCACGCCGCCCGAGATGCCGCAGCCATCGGCATTCGTGTCGCCCGTGGCTTCCGCGGTGCAGAACGAATCGGTCGCGCCCACGGTGATGCGCACGTTCGTGCCACCGGTGTAGGTGCCATTGGTGAACGTCGTGTTGGCCGGGATCGAATCCGAAATCGTCACGAGCTCGGCGTCAGCCGTGCCCGAGTTGGTCAGCGTGATGCCGTACTCCATGACCGCGCCCGGAATGGCTTTCGGGAACACGCCAGGACCTGCGGCGCCGTTGACCGGATCGCTGATCACCGTGCTGGTCTTCGCCACGGACAGGGCCGCGGTCTGCAACCAGTACTGATCGCTCACCGTCTCGGAGGCATTGCGGCCATCGTCGGCAAACACGACGTCGACCGTGCTCGCGGATTCCGCACCGGCGGTCTCGGCAATCGCTGCCAGCGTATTGGCCACGCGGGTCAGCGCCGTGAGGTTCACGTTGGCCACCTGGCCGTTGGTCGCCGTGACCGGCGTGTCCGCCACGATGAACACGTACGCGCAGGCGTCGGGAGCCAGCGTGGCGATGTTCGTCGCGGTATCGGCTCCCGCGTTGTACGCCGGCACCGGGTTCACGCCACCGCAAGGCGCCGCGGACACGAAAGTGCGCAGGTTGTTCATCTCGACGCCGCTGGCGCCGGCGACATCCGTGCGCGTGAACAGCGTCGTGCCCTGCTCGTTGGCCGCGCTCAGGTTGTAACCCTGGGCGAAGTTGCCGTCGTTGGTGACGCGGAACGTGGTGTACACGTTGACCGCGCCCGCGCCAACCGAGGTCGCCGCACCGCCGACTTCCGTCACGGTGAGGTCGATCTTGTTGTCGACGACGAACGAGGTGTCCGCGCCTTGATTGACGCCCGCGACGGAGTTACCCGTCGGAGATGATTCGATCGGGGTCTGGGAGACACCGCCGACCTGGTAATTGACCGTGGCGCGGTTGTCGATCTCGATGGCCGCCTCAGTGCCCGCTGCAAGGGCCTGTTGCGACATCGCGATCGCTCCGAGCGCCACGCAAGCGAACCCGGCCCGCTTGTATGGTTTGAGCGAAAATTTCATGGGTACTCCTCTCTACTCTCTATTACGAAAAAATCAGTTCAGCACCGCGCGGAACCGCGCCATGGCGGTCGCACCCGGTTGCAGTGAATCCTTGAAGGTCCAGCGGACGTGGCGGAATTCGTCATGACGCGCGGGACGGGCAGCGCCGTTTTCCTGCACCGTGAGCTGGCCGTTCGCGGCGAACGTCTTGCCATCCACGGAGAAGCTCACATCCGATCCGGGGCCCACGGCCGAATCCGGCACGTACGTCATGTGCTCGGGCACCGGCAGGTTGATGGCCACCTTCTCAGACGGCTTCTTGCATTTGTTGTTGGCCGTGACGGTCCAGACCACTTCGACGCCTGGAACCGCTTTGTCCACGGCCACCAGCTTCATGGTCTTGTTGCCACTGGCATCCACGACTTCCTTCTCCACTTCGGCCGCGGATTTCAGGACGATGCAGCCGTCCTCGGCAAAAGCCTGCGAGCCGAAGCCGCAGGCGATGAGCGCAGCGGCAGCGATGAATTTCTTCCCCATGAACATATGTATCTCCTTCACTCGATCGTCCTTCAGTTGATGGTCACCGCGAACGTGACCGTCTGGGGTCCGCTCGCGGTAGTTAGCGTGCCGAGCGCCACGCGCACTCGCGCGGGCACGGCGGCGGCAAATTCGCCGGCGTCGGTATCGGCGGCGTCGGTGAGCGTCGCGCCGTTGTATTGCAGGGATCCGGCCACGTAGGTGGTGTTCGCCGGGATGTCGTTGGTGAACGCGGCGTTTGCGGCGGAGCCGGCGCCGGTGACATCGATGACGAACGTATAGGTGACGCGCGCGCCCGGGATGGGCGTCGCACCGCCGAACTGGTTGAGCACGGCCTGGGTCTGGTTGATCGAAAGCGTGACGTCGGTGACCAGGTACTCGCTCGTTGCCTCTCCGTCAGCGCCCGTGGTGCCGGCCAGCGCGTCGACGCCTCCGTCACCGTCACCGCCGAACAACGTGCCGGGTGTCCCCGTGCCGGTGCGCGATGCGGCCGTGAGGCGCGTGCGGCCGATCTGCGTGTCGGTGACGCCGGCCGGGATGTCATTGACGACGAGTACGTTCACGAATTCATCGTCGCCGAGCACCGGGTCGTTGCTGCCGGCGACATAGGGCGTATCGCCAGGCGAGAGATCGCCACTGCCGTCGGTGTCGAAGTAGATGGCCGGCGTCGCCGGGACCGGATCGAACTGATCGCCGGCGATGACACTGGTCATCGTCAGCAGGAACGTCTCGGTGCCGTTGCCGGTGTTGGTCACGCGATAAAGGACTTCGCGTTGCGTCTCGCCGGCATCGACGGCGACCGACGGGGTCTGCGCGGTAACGACCACGTCGAGGATCTCGGCCACGGTCACGCTGACCATGTTCGACGTTGCCGTCGCATTGACCGTGCCCACCGAGTAGGTCACCTCGGCGGTGTTGTTGATGACCGTGCCGGCGGGCGATCCCACGGCAAATGCTGGATCGCTGCCGAATATGCACAACGCCAACGCGCCGGCCGCACTCAATGAACGCCAAGACTTCAACAGGTACTCCTCGATTTCCCTAGTGGCGGAAGCCACAAGCGCCCGCGACCGACCGCGGGAGCGGCGCCAAACCTCTGACACTCAAGCGTTTGGTGCACCGCTGCGATGCATAATAGGAATGGGGAGCCCTAGGGCACGTGACTAGGGTCACGCGGACCCCGGCGCCATTGCGCAACAGATCACATATAACGAGTCGCGAACCAACAGAGACGACCGATGGCAGCCAGGAAACCGCGCCAGTCCCCGGAAAATGTGACGGAAATCAAGTCCGCGAATCGTGAAGCGGCGAACGAAAATTCGTCTCAAGCGGACACCGAAAGCGCCGATAGCGCCGCACGTGATGCCGCCGAACAGATTCTCGGTGCGAATCCGTTGCTGGGCATCGACCGCGAGGAGTTGTTAGCCGCGGGGCGCCGGCTGCTGCGTCTCATGACGCTCCAGCCGCAGGTACTCGTCGAGGAGAACCTGTCTTTCGGCCGCGAGCTCCTTGCAATCGCGATTGGCACTTCGAAGATCGCCGCTGACCCGCGGGATCGCCGCTTCTCTCATGCCATCTGGCAGAAAAGCGGTTACTACCGCCGGCTCATGCAGGGTTTCGTCGCCTGGCGCGGCATGCTGAACCGCGTGCTGGACCGGGCCGACACCACGACAGAAGACCGCGAACGCGCGCGCTTCGTGCTGCAGCTCTTCACCGAATCGTTTGCGCCGACCAATTCATTGTTCGGCAACCCCGGTGCACTGCAGCGCCTCACCGAAACCCGCGGCAAGAGCCTGCTCTGGGGTCTGCAGAATTTCATCGACGATCTGACCAACAATTTCGGCATGCCGCGGCAGGTCGACGAACGAAAGTTCCAGGTGGGCCGTAACCTGGCAACCACCCCAGGAGCGGTGGTCTTTCGCGCTGAATCCTTCGAGCTGATTCAATACACGCCGCAGACCGCGCAGGTGCACCTGCGCCCATTGGTGATCATTCCGCCGCAGATCAACAAGTTCTACGCCACGGATCTCGCGCCCGGCCGAAGCTTCGCCGAGTACGCCGTACAACAAGGCGTGCAAACCTTCTGCATCAGCTGGCGCAATCCCACGGCGGCCCAGCGCGACTGGAACATGGAGACCTATCTCACCGCGTGCAAGCAGGCCATCGATGTCGCCTGTGACATCACCGGCGCCGACAAGGTGAATGCCATGGCTGCCTGCGCGGGCGGGTTCACGCTGGCGACATTGCTGGGGCATCTCGCGGCAAAGGGAGAACAGCGCATCGCATCGGCAACGCTGCTGGTGACGGTGCTCGATACCTCGGCGCCCACGCTGCTCGGTCAGTTCGCTTCGCGCACCGGCGTACACGCGACCATCGAGAAGTCACGGCGCAACGGGGTGCTCGAAGGCAGCGAGATGGCCCGCGTGTTCGCCTGGCTGCGTCCCAATGATCTCGTCTGGCTCTTCGTCGCCAACAATTGGGTCATGGGCAACCGCCCGCCGGCGTTCGACATCCTTTACTGGAACTCGGATACCACCCGCCTGCCCGCGGAGTTTCATGCGGACCTGCTGCGGATGTTCCTCGACAATCCTCTCAAGCGGCCCGGCAGCATCGAAGTGCTCGGAACGCCCATCGACATGTCGAAGGTGGATGTTCCTGCGTACGTGGTGGCCGGCATCACGGATCACATCGCGCCTTGGCAGGCTTGTTACCAGTCACGAAACATCCTGCGCGGAAAGGTCGACTTCGTGCTGTCCTCGAGCGGCCACATCCAGAGCATCGTGAATCCACCCACCAATCCCAAGGCGAAGTATTTCCTCAACGATGCATCTCCCGATGATGCGGAAGGCTGGGTGGCGGGCGCGGTCGAACACGCCGGAAGCTGGTGGGAGCACTGGAGCCGCTGGTACCGGCAACACGGAGGAGGCGAAGTGCCGGCTCCCGCGGGACCCGGCAACGAACGTCATTCCGCGGGTGATCCTGCTCCCGGCAGGTACGTTCACCAGCGATGAGCAAACCCGTCGTCGAATACGTCGAGGTCGAAGGCGTCAATCTTCGCGTCGCGAGCCAGCACGGCAAGCTCGGCCTGCCACTGCTGCTGTTCAATGGCATCGGCGCGAACCTCGAACTGTGTTTCCCCTTCATGGAAGCGATGCACGATCGCGAGATCGTGATTTTCGATGTACCCGGCACGGGCCGCTCCCAGATGAGCTGGCGTCCGCGCCGTTTCTCCGGGCTCGCGCGGCTGGCAAACAAACTGCTCGACCGGCTCGGATATCAGCGCGTGGACGTCATCGGCGTGTCCTGGGGCGGTGCGCTCGCCCAGCAATTCGCGCGTCAGTATCCAGACCGCTGCCGCCGCCTCGTGCTCGCGGCCACCTCGCCTGGCGCGATCATGGTGCCGGGACGTCCCTCGGCCCTGTCCAAAATGATCACCCCGCGCCGCTACCTGTCTCCGACGTACATGCAGAAGACAGCGGGCGACATTTATGGCGGCGAGGCGCGGCGCGATCCCAAGCTGATCTCCGCGCATACCTCGCGCATCATCGCGCCGCAGTTCATGGGATATGTCTATCAACTGGTGGCAGGCATGGGCTGGACCAGCATTCATTGGCTGCATCGGATCAGGCAACCCACGCTGGTCATGGCAGGCGCCGACGATCCGCTGGTACCGCCGGTCAACGCCAGGATCATCGCGATGCTCATCCCCAACAACCGGCTGTTCATCCTCCCCGGAGGCGGACACCTCTTCATGCTCCATTCGCTGGAGAAGGTGGCGCCGGTCATCTGCGAGTTTCTGGATTCCGATCAGCCGCTGTCCACGCCGCGGACTCCTTGACTTGGCGGAGCCGCCGGTTATGATGCAGCGCATCATTGCTGCGTCGCAACACTGGAGAGCCCATGAATTTGCAGGAAAAAATGATCGAAACCACCGCTGAGCTCCGGGTTCGCGCCGCGGCCCTCGCTTCTGCGGCCGTGGAGACCGCACGGGATCTGGACAAGGTCGCGCGTCGTCACGGGCGACGTTTCATCGTCGAGAACCGCGCAATCGCACTGGAAGCAGGC
>Ga0307409_100002082_pt1 | contig 10282 bp, 7 predicted proteins | sample 322Ometagenome_2_FD_203888 | JGI IMG/M metagenome (GOLD analysis project Ga0307409, IMG submission 203888) | Maize rhizosphere microbial communities from greenhouse at UC Davis, California, United States - 322HYB-O-2 | ecosystem: Host-associated > Plants > Roots > Rhizosphere > Soil | place...
AACGAGTCCTGCGGGACAGCAGTCAATGAGCACCATTCTTCATCCGGAGATCTACATGCGAGACGGCCGCGGCGGGTTTCTTCTCAAGGACGGCCTGGAGGTCGTGGACGATTGGGGCGACGGTTGCTTGATCCGCTCGGACGAGGCCCTGTCGAGCGATTCCAACGACACCTGCTTCATCGCCGAGGGCGAGGCACTCATCGCCCTCCGGTTGCCGCAAATGCCAGCCGGGATCGGCCCCTTTGAGTATCTCGCGCAGAAGGACTACTCCGACATCCGGATTGCGCCGGTCTTCTAGACGGCGTCATCGGCACTCTCTGGCTTCCATTTGCGCTTGATCAGGAAGCCGGCTGCCAGCATCGCAATGGAGATCCCCACTAGCGCATAGATTACCCAAGGCTTGAGCGTTTCGACAGCACTGCCTGCGCCGACGGGAATCACGCAAAAGAAGGCGTAGATCGGAGCGCCCACCCACAGATAGATGCGGAATGGCACATCGGTGAGAGCTAGCAGGTAAAGCTTCGCCGCATAGGGCGGCCCGTGGATCGCGGCGAAGAGCGCGGTGAACCACGCCCGATGCTTCGGATCAATGGCAGGGATGGCGTATCCGGCACGTGCGAGACGATTTCTCAGGCGCTCGCGAAACCACCCGTGAGTAAGCCGGAATGCGGCGATGTTGTGAAAGAAAATGATGCCTGTCGCGACCGCCATGCCGCCGGCAAAGCCAAATCGAATCCCCGTCACCACCAGCAGCGGCGTGATCGGAAAGCCGACCAACGGCAACACCAGGAAGGCCGCCAGAAACCAAGGCAGCGGGAGGCTCTCTGCAAAGGCGACGATCGCCTCGCGATCCACGTGGTCACGGTAGCGCCAAAGCACGGCACCGAGGGCGACCAGCAGGAACGCGATCGCCAGCAGCTTCTTGTGCTTCTGGATGCGGGTCGCCAAGGTCATCGGAGTGTGAGTTCCGCACAAAGCGGGAGGTGATCGGAGGCGATCCGCGCCACCGGTGAAAGCGGCTGATCCACTCCTTCGACGGAGAAGTGTTCGCTGACGAACACGTGATCGATGCGAATCACCGGACATGCCGAAGAGAATGTGGGGACCGGCACATGATTCGGTGCGGCCAGCTGCACATCGCGGAATCGTTCGCGCAGGGGCTTGAGTGCGCGGGAACGCGGGCCCGAATTGAAGTCGCCCGCGATCACCACTGGCTCGTCGGCGGATACCGATCCCAGCCATCGCTCGCCCAGCAGTTCCTGCGCTTGTCGCATGCGTTCGGTGCGTCCGAGGCCGAAGTGGGTATTGATGAAGTGGAACGGCTTGCCGCCTTCCGGTTCGACCTTCACCCAGATGGCTCCCCTCGCCTCACGGAACAGCCGTGGATCCGCCTCCGTCAGAAAGTCCGCCCGGATCGTCGTGAAAGGATGCCGGGAAAACAGCGCGATCCCATAACGCTCGCGTTGCTCCTCAAACATCGCATGGAAGACGTGGGTCATCCTCAGGTGATCGGCAATGAGCTGGGCTTGATCGAGCCCGCGGCTCCGCAAGCGATGGCAGTCGACCTCTTGCACTGCGATGATGTCAGGGTCAAAATGATTGATCACCCGAGCCACGCGCTCCGGCCGGATCTTTCCATCGAGGCCGACGCAGCTGTGAATGTTGTAGGTCATCACGCGGAGCGGCAATTCGTGCTGCCGCCTGAGTCGCTCCGCCACGCGCTCCTCGCGAGTGCCGTCCCGCCCCATGAAGTGAATCGAGATCCTGTGCAAGTCCTCACCGCGCACGCGGGTACCGGTCGCAGGCATCCGCGCATGATGCCAACGGCGGATGCGATCAGGCACCAGCAGGAAGCCACGCGTTTCCTCGAATCCCGGCCCGCAATGCGCGCCATTCTCCATCGGAAAGCTGAGCGGCTGCCCCTCGGGATTCCATCCCGAGATGACGATGTCACCGGCATCCGGGTGGAAGCACAAGGTCACCAAATCCTGCGTGACCTCTTCGAGAAAGGGATGCGAGGTGCCGATGACGTCGGCGGCATTCACGGGCAGCGACCACTCACCCCGGCCATTGAATGCCTTCACGCTGCCATCCGGCTGCGGAAGCAATACGAGTGGAATTCCAGCGGACTTCACCAAGTCGACTGCATACTTGCTGAGCTCCTCAGGCGCCGGACGCTGCGGCAGGTAGAGGTGACCGAGCGGCCCCATGGCGGTGATGATGATCTGGCTCTCCGGCTGCGGGGTGCTGCTCGCGACCGCCTCGGACTCCATGCCTACGAGATTCCGAAAGCGCCCGATCGTATCCCCCAACAGGTTGGAATTACGTCGCGACCAAACTCCGATGCCAGCCATAGGGCCGGCGGAGAACACTTCCGTCACAGCGTCGTGGAGCTCTTTCCCAGACTTCAGTTCATAAGGAATCGTGTGCTCTTGGCCATGGTCGGAGTGAACGATGACCTCGTAGTCGCGATACTCTGAATGGTCGGCGGCGCGGAAGATGTCGCGGATCGCCCTGTCGATTCCCTTGAGCGTCCAGTGAGCAAAGGCAGACCCAGGCCCCCGGCGGTGGGATTGCTCGTCGTAGCCGAGGAAATTGCCGTGGATGACCGGCGCGCCCCGCTCAATATCCAACAATATCCGGAAACGAATGGCCTCCCTGAGAAGGATGCAAACGACGACGCGGGCCGGCACGAAGAGCAACTCGCTGAGAACATTCTCCCGCTCAAAAAGCCCCTTCATCGCGTCCGCCAAGGCGATGACGAATTCAAGCACCGCAAGTCCGACCATACGCAGGATCCTCGGGAAATACACCACGCCGAGAACGAACCACTTGAGGGGATTGACCCTTCGCACAATCTCAGCCGAAGCCAGATCCTGGGAGCAGTAGCGGGAGAAGGTGGAGCCGGCGCGATAGATATTGGAGTAGCTGCACCCCCCTTCTAACAGCGGATTCTCGCCACGCCGGCCGAGATCACCCTCGATCACCGCAGCGGACTCCGACTCATACATGCGCATCACCTTCCCCGAGGCTCGGTGAAGAAATTGGAAACCCGGAACAGCGGAGCGCACTCCGTAGAAAACCTCACCCTGCACGGCAGGCGTCGTCGACGGCATGCCCGAGTAGAAGCTCTCCAATGTAAAGTGGTCGCGGCGCAAGAGCTTGGCGAGGAATGGCAGGTTTCCCTTGGCAATCGCACGTTCGAATTGAGTGCGTGAAAGCCCATCGATCTGAAGAATGATCAATCCCGGTTGCTCCGCTTCCCCACTGGGGCGGCGCACGCCAAGAAGGCGCGACGCCAGACGGGTGCGGTTCAAGACGCGCCGCAGCCAACGGACCCGGGCAGTAATGCGACTAATCAAGGCGTGCTTCAGTGGCTGGAGTTTCAATCACCGCGGCTGTCACGGCAGAGACCTTGGCCGCCAGTAGTTCCCATTCGATTTCGATCCCCGCAATCAGGCGATCCCATGGCGTGCTATCGAAATCTTCCGGCCGCCGCAGGGAGGCCACGAGCTTAGAGTAGCATTCAATCATCTGCGCGGTGCAGCGGACCGTGTCGTAATCTTTTGCCGAGAGGCGGGCGCTGGTTGCCATGCTGCGCCGCTTTGACGGCCTCGAGACCATCCGCAGCAATGCCTGGCTAAACTCCTCCGGACGGGCATCCGCAGAGAGCAGGCTGCCATTCTCACCATCGCGAACGATTTCACGCACGCCCGGTCCATCCAAAGCGACCACGGGATTGCCCGTTGCCATCGCTTCGGCGAGGACGATTCCCTGGGTCTCGGTCTGCGAGGTGAAGGCGAAACAATCCATGGCCGCATAGGCATCCCTGAGGTCGGAACCCGTCAACTTGCCCGGAGCATGGATGCGATCCTCCAGCCCTTCCTCAGCGAAGCGGGAAAGCATCTGCTCCCGCGCATCCCCATCGCCCACCAGCAGGAAGAGTGTATCCGGACGTTCGTGGAGGCACGGGATGAGTGCCTCGGCCAAGAAGATCAGATTCTTCTCAGCGGCCAACCGGCCCACGTGCCCGATCACGATGGTCTCCTTCCGGATCTTCGCTCGCTTCCGGAAGCTCGATCCTACACCACTCGCGAAGGCTTCGGTGTCGATCCCAGTCGGGATCGTCTGGATGGGCGTGGTGACTCCGCGATCGAACAGCAAAGCAGCAATGCTTTCGCTGGGGGCGATCACCGTATCGCACAGGTTGCAATAGTCCGTGGCGAGCTGGATGGCCATCCGCTTGAGAGCGTCTGAATCAAGCGGAACGTAATGCGTGTAGCGTTCGTAGAGCGTGTGATGGGTGAAGACTACCGGCACCTTCATCTTCCAGCCTTCGCGAAGCGCGGCATCGCCCAACAGGAAGGGGTGGTGGCTGTGGATCAGGTCGGGCTTGAACGCCTCCATGAAGTCCCGGATGAGGTTGGGCATGGGCAGCCGCACGCAGAAATCGCTGCCATTGAAATTCTGGATCGCCGGCACCCGCAGTACATGCGGCGATGGTTCCGCGCCCTCAAACTCCGGGGCAATCACCCGCACCTCATGACCCGCCGCGCGGCACGCTTCCTCCAGCGTCTGCACGGAGCGGGCCACCCCGCCGACGTGTGGCAGGTAGGTATTGGTAAACATCGCGATCTTCATATGGGCTCCAAGGAAAAGACGTGTTGCCCTCCATCCGCGACAATCGATCGATACCCGGGAACCGCAATAATCACCTGCGGCGATCGCTCATGCCATTCTGCGTCGAGTTCCAGTTGCTTTGCCTCCAGCCGAACTGAAACGCGCCCCCAGGGCGTCAACGTCGGACCGAAGCTCACCCTGCCGCCAAGCCACTCCGGCAAGATGCCCGAGCCGATCACGAGGTGTTCCTCCTCCCGCACGAAACAGTTGCGGATCATCATCAGCCACTCCGCAGCCGCCCAGCCGTGCTGGCCATCACCCATGCACCCTCCATGCGTTCCGGGATGGATGGCCTCAGGCCACTGGCCGGTCGGCGAAGCCAGCTCGGCAACACGGCGGACCAAGCCAACGAAGCGAGGGTCGCCAGCGCGCAACAAGGTCTGGGCGAGATCCAGCGTGAGGTAGGCATTGATCCCTGAATGGATCATCTCTTGAAAGAAGCCGCCGCCATGGAAACAGTGGTCCAACAACCAATCGAGCGTCGCCATGATGCGCGGCGCTCCGTGCGGGTAAAGTTGCAGTGGGTAGTCCGCTACCATCGAGCCAATGGCACCGGCATCCATGCGTCTGCCCGGCGCGGCAGGAATGGCCCCCTTCGAGCGGCGCTCGGGCATCGATTCGATGCTGCGGTCGATATCGGCCGCGAATTCCGCCGCTAGCTTCTCCGCTTCATCCGCAGCGTCGTGATTGCAATGACGACGCCATTGCTTCGCCATCTCCTTCAAGCCGGCCCAAGCCCAGAAATCATCCCAGTAGTAGTAATCGTTCGGGCCGAGGTGCTCAGCGCTGAAACCGGGAGGAAGCAGTCCACGCGTGCCCGCGGGTTCATCTTTGGTAAGCCGCTTCTTCGCCAACCACCGGACCGCTTTTCGCAAGGCACGATCCAGGCCCGCCCCTGGCGGCCGATGAGAGAGGGCGCACTGACGAGCGACAATCCACAGCACCTGCCCGTTAGAATCCCATTCCCCTTCCTGCGATAAGAAATAGCCGGTGGCAGTTTGTCGCGGAGCGAATGTTCCGATGATGCGGTCGGCTGCGGCAGACAGACCCAGGGCCAGCATCGGAGCAAGCATCAGACAAGCATCGCGGAACCAGAAACGCCGGTAGGTATAGGGGCCCGGAACCAATTCATTTGCCGACAGCAAAATGACAGTGCGCATCGCCGCGTCATAGAGGAACTTCATCCGGGCATCCGCGATCTCCAATGCGGCAGTCTCTTTCACAGCCTCCGCCCACGAACGACCAGGAGTCACCGTGCGGCCTAGATCGCGTTCCAGCGAGACCGTGACGCCGAGTTCACGTGGCTGGCCTGCGTGGATCCGGAACAGCGCGGCAGCTGTCGCCATTCCCGTGCTACAGGTGACCTCCCGCTGATCGCGGTCTCCCGGCAGATTCAAGTATACATCGCCTTCCGCATAGTGGGCCATCCGCAAGGAAATGGGGGCCTCGCCCAAGTCCACTGTAGCCTCGTCATTGACTCGAAACGCTTTCCCTGACGGATCCAAGACGATGCGTTGGATAAATTGAACGCCTTCCGGATTATAAGGCCTCACGGCTACCACCAGCCAACCGTCTTCCTGCGCCACGGCGCGGACATTGGTGCATGCCTTGGGCGGCTTGCCGACCTCGCCTACCATCTTGGTCGCGAGTTCGAGTTCCATTCCTTCGGAATGGCAACGAGTCCTCACCTGTAGTCCCTCTCCAAGCTCGAGTTGCTGCGTCACCGCATCGTCTTCGAGCTTGCTCGGCAGGAGACGCTTGCGCGACTCCGTGACAATCCAGAAGTCCAGCGACCATCCATCGTGCAGCGGAGTCACCAGCCCGCGCGGATCGACAATTGGATATACGGCCACGTCCGGCAGCCCCACTGCCGTCCAATTGCGGTGGGTAAGGTTAATGTGACTGAAGGAAAAAGCACGCGGCACGAAAGAGCGGCTCGCGGGATTGAACTGGCACTCCACCCAAAACGGCCACACCCAGTCGAGGTTATGCTGAATCGCCTTCGCGTTCACCAAGCCGCGGGCATGGAAGACGATACCCGCTCGCAACAGTTCAAATGGCTCGGCGACCTCCGAGGGTTGGGCAAAGCCGCGGATGCGCGCCATCACCGTCGCCGGATCCAGCACCCCATAGCGGCGTGCGGCGTGCTTCACGAGAAACCTCCATGGCAGCAGATCCAACATCGGCAGCTTCAGATCGCAGATCGTGTTCCATCGCATAATCCGTTGATTGGAAGGGAGAGGCAAATGCCGCCAAATGCGAAGTGCAATCGGAGGGACAGTGCGGCGTGCAATCCTCCCAGCGGCTGCCATGATTCCGGTTCGAAACGCTGGACCTTCCTTCGCCCCGCAACCAAGCTCTGCGGACCATGGAAATTGCCGGACTTGGCAACGCACCGGTCTCCCGCCTTCCGATGCCCCAGACACGCCCGGGTGGAGTCGAGGGACACGCGAAGGGTGAGGAATCGTCGGCCGAAGCGATCGGCGAGGTCCGCTTCCAGCACGTGCTCTTCCGCGGTGCCTCCTCCGTGGGGCGCGGGTTGAAGAAACCTGCTGTCGTAGTGCGGCCCGTTAGTCTGACTCCCCCTGCTCGCCCCCTGCCGACCGAAGACCCTGCGACCTTGTTTCTGCGCCGGATCCTCATGCAAGCGGGGTTGAATCCCCTGCTCTATCGCACAGCACCGCTGGTCAGACGCTTGCCGGCCTGTTTGAGGGCCTTGCGAGTGGACAGCTGCTCGGCGGCGGAGCGGCTGTTAGCTGCCAGACCCGTGCTGATGCCGACAGCTTTGGAATCGCTGTTAATCGGAACCACCGAATTATTCCGCGATCCTGCGGTCTTCGCGCAACTGGAGCAGGACGTCCTTCCCAAGCTGCTCCGACGTCCCGCTCGCCCCCGGATCTGGAGCGCGGGATGTTCGGAGGGCTCGGAGCTTTACTCGGTGGCGATGTTAATGGCGAAGCTCGGCGGGTTGGCGGGGAGCCTCTTGTTAGGGAGCGATTGCCGGCAGGAAGCTATCGAGCGAGCGAGGCGAGGCGTCTATCCTCCAGCAGAGCGCGCCCTGCCTGCGAACGCCAGCGGGCATTGCCTGGAACTTTCCGACGGCCGGATCGCAGTCTCTCACGAGCTGCGCCAAGCGGTGACATGGGAGCAGAGCAATCTACTCGCATCCCGGTCGCTTGGAACGTGGGATCTCATCCTTTGCCGGAATCTCGCGATCTATCTTGAGCCCGTCGCCGCCGAGGTGCTTTGGATGCGTCTTGCGGAAGCCCTTGCTCCCGGGGGATACCTGATCGTTGGCAAGGCCGAGAAACCCCGGGTGTCCTCCTTGCGCCGTATCGCGCCATCGATCTATTGCAAATGCACGAGCCTTCAAACGAGCTGATGACCTCGTCGCCCCCCAACGATTCCAGACCGCCCCTGTGGCAATCGGCGCTGATTTGCGCAGCCGCCGTGACCTTCTTCGCATGGATGCGACTGCTGGTGTTTCATGACCGGATCTTCCCGCTGTCCGTGGTGCTTCCCCTGCTCCTGTGCCTGTGGAACCGAAGCAAGGAACTGCTCCACCTGATGGCCCTGGTCCTATCGGCAATCACTGTGGCAAAGATCCTGGTGGTCCTGCCCGAGGGAGGTCTCCCTTCGGCCAACAGGTGGTTTTGGCTGGTTTCCGAGCTGGTAAACATCTGGGTGGTCACGATTGCCATCCACAGCTTTCTCACCGTCCGTGAACGACTGGACAAAAAGCGGCACCGGCTTGAGGTGCTCAACCTCGAGCTGGATCAGAGCAACGAAGAGCTCGCCGCAAGGGAAGAGGAAATCACTCGTCAGAATGAAGAGCTGCAAAGTCAAACCGAGGAGCTCGAGCAACAGTCGGAAGAGCTTCGCCAGCAAGCAGAGGAACTGGAGCAACAGGGATCGGATCTCCAGGAGTTGAATCGCGAGCTCATGCGACGGGAAAAGGGCCTCGAAACCCTGCTCCACTCCGGTCGCTGGATGCGCGGCGACATGAGCGAGTCCTACGTGATGAGCGGAGTATGCCAGGCAGCGCTCCAGATCCTGAACGATGTCGCCGCGGCAGAGGTGATCGCAGCACAGCGTGGAGCTTACGATGTCTGGGGCGATTGTGGATTCGGCCTGCAGGGACGGATGGATGACGGCATCTCCTTCGATTCCTCCTTTGCCTGCGTGGCAGCGGAAAGCGAGCGCACTGCGGGTCTCAACAACATCCGCCAGCGCAATGACCTTCGCTTGCCGTCATTGCGTGCGGGCCGTCCCTTGATTTCTGCCATCGCGTCGCCCATTTGGTATGAGGGCAAGGTTGTCGCTGCGCTTTGCGTCTACAGCGTGGAGCCGCGCGAGTGGACGGAGCACGACTTCAGCATCTCCGAATGGCTCGCTTCGCAAGGAGCCCTCGCACTCCAATCGATCCGCATCCAAAAGGAGCTCGAGACACGTCGACGTGACGCCGAGAACGCCGCGCTTCAAAAGAGCCAGTTCCTCGCCGCGGTGTCGCACGATGTCCGCACGCCCGCCAACGCAATCTCACTGCTCGCCGAGCTCGTGGAGCGCGCCACCTCGGATCCGCAGCAGGCTCACCGCGTGCCGGAACTCGCCCGTAGCCTGTGGTCAAATGCCCGCTCACTCGTGGATCTGGTGAGCGACGTGCTCGATCTCACCCGGCTCGACTCGGGACCGGCCGACCTTCAGCTCACCGAGTTTCCCCTGCACGAGCTGATCGATGCCGAGGTCTTCCAAGCAGAAACCGCAGCCGATGGCAAAGGGCTGACCATCGCCAAGGTGATGCCTTCGAGCCCGGTCAAACTCGTAACCGATCGCACCAAGCTCAAGCGAGTGATCGCAAACTTGCTGAGCAATGCCGTAAAATTCACCGAGCGTGGTGGTGTCCAAGTCGAGTGCACGGTCGGCGACGACGTGCGGATCTCGATTGCCGACACTGGCATTGGCATCCCCGGGGACGCCTTGAACAAAGTCTTCGATGAGTTCTTCCAGCTCCGCAATCCCGAGCGGAATCGCGACAAAGGGGCTGGTCTCGGACTCGCCATCTGCCGGCGCTTGGTCGCATCCCTCGGTTGCACACTCTCTCTGGAAAGCGTCGTGGGAACAGGCACCACCTTCACTCTCATCATCCCGAAAGACCACGTCGCCCAGCCAGTCATCGCGGATGGAGAACCCGCTCCGCAGATTGGCAGCGACCATCGCCTGAAAGGCCTCCGAGTCCTTTTGGTCGAGGATAACGAAGTTGCCCGGACCGCGGTGGAAGAACTGTTAGCTGGAGAGGGCGCCAAGGTTACCTCTTCGGCAGACGGTCGCTCTGCTTTAGCCTCCTTGGACCACGCCGAGTTCGATGTCCTCTTGCTCGATCTGAATCTCCCGGACATGGACGGAACGGGAGTCCTTCATCGTCTTGCCGAATCGGGGCAAATCATCGGACGCAAGATCGTGATTTCCGGTGATGCGCGCCCCGAGCGTGTCTCGCAAGTCAAGACACTCGGAGCCGACGAAGTCCTCGCGAAGCCCGTGAGCTTGGCGAGGATTCGTGCGGCAATCCTGAAAGGAGCCGAGGCCCAAGATTAGAACGGGCTCG
>Ga0307409_100002084_pt1 | contig 10278 bp, 9 predicted proteins | sample 322Ometagenome_2_FD_203888 | JGI IMG/M metagenome (GOLD analysis project Ga0307409, IMG submission 203888) | Maize rhizosphere microbial communities from greenhouse at UC Davis, California, United States - 322HYB-O-2 | ecosystem: Host-associated > Plants > Roots > Rhizosphere > Soil | place...
CGCGCAGTGCGTCAGGAGTGCCGGCGCGGCCGGCGCGTCGAGCGGTGCCTCGGCATGCGACGCGAGCGCCGCCTCGTCCGTCACCGGAGCGACCACGCCCGAAGCGCCGCCGCGCGCGCACGTCATCCCGAAGGCCGACCGCGCGAGGCTCACGTGCCCCGCGACGAGCGCGAGCACGGCCAGCGCGAGGCGAGGCCACCGGGAGCGTGTCATGCGCGCAATATGGCCGGCGGCGAGCGCATCCTCAACCGCCGAACGTCCGCGGGCAGGCATGGGACCGTTCAGGTGGCGGCCACGGCGTCGAGCACGCGGCGGAGGCGCGCCTTGACGTCGGCCGCCAGCGGCGCGAGCGCCTCGTTGCCGACGCGGCCGATCGACGCCTCCGGATCGACCGTCGCGACGACGCTCTTCCCTTGCTCGTCGGCGGCGTACACGACGACGTTGCAGGGGAGCAGGAGGCCGATGTCGCGCTCCGCCGTCAGCGCCCGGTGGGCCATCGGCGGGTTGCACGCGCCGAGGATCACGTAGGGGCGGAAATCGGCGTCGAGCTTCTGCTTCAGCGTGGCGCGCACGTCGATCTCGCTCAGCACGCCGAACCCCTCCGCGCCAAGCGCCTCGCGCGTGCGCTCGACCGCGCGATCGTACGGCAGACCGACGGTCGTGCGCATCCCGTAGGGCGCCGCCGTCGCGCCGGCGCCGGTAGGCTCGATCCTCCGTTCGCTGCTCCGCTCGCTCATCGGTCCTCCTGGATTTCCTGGTGCGTGCGACCCGCACCGCGTGGCCCGGCGTCAGCCGGTGGCGAACACCCGCCGCCGCGTCTCCACCTCCGCCGCCAGCCGCCCGCACATGATGTCGCAGAGCTGGAAGACGTCCTCGCCCGCCAGTCCGTAGTAGACGTACAGCCCCTCCTTGCGTCGCGTGACGAAGCCCGTGGCGTGCAGGAGCTGCAGGTGCTTGGAGACGTTGGCGGTGCCCAGCCCGGTCGCCGCGACGAGCTCGCCCACCGTCTGCTCGCCCTCGCGGAGCGCGTTCATGATGTGCAGGCGCACCGGCTCGCCGAGCGCCCGAAAGCGCTCGGCGACCAGGCGGATCTGTTCCGGCGTCAGTGACTTCGTCATCTCAGGACTCCGCGAAGCTGGTCGCATGCGCGCACGTCGTCACGCCGCGCCGGTCGCGAGCGCCGGCTCGGGCTGCTCGGCGCCGGCCGTGGTCACCGGCAGCCCGGCCTGCTGCCAGGCCGCGAAGCCGCCGGTGAGGTTCACCACGTTCTTCACCCCGCGCGCCTGCAGCACGCTCGCCGCGATGGCGGAGCGCGCCCCGCTCTGGCAGTGCACGACCACCGGCCTGTCGGTCGGCAGCTCGTCGAGGTGCTCGGTCAGGTAGCCCACCGGGATGTTCGGCACGCCCGGCAGGTGCCCCGCCTCCCACTCCGTGCGGCCGCGCACGTCGATCACCGTCGCCTCGCCGCGCTCGAGCAGCGCGGCCGCCTCGCGCGGCGTCGTCTGCGCGATCGTGTCCAGCGCGCGCCCCGCGGCCGTCCACGCGCCCAGCGCGTCGGCGCCGAAGGTCCCGGCGACGCGGTCCAGCCCGATCATCGCGAGGTCGCGCATCGCCTCGTCGGCGGCGTGCACGTCGTCCACGAGCAGGTAGACGTCGTGGTCGTACGGCAGCAGCCACCCCGCCCACGTCGTGAAGCTGCCGTTGAGCGGGATGTTGATGGTGCCCGGCACGTGGCCGGCCGCGAACGCGGCCGCGGGGCGCGTGTCGACGACGACCTCGCCCTTCCGCAGCAGCCCGTCCAGCGCCGCGGCGGGAAGCCGCGTCGCCCGCGGCGCGCCGCCGAGGATGCGCGGCCCCTCCTTGTTGATGCGCTTCATCTGCGCGAAGTACTTGGGCGGCTCGGGCTGGCCGGCGAGCACCATGCGCACGAACTCGTCCTCGTCGGTGGTCGCGACGCCCCAGTTGCCGATCTTCTCGTAGCCGACCGTGGTCGACGGGATCGCGCCGAGCGCCTTGCCGCACGCCGAGCCGGCGCCGTGGCCGGGCCACACCTGCAGGTGGTCGGGAAGCGCGCGGAAGCCCTGGAGCGAGCGGAAGAGCGTGTGCGCGCCCGCCTCCATCGTCCCCCGCACGCCGGCCGCCTTCTCCAGCAGGTCGGGGCGTCCCACGTCGCCCACGAACACGAAGTCGCCGGTGAGGATCCCCCACGGCCCCGCCGCCGCCGGCGTGTCCGTCACGAGGAAGCTGACGTGCTCCGGGGTGTGCCCCGGCGTGTGCAGCACGTCGATCCGGATGTTGCCGACCATGAAGTGGTCGCCGTCCTTCACGAGGCGCGCGCCGGCCTCCCTGGCGAACGCGTACTTCCAGTCGGCGTCGCCCTCGTCGGAGAGGAGGAGCTGCGCGCCGGTGAGCTGGGCGAGCTCGCGCGCGCCACTCACGAAGTCGGCGTGGATGTGCGTCTCGGTCACGTGCGTCACGCGCAGCCCCTCCCCGGCGGCCGCGTCCACGTACTGCCGCACGTCGCGGTTGGGATCCACCACGACCGCCTCGCCGGTGCGCTGGCAGCCGATCATGTAGCTCGCCTGCGCGAGCTGGGTGTCGTAGAAGCGCTGGAAGAACATGGTCAGATCCCGGGAAGGTTGAGAGTGTGTCGCGAGTGGTCGCGTCTACCGCGCGGTCGCGGTCTCGGTGACCGGCGCGGCGGTGGTGGGGCTCGTGGTCGCGACCGCGTCGAACGCGTCGCGGTTCTTGTAGAGGACGAAGCCGCCCATGACGAGGAGGAACAGTCCGAAACCGCGCTTCAGCGCGACCTGCGGCACGCGGGCGGCGAGCCTGGTGCCCGCGAGCGCCCCGACCACCGCCGCCGCCGTGAAGCCGGCGAGAAAGCCCCAGTCGAAGTCCACCGCGCCCAGGTAGCCGGCAAAGCCGGACGCGGAGTTCATGGCGATCACCAGCAGCGAGGTGCCCACCGCCTCGCGCATCGGCACGCGGGCCAGGAGCACGAGCGCCGGCACGACGAGGAAGCCGCCGCCGATGCCCACGAGCCCCGTCAGGACGCCCACGCCGAGCGCCACCGGCACGAGCAGCGTGAGGCGGAGCGGCGCGTCGGAGCGTGGGGCCGCGCCCACCTCGCGGCCGCGCAGCATGGAGCCGGCGGCCGCGACCATCACGACCGCGAGCAGCACGAGCTGCGCGGCGCCGCTCATGAGCACGGCGAGCTTGGCGCCGGCGAACGCGCCGACCATCGCCAGCGCCCCGAACACCGCCGCCGTGCCCACCCGCACGTTCCCCAGACGCCAGTGCAGCGCGGCGCCCACCAGACTGGTCACGCCCACGACCGGCAGGCTCATGGCGATCGCCGGCTTGGCGGCGTAGCCGAGCACGTACACGAGCACGGGCACCGTGAGGATCGAGCCGCCCCCGCCGAGCAGGCCGAGGGAGAGGCCGACCAGTGCCGCAAGGACGAGGCCGATGGTGAGCACGGCGCGTCAGGGGGTCAGACGGCGCAGCCGGCGCCGGCATTTCCGGCGGCGTGGCCCGCTGCGGCCGACTTCTCGGCGCGGCCGGTCCCCGCCGGCGCGGCGCCGGTGGTCAGCGCGCGCACCATCGCCGGCACGTCGCAGCTCGCCGGCCGGTTGTGCGGGAGCTTGGCGATCAGCATCCCCATCGCGCAGGTGTCCGTCACCCCGGCGAAGACCAGCCCCGAGCCGACGAACGCCGGGAGCGCGGCGAAGAGCGGGTTGACGAACAGGGCGAGGAAGCCGCCCGTGGCCGCCATCGCGCCGGCGGCGATGCGCACCTGCCGCTCGAGCGACATGCGGGGCGCGCCGCGCCGCACCGGCTGGCCGGCGGCCGTCCACGCGGCCATGCCGCCGTCGAGCACGTGCAGGTTGGTCATGCCGGCCGCCTTGAGCGCCTCCTCCGCCTTGCGGGCGCGCTGGCCCGAGCGGCAGACGAGGACGACCGGGTCGGCGACGCCGGCGCGGATCTCGGGGCCGTGCTCGCCGAGCGTGTCGAGCGGCACGTTGTAGGCGCCGGCGATGTGCTCCGCCTCGAACTCGCCCGGCGTGCGCACGTCGAGGAGGCGGGTCTCCGGCCGCGCCGCGCGCAGTCGCGCGAGCTCGGCGGGGGTGAGGACGGGGGCGATGGTGGACGTGGCGACAGCGGTCATGGACGGGTCCCTGGGAGCGGTTTATACACCGATCAACTGAGTAGTAGAATAATCCCGGGTGCCTGGGGTGTCAACGGGTCGCGCGCGCTCGGGAGCGGAATCCGCCGACCGCCTGCGGACACAGCCGCGCCCACCACTCCAGAATGTCACCCGCCGGCTCGGCCGTCTGTCCGCCGAATCGAGACAGTCAGGGGCACCGGGAGGGACGGGCGCGGGCGCGGCACGGCGCCCGCGCCCGGCTCCAGTCAGCCGAACAGCTTCTTGGCCACGTCCTTGAACATCTCCGGGTCGATGTCCGGCCCTATGGGCGCGGTGAGCTGCGGCTCGGACGGCAGCTCCGGCGGGTCGAAGCCCTCGGGCGGCCCGTCCTCGACGCGCAGCGGCGACCCGTCCTCCGGGTGCGCGCCGGTCCAGATCTCGGTGATGCGCTTGTAGTCGTTCGGGCTGAAGCGGTAGAGGATCTGGTGCAGCCCCTTCGCCTCGTGCTTCTTGGCCTCGGGGAAGCGCTTGTTCGAGATGTCGGGGATCGGCAGCAGCTTGCCCACGTCCACGCCGGTGAGCTTCTCGAGCGCCTTGGCGTAGGCCACGATGTGCACGCCGCCGCGCACCAGCAGGTAGCCGAGCATCGCGCGCGACGTCTCGTCGTCCACCATCTCGTAGACGCGGATCTTCTGCGCGCGCGCGCCGCATTCGAGGAAGAAGTTGTGCAGCAGGTCCATCTTCAGGTTGCCGGTCGCCACCACGTGCGCGCCGGTCCAGAAGTGCCCCATCGAGTCCATGGGGAGTGCCGCCTGTCCGCTGAAGTTGAAGTGGTTCGCGTTGCGGAAGTCGGTGGCGTCCTTGAGCGGAGTGCTGCTCGGGTCGGTGCCCCGCTTCGTCGAGCCGGTGAGCAGGAGGTTGATCGTGTAGGCCACCGCCTCGATGTGCCCGAACTCCTCGGCGGCGATGTTCGCGATGAGGTCGTAGAACGGCCGCATCTCCTTCCGTCCGCGGAAGTTGAACGACTGGAACGTGTAGTTCATGAGGGTCGACATCTCGCCGAACTTGCCGCCCAGGAGCTCCTGGACGGCGGCCGCCCCGTTCGCGTTCGCGTGCTTGGGGACGGGCAGCTCGAGGGCGAGCTTGTCGATGCGCTGGATCATGACGGGGCCTCCGCAGGTTGGGGCGGGCGCGCCCGGGCGCGTCGACGCGCACCGGGGCGGGCCCCGCGGCGGGAGCAACGGCCATGCCCCGCGACCGCGAACCTGGCGGCCGCCGGACTTTACGCCTTCCGCCGCCAGCGCGACGGGCAGTGCGACGCAGCACTCCGATGCGCCGGCCCCGCTAGTCGCGCGCGAACGCCGCGTCGAAGGCGACGTGCGACGGCGTGAAGTCCGCGCTCCGGATGCGCGCGCACGCCTCCCGCGCCCCGAACTCGCGGTCCATGCCGGCGTCCTCCCACTCCACCGACAGCGGCCCCGTGTAGCCGGCCCGGTTCATCGCCCGGACGATCTCCTCGAAGTCGATGCGCCCGCGCCCGATCGAGCGGAAGTCCCAGCTCCGGTCCGGGTGCCCGAACGGGAGGTGGCCGCCGAAGACGCCCGAGCGGCGCGGCGTGTCCGCCCACCACACGTCCTTCATGTGCGCGTGATAGATGCGGTCGGCGAAGCGGTCGATGAAGCCGACGTAGTCCACCCCCTGGTAGCCCAGGTGGCTCGGGTCGTAGTTGAAGCCGAACGCCGCGCGGTTGCCCACCGCGTCGAGCGCGCGCTCGGCCGACGCGATGTCGAAGGCGATCTCGGTCGGGTGGACCTCGAGCGCGAAGCGCACGCCCTGCTCGTCGAACGCGTCGAGGATCGGGTTCCACCGGTCGGCGAAGTCGCGGTAGCCGGCGTCGATGGTCTCGGGCGGCACCGGCGGGAAGCTGTAGAGCAGGTGCCAGATGGACGACCCGGTGAAGCCGGTGACGGTGCGCACCCCGAGCAGCGCCGCCGCCCGCGCGGTGCGCCGCATCTGCTCGGCCGCCCGCTCCTGCACGCCGTCCGGCCTGCCGTCGCCCCACACGGCGGGGGGGAGGATGCTGCGGTGCCGCTCGTCGATCCGGTCGCAGACGGCCTGACCCACCAGGTGATTGCTGATGGCGAACACCTTCAGCCCGTGGCGCGCCAGCAGGTCGTGGCGCCCCTCGCAGTAGCCGTCCTCGGAGAGCGCGCGGTCGACGTCGAAGTGGTCGCCCCAGCTCGCCAGCTCGAGGCCGTCGTAGCCCCACGAGCTCGCCTTGGCCGCCAGCGTCTCGAGCGGCAGGTCGGCCCACTGGCCGGTGAACAGCGTGACGGATCTGGACATTTCGGGCTCGCTGTGTGTGACGACTCGCAGAACTACGGCTCTCGGCGCTCGGCCCCTGCTTCCTGTCATCCCGCACGAGCGGAGCGAGTGTCGGGATCTACTCTCCCCGGATGAGACCGGGCCACGCTGCGGGGACGGTAGATCCCGACACTCGCTCGCGGCGCTCCGCGCCGCTCCCTCGTGCGGGATGACACACTCCGCGCCCCGGCCGAGCGCCGCTCTAATGTGCCACCACCTCCACCCACCCCTGCCGCTCGTGGCTGCGGAGCACCGCCTCCACGATCACCACCTCGGCGTGGCCGTCCTCGAACGTCGGGAAGTCGGCGGCGTCGCGGCCGGGCTTCCGCCCCGCGGCGACGTAGCGGTACAGGTTCCGGAACAGGTTGCGCGGCCCCTCGGGATACCCCTCGGGGTGGCCGCCGGGGTAGTGCGCGTAGCCGCGGGCGTTCGCGTCGAGCAGCGCGGGGTCCTTCATCAATCGCTGGTTGGGCTGGTCGCGGTGGCCCACCCAGAGCTCGTTCGGCTCCTCCTGGTTCCACGCCAGCGCCGCCCGGCTGCCGTCCACCTCCAGGAACTGGCGGTTCTTCCGCCCGGCGCTCACCTGCGACACGGTGAGCGAGCCGCGGAGGCCGCCCTCGAACTCGACGAGCACGAAGCCGCCGTCCTCGGTGTCGATCGGCACCTCGTCGTACTCCTGCGGCGCGGCGAGCTCCTTCCCCTTGTACGTCTCCACCGCCTGACGAGGCTTCTTGCGCGTCTCGTGCGCCCGGAAGAGGTGGGCGAAGACGCGCGTGATCGGCCGGCCGGTGACGAACTGCGCCAGGTCGAACCAGTGCGACCCGATGTCGGCGATGGCGCGCGACGCGCCGCTCACGCTCGACTCGAGCCGCCAGTTGTAGTCCGTGTCGTAGAGCAGCCAGTCCTGCAGGTAGTGGCCGTGCACCAGGAACAGGTCGCCCAGCTCGCCGCGCTGCACCATCCCGCGCGCCTGCTGGACGAGCGGGTAGCCGCGGTAGTTGAAGTTGATCGCCGTGACCACGCCGGCCTCGCGCGCGAGGCGCACGAGCTCCGTGGACTCCGCGGAGGTCATGGTGAGCGGCTTCTCCGAGAGGACGTGCTTGCCCGCCTGGATGAGCGCGCGGTTCACCTCGAAGTGCAGGTTGTTCGGCGTGCAGTTGTGCACCGCGTGCACGTCGTCGCGCGCGAGCAGCGCGCGCCAGTCCTCGAACACGTGGGGGATGCCGAACTGCTCGGCGAGCTCGCGGGCCCGCGGCGCGTCCACGGAGGCGATGGCGACGACGTTGACGCCCGGAACCCGCCGGAGGCCGTCGATGTGGGCCGCGCCCATGAAGCCGGAGCCGATGACGGCGACGTTCACTGGTGGCATCGTGCGGGGACGGAAGGGGTGTGATGGCGGCCGCGCCGACCGCGCCGGGACACGGCCAGCGGGATATGTGCCGGCCGCCGGGTGGGCGCAAGGTGACGGCGGGGCGGGTGGTTGACGCGTGGCGAAACCCGGCTAAGATGCCTCACGTAGTGAGTGTATCACCATGTGAGGCATCTACCGCGAGGGTGCGATGGGGCGAGAGTCGCTCGGGCTGCTGCAGGGGACCGTGGACGTGCTGATCTTGCGGACGCTGGCCTGGGCGTCGATGCACGGCTACGGCATCTCCCGCTGGATCAGCGATCGCAGCGAGGGCGCGCTCGCCGTCGAGGACGCGGCGCTCTACCAGGCGCTCCACCGCCTCGAGCGGAAGGGGCTCGTCGAGTCCGAGTGGGGCATTTCGGAGAAGAACCACCGCGCCAAGTACTACAGCCTCACGCCCGCCGGGCGGCGGCAGCTCCAGAGCGAGGTCGCCGAGCTGCGCCAGTACATGGCCGTGCTCTTCCGGGTGCTCGACCCCGCCTGACCGGCCCATGCCGCACGCTTCAGGCAGACGGAGCCAGTTCCGCTTCCCCTGGCGCACCCGGCGCCAGGTCACCGAGGACGTGGACGCCGAGCTGGCCTTCCACCTCGCCCGCAAGGCGGAGGAGCTGGTCGCGACGGGGCTCGCCGCCGACGACGCGCGCCGCGAGGCGGAGCGGCGCTTCGGCGACCTCGAGTTCACCAGACGCTACTGCCGCGACGAGGACGTGCGTCGCGAGCGAGGAACCCGGCACATGACCAAGCTGCACGAGTTCAGGCAGGACCTCGTCTACGCGCTCCGCTCGCTCCGCTCGGCGCCGGGCTTCGCCCTCGTGGTGCTGCTCACGCTGGCGCTCGGCATCGGCGCGAACACGGCGATCTTCTCCGTGGTGCGCGGCGTGCTCCTCCGCCCCCTCCCCTTCCCCGACGCCGACCGCGTGGTGCGCCTCTGGCACGCGAACCCGGGCGACAACGAGCCCCGGTCGCTGGTGTCGGAGCCGGACTTCGTCGAATGGCAGCGGGCGAGCACGCGCTTCGCGTCGCTCGGCGCGTACTGGTACGCGCCCGGCGGGAGCGGCGCCAACTTCACCGGCGACGGGACGCCCGAGCGCCTGGAGGGCGCCTACTTCACCCCCGGCTTCTTCGAGACGCTGCGCACCCCGGCGGCGGTCGGGCGAACGATCCGCGCCGAGGAGGCGGTCGCCGGCAACGACCGCTACATGGTCCTGAGCCACGGCTTCTGGCGCCGCCGCTTCGGCGGCGACCCCGCCGTGGTCGGCCGCGCGCTCACGATCGGCGGCGTGCCGCGCACGGTCGTCGGCGTCATGCCGCCCGACTTCACCTTCCCCGCCGACCGGATCGACTTCTGGATCCCGCTCTCGACGATTCCGGAGGACGACATCGGGCGCGACCGGTCGAGCCGCTTCCTCGACGTCGTCGGCCGGCTGGCGCCGGGGGCGACGCTGGAGCAGGGCCGCGACGAGCTGGCGGCGCTCTCCCGCCGCATCGCCGCGCGGGAGGAAGGGGCACGCGGGTGGACGGACGTGACGGCGGCCCCGGTGCGCGAAGCGCTGCTCGGCGAGGTGCGGCGGCCACTCCTCGTCCTCGCGGGGGCGGTCGCCTTCGTCCTCCTGATCACCTGCGTCAACATCGCCTCGCTGCTCCTCGCGCGCGCCACGGCGCGGCAGCGCGAGCTCGCCGTGCGCGCCGCGCTGGGCGCGGGGCGCGGCCGCATCCTGCGGCAGCTCATGACGGAGAGCCTGCTGCTGGCACTCCTCGGCGGCGTGCTCGGCGTGGCTCTCGCCTACGTGGGCGTCCGGACGCTCGGCGCCCTCGGCGCCGGGGAGCTCCCGCGCGCCGCCGCCATCCGCATCGACGCGGCCGTGCTCGCGTTCGCGCTCGCCATCTCCACGGCGTCCGGGCTCCTCTTCGGGCTCCTGCCGGCGCTGCGCGCCACGTCGCCGGACCTGCAGGGGGCGCTGCGCGCCGGCGCGCGCGGCACCGTCGGCGGCGCCGGCCAGCGGATGCGCAGCGCGCTCGTCGTCGCCGAGGTGGCGCTCGCGGCCGTGCTCGTGGTGGGCGCCGGGCTCGCGGCCAAGAGCTTCGCCCGCCTGCTCGACGTGGACCCGGGCTTCCAGCCGCAGAACGTGCTCGCCGTGCGACTGAGCATGCTGGTGGACGGCGACGACCCGCGCCGCCCGGCCTACTACCAGGCGCTGCTCGACCGGATCGCCGCCGTGCCGGGCGTGCGGGTGGTGGGCGCCGCCAAGAACTTCCCGCTCCGCGGCACGGGCGAGGCGTGGTCGTCGATCGTCCTCCCCGGCGCCGCGGGCGGCGCCGGCGACCGCGAGCTGCGGCTCCCGGTGCTGCACGTGAG
>Ga0307409_100002085_pt1 | contig 10277 bp, 13 predicted proteins | sample 322Ometagenome_2_FD_203888 | JGI IMG/M metagenome (GOLD analysis project Ga0307409, IMG submission 203888) | Maize rhizosphere microbial communities from greenhouse at UC Davis, California, United States - 322HYB-O-2 | ecosystem: Host-associated > Plants > Roots > Rhizosphere > Soil | place...
CCGGATTTCAGCCAGCTTGGCCGCTACTTGAACTTGTTCCTACCCCCCCACATCAGAACAAAACGAGCACGATACCCCATTCACTTTCCCGCCCCGCCTTCACCACAAAAAGATCAACAGGACCAACAACTTGGATACGGCCTCCTTCGGCATCAGCCACGCTGCTCCCTCTTTGTATGTAGATGTAGATGTCGTTGTTGTTCCAGCCGTTGACGGAGAGCCAAGGCCAGCAGGGAGGCCGAGGAGGAAGCGCCCCGCCAGGAGGAAGCCTGACGGGCGACGCAAGGCCATGTCGAAGGGGATCACGGCCAAGGAACGCAGAGACCTTCTCCGGGCCGATGGTTTCGCGTCATGGCTCCGGCGTCCCCTCACGATGACTCTGGACTTCCATCCGCGCCACCTCGACCAGTATCCGGCCGAAGACCTGGACACGTTCTTCCAGCGGTTCAGGAGGCTCGTCTCCACCTGGTGCAGCCGCAAGAAGATCGGCTCGTATTGGGTCTGGACTCGCGAGAACTACGAAGGCGATCGGCGCGAGCATCTGCACATGGTCATGCATCTGCCGCTTCGACTGCGAGGAGAACTTGAGTCCTACATCCGCCGCCTGTTCCCGGGCGGCTCCGAGCTCGTGCAGATCGGCAAGCGCACCTCAGAGCGCGATCCGGAGACCGGACGCCGGAGAGACGGGTTGCAGTACCGTATGAAGCAACTGCGGGGCGATGCCGTGGGAAAGCCGGGACCGTACCGTCTCCCTCGGGAGACGAAGAACCGTCATGACGATGCCCCTGTGGCTCCTGTCTACGGCAAGCGCTGTGGCGTCTCGGACAGCCTGACCTTGAAGGCCGAGGAGAAGTGGAGGGCTGAACGCTCATGACCAGCCACTCGTCTTTCATGCTCCTACAAAAGGACGGGTTTTCAAAAACGCTGTGGAAGCCTCAACCCCAGAGCCCACAAGGGTTTCAGGGCCACTTCTAATTTACACATAAATAATGTAAATATCAAGATCGGCACGGAATTTCGTATAATCGGGAGAACAGATGGGCGGCACAGGCAGCGGCAACTACGGCGGAAAACCCACGGTCGAGGCCGCCCTGAAACTCGATCTCCATCACCTCATCCGTACCGGCTCTTTCCGGCTTGGTGCAACGGTCACAGGCTCTCTGGCGTGGACCGACGGCTACACCGGAGAGCAAAGCGCCAGCATCGGCTACAAGGCGCACATGGGTAACGAGCGCGGCTGGGTCCGCCTGTGCTACGCCACCACCAATCACTGGACCGGCCAGACCACCCAGCATGACTACACCGTGGAGCTGACGACCACACCCCAGCCCTTCGGTGGTCGGCGCTGGTGGTGGGTCTGCCCCCGCCGTGGCGATCTCGTCTCCAAGCTCTACAAGCCCGCTGGGGACTGGATCTTCGCCTCCCGCAAGGCCCATCGCCTCGCCTACCGCTCACAGCGCCAGAGCCCCTATGACCGGGCTATCAGTCAGGCGTTCAAGCGCCGCAAACGCCTTGGAGCGGAGGGCGGCATTGGCGATCCCATCGACAAACCCAAGGGCATGCGCTGGGCCACCTTCGACCGCAAGATGAGTCAAGTCGAGGCCGCCGAGACCGTCTGCGATGCTCGTCTCCTCCGGTTCGTCCAACAGCTCACCACAAGCAGAAGATGAAATGCCGAGACAGATCCATAGGCTGAATGCGACAACGCTCGAAACACTCACGGCTCCCGGTCGGCATGGCGACGGAGGCGGGCTCTACCTCAGCATTTCGCCCGGAGGTGCTCGCTCGTGGGTGTTCATGTGGAAGGTTGACGGCAAACGGCGGGAGATGGGCCTCGGCTCGTTCCGGGATGTCTCCCTCGACACAGCCAGAGAGAGGGCAGCAGAAGCCCGCCGGAACCTTGCGAGTGGCGTGGACCCTCTCACCGTAAGCGAGCCATGGCGCCGGCCGAAGGCGGCACCCGAGAAGGACATGAAGGCCACAAGGAGCCGCAAAGAAGGAAATCAAACGCTCGTGCAGCGACAGCCAATGGCATTCCACAAGGCCCGAACTGCGAAAGCGAAATCCAGCATGACCAACAACCAAATGACGGCTTTGCACGAGGCAGCGTCTTCCCCCGAAGGGGTGCCTCTCACCCTGTGGCCGAGGGTTATGCCGGGGCTGGAAAGGAACGGCCTTGTTGAGCAGAGCAATGGCCGCTGGTTCATCACGAACAAAGGCAAGAGAGTAGTCACCGGAAGGGAGGTGGTGGATATCACCGACGAACCTTCCGCCGGTAGGGGACGCCGCTACCCCGAATACGTGGGCAAGCCGCCCGAGGCTGTCCGTGCCTTCCAGGCACAACGCACGAGTGCGCGCCGTCGCGGCATCCCTTTCCTCTTCACTTTTGAGGAATGGTGGGCGTGGTGGCAGATCGGTAATCGCTGGCAAAACCGAGGCATGGGCAAGCACAAATTCGTCATGGCCCGGTTCGGGGATAAGGGTCCCTATAGCCCTAAGAACGTTTACTGCGCCACGCATGAAGAGAACCATGCCATCGTTCCGACTGAAGTTCGGAGTCAGGCAAGCCGGAAAGCTTGGACTGTAAACCCGGACAAACCGAGGAATCCGCGTGGAGCCAAAAACCACCTGTCCAGGCCGGTCCAGACACCGGCCGGCGTATTCGGGAGTGCGACACTCGCCGCCGAGCACTTCGGGTTTACTCGGATCTATGCCGCTCATCTGGCTCGTACCGAGCAGCATGGTTGGCGCTGGGCGGATGCATCAGCATGCGAGCATACGATGGAAGCCAAGGCGGATCAGTTTATCTGGGCGGCAGACCCTCAAGGGCTCTCACATGAAGACCGAGAGAGCATGCTTCTCGAGATGGAACTCAGGCGAGAAAGGAACAGGAAACGCTCCGAGACGATGAAGGCCAGGGCTGCGGCCAAACGTGCGGAGCGCCTGTCCCCGCCATCCATGACCTTTGATGAGGCGGATACAGCTTCGGGAGGCAAGATCACACAGCGGGTCACCGATCAAGAGCTTCAGCAGAAACCGCGCCGGAGAGTCAAAAGGGGGGGGACGGGCTTTCGAGGGGATGACCATGATGGCTGTGTCCACCTCCACCAGTGAAGAAAATGACTGAGAGAGGTGCAAGGATTTGCAGTCCTCTGCGCTACGGTTACGCAGAGGACTGCAAATCCCTTGGTCCGCCGTGGCGAGTTCTAGGCAGCGATCAGATCCGGAGCGGTACGATCGTCTGCGGCATAGCGATCGATCACCAGATCGAGAGCCGGTGCCGGATCGTCATGAGCGTTGTCCTGTGCCCCGAAGAGCTCTCGGTAGTGCAGGACCTTGAAGGTGTGAGCCAGCACTGCCTCGCGTGAGGGGCCTTTCATCAGGTCCTCCCATTTGAATGAGGAGCACCGATACTCAATGCCAAATGACGGATGCATAGCGAAGCTCCTTTGATTGGGTAGTGGCTTGCGCTGACGACTAGCGACAACTGCCTTATGAGCCTGTAGCCCCAAAGGTGCGGTGCGCTAGGACACCCGGGCCGATCCGATGCTCTAGAATTTCAGTCAGCGCAGCTGCAAGTTGTCGTCAGTATTCGCGCCAGCGGTGGGCGGCTCCGAGGGGTCAGTTTTACTGAATAGCCGGCGCGGCGTTCCATAAGCGACCACGAACACTTCGCGAAACCTTCAAAACGCGTTCCATACTGGGCGTTATGCGAAATTACGCGCACCATGGGGCTAGCAGCATCTCGCCTATCGTCTGCTCTTCAGGCGGGGCCACACGAGCGAGGGCCTCCCGGATCACTTCCGCCATCCTGGGTTCCATGCCGTCGACCTGCTCAAGCCGGTCAGCCATGTCCACGAGCTGCTCGAGCGTCTGGATCTTCTCCCGCTGGAGCATGTCCCAGGCGACAGGGGGCAAATAGAGACCACCAATGGGTCCCACGCAGGTATCATAAAAACGAGGCATTGGACGCTCCCAACTGACGCGCGTTCCGGATGGATGCGAGTATCGCGAAACGGGTCGTCCTTCTGTGAACTGGACCACATCCGCAGTGATTTGGCGGCTCACAGCATCCCGAGGGGACGTTGGCGAGATCTAAGACCTCACTTCCTTAGACGTCCCTTTTCCATTGCGCCGGCTGGTGCTGGAAGACTTGCTGCCGGCTCGGCGGTGATCCCCTTTTCAGGCCCGACTTCAAAAAATTTTTGAGAAATTCGGCTGTGTGAAGCACTTCACAGCGCCGTCCGTCAAAGTGGTTCAAAGTCCAATCATCGCTAAGGGACAGTATCTCAGGCGGTACATCGGTAGAAACATTTGCTTGAAAGGAAATACCATGGAAAACTTCCAGGATTCGTTTAACCAGATCTTCCAGACCGCCAACAACACCGCTGATGGTGGCAACGCGACCTCGGCCCAGCTTGCCAACATCTTTGATAACGACGTTCAGACCGATACGGGCGGCGACTTCTGGTATGGCGGCGGTTATAACAGCCAGACGTCCACGAACATGATCGATCAGTCTGCGTTCAACACTGCTTATGAGGGCAATGCGACTTCAGCCCAGGCAGCCACCATCTCTGATAACGATGTCCAGCACGATCACGGCTACGACTACGGCTATCTCGCCGCGTACTAACCTTCATCATCCTGGAGCGCCATCGGCTGCGAGCCCGAGGCGCTCCACTCCCAGCCCTCCCAGCTCCCTGGGAGGGCTTCTGCTTGTGTCGTGCACACTGGCAGCGAAAGCCATAGAGCATCCCTCTGCAATCCGCGTTCAAGCATAACAATTTTTGGCTGTGATGCAGTTCACAGCTCTAGACTGAAAAGTAATACAGGCTTCAAGGATTGCCTACTGAGAGAGTATCTCGGGGGTATTAAGAGAAACACCTACTTGAAGAGGTAATTTTATGCCAGATTTTGAGTTCTCTCTGAACAACATCAACCAGACAGCGGTCAATACTGCTCTTGGCGCCAACGCGACTTCAGCCCAAGCGGCCAGCATCGATGATCGCGATACCTTCTTCGATTCCGGAGGCAGCTGGGATTGGTCTGCCGGCCCTCCGGACATCAATGTCCAAGTCGACACGAACGTCATCAACCAGACAGCGGTCAACACTGCTCTTGATGGTGACGCGAGTTCGGCCCAGTTTGCAGCCCTAGATGATCGCGATACTGTCGTTGATCAAGGAAGCTATGACTCTTCGGATTTGAACTTCCATATCTCCACGAACATGATCGATCAGACAGCGGTCAACACGGCTATTGACCTCGACCACCTCTTCGCGCTGGGGTAAATTCACCATCTTGGAGCGTCATCAGCTGCGAGCTTGTGGCGCTCCGTTCCTTCTTCCATCCCGCTTTTATTTCCCGCCTTCCCGATCTCTCGGGGAGGCGGCTTTTCGTTGCAGAATGGCATGGTCGGATCCGCCCATTCCGGACGCAGAGTTCAAGGAATTTCGCGGAAAAAGCGCCTGTGTGACCTGGCTCACAGTTTTCGGGCGCCAAAGGGGTTAAGTTCAAACTGTCCTCTCGTAGGACGTTGCTCTCTCAAACTTAAGCGCCCCGGATCGCGACTGGGGCGTTTCTTTTTTGTCGAGTTCCATAAAGGCAATTATCGGAAATTTGCACCATTTCTTTGGCCTTCGGGTAATAAAAAGGCCCGGGTTTTCCCGGGCCTTTTCGGCTGCTGGTGATGCGGCGATCTTAGTAGGTGCCGAACTTGAAGTTCAGCTTGGCGCGAGCGACGAAGAACTCCTGCTCGTCATTACCCAGTGGCAGGAATACATCGACCGGCGCTCCGACAACCGGCGTAAAGGTCCCAATGCGGCCATCGTTGTCCTCGTCCTGATCGATGCTGACCCACAGACCTTCCAGGCCAAAGGTGACGGCTGAGGAGCCGAACCAGTTCACCGGCAGAGCCCACTCGACGCCACCACCGACCGTCCAGCCGGTGTTGTCTTCCGTGTAGGCCAGACCGCCGGTGGCGTAGACGAGGAAGCGGTCGAAGGCGACACCGGCGCGCAGGCGCACCGTGCCGAACCAATCCGCCGAGTCCTCGAACTCGCCGGGCACAAAGGTGCCGCCGGCAAAGCCCGGGCCCGGGAAGAACACCGCCTCGTTGTCGTCGGTATCGATCCCCTGGATGTCGGCCTCGACACCGACCACGAACGAGCCGATCTGGTAGTTGTAGCCGATCTGGCCGCCGCCGAGGAAGTTGCCGTCGTTGCCGTTCTCGAAGTTGAGCGTGCCTCCCACGATACCAGCTGGGATGCCCGGTCCAGTCAGCACCACAGCCTCGTTATCGTCGTCGCGCCAGCCCCAGCCGAGGTTGCCACCGACATAGAAGCCAGTCCAGGTGAAGACCGGGGGCGCGAAGACCGGAGCCGGAGGCGGCGCCTGACTGGGAAGATCGGCGGCGGATACGGACGAGACAGCCGCCGTAGAGAGGGCTGTCGCAACAAGTAGACCAAGAATACGAGTTTTCATGAGCAATCCCCTATGTGCAAGGAGGCACAAGGGCAGAGTATGGACCGATGGACAAGCAGAGCTATAGCAAAGATGCAACACTAAGTTGTTTTATGCTGTTTACGTCAGTATCGCTGATGTGAATACATGCCTTTCAGTCCGTGAATACTTTTGTCGGATTTGACAGGCAGAGCGTGGGATGGCCTACTGGCCTGACTTCGGAGTAACCCCCGGAGGCGAGGAGATCACTAAACCCTGCCCTTTCCCTGGGGCAGGGTTTTTTAGTGGCACGCTCGTTACGACCGTCCAGTTCCATAAACGGGCTTCCGCGAAATTCGCGGTGGGGCTCTCCTTCGTGTTCCATACCGGGTGTTATGCGAAATACGTAGTCTTACGGGTCAGGATTTGTTCAACCCAGGCACCAGCTTCATCAGGCGTCTCGAACAGGCGGCATGGTCCCGAACAGATCGCGCTCGATCATGAGGCTGTAGAAGCACCAGATACCCTGCTCCGGGTTGATCCGGTGCAGCACCAGGTGGTGCTTGATCGGGGAGCGCAGCTCGTTAGGCATTCGGAACCCGAGGCAGCGGCCTCCAGCCACGAACATGCTGATCGAAGTAGGTCGACGAGCCGCGGGCCGAGAAGACGCGCCAGACGCCTATTTCGAAGATGGTGTTCGTTTCCCAGAAGCCGACCGTCACCGGGAAATCTGGCGGATCCTCATCGTCCTGGATCCAAAGGAGGACAGGAGATCCATCGCGTGGTGCGGCGCTCACGTCGAGCCATCGGCTTGTTGTCATTTAGTCGCCTCCGATCCGCTCAGAATCTGGCTCCGCCCTTCCCTCATCCGCCCCGGCTCTGCCGAAAACCCCTTTCTGGTGTCTCCCAGGTGCTTTGGGATCTCGATTTAGGCACAAAGGCAGCCGGGGGAATGCCGCTTTCTCTCCCTTTCTTAGACTCTTGTATTCGTGGGCTGTACGCTTTTGCACCCGTGCGGAGCCGGAGCCACAACAGCCATTCCTTCGACAGGATCTGGATCTCGTTTGGGTAGTTGATCCAAGGGCTCCGCCGCCTCCGATCGATGCTGACTAGTCCGAGCGCCTCGCACTCCCGGAGCGCGTTCCGGACGGTGCTCTCGGAGCAGCCGGCGAGGGCGGCGAGGTGGGCAACGGTCAGGCCACAGCACCCCCGTTTGCTCACCTCGACCGCGACCACGGCGAGGACCGCCTGCTCTGCGAGGGTGAACCGGGCTGCCAATGCGGGCGGCAATCGGCCTGCGGCGGCCCAGGAGCGGCGTCTTTCCATCGAGGCAGAGGAACGGGGCCGGGATCCGACACGCCGCTGTACGGGCTTCTCTGGGGCTGGAATGGCCGCCTTGGTGTTGATGAGCGTATCCAGTTCCTCGGCCTCGGCCTCACTGATCTGCCCAGCCGCAAAAGCCTTGTACAGGGTTGGCCGTATCTCGGGCAGCTTCATACGTGGCGCAGCCATCACGGCACGCCGGATCTCTCCCGCAAATGACATGCGAGCTCCTTCGGGTTGGACCCGTCAGGAAGGAGGACGCATCAGGCAAGCCGCTCCCGTTGCGAAAAGCAGCCTTTCCGCTTGACGAAGCGCAGTGCTTTTGGGAAGGTCATGACGCCAATCGATGACTTTCCCGGCACTGCCGGATGCGCCCCGCCCTAACCCGGCGGGGTTTTCATTTTAGGCCCTGCAAATCACTCTGCAAAGCCATTGGGAACCATGCCCTGCCGACTCGGCAGATGGCAAGACCACGGTACAGGCTGGCTGGAACTCGTTAACGTCGAATTAACCAACTCCCCCCAACGTGAGGAGGGGAACGTGCGCAACGTGGGCCACCCTACACCCTCAACCGCCCAATAGGCTGGTTCCAACGTAGGCCACCCATCAGCACCAACGTACCCCTACTGACAGCGTTGGGGATGTTGAATGTCTGAAAACCGGGTTGTTACGGCCACCTATCGCGAAATTGCATACCGGTTCGGCATCGGCATCGAGGGCGCACGGATTAAGACGAAACGGCGGGCTGCAAAGGGCCTATGGCGCATCATCCCGGGCAACCATCCTCAAGACATCATTCGTGTCGAGATCCCAGAGGAGGAATGGAACTCGCCCCAACGTTCTCTGGCCCACACTCCCAACGATGCGGCCCCAACATCCCCACCCCAACAAGAGACAGAGCGTAGGGATGCCAACGACATAGACGCGTTGGTTGAAATTATCCCTCAACTCACGGCTCAGCTATCAGCGATGACGGAGCGGCTGATCGAAGCCGAGAAGGGGAGAGCAGAGGCCGAACGCGATGCGGCAATCGCTCAAGCGGCTCTCGCCAATGCTGAGGCCCGACTCACGGCCATGCAGGAGCAGCACTTGGCGGAATTGAAGGAACTCCGGGATCGGATGAAAGCCGAAGCCGACAAGGCACAATCCGAACTTGCGGAGTGGAAGGCTCATCCATGGTGGCGGCGTCTGGTTAGCTGACGCCCATCCCGTCAGCCCCTTAGGGTTTCCTCGACGATCCTTGGATTACGGTCCAACAGCGCCAGCAGCACCCGGGCAGGCCCCGTTGGAAAGCGATGGCCCTGCTCCCAGTTACGCAGGGTCCCAAGCGGAACGCCAATCCGGCTGGCGAAAGCAGCTTGGGTCAGACCGGTTTTGTTCCTGATAGCTTGTACGTCAATGACGGTTGGGACAGGCAGATCCGAACTGGTGGGATCAGCCAAGATGCCGGTCAGGGCATCCATGAGGGTGTCGTATTCATTGTTCATGGCGCAACGAGAGTATGTCGCTGACGGACTACGTCAATGACAGCATACGTCATTGACGGACTATTACGCGCTGAACCTGCACTGCGCTCCATTCGCCAGCCCGTGCCGTCTTGATCCCCTTGGCGTTCAACCCGGCGGCGATCTGCCGGAGTGAGACAGCACCGGCGGCCTTTAGTTCTTCGATGATGGGCAGTAGGTCTGAGGCGCGGTTGTCCGCCTTGGCAATCCGGGCTGCAACGCTAGCCTTGGCTCCGGCCTTGGCCACGGCCGGCAGGTTGCCCCGATCCCCGCCCAGCCGCTTCCCACGGGCCTTGGCAGCGGCCAGGGCATCCTTCGTGCGGGTCGAAATGGCCTTGGCCTCATGCTCGGCTACCGCCGCCAGGATGTGCACCGTCAGGCGGTTGGCTTGCGGGAAGTCCACGGCGGTGAACTCGACCCCGCTCTCCATCAGATTGGAGATGAAGGCGACGTTGCGGGCCAGACGATCCAGCTTGGCGATGATCAGGGTCGCGCCATGCAGGCGGCACAGGCGCAGCGCCTCGGCCAGCTTGGGCCGATCGTTGCGCTTGCCGCTCTCGACCTCCACCACCTCGTCGACCAGCTGCCAGGCGCCGCCGTTGAGATACGAGCGCACCGCCTCCTGCTGCGCCTCCAGCCCCAAGCCAGAGCGGCCCTGCTTGGCCGTGCTGACCCGGTAGTAGGCGACGAACTTGCCCTGCGCCATGCGATCGCCTCCCTGCGACACCAACAACTACGTTCGTTGCTGTTGATGTTACGGACAAGGCTGAGGCCAAGCAACCCCCTTACTGCTGAAACAGTGTCTCTTTTTTATCCGCACCACCCCCACCCCTCGTGAGAGGTGTCCATACCTGCGAGCTGCAAAAGGAGCCGGATTTCAGCCAGCTTGGCCGCTACTTGAACTTGTTCCTACCCCCCCACATCAGAACAAAACGAGCACGATACCCCATTCACTTTCCCGCCCCGCCTTCACCACAAAAAGATCAACAGGACCAAGAACTTGGA
>Ga0307409_100002088_pt1 | contig 10272 bp, 10 predicted proteins | sample 322Ometagenome_2_FD_203888 | JGI IMG/M metagenome (GOLD analysis project Ga0307409, IMG submission 203888) | Maize rhizosphere microbial communities from greenhouse at UC Davis, California, United States - 322HYB-O-2 | ecosystem: Host-associated > Plants > Roots > Rhizosphere > Soil | place...
ATCCTTGCGGTACATCAAGAATGAAGACTCACCATAGAAAGGTTCGCCGTAGAGCTAGCCGTCCGGACACTTCAGCGACTCGGTCATTGCCGGGAAGATATCGGCCTGGTTGAAGTCCTTGTCGTCCTTGTACGCCTGGATGTCATCCAGAGGCCAGAGCCAGTTGTTCTTGGAGTACCAAGGAATCTCGAAGTTCGACAGCGTTGCTACGTCGAACTGACCTGACTGGTTGGCGAACTCTTGTGCCGCCTGGTTCCGCATCTCATTCTCCGGCTTGACGGTGAAGTTCACCGTGATGCCGGACTCCTTGGTGAACTCGCTCGCGTGTTTCTGTAGTGCGAGCATCTGCGGGTTGTTGACCATTAACACGTTGATCGACTGGGCACCGCCGCTGGCGCCGCCACCGCCGCCGCCACCGCCCCCACCGGCTCCGGCACAACCAGCGGTTGCGACCAATAAGGCGGACAGGCCCGCGGCCGCCGCTACTTTGTGATTCCAGCGCATCTGGAGTCGTTCCTTCCTGGTCGTCCCTAATACAGGGGTCTGAGGCCTGATGGCCATTCGTGGGCTGATCGCGCAGCCACAGAGTGGAATGCTGGCTGCAGGCGAGCTTGCGCACCGGCGGTGCTCGGGCGCACAGCCCCATACCGTCGGTGACCAGTGGTGCTGAGCGTGATTGAAGACAGCGGGACGGTTTGGCCGGTCCCGGTCGGGACACCTCTGCGGGCCGACCGGCTCGACTGATGTGTCACTGCGGCCGCCCTGGGGTTCAATCCTGATCTCACGCTGATCAGTAGTCCTTGCTCAGTACACGCTGGCTTTGGATGCCTTGTTGTCCATGTATAACGGAAAGACCCCCGGCTTGCCCAGTCTTGTTGGAAGGAAGCCCGAATCATTTCGAAACTGCAACCAAGTTGTTGTTCCGGGCGCTTGGTTCGGCTGTCTGATGCCTAGAAGAGGCGATCACGACTCGCTTGCTCATCTGTGCTCTGGCTAAGAGACGAGCTCAGCACGACACTACGATTGGATGGTGTCTGATATCCCTGTAGGCTCTCCGCCCGCTCCACCTGGACGCCATGCCGCGCCAAGTGGCTGGTACCCAGATCCGGTGAACTCGGCACAGGAACGTTATTGGGACGGCTGGCAGTGGTCTCGCAACACCCGACCCATTGATACCGCCGCGCCGACCGGCAGCCGCTACGGGCAATCTCCCTATGCGCAGTACTCGCCGCCGAACAGCATCCGGCCGGCTTACGCCGGGCCGCGTACCGGTTCGCTGCAGGCCAGCACGACAGCTGACGGTGTTGCGCTCGCCTCCTGGTGGTGGCGGGCATTGGCCGCGATCATCGACTACCTGATCATCTCGGCGATCGTTGGCGTCCTCACCTTCCCCATCTGGCGATCGTTGTACGGCGCCTGGACCAGCTATTTCAATGGCGTACTAGAAGCCCAACGCCAAGGCGTCCCGCCACCGACTGTGAACTTGACCGATCTGATCTCTGGCAGCAACCAGTTGATCTTGACCCTCGCCACGATTGCTGTCGCAATGCTGTATCACGTGGGATTTCTACGTTGGAAGTCCGCCGAACCAGGGAAGATGCTGGGTAGGCTCCGCGTCGTACCGGTAGATCGTGGCCTTGACCCCGGCCCTCTTTCATGGAGCTCGGCCGTCATCCGTTCCGCAATCTGGGTTCTCCCGGGCATCAGCTCATTCCTGAGCTTGATCACCGTCATGGATGCCCTCTTCCCGCTCTGGCATCCCAAGCGACAGGCCCTGCACGACTTGGCTGCGAAGACGCAGGTGATCCGTATTTGATTGCTACGGTCGCTGCCGCTCGCTCCGCGCGGATCGCGCCGTGGAGCCCGCCTACTTCGTCGTCGCTCGCAGACGATAAAGCGTGTCCGCTCGCTCCTCCTCAGCACGGCGGAGGCGCGATCCGGCTGAAGCTCGATAGATCTCAGCTCTGTCACAGTTCTTGGCCAAAAGGCCGATCGACCTAGACACCGCAGCGAGCCTCACTATATTGAGCCGAGGTCGGAGCGTTCGGGGCGCTCTTTACCCGCAGCCTTCCGGCACGGGGGCCACATCCATTGAGGTTGTCGTGCTGCATAGCCGCCGTCTTCAGCGCTCAGCCGCCGTCCTGGTGGGACTCACCACCTTGGTCGGCCTGCCGCTTGCGGCGAGCGCGGAACCCACTGAGGGACCTACTCCGCCACCAAGCACCGTCTCGCGCGGCTTGGGCGGCTTGGATCGCCCTCAGCTGGGCGGATTTGCGGTTGGCGACTTCGTTTGGCGTGATGACAACAGGTCTGGCGTACAGGATTCTGGAGAATCGCCCGCGGCACAGATCAGCGTCCAATTACTCAATGTCGACGGTCAGGTCGTGCACTCGACGGTGAGTGGCCCATCGGGGCGTTACCTCTTTGACAATCTTCCGGCTGGCACCTACTCGATCCGATTCGCCGGCGTTCCCCAGGAGTTTCGGCTGACTCCAACTGCGGTGGGTGATCAGCGGATTGTCGACTCCGATCCGGACTACTCCGGAATGACGCCGCCGTTCACGCTTGGTGCGACGGAGGCCAACGTCCGACCGGCGACACCGGCAGACGCCGTGATTGCCGAGTACATCAACCCGACGATCGATGCCGGCATTACGCCGCTCCGGTACGCCGTGGCGAGCAGGGTATGGCAGGACCTCAACGGCGACGGCATCCAGCAAACCGATGAGCCGGCTGGCTCGGCCACCGTTTCCTTGCTTACGGAGGCGGACAACGTCGTGGCCACTACGGCGACCGATGCCGCTGGGCGTTACGAGTTCTCCAATCTTCGCAGTGGTCGCTATCGCCTTCAGTTCGCGGGCCTTCCTGCGCATCGCGGTCTCACCCGGCGCGCGGCTGGAGCCAATCCGGCGTTGGATTCCGATCCTGATCCTGCAACAGGACGCACTCCGTTGTTCCGGCTGGCGCAGGGGACGCCGAACTTGGTGCCGGTCAGTGATACAGAAGCTAGCTCTACCGACTTTGAGGATCAGACGATCAGTGCGGGCCTGGTTGGCGCATACTCAGTCGGCGACACGGTCTGGCGAGACGGCAACGGCAACGGCGTCCGCGACATGGGCGAGTCTGGGATCGCTGGGGTGGTCGTCGAACTCCTCGCTGATGACTCGAGCGTGACCGCTAAGACGGTGAGCTCAGAGACCGGGCACTATTTGTTCGACGACTTGCTGGCCGGGAGTTACAAGATCAAATTCAGCAAATTGCCCGACGGGTTGGTGTTCACTTGCCAGGTTCCGGGGGAGAACGCAGCCGTGGACTCCGACGTGAACACAACGGGAATGACGGCGGTATTCACCCTGGGAGATAAGAATCCCGATGACACCACTATTGATGCCGGCCTGACGACGAGGGGCAACTATCACCCTGTGCCGGCCAGCGACAAGGTTCCCATTGAGCCGGCGTTGTCAACGACTGGAGGCATTGCATCCCAGATTCCGCTGGCCGCAGCGGCGCTCGCGTTGGCGGGCGCTATCTGTCTCCTGGTTGCTGGGCGGCGTAGTCATTGATCATGTCCCGTACTCGATCAGAACCGAGGCGGCGTACCCGGCGACGGATTCGGGCGGGCATCGTTTGATCCCAAGCTGTGATCAACGCGCTGATGTGGTCTTCGGCGTTCACATGCATCAAATCCGCGGCATCCTCGATGCTCGCTCCGTCGATAAGGGCGCCGACCGCAGCAAGCAGTGCCAGGCAGCCATAACTTAGACGGCTGGTGATCTTGAACGACAGGTCGGCCTCGATCAAGACCGACAGCTGTTCGGCGGTTTGTCGTGGCTCGGCGTCACCGGTAGCAATCTTTGCGTAGAGGCCTGCGGATTCCACCAGCTCAATCGCCGCCTGCCAGCCAGGCGCGTACGGCAGCTCCACAAAGATGGCAACGTCGCTGCCGAGTTCGGTTGCGGCCGAGACTACCCGGGCGGCGCTGCCTGCAAGATCATTAAAATCCCGGAGCCCGGCCTCAGCGGAGATGATGGCAACACCGGGTACGTCACGTCGGGCCAGTCCAAGCAGCCCGCCAGCCCCGCCGCTGACGATCACGCTGACCGGAATCGTGACACCAGTTGGAATGTGCCGAGCTGCCTGGGCAAGCTGACGGTCGGGAAGGACCAGTGTCGCCAGCTGGCTTTCGTGCGCTTCGCGCAGTGCCAGATGTTCGGTGACCGCCGCCGGCACCGGCGTTTGTGGTCGCCAGATCAGTACTTCGTCATCGAAGAGGCTGTCGAACAGCTCCATGGCACGCAGGTTACGCAGGCCCTTGTTGACTCAAATTTCCGACCAATGCCGGTCTTTCGACATTCATCGCAGCTGGAGGTGATCGAAAAACTCCGCACTGGTCGGAAAGTTGACGTAGTCGGGTGAGCAGAATGGCTACGTGAATCGGTTTTGGCAAGATCAGGTCGATCCGGCACTGGCGAAGGTGCGCCGAGCTTGCCTGGCATTGCCAGAAACCTCGGAGCGCGTTAGCCATGGCGGGCCTGCATTCTTCATCCGGGAGAAGAAGTGCTTCGTGATGTTTCTCAACAATCACCACGAAGACGGGCGGCTCGCGATCTGGTGCGCTGCACCTGAAGGCGTTCAGGTGGAGATGGTCCAGACCGATCCGGAGCGCTTCTTCAAGCCGCCCTATGTCGGGCACCGTGGCTGGCTCGGAGTTCTGCTACCCGGAATTGATCAGGCGGAGCTCGACGCGATCTGTCGAGAAGCGTTCGTGACAGTGGCGCCCAGGGCACTGGTCAAGACACTCGGCTGATTCGGCCCAACTAGTCCGTAGGTGAGGCAGCGCTGCCGACCTCGGATCGTGTCTTCACACCTGCAGCCACCAACTCATCGACAATCTCCGGCACTCGTTTCGGCGCCACCGCTGCGGTCAGATCGAGCAGGACAGTGGTATCGAAACCTTCGCGTACGGCGTCGAGTGCGGTGGCGCGTACGCAGTAGTCAGTCGCGATGCCGCATACATCCACTTGATCAACTCCGCGCTCCCGTAGCCACTCGGACAGTTTCTCGCCGTCGTCCGTGACGCCCTCGAAGGCGGAGTACGCAGCTGCGTACTGGCCCTTGTAGAAGACGGCCGCGAAGTCGCGGAATGTGAGGTTCTCATGAAACTCAGAGCCTGGCGAATCAACGACACAATGTGGTGGCCAGGAGTCAACGAAATCCGGCTCGGCGGCAAAATGAGAGCCGGGATTGATGTGATGATCACGACTGGCGATCAGATACGCATAGCCATGATCACCCTTGAGCAGGCTGTCGATACGGCTCACGGCGGCGGCCCCTCCGGCCACGCCTAACGAGCCGCCCTCACAAAAATCTCGCTGCGGATCCGCAACGATCAGGGCACGTGTCATGATCACATCTCCGTGGTTGGCCCAGCGATCACATCTGCCACGCTGCCCGCTACATGAACATCGCCGCTGGGCTCGGTCCGGTATGGATTTCGGGTGTCTCCGCCACTACCGGCGAACAGCGTCTCGATGACCGGTTCGCCGCGAGACATCTTGAGCGCCTCCAGGGGAAGCTCTGCGCGGGAGCGAAGGTGTCGCTCACGCATCACGTCCAGCGACTCATCCCCAATGATCTCGCCGTTGTCGACAAGCTGGACAAGCAACGGTCGGTCGTTGGAGTCACCGCTTGGTGGCACTCCCACCCCGATGATCTCGGCGGCAGCCGTACCGTCCTCGTCGAGTCGCCGCAGGGCATATTTTCGGCCACCAACCGAGATTTTGTTGACGCTCTTCTTCGCAACGGCAAGCAATGGCGCATGGGCCTCGTCGCGTTCAGCTCGAGCCACCAACTTGTAGACGAACTCGCAGGTGGGATGACCACTGCCAGTGACCAGAGCGGTGCCAATGCCGTAGCTGTCGACCGGCGCACTCGACAGCGTTGCGAGGGCGAATTCGTCCAGGTCGCTGGTGACGATGATCTTGGTATGCGTCGCGCCCAGCGAGTCCAGTAGCTCGCGCACTTGAACTGCCAGCTGGCCAAGATCACCGGAGTCGAGTCTGACAGCGCCTAGTCGCCCTTCGGTAAGCTCCACTCCGGTCTTAACGGCCTCGAAAACGTCGTAGGTGTCAACCAATAATGTGGTTCCCTCGCCCAACTCGGCGATCTGGGCAGCGAAGGCCTCCCGCTCACTGGTGTGCAGCAACGTGAAGGCGTGGGCCGCTGTGCCCAGGGTCGGCACTCCATAACGACGCCCGGCTTCTAGGTTGGAGGTCGAGGCAAAGCCCGATACGTAGGCGACCCGGGCGGCTGCCACGGCCGCCAGCTCGTGTGTCCGCCGGGAGCCCATTTCGACACACGGCCGATCGCCGGCCATTGCCGTCATCCGCGAGGCGGCGGAGGCAATGGCGGAGTCGTGGTTGTAAATACTGAGCAGCAGGGTCTCGAGGACCACCGCCTCAGCGAAGGTGCTTTCCACAATCAGGATCGGCGAACCCGGAAAGTAGATCTCGCCCTCCGGATAGCCCCAGATATCACCGGAGAAACGGTAGTTCGCCAGCCAGTCGGCCATAGCTTGATCAACTACGTGGCGGTGGCGAAGGAAAGCGAGCGAGTCCTCATCGAAGCGGAAGTGCCGCAGGGCGCGCAGCGCTCTCCCGACCCCGCCGACGACTCCATAGCGGCGGCCCTCCGGGAGACGGCGTGAGAAGAGTTCGAAGACACAGCGCCGGTTCGCCGTACCAGCGCGAAGCGCAGCACGCACCATGGTTAGCTCGTACTGATCGGTCAGCAGCGCGGTGGTCGGGGCCTCACTTGGTCCCCACGCCGCCGCGACGCCTGGCGCCGAATCCGTCGCGGTCATGGCGTCAGCCTAGTCAGGGACTCTGGCCGTTCGGTATCGCCTGCCCTTTCAACGTTTCTACGCACAAAGCCGCGAATGACGTCCGATTTGGGGGCTTCGACCACGTTAGCGGCCTTGTGCGGAACAACGCTGACGATGGGGGCTGCAGATCCACTGGCAGGGAGCGCTCTGCGCGGAGAGCCATCGACGTTGCAAGAATGGTTCTTATGCCTGATTCGGATGGGGAGAGTCTGACGCCCGCTGGCGGCACCGCCATTGCCGAGCGCCCAGTCGATGAAGCGCTGGCCCAAACACCATGGGTCACGATCGTGTGGGACGACCCGGTCAACCTCATGTCCTATGTGACACATGTCTTCGTGGCCTACTTCCACTACACCAAATCCAAGGCCGAGAAGTTGATGTTGCAGGTCCATACGACCGGCAAGGCGATCGTGTCCAGCGGTAGCCGTGAGGCGATGGAGCGGGATGTCACTGCCATGCATGAATACGGTCTCTGGGCAACCCTGGACAAGTCAGACAAGTGAATTTGCCGCGCAAGCGCACCAGGATTGGAGCCATGCGAACCCCGGATCGCGAGCTTGGCGAGCGAGGTAATCAAACGCGGATCGCGCGTCGCCGTCCTGGACGAGCAAGCGAGCAGCCAGCGTTCATAGACGCTCCGCATTCGGCAAGGCTGCTGGCTGCGAGCGAGCGAGGAAGGCGGCGGCCTCAAGACGCGATCCGCCGCGGAGCGAGCTTGGCGAGCGGAGCAATCAAGCAATGAAGAAGTTTCATAGGCGCCGCGGGATGATCGTCACCCAGCTCAGCGCGTACGAGGTGGAACTGCTGGCTTCGTTGATCATGCAGCTGATCGAGCTGGTCTCCGACGGTGAGCCGGAGGGTTTTGCGGACAAATCCGATGCTGCTGATCCGTTTGAGGCGATTGTCAAAGATCTTGAGGGAGAACCTGATGAGCCGGGACCCTTGGAAGATCCGGTGCTGAAGCGGTTGTTCCCTGACGCATATCCCAATGACCCAGGAGCGGCAGCCGACTTCCGGCGGTTCACCGAGCGTGATCTGAAGGCGACCAAGGTCGCTGAAGCGCGAGTCGTCCTAGACAGACTTGCAACAACAGAGCTGGGCGCTCACGATCTCAAGATCCCGCGCAATGAGGTTGAGAGCTGGCTGCGTACCTTGACCAGCGTACGGCTCGCGGTGGCGACTCGCCTCGGCATCAAGGATGCGGCCGACGCCGATGAATTGGCGGCGCTTCCCGACGCGGACCCACGCAGCTTCATGGTGAGCGTGTACGACTGGCTTGGTTTTGCCCAGGAAACACTGATATCGGCTCTGTGATTCGAAAGGCGGAACGACATGGCGAAATATGCGCTGAACAAGTCCGCAGTAGAAAACTGCCGCCGCCTGATCGACTCTAGGCAATACGTGCTGGACAGCGACTGGGGCGAGGTGCAACCGCGTGCCGATGCGCAGAACGCATTTCTGGAGCGGCATTCCTGGGAGGAGTACGCCGCCTGGCATCTCGGGCTAACCCAAGGTGTGGCAGATGAGACCAAAGCACGCTACGGGTTCGTCTTCGGCGACTTCCGGCGCGTGCACCGTACGGCGCTGATCGCGTGCGTCTACCGTGCATCGGAGTGGCGTCACAAGGAGATTGAGCTCGCAGCCCATGACCTGTTGCAGCACCTTGATGCCAGTTCGTGGATGAAGTCCTCCTAGAAAGTGGTCACAAGCGACAGGCGGCCTCGGCGTGTCGCGGGTCTTTTCTGACCACTTTCGAGACGGTTACGAAACCGTGCAAACAAAGTTGAAGCCACTGCCGCTGTTGGGTATCTCGAAGCGACCGTTTGTGCCCGTGATCATGACGTCGTCGAGATGCGCCGCGTCGGGCGCAGCTCCATGGAACACCAGGACAAACCGTTCTCGCCTGAATTCGGGGTAGCCGTCACCACTCACCTCCGCATCGATCGTTACCTCCGCGGCGGCCCGTTCGACGGTAAAGGTGGTTCGATAACGAGCACCTCGCAGGGCGGCAAACGTCAAGCCATCGTCTTCTTGCAAGATCGACTTAAATACGCCGTCGGATGCCGGAACGAAAAGGTGCAGCTCAACGACATCAGGGTGATAGTCGTTGGTCGAGGCCGGTGCCTCTGGCCACATCGGAATGATCGCTCCACCGCGCGCATAGATCGGAATCCGGTCCAGGGGAGTGGCGACGGTCAGGAAACGCTTGCCGCCGACGAGCTCGCCGGTATGCCAGTCGTACCAGTCGCCGGCCGGCAGATAAACCTGACGACCGGTGCCGCCCGGTGCCACGACTGGTGCGATCAGTAGATCATTTCCCAGCAAGTACTGATCATCGATGTCGCGGACCGTTGCGTCGTACTGATGATCAAAGACCAGCGGTCGCTGCACCGGCGCGCCGGTCTCTGCAGCCTTCAAGAAGCAGGCATAGAGGTAGGGCAGCAGTCGATAGCGCAGCTTGATCGCGGTTCGTACATGATCTTGGATGACGTCACCGAACGCCCAGGCGTACTGATCAACATTGCCGATCTCGGAGTGGTTGCGGCAGAACGGGGTTAGGGTGCCGTACTGCATCCAGCGCAGGAAAAGCTCCGCATTGGAGTTGCCCGCAAATCCCCCGATGTCGGCTCCGACGAAGGCCTGCCCCGAGATTCCGAAGCCAGCCCCCATCGCGATGCTCAACCACAGATGATCCCATCGCGACTGGTTGTCACCCATCCAGTTCGCGGCGTAACGCTGAATGCCGGCAAAGCCGGCGCGAGACAGCACGAAGGTGCGCCGGTCAGGCATGGCATCGAGCAGTCCTGCGGTGGTGCCCATCGCCATCAGCAGCGCGTACTGGTTGTGATAGCGCTCGTGGGAGCATTCGCCGCGACCGAACCGCATCGGCATTGAGGAGATGTTGCCGGTCGCCGGCTCGTTCATATCGTTCCAGATGCCGGCCAGTCCGGAGAGTACGTGAGCTGCATTGAGCTCACCCCACCAGGTCCGCGCCTCCTCGGTCACGAAGTCCGGAAACGCGGTGTTGCCCGGCCAAACCTGGCCAATGTAGATGTCACCGCCCTCGGTGCGGCAGAGCACATCTCGCTCGAGGGCTTGATCGAATACCCAATAGCCAGGGTCGAACTTGACGCCCGGGTCGATGATCGTGATCACCCGAAAACCCTGTGCATCAAGTCGCTTCAGCATGTCCGGCGGGTCAGGGAATCGGTCGTTGTTCCAGGTGAAGACCCGATAGCCGTCCATGTACTCGATATCCAGCCAAATAGCGTCGCAAGGGATGTCATTGTCGCGATGCCGCTGAGCGATGGCCTCGACTGCATCTTGGGTGTATTCGAACCATCGGCACTGCTGATAGCCCAGGGACCAGATGGGCGGTGGTGCGGTAC
>Ga0307409_100002089_pt1 | contig 10272 bp, 12 predicted proteins | sample 322Ometagenome_2_FD_203888 | JGI IMG/M metagenome (GOLD analysis project Ga0307409, IMG submission 203888) | Maize rhizosphere microbial communities from greenhouse at UC Davis, California, United States - 322HYB-O-2 | ecosystem: Host-associated > Plants > Roots > Rhizosphere > Soil | place...
CTGGTCGGTCGACCGGATGGCCGACAAGGCCCGCGAAGCCCGCGACCTGGGCATCCCCTGTGTCGCGCTGTTCCCCAACACGCCGCCGAACCTGCGCACCGAGGACGCCCGCGAGGCGCTCAATCCCGACAACCTCATCTGCCGGGCGATCAAGGAGATCAAGGATGCGGTGCCGGAAGTCGGGGTGCTGACCGACGTCGCCCTCGATCCTTATACCGCGCACGGCCATGACGGGCTGACCGACGACCGGGGCCGGGTCCTCAATGACGAGACCGTCGCCGTGCTGGTCCAGCAGGCGCTGGTCCAGGCGATGGCGGGCGCCGACATCGTCGCCCCGTCGGACATGATGGACGGCCGCGTCGGCGCGGTCCGCCAGGGGCTTGAAAAGGCCGCCTGCCACGACACGGCGATCATGGCCTATGCCGCCAAATATGCTTCCGCCTTCTACGGCCCGTTCCGCGACGCGGTCGGCAGCCGGGGCCTGCTCAAGGGCGACAAGCGCAGCTATCAAATGGACCCGGCCAACGGCGCCGAGGCGCTGCGCGAAGTCGCGCTCGACCTGGCCGAGGGCGCCGACATGGTGATGGTCAAGCCCGGCCTCCCATATCTCGACGTGCTGGCGCGGGTGAAGGACGCGTTCGGCGTCCCGACCTTCGCCTATCAGGTGTCCGGCGAGTATGCGATGATCGAGGCCGCCGCCGCGGCCGGAGCAGGCGAGCGCGACGCGCTGGTGCTGGAGACTTTGCTGGCCTTCAAGCGCGCCGGCGCCAGCGGCGTTCTCACCTACCACGCTCCGCTCGCCGCTAAGCTGATCCATGGCTGATGAGCCCGAGCAATCGCCGGCGACCCGGCGCGACGTCGGCATCTGGGGAGCGGCGCTGCTTGCCCTGAACGGCATGATCGGAGCGGCGATCTTCGGCTTGCCGGGCAAGCTCGACGCTGCCGTCGGCAGCTTTGCACCCTGGCTGTTATTGGCCGCCGGGATCGGCATCATGCCGGTGGTCCTGTGCTACGCCGACCTCGCCAGCCGCTTCAGGTCGTCGGGCGGCCCGCAGCTCTACGCCGGCACGGCCTTCGGCCAGTTCATCGGCTTCGAGGCCGGCTGGATGCTCTACGCCGCCCGCGCCGCCTCGATCGCCGCCAACGCCCATGTTTTGTCCGCCTATGCCGGCGCCCTGTGGCCGCCGCTCGACGGGCCGTTGACGATCATCGTCACGGTGAGCGCGATCACCGTCATCAACATCATCGGCATTCGGCGAGCGGTAGACACGCTCGGCGGGATGACGATGATCAAGCTGATGCCGCTGCTCCTGATCGGCGCGCTCGGACTGCTGCTGGCGAAAATTCCGGCCCCGACGCTGCCGCAATTTTCCGCGGTGGAAGGCGTCGCCCTCGCGGCGCTTTATGCCTTCGTCGGCTTCGAAGCGGCGACCATCCCGGCCGGTGAGACACGCGATCCGGAGCGCAACATCCCGCGCGCGCTGCTGCTGACGGTTGCCGGAGTGACGCTCGTCTATGTGCTGGTCCAGCTCGCCTATACCGCGTCGGGCATCGGCGAAAGCGACGCGCCTCTTGCCGAGCTCGCGTCCCGGTCGCTCGGGCCGGCAGGCGTCGTCATCCTGGGCGTCACCGCGATCGTGTCGGTCCTGGCCAATCAGCTGAGCGCAGTCACGTCCATCTCCCGCATCACCTCCAGCTTCGCCGACCAGGGCCTGCTGCCACGCTGGTTCGGCAAGATTTCGCCGAGGTTCGCGACGCCGAGCAACTCGATCCTGGCGGTCGGCGGGATCGGACTCGGCCTGGCGCTGTCGGGCACCTTCATCACCCTGGCCGTGATCAGCACCGTGGCGCGGCTGTTCGCCTATTTCGCCTCGATCGCCGCCATACCGAGGCTCGACTTCCTTGCCGGCAGGGTCCGCTGGGGCCGGGGCGTCGCCCTGCCGCTGGTTGCCGGGATGCTGATCCTGTGGGCCGCGTCGCATTCGAGATTCGAAGAATGGCGGGCGTTCGCCGCCTTCCTCGCCGTCGGCGCGCTGCTTTACTGGATCGCCCGATTGGGCCGGCGGAGCGCGTGAGCCGCGTCATCGCCGAAACCGATCGGCTGATCATGCGCGAATGGGGCGAGGGCGACGCCGATCGCTTCAATGCCGTCATGAACAGGCCATCGGTGATGCGCTGGCTCGGCGGGGTGCAAGATCCGGAAGAATGGGAAGCTGCATATCAGCGCATCCTCGGCTATCAGCGGGACTTCGGATTCACCTTCTGGATCGTGGAGCGGAAGGCCGATGGCGAATTGCTCGGCTTCTGTGGCCTGAAGCGCGCCAATGCACCGGGCGCCGAGGCTATCGCCGGCGACGTCGAAATCGGATGGCGGTTGAGGGAAGAAGCCTGGGGCCAGGGCTATGCCAAGGAGGCGGCGATCGCTTCGCTGGACCTCGCCTTCGACCGCTTCGAAGCTCCCTTCGTCATCGCCATGACTGCGCTCGGCAACCTGCCGAGCCAGGGCCTGATGAAGCGTCTGGGCATGGTCCGCCGGGCAGAGCTCGACTTCGTCCATAAGGCCTTTCCCGCCGACAGCGACGTCAATCCCCAGATCATCTTCCGGATCGATGCAAACGACTGGCCTGCTGCGCGCGCCGCGGCGCTCGCTTAGCGGGCGAGCTTGTCCTTCAGCCGGTCGATTGCTTCCGCCTGCCGTTCGTTGATCGCCGCTACCTCGGCCGCCGCCGCCGCAATTGCTTCACGGTCCGCGGGCGAAATCCAGCGTTGGCCGGCCAGCCGGCTTGCGGCAAGCCCGTCGATGTCCGCCGCAGCGCTGGTCGTCACGCCATGCTGCTCGATCAGCCGCGACAGCGCCTGCTCGGCCGCGATCCAGCTTTCGCTGGCGCCGGGACCGGCGGCTGCGGTGAGGCGGCTGGCGTGGGCCTCCGTCGCGGCGAAGGCGGGCTCTGCGGAGCGAACCAGAGCGACCAGCGCCGACAGCCGGCTGGCAAGCGCTGGGTCGGCGGGCAGGATCGGGACATTCACGGTGACCGGAACTCGCGGATCGATCGCCTCGGCTGCGCGCGGTGCCAGGCTTGGCTCCGGCGAGACCGTCGTCGAGCAGGCTGCAACCAGTGGCAAGGCAAGGAGGAGCGGGAGGCTTCGCATCGGCGCTGGTCTAGGGTCGCCGGATGGCCGACGCAATGCCGCCCCAATTGTCGGCAAAGGGGGTTGCGTGGCGCGGCCCTCCCCCCTAAGGGACGCCCCGGCACGCGCCCGTAGCTCAGCTGGATAGAGCATCAGACTACGAATCTGAGGGTCGGACGTTCGAATCGTTCCGGGCGCGCCATTTTCCACACATAAGCGCTGCCGGCGCGATGCGACTGCATGGCAATCTTGAGCTGCGCTGCTTGCATCACGCTGTTCCAAGAATCCGATTGCACTATGCAAGTGGAATCGCGATACGTGCCGCCTTTAGGCGACGAGGAGGAGGCAATGGCCAGGCTCGTGTTCGGAATGAACCAGTCGCTCGATGGCTACGTCGACCATCTCGCGTTCGCGCCGGGGCCGACGCTCTTCCGCCACTTCATCAAGGAGGCCGAAGGGCAAGCAGGCAGCATCTACGGCCGAAAAGTCTATGAGCTCATGCGTTACTGGGACGATGACGATCCCGAATGGGACGCGGATAGACAGGCCTTCGCGGCGGCTTGGCGCCGGCAGCCCAAATGGGTCGTCTCCCGCACGCTGAAGTCGGTCGGCCCCAACGCCACGCTTGTTAGAGACGATCTCGAGGGCGCGATCCGCGAACTGAAGGCGGAGCATGACGGGGAGATCGAAGTCGCCGGCCCCAACCTCGCGAAAAGCCTCACCGACCTTGGCCTGATCGATGAGTATCGGATTTACCTGCACCCTGTCGTGCTCGGGCATGGGACGCCCTATTTCGCCGGCCCCCGGCCACGGCTTCGCCTTGTGGCGCATGATCGGATCGGCGAGGATTTCCTGCGCTTGAGCTACGTGCCCGCCTAAGCCGGCGATCTCAGTTCCAGATATGGAAACGGCCCGGGGATCGCTCCCCGGACCGTTCCTGCCCCCATCAGGACGGCAAGCTGGCCGCAGCCGCCCCTTTGGATGCGATGGCCTAGCCCCGTTCCGGCTCCGGCGGCGGAGGCGGAGGCGGCGGCGGAGGCGGCGGAGGCGGACAGGCGTCCGTCGCCAGGATCACCGAACCGTCCGGGCAGGTCTGCGTCACCGGCGGCGGCGGCGGCGGCGGCGGTGCCATGGGAGGCGGCGGCGGTGGCGGCGGCGTGTAGAAATTATAGGTCAGCGTCGCCAGCAGCGAATGTGAATGCATCCGGCCTTCAGCCCTGACGTCACCGTCTTCGGTGAGGTCTTCCGTCACCCGGCTGGGGTGGAAGTAGCGGTATTTCAGGCCGAGATCGACGTTGGGATTGAGCGCATAGCGGACACCGGCAATCAACTGCCAGGCCACGCCGCCATCCTTGAAGCTGAAGTCGTCCCCGGTCTCGTCTTCGACCTTGAACTTGCCCCAGGCGAAGCCTGCGCCAGGACCGGCATAGAAGCTGAGGCCGTCCTCATTGCCGACGTCGAGCAGCAAGTTGGTCATGATCGCGACATAGCGGGTGCTGCCGCCGCCATCGAGGACCGTGACGCCGTCGTCGAACAGCTCATATTCGTTGTGCGACCACCGCTTGTAGGAAAGGTCGAGCTCGGCCCGGACGATCCCGGCATCGTAGCCGAAGATGACGCCGACGTCGTAGCCCATCTTGTGATCGATATTGAGGAAATCCTCCTCGATCTCTTCACCGTCGTCATCGAAAACTATGTCGGTATTGAGGTCGCTTGCCCATGACGGGCCTGCTTCAATCCCTAGGTATAATGTCTTGTCGCGGCCGAACGCCGGTGTGGCGGTCAGGACCGTCGCCGCCAGCAAGGCGGCACAGCTTCGAAGTAGCATCACCAAATTCCCCCGTTCTTCGTAGCGAACGAAGGTTGCATAACAAAGTTAAGTTGAGTGCGCCAGCCGCTGTTAAACCTGCGCTAAACTTCAGCGTTCAGGCGGTGGCCGTGGCGGCGCGGGATTCGATCGCCCGCTGGGCGAAGTCCTGGGCAAGCTTGGCGTGCCATTCTCGGGCTTGGGGGGTAATCGCTCGGTGAGCGGCAGTCCGCTCTTCTGCTGCACGGCGCATATAGAATCGCTGGTTCGACTCCACCGGTCCACTCCCCCGATCATCAATTCGGCGGCAGCCACCCTGCGCGCAAAAGGTAAAGTGATGGTTAATATCCACAGCCTTGAATTTCCGAGGCAACCGTCCCTCGGCGGGACAGGTGTGAGGCGCGGTGGTGACAGGAGTCGCGAATCGGTTTATCGATGAAACCTAACGACTCGTCGCACGTTCACGCCGGATTGGAGGAACGATCATGCGAAGCTCGAACGTCACCGGATTCGATCCGTCGCGTCGCGGCTACCATGCCATGTACCGTGAGAATGAGATCAATCGCTGCCCGGGTTGCGGCCGGACCCACTGGTTCGTCGGCCGTACCCTCGCGGAATGCGGGTTCTGCTCGACGGCGCTGCCGCTTTCGGAAAGCTATCGCCAACCGGCGGCGGCGGTGTTCATCACCCGCTCCCGCCCGCACCAGCCTTCGGCCTTCGCGGCCTAGCCGCGGGGCTCTGGCGCGCGCCCATCGAGCGGGGAGGGCGCGCGCCAACCTTTGAAACCTCGGCCAGCCAGGATTATATTGCAGTCATGAAACGCTTTATCGCCCCGTTGCTTGCAATGGCGGTCATCGCCCAGCCGGCTTACGCGCTGGCCGGCGCCGGCAATTTCACGCTGGTCAATCGGACCGGCGCCAACATCAGCTCGCTGCAGATCCGCCGCGTCGGCACCACGGCCTGGCAGCCGCTCGGGGGTACTCCCGCCGATGGGGGTCGAACCGCGGTGGCTTTTGCAAATCCCGACTGCGCATTCGACATTCAGGCGCGGCTGACTGACGGCAAGTCGGTCACCTTCACCGGAGTCAATCTGTGCGATGCGACCGTGGTAACGTTGAACCGCGGGCAGAATGGGCAAGTCTGGGTCGACTACGATTGAGCCGGCGCCGCTGCGGGCGGCGGCGAACCTGCCTAACTTTCGATACGGGAATGTCCGCAGTCGGCCGAACGCTGTCGAGCAGCTTCGCGCCGGCCACGAACGGAACGCCGAGGCATGCCGCCGCCAGGACCAGGCCGAAATTGCCCGGGTAGGTTTGCAGGTAGTGGATGCCCCGCTCAATGGCGCCGACGGCGATCGCGTATGTGACCAGATACGCTTCGAGGCGCGTCTTGATGACGAACAGGCGACCGATCTTTCGAAGCATCTTCATCGTTAATCCAACGCCACTGGAATGGCGCCGTTCCGCCCTTTCCCGATTAAGGACAGTGGTTAACTGGCCTTTAACGGTTTATCGGTAGCTCAAGAATTTGATCGGGTCGAAGCCTTTTGAGCGACTGTCCCAAAACGAGCTATTGAAGTTCGGCCAGTTCCAGCGATTCCAGGAGCGCTGCGCGCGCCGCTTCCACCTGTTGAACCAGGCGCTCGGACTGGATGTCGTTCGAGGCGATCTCTTCAGGCCAATAGCGGGCGATCACGTCCGCCAGCCGGTCCAGTTTCGCATCGTCCACCAGGAAGCGCGGGTCGACATCGTCCGGGTCGCAGGCCACACGGAGTCTCAGGCAGGCGGGCCCGCCGCCATTGGCCATCGACTGGCGGACATCGACGAAATTTACCCGGCGGATCGCGCCGTTGGATGCCAAGTGGCGCTCGATCCATCCGTTGACCGACGGCGTGTCGCGGCACTCGGTCGGAGCGACGAGCGTCATCGCGCCGTCGGGCGGGGTCACGAGCTGGGCATTGAACAAATAGCTTTTGACCGTATCGGCCAAGGGCACTTCGGCGTCGGGCACCTCGACCAGCTCGAAGCCTGGAACCCTCGCCGAAAGCTGGTCTACCAGCGTGCCGCGATCGGCGAATGCCTTCTCATGGGCGAACAGGACCGGCCCATTGGCGACCGCGACCACGTCATTGTGGAAAGCGCCGGCGGCGATCGCCTCCTCGCTTTGCGCGGCGAAAACAGTTCGCTCCGGGTCGAGCCGATGCAGGCGGGCAATCGCCTTCGACGCCTCGACGTGCTGGCGGGCGGGAAATGGGCCGCCCGCCACGCCATAGACGAATATTTCGACACCCGGCTCGCCATGGGACGCGGCGAGCCGCATATGATTGGCCGCGCCCTCGTCGCCAAATGCCGGCGGTACCGGACCATGGACAGAGAAGGCATCCCCGGTGAAAGCCAGGCGCAGCTGCGCAAGCGTCGCCGGCCATTCATGGCTGCGATGCGGCATGGTCTTCAGGTTGGCGACGGTTAGGTGACATTTGCCGTCAGCCGTGTCCGGCGCTGGGCTGACCGTTGCGGCATTGGCCGCCCACATTGAAGAGGCGCTCATTGCATTGGCCGCAATATGTGGCTCGGCGCGATCGATGTCGGTCCCCAGCTCGTCCAGCCAGGCCCGGGCCGGCCGCGGCAGCGGCACGAAGATGCCTTGGACCAGCCCCAACGCGATGTTGGACCGCATCTTCTCGATGCCCTGCAACGCCGCCGCCCGGGGCTGCGACACATGGCCGGCATTGTGCATCGCGGCGAGGTTGCCGAGGCTCAGCCCCGCATAATTGTGGCTCGGCCCGACGATTCCGTCGAAATTAATCTCACGGATGGCGCTCATCGAGCGACCGCCAGCACCCGGTCGCCGGGGCCGATATTGAGCATTTCCATTGCCTTGGGGTCGATCAGCAGTTCGCCATTGTCGGTCCGGCTGGCGTGGCTGTAGCAGGCGGCGAAGTCATGCATCACGCCGGCCGCCAGCATCATCGTCGGGCCGCCGCCGCCGTTGGTCCCGGCGACGCGCAGCCATTCGGCGTCGACTACGGTTTTGATTTTGTCCGTTCGGCAGGTGACCGTCGGACCGCCGTCGAAAATATCAATATAGCTGTCCCAGTCGAAATTCTCATTCTCCAGCATTTTCAGCGCGGCCCGTCCGGTCGGGTGGGGCTGCCCCATCACCGCCCGTGCACTTTCCGGCAGCATCGAAACGTAGATCGGTGTCTTGGGAAACAGGTCGGCGATAAACTGAGTGCCGTGGATCGCGTTAAACTCGTCTGCTTCGGGGAAGGTCATGCCGAAGAAGCGCCCGCCGATCGCGTCCCAGAAAGGCGAATTGCCTGACTGGTCCATCACACCGCGAAGCTCGGCCAGGACGCTGTCGCCGAACCGGGGGCGGTGCTGTTTGATGAACAGGTAGCGGGAGCGGGCAAGCAGCATGCCGAGGCCGCCCGCGCGTTCCTGCGGATGGAGGAACAGGCCGCCGACCTCGCTGAAGCCCTCCAGGTCAGTGGTAAGGTTGAGCGTCTGGTTGCGGAAGATCCGTTGCAGCTCCTCGCTCTTCACCGTCAGGGTCGAGATCAGATAGCTGTAGAAGGGCCGGTCCGTGCCGACCGCGCCAAACACCTGACAGGTGCCGCGGATCTGACCGGTGTCCACATTTTCCAGCATGAAGACGTACAGGTCCTCGCCGGGAATCTCCCCCTCGCGGCCGAAACCTTCCTCCGATTTCGCCAGCTTGTCCTCCAGCGTTGCCCGTTCGGCCGGAAGGTTGGTGAAGCCGCCACCGGTCAGCTTGGCGAGGTCGTAGAAGGCGCGCACGTCGTCGGGGCGCGCGGCGCGGATGCGATAGGTCATGCCCCCTCCGCCAGCCTGAGGATGGTAAGCGCCGAAAGCGCGGCGCGCTCGGCAAGGCTGTCGACGATCAGAAATTCCTCCATCGAATGGATGCTCCCGCCGCGCACCCCCATCGTATCGATCACGGGCACTCCGCAGGCGGCAATATTATTGCCGTCGCATACACCCCCGGTCGACTGCCAGCCGATCTGCTGGCCGAGGTCGGCGCCGGCCTGCTGAACCAGCTTGAACAGCGATTCCGCCTCCGGGGTCATCGGCTTGGGCGGACGAGCGAAATGGCCATGGGCGCTGATCCGCACGTCATGCTCGGTGGCGACGGCTGCCACCGTCGCGTCGATCAGGGCCTGGGCCCGCGCCTGGTCGTCAAGCGTGTCCGGCCTCAGGTTGACCCGCAATATGGCGAGGTCGGGAACCACGTTGGTGGGCGAACCGCCATCGATCTTGGCCGGGTTGATCTTGAGGCCGGGCCCAACGGCGGCCTTCAGCCGCATGGCGAGATCCGCTGCCGCCACCAGCGCATTGCGGCCGTCTTCCGGATTGCGGCCGGCGTGAGCCGATCGGCCGTGGATCGTGAAGGCGAAATTGCCGCTGCCGGGGCGGGCGCCGGCCAGGGTGCCGTCGGCGAGGGCGGAAGGCTCATAGGTGAGCGCGGCCCGCTTTCCCCGTGCCCCCTCGGCGATCAGCGCGGCGGAGCCGAGCGAGCCGACTTCCTCGTCGCTGTTGATGATCACCTCATAGCCGAGCACGCTCGCCGAGGGGCTTGCCTCGACCGCCTTCAGCGCCGCGAGCATGACCGCGATCCCGCCCTTCATGTCGGCGACGCCGGGGCCGTTCAGCACCTTGCCCGGTTCCTTCCAGCTCAGCGCCTGGAATGGGTGGTCAGCCGCGAACACCGTGTCCATGTGACCGGTCAGAAGCAGCTGGACGGGCGCATCGGGGCGGACTCTGAGGTGGAGGTTGCGGCCGTGGGCAACCTCAACTTTCCTGCCGGCGGCATCGATCGCTTCGACCGCGGATGGCTCGACCAACGCCACTTCGCCGGGCAGGTCGGCGAAGGCGTCAGTCAGCTTGGCGGCGAGATGGGCCAGCCCGTCGAGGTTGCGCGATCCGGAGTTGATCGCGGACCAGTTCTCGACCTGCGTCAGCATGGGAGCGGCCGAGGCCGCTTCGACGCAGGTGCGTTCCTGGCTGGTCAATTCCCCCATGCCGAGCGGCTCTAGCCGGTCAAAGCCGGTCCGAGAACCCCTTCGCAAATCGAGCACTTGATCATGCAGCTGTATTATCTATATAATACACAATGGAGGAGTAAGATCATGCTTGAGAATCCGCAGGCGAAGCGAACCGCAATTGCTGCAGCGATCGGCGCAGTGGTGGCCATCCCGCTTCCCTTCATCGGACCCATCGTCGGCGCCATCGTCGGCGGCGGGATCGGCTATTTCACGGCGCCCAAGCGCGCCTGATCCAGCTCGATCAAAGGAAGTCCGAGAAGCCCTCGACGAT
>Ga0307409_100002091_pt1 | contig 10266 bp, 11 predicted proteins | sample 322Ometagenome_2_FD_203888 | JGI IMG/M metagenome (GOLD analysis project Ga0307409, IMG submission 203888) | Maize rhizosphere microbial communities from greenhouse at UC Davis, California, United States - 322HYB-O-2 | ecosystem: Host-associated > Plants > Roots > Rhizosphere > Soil | place...
GACGAGAAGGGCGGATCGGCGCTGCTCCGCAGTCTGCTGACGTCCAGGTAACTGTAAGGCCGCCGCAGATCGGACGCTCTATTCCCCAGCAAACCAACAGGATTCGCGCAGCACTCGAGCAGGAGGTTCGGCAATTGCTTCAGACACTTCGACATGCCGGCGAATGCGTGATCCGATCCGCCACGAAGTGGACACGATCGCACCCAGATCGGCGCGCGCCTGCCCGGTAGGCTCGGTGACGTGCCGCTACCTGCCGATCCCAGCCCCGCTCTGCAGTCCTACGCCCATCCGGAACGCCTGGTCACCCCCGACTGGCTGTCTGGCAACCTGGGTCGGTCCGGGTTGGCCATCGTCGAATCCGATGAGGACGTCCTGCTCTACGACACCGGCCACATCCCGGGCGCGGTGAAGATCGACTGGCACACCGACCTCAATGACCCAACGGTCCGTGATTACATCGACGGCGCCCAGTTCGCCGAGCTGATGGACCGCAAGGGCATCGCCCGCGACGACACCGTTGTGATCTACGGCGACAAGAGCAACTGGTGGGCGGCCTACGCGCTGTGGGTGTTCACATTGTTCGGCCACCCCGACGTGCGACTGCTCGACGGCGGACGCGACCTGTGGATCTCCGACGGCCGCGACACCAACCTCGACGTGCCGTCCAAGCAGACCACCGGCTACCCCGTCGTTCAGCGTGAGGACGCACCGATCCGCGCGTTCAAGGAGGATGTGCTGGACGTGCTCGGCGCCCAGCCGCTGATCGACGTCCGTTCACCGCAGGAGTACACCGGCGAGCGCACGCACATGCCCGACTACCCAGAGGAGGGCGCGCTGCGGGGCGGGCACATCCCGACCGCGCGCTCGATTCCTTGGGGCAAGGCAGCCAGGGACAACGGCCAGTTCCGCAGCCGCGCCGAACTCGACGAGCTGTACGGCTTCCTGTCCGAAGGCGACACGGACCCCGAAACGATTGTCTACTGCCGCATCGGCGAGCGAAGCAGCCACACGTGGTTCGTTCTGACACACCTACTGGGACGCGAGGGTGTGCGCAATTACGACGGCTCCTGGACCGAATGGGGCAACGCCGTGCGGGTGCCCGTCGCCGTCGGGGAGGAACCGGGCGAAGCGCCGTGACGGTCCTATGACTTCGGTCGTCCCACCACCCCGCCCGATGCCTGCCGCACTGGCGGAGGTGGTGTCGGACTTCAAGGAGATGCAGGGGCAGGACAAGCTGCAACTGCTGCTCGAGTTCGCCGGCGAGTTGCCGCCGCTGCCCGCCGACCTCGAAGAGGCCGCGATGGAACCGGTGCCCGAATGCCAGTCACCGCTGTTCCTCCATGTCGACGCGGCCGACCGCGACAACGTCCGGTTGTACTTCAGCGCGCCTGCCGAGGCCCCGACCACCCGTGGTTTCGCCGCGATCCTGGCGGCCGGCCTCGACGCACAGTCCGCCGACGACATCCTCGCGGTGCCCGACGACTTCTACAGTGAGCTCGGCCTGGCCGCTCTGATCAGCCCGCTGCGGCTGCGCGGCATGTCGGCGATGCTGGCCCGCATCAAGAAGCGGCTGAAATAGGCTGGCACAGGCTGAAATCGGCACCGTTGTCCGTAACACCCATGGCCGTGGCGGTCCACAAACCCTTGGGCGAACGGTGAGCGGTGACAGCAAAGTGAATAGACCGGCAACCTTCAGGGTATTTGTCTGTAAATGATTGAGACACAAGGTCGGCCCCACAACGCTGCGATAGCGGCGAGTCTTGCGAGCCAGATCGGCCGCGCCCGGGCCGACCTTGACCGCCATGGACTCGTCTCACTCAGCGGAGTCATCCCGGCCGGGTGGCTCAGTGCCGTGCGCACCGAGGTGAACGCATACCTTGCTCACCACGGGCGAGGTGAGCACAGCTTGGTCGGCGGGGCCTTCTCGGAGTGCCCCACCATCGCGGCGCTGGCCGAAGACCGGCGCGTCGAAACCTTTCTGCATTCGTTGACGTCCTTCCCCGAATCCACCGAATCGGAATACGCGGGCTACCAGCAGCGAGTTTTTCGCATACTCGACGGTTCGGCAGTGGACACCCCGCCATTCGACTGGCACTACGACGCGAATGCGGTGACCATGCTCGTTCCGATCGTCGTTCCCGCCGACGGCACAGGCGGGGTGGCGATATTCCCCGACCACCGCCCCCACCGACCGTGGGCCATGCTGAGCGCGGCCGAGCGACTGCTCGTACACAACCAGATGTACGGGCGCCGCATGCGCCGCCGTTACCGGCGCGACCCTTCTGCGTTCACGATCCCGCTGACCCCGGGCGATGCATACCTCTTCAGGGGATACCGTGCACTTCACGCCGTGCTGCCCTGGCCCGAAGACACTCTGCGAGTGACCCTTGTTCTGCAGTACGGCCATCCCTACGGGGCGGAAGGTTCCCTAGTGCGCGCAGTCAGGGCGTGGCGCGACACCAAGCGCAAGCGGCGAACCGAGGATCCCGTAAACGACAGTCGGCCGATTTGAGTGCGGCTACCCGCCAGTAACGGATACCGCCTTGGCGTGGGCGTCATGCTGCCGCCTAAACTGCCTCCGATACATTCTTAAAGACGTTTCTTAAAAAACATGCCGTCAGGAGGCGCAGTGGCAAGTCACGCCAGCTCAAAGATCTCCAAGGTGCTCGTCGCCAACCGCGGGGAGATCGCGGTCAGGGTGATCCGGGCAGCCAAGGACGCCGGGCTGGGAAGCGTCGCTGTGTACGCCGAACCCGACGCCGACGCGCCGCACGTACGGCTCGCCGACGAGGCCTTCGCACTCGGCGGCCAGACGTCGGCCGAGTCCTACCTCGTCTTCGAGAAGATTCTGGACGCGGCCGCGAAGTCCGGCGCCAACGCGATCCATCCCGGCTACGGATTCCTTTCGGAGAACGCCGAATTCGCTCAGGCGGTGCTTGACGCCGGGCTGATCTGGATCGGTCCGAGCCCGCAGTCCATCCGCGATCTCGGCGACAAGGTCACCGCTCGCCACATCGCCGCCCGCGCCGAAGCGCCTCTGGTTCCCGGTACCCCGGATCCGGTCAAGGACGCCGACGAGGTCGTGGCCTTCGCCAAGGAATATGGCGTCCCCGTGGCCATCAAGGCCGCGTTCGGCGGCGGCGGCCGCGGCATGAAGGTCGCCCGCACCATCGAGGAGATCCCCGAGCTGTTCGACTCGGCCACCCGCGAGGCGGTCGCGGCGTTCGGCCGCGGCGAATGCTTCGTCGAGCGCTACCTGGACAAGCCGCGACACGTGGAGGCCCAGGTCATCGCCGACACCCACGGCAACGTCGTCGTCGCGGGCACCCGCGACTGCTCGCTGCAGCGCCGCTTCCAGAAGCTCGTCGAGGAGGCGCCCGCGCCCTTCCTGACCGACGCGCAGCGCAAGGAGATCCACGAGTCCGCCAAGCGCATCTGCAAGGAAGCCGGCTACTACGGCGCGGGCACCGTCGAGTACCTCGTCGGCCAGGACGGGCTGATCTCGTTCCTCGAGGTCAACACCCGCCTGCAGGTCGAGCACCCGGTCACTGAGGAGACCGCAGGCATCGATTTGGTGTTGCAGCAGTTCAAGATCGCGAACGGTGAGGCCCTCGACATCACCGAGGACCCGACGCCGCGCGGCCACGCGTTCGAGTTCCGCATCAACGGTGAGGACGCCGGCCGCGGCTTCCTGCCGGCCCCCGGACCCGTCACCCGCTACGACATCCCCACCGGTCCCGGTGTGCGGCTGGACTCGGGTGTCGAGGCCGGCTCGGTGATCGGCGGCCAATTCGACTCGATGCTGTCCAAGCTGATCGTCACCGGTGCCACGCGCGAAGAGGCGCTGGCAAGAAGTCGCCGAGCCCTCGCTGAATTTCATGTCGAAGGTCTCGCAACGGTGATCCCGTTTCACCGCGCGGTGGTCGCCGATCCGGCATTCATCGGTGACGGTGAGAAGTTCGATGTGCACACCCGGTGGATCGAGACCGAGTGGGACAACAAAGTCGAGCCCTTCACCGGTGGCGAAGCCATCGAAGAGGAAGACACCATTCCCCGGCAGACCGTTGTCGTCGAGGTGGGCGGTCGACGCCTCGAGGTGTCATTGCCCGGCGATCTGGCCATCGGCAGTGGCGGCGGCGCCCCCGCGGGCGGCGGCGTCGTGCGCAAGAAGCCCAAGGCGCGCAAGCGCGCCTCCCACGGAGGCGCGGCGGCGTCCGGCGACGCGGTCACCGCGCCGATGCAGGGCACCGTTGTCAAAGTCGCCGTCGAAGAGGGCCAGGAGGTTGCCACCGGCGACCTCGTCGTGGTCCTCGAGGCGATGAAGATGGAGAACCCCGTCACCGCCCACAAAGACGGCGTCATCACCGGCCTTGCGGTCGACTCGGGTGCGGCCGTCACGCAGGGCACGGTGCTGGCCGAAATCAAGTAGACCCAACCGCCGGGTGGCCAGTTATCCGACGGAAAGCCGCCTCAATCGCGATATAAGTGGACACTCGGCGACTGGCTTAGTCGGGCGTGACGAGGCTGTTGCGCTACAGGGGCGTGCCGAAGTAAGTGGCCTCGGAGTCGACGACGACGGTCTTCGTGTCGTCACCCTGGCGGGCCAGCGACTCACGAGCCATCTGTTCGAACGGGATCTTTTGTGGCCCACCGATGTTCACGACACCGTTGAGCGGCCCTCCGACGGCGGCGCGCGCGACGTCGGAGGCGACCCTGTCCGCCGGAATGGGCTGGATCAGCGCATCGGGGACGCGTACCTCGTCGCCGACCGTCATCGATCCTGTGATGGCATCGGTGAACTCGGCGAACTGCGTAGCACGCACGATCGTGTAGGGCATACCGGACTCGGTGAGCAGCTTCTCCTGAGCGACCTTGGCCCGCATGTAGCCGCTGTCCGGTAGACCGTCCACCCCGACGATCGACAAGACCACGTAGTGGCCGACCCCGGCGTTCTTCGCGGCGGCAACGATATTCGTGGTCGCCTTGGTGAAAAACTCCAATACCGGCCCGTCTTCGAACGACGGAGAATTCGTGACGTCGACGACCGCGTCCGCGCCCGCCAACGCGTCGCCCAGTCCCTCGCCGGTGAGCACGTCCGCACCAGACCCGCGCGATGCCGCGACCACCTCGTGCCCGTCGGCCGCCAATAGGCCGGCCACCTTGGCGCCGATCAGACCGCTTGCGCCCATCACAGTGATCTTCATAGCCCATGCCTACCATCGACGGGTGGAACCAGTCGAGATCAATGCGGGTGCTTGGTACCTGCGAGCACTACGGGACGACGAGTTGATAGACGACCGCCCTGCACTCGCCTCGATGGGTGAGTCCGATCCCGGCTACATCGCGCGTTGTGCCGTGCGCTGGGCGTCCGACACCGGTTACACATGGGCGGTCTGTGAACCGACGACCGGCCACGCGGCACCCTGACCAAACGGCGAGCGCGCGACCAGTGCGGCGAGTTCGCGCCGCATCGTCACCTTCTCCTCTACGAGGACATCGACGCCCGCCGCCAGATACTCGGCAGCCACCTCGCGGGCGTGGGCCGTATCGCGTGCCAGCGTCACACCGCGCCCGTCGTAGCCACCGCGGACGGTCTTGACCACCAGTTGCGCGTCCGACCCGGCGGCGAACTCATCCACATCCGAGGGAGACGTCACGGCCGCAAACCGCGGCACGGGCGCACCGAGGGCCTCCAGTCGCCGCCGCATCACCAATTTGTCCTGGGCGTGTATCAGGGCCGTCGGCGGCGGTGCGACGTTCACGCCTTCGGCGATCAGTTTCTCGAGCATCTCGGTGGGAACGTGCTCGTGGTCGAACGTCAACGCATCGGCGCCGACCGCTGCGCGCCGCAGCGCATCGAGGTCGTCGTGGGAACCGATCACCACATCCGGAGTCACCTGCGCCGCCGGATCATCGGGTGTGACGGCCAACACACGTAGCGTCTGGCCCAGCGCAATCGCGGCCTGATGAGTCATCCTGGCCAGCTGTCCGCCGCCGATCATGGTCACGACGGGCATTTGGCGCTTGTCTCGTCCGCCGGAGAGCGCAGTCGGATTGCGTGGCACGGACCTATGTTGTCATGCGCCGCACCTACGGTTTACCGACTCCTGACCTGCACGGGTACGCGTGACGTGGCGGATTTCCGTAGACTGCCCTGTTGTGTCCTTCACCGATGCCACGATCGCGCGGCTGCCAAGCCCGATCCGGCCGTACTTCGAACGGCACCATGAGCTCATCAAGTTCGCGATCGTCGGCGCCACCACCTTCGTCATCGACTCGGCGGTCTTCTTCACGCTGAAGCTCACGGTGCTGGAGCCGAAGCCTGTGACGGCGAAGATCATCGCCGGTGTCGTCGCGGTGATCGCGTCCTACATCCTCAATCGCGAATGGAGCTTCCGCGACCGCGGCGGCCGGGAGCGTCACCACGAGGCGCTGATGTTCTTCGCGTTCAGTGGCGTCGGCGTACTGCTCTCGATGGCCCCGCTGTGGTTCTCCAGCTACGTACTGATGCTGCGTGTCCCCGAAGTCAGCCTGACCGTGGAGAACATCGCCGACTTCGTCGCCGCCTACATCATCGGCAACCTGCTGCAGATGGCCTTCCGCTTCTGGGCGTTCCGACGCTGGGTGTTCCCTGACGAGTTCGGTCGCAACCCGGACAAGGCGCTAGAGGCCACGCTCACCGGCGGGGGCATCGCCGAGGCCGTCGAAGATGTACGCGACCCCGCTCTACACGGACTCGAGGCGGACGGCAACGTGACACCGCTGCGCAGGCCGACCCGGCGCGCGCGCCGACTGGCTCAGCTCGGCGATTCCTCTGAGCCCAGGGTGTCGAAGACTTCGTGATACAGCAGCGAGTGGACCTCTTCCACTCGCGGGATGTCCATGAACTCCAGGGGATCCTGAGACGCTGACTCGATGATCAGGGTGCCGGTGCGCAGCATGCGGTCGAGCACACCGTGGCGGAATTCGACGCTGTTGATACGGGCGAGAGGTATGTCGATGCCCGAACGGGTCAGCAGCCCGTGGCGGAACATCACCCTGCGGTCGGTGATGACGAAATGCGTTGTCCACCAATTGAGGAACGGCCATATCGTCAGCCACCCGACGATGATCACCCATACGACCGCGATGACGATCATCACGACGTTGCGGGCGGTGGGATCCCAGTTGGTGGTGTTGACGTAACCGGCGGCGAACGTCGCGACCGCGGTGATCACCAACAGGATCAGGACGGGGCCGATAAGCCGCTTCCAATGCGGGTGGCGGTGCAGCACCACGTGCTCGTCTTGGGCGAGCACTTTTTCCGGATATCCCATAAGCGAAGACCTTATTCCCCGATCAGCTCTCCGCGGGGCGCAAGTGCACGATGTCGCCAGCGGCCACCGTCGCCGTCTGGCCGTCGGTGTCAATGGTGAGGCGGCCCTGATCGTCGATACCGGTCGCCAGTCCGACAATTTCGCGCTCACCGGGAAGGATCGCGCGCACTCCCATCCCGAGGGTCAGGCTGCGGGCACGGTAATCGGCTATCAGTTTCGGGTCGGCGCCACCGGCGCGGCGCCACGCGTCGATACGATGCCCCAACGCATTCAACAGCGCGATGACCACGCGCTGGCGATCCGGTGCCGTCACGCCGAGGCCGACGAGTGAGGTGACGCCGTCGACGCCCGCCTCGTCGGCGCTCAGCGACACGTTGAGCCCCATTCCGAGCACGACCACCCGCTGCTCGGCGGCGACCTCGGCCAGAATCCCCGCCAGCTTGCCGCCGCCGGCGAGCACGTCGTTGGGCCATTTCAATCCGGCGTCGACGCCGAGTTCGGTCACTGTGTCGACGATGGCCAGACCAGTCGCCAACGGAAGCCATCCCCAGGCGTCGGTGGGCACCCCTGCCGTGTCGATAGCCACCGACATCGCGATCTGTGCGTATCGCGCCGCCGCCCAGCTCCGCCCCTGCCTGCCACGGCCTGCGGTCTGGTGCTCGGCGATCAGCACGGCGCCCGCGATGGGGGCGCCGCTGTTGGCGCGCGCGATCAGGTCTGAATTGGTGGATCCGGTTTCGGCGACCACCTCTACCGTTCGCCACACCGCACCGCCTCCGATGGCGGCACGCAACGCGGTTTCGTCGAGAGGGGTGCGCTCAGCAGTCACGCGCCAAACAGTAGGTGACGCGGCGCACGCCTGCTTAAGGAGATATTAAGGACGCGCTGTCCGCGCTGCCGCGGTCGTTCGTTAGCATCGACCCTCATGACGAGCGTTAGCGATCAGTCGGTCGAGCCCTCGGGCGAGCACGAGATCGACATCCACACCACCGCGGGCAAGCTGGCCGATCTGCGCAGGCGCGCCGAAGAAACGCTGCATCCGGTCGGTGAGGCCGCCGTGGAGAAGATTCACGCCAAGGGCAAGCTGACCGCCCGCGAGCGCATCCTCGCGCTGCTGGACGAAGGCTCGTTCGTCGAACTCGACGCACTGGCCCGGCACCGCAGCACGAACTTCGGACTCGCCGACAAGCGCCCCTTCGGCGACGGCGTGGTGACCGGCTACGGCACCATCGACGGCCGCGAGATCTGCATCTTCAGCCAAGACGTGTCGGTGTTCGGCGGCAGCCTCGGCGAGGTCTACGGCGAGAAGATCGTCAAGGTCCAGGAGCTCGCGATCAAGACGGGTCGCCCACTCATCGGCATCAACGACGGCGCAGGCGCGCGCATCCAAGAGGGTGTCGTGTCACTCGGCCTGTACAGCAACATCTTTCACAACAACATCATGGCCTCCGGGGTGATCCCGCAGATCTCGCTGATCATGGGCGCCGCCGCGGGCGGCCACGTGTACTCCCCCGCATTGACCGACTTCGTCGTCATGGTCGACCAGACCAGCCAGATGTTCATCACGGGGCCGGACGTCATCAAGACCGTCACCGGCGAGGACGTCACGATGGAGCAACTCGGCGGCGCGCACACCCACATGGCCAAGTCCGGCACCGCCCACTACGTGGCGACCGGCGAGCAGGACGCGTTCGACTATGTCCGCGAACTCCTGTCCTACCTACCGAGCAACAACTACGCCGACCCGCCGCGCTATCCCGCGGCGGTCCCCGACGGGGCGATCGAGGACAACCTCACCGACGAGGACCTCGAACTGGACACCCTGATCCCCGATTCACCGAATCAGCCCTACGACATGCACGAGGTCATCACCCGAATTCTCGATGACGACGAGTTCCTCGAGGTTCAGCAGGGCTACGCGCAGAACATCATCGTCGGCTTCGGCCGGATCGAAGGCCGCCCGGTGGGCATCGTCGCCAACCAGCCGACGCAGTTCGCCGGCTGCCTGGACATCAACGCCTCGGAGAAGGCCGCACGGTTCATCCGCACGTGCGACTGCTTCAACGTTCCGATCGTGATGCTGGTCGACGTGCCGGGCTTCCTGCCGGGCACCGAACAGGAATACAACGGCATCATCCGCCGCGGCGCGAAGCTGCTCTACGCCTACGGTGAGGCCACAGTCGCCAAGATCACCGTGATCACCCGAAAAGCCTATGGCGGCGCGTACTGCGTCATGGGGTCCAAGGAGATGGGCGCCGACGTCAACGTGGCCTGGCCGACCGCACAGATCGCGGTGATGGGCGCGGCGGGTGCGGTCGGGTTCGTCTATCGCCAAGAGCTGGGCCAGGCCGCCAAGGAAGGCAAGGACGTCGACGCGCTTCGTCTCGAGCTGCAGCAGACCTACGAGGACACCCTGGTGAACCCGTACATCGCCGCCGAACGCGGTTATGTCGACGCGGTGATTCCGCCCTCGCACACCCGCGGTTATGTCGCCACCGCGCTGCGGCTCCTCGAACGTAAGGTGGCGCAGGTGCCGCCGAAGAAGCACGGGAACATTCCGCTGTGAGCGGCGCGAACGATTCAACAGCTGTGAGCGGCGCGAACGATTCAACAGCTGTGAGCGGCGCGAACGATTCAACAGCTGTGAGCGGCGCGAACGATTCAACAGCTGTGAGTGGGGACGAGACCGTGGCTGAAGAGCAGCACGCGCACGAGCCGCACATCCAGGTGGTCAAGGGCCATCCGACCGAATTGGAGATCGGCGCGGTCATCGCTGTGCTGGCCGCCGCTTCGGGGACCCCTGCCGAGCCACGGGAGCAGGAAGAAAACCTGTGGGGGCATCCGGTCGACCGGCTGCGCTATTCGTTCTTCAGCTGGCAGAAGGTGACGCTGCAGGGACGGACTCACCTGCGTCATCGATGACGCGCTTCGTTCTCGCGTCAGCGTCTGC